>SDBU01007644.1_pt1 | contig 12419 bp, 9 predicted proteins | sample 2277071 | NCBI WGS metagenome assembly SDBU01 (sample SAMN10397929, study PRJNA504765) | marine sediment metagenome | isolation source: marine sediment core GS08_GC12, 126 cmbsf | place: Arctic Ocean: Gakkel Ridge, Loki's castle | collected 2008
ATAATAGATTAGTGGATAAAAATGAGATCTTAAAAGTATCAGAGCTAATAGACACTAACAGATGGACTTAATGGCTAAAAAAGTACGCAGAAAAGAACAGATATAGGAAGGTCAATGATTTTCTGTAGACTTTAGAAGATATTAATCACTTTTCTATAAAGTAAAAACTTTTTTCACTTAAAGTGAAAAATTCGTTTTACATTTGAATTAAAATCCTTTATAATAGCTTTGACATTTAAAATGGTTTTTTATAAAATTATACCATCAATAAGGTGGTGAAGATTATTGTTTAAAAGCGAAGACAAAAGTTACCCTATAGAGCTAGTAGCAGATTTTTTAGGGGTAAATAGCAGGACACTATATTATTATGAGAAATTCAGCCTGGTAGTCCCGTTCAGGAGAGGTAGGAAAAGATACTACTCCAGGGAGGATATAAGGTGGCTGGTATATATAAGGGAACTGATGTATGACCATGGTATGAACCTGAGGTCAATAATAGTCCTTATAAGAAGAAGGGATGATGTGATACTTGAAAAATGTCCCGAAGAAGTAGTCGATTGCTTTAAAAATTACCTTATGAAGATAAAGAACCATAATAGGTAGAAAAAAGATGGTCCATAAAAGATTTATACAGAAGGACCAAAAAATATAAAGAAAGGATAGATAAAAATGGGAAAAGCAGTAGGAATTGACCTTGGAACTACGAATTCAGCGATTGCTGTGATGGAGGGTGGAAAACCTACCGTTATAACTAATAGTGAGGGTGGAAGGACCACTCCTTCGGTTGTAAGCCTTACAAAAAAAGGTGAAAGACTGGTAGGGCAGCTGGCAAAAAGACAGGCAGCTTTAAATCCTGAAAATACGATTTATTCGATAAAGAGATTTATCGGGCGCAAATATAGTGAGGTCGAAAGTGAAAGGAAAATAGTATCTTATGATGTGTTAAAAGGCAGAAACAATCTTGCTGAAGTAAAGATGGGAGGAAAGGACCATACTCCTGAAGAGATATCGGCAATGATACTGCAGAAGCTGAAAAAAGATGCCGAAAGCTATCTGGGAACCGATGTAACTGATGCAGTGATCACTGTACCCGCATATTTTAATGACGCCCAGAGACAGGCGACCAAGAATGCGGGCAAGATCGCGGGACTCAATGTACTCAGGATCATAAATGAGCCAACAGCTGCATCGCTTGCTTATGGACTGGATAAGAAAAAGGATGAGAGAATACTTGTATTTGACCTTGGAGGAGGAACCTTTGACGTTTCAGTACTTGAGGTGGGAGATGGAGTATTTGAAGTCAAATCCAGCCACGGCGACATGCATCTTGGCGGCGATGATTATGATAATAGGATCATGAATCATATTGCAGATGAATTTAAAAAGGAGCAGGGAATAGACCTCAGGCAGGACAAACAGGCGCTGCAGAGGCTTATTGAAGCATCAGAGAAGGCAAAGGTCGAGCTTTCATCTGTGACAGAGACAAACATAAGTCTTCCGTTCATTACCGCTGATGCCAATGGACCAAAACATCTGGAATCCAAGATCACAAGATCCAAGTTTGAACAGTTGACAGCAGATCTTACAGACAGGTGCAAGGGGCCGCTGGAGAAAGCTATGAAAGACTCAGGACTTAAAACCGAAGAGATCGATGAAGTAATACTGGTCGGCGGTTCCACAAGGATGCCTGTGATCCAGGAACTGGTAAAAAGCTATATAGGCAAGGATCCGCACAAAGGTGTAAACCCTGATGAAGTAGTAGCGGTAGGCGCAGCCATACAGTCCGGTGTTCTTATGGGAGATGTAAAGGATGTTGTACTTCTGGATGTAACACCGCTGTCGCTTGGAATAGAGACTCTTGGCGGGGTAATGACAAGACTTATTGAAAGAAATACGACAATACCAACCAAGAAAACCGAAGTATTTACTACGGCTGCTGATAATCAGACCAGTGTAGACATACATGCACTGCAGGGTGAAAGAGATATTTCGGGAGATAATAAGACAATCGGACGGTTCCGGCTTGACGGAATACCACCGGCACCAAGAGGGATGCCGCAGATCGAGGTAACCTTCGATATAGATGCGAATGGTATTGTAAACATCTCTGCAAAAGACACTGCAACAGGTAAGGAGCAGAAGATAACTATTACTGCGACATCTCATCTAAGTGATGATGAGATCGAAAGGATGGTCAACGAAGCTAAAGAAAATGCAGATGAGGATAAGAAAAAACGTGAGTCTATTGATGCCAGGAACACTGCTGATGGACTTGTCTACTCCACCGAGAAGCTGCTAAAAGACATGGGTGACAAGGTGCCTGCAGATATGAAGACTAAAATAGAGGATCAGGTAAAGGTGCTTAAAAAGGCTATAGAGTCCGATGATGCCGAGCAGATGAAGAAAGAGACAGAGACACTGCAGAACCTTCAGAATGAATTATCGCAAAAGCTATATTCAAAGGCTGGAGCAGGAGACGGGAAGGGAACCGGACCAGGAGCAGAGCCCGGTGGACAGCAAGCAGGACCAGGAGATCCGGGAGCTGGAGCTGCAGACGGAGCAAAACAGGATGGAAATGACGAAGAAGATGTAATAGATGCCGAATTTGAGGCTAAAGACGAATAATAATATAAATCAAACCAGATAAGGCTTCATATAAGGAAGGAGTGCCGGAACCGGTGCTCCTGAAAGCAGAAGCGAAGAAGCCTAAAAAGATCAAGATAGAGATGAGTGAGTAGTAAAAAAAGTTTACAAGGAACGGATAAGAAAAAATAAAGAGACAAACTGCCCATAGCTTTTAGTAGAAGTTATGGGCAGCCTCTCTTAAGGAGAGAATGGTGTGAGAGATAAATGGTAGACTATAAGGATTATTACAATGTGCTGGGAGTAAGCAAAGGCGCCACGGCAGATGAAATAAAAAAAGGATATAGAAAACTTGCCAGGAAATATCATCCTGACGCTAATAAGGATAATCCTGCCGCAGAAGAAAAATTTAAAGAGATAGGCGAAGCCTATGAAGTTTTGAAGGATCCGCAGAAAAGGCAGAGATATGACCAGCTTGGAGCAAACTGGAAACAGTATGCAAATGCAGGCCGGCCGGGAGGAGGACAATCCTATAGCTATGACTTTGGTGGAGGAAGAGGTTTTAGCTTTGAGAATATGGGCGGTGGATTTTCTGATTTTTTTGAGGTGTTTTTCGGCAGCAGCGCGAGCCAGGGTTCTTCTTCCGGATTCGATTTCGGTAATAATTTCAGAGGAGGCGGCGCAGGGGCATCTTCCCGAAAGGGACAGGACCTCCAGTCGACCATAGAGATAACTCTCAGGGAAGCCTATGCAGGCACACAGAGATCTATAAGGCTTCAGAAAGAAAATAAGACAAGAACAGTAAATGTAAAAATACCTAAAGGAATAAAAAACGGCGGTAAGATAAGGCTTGCTGGTGAAGGCGGGCCGGGACCCGGGGGCGGACCAAGCGGCGATCTCTACCTGACTGTTAATGTCTTGCCGCATAATGTTTTTGAGCGCAAGGGTAATGATCTTCACATAGAGATACCTGTGACAGTGAAAGAAGCTTATCATGGCGGGAAGATAGACATACCCACATTTGACGGCAAAGTGAATATGAAACTTCCAAAAAGAATACAATCCGGAAAGACCTTAAGACTTAAGGGCAAAGGAATGCCCGTGATCAAGGGCGGAAGCAATGGAAACCTTTATGTCAAGACAAGGATCGTCTTTCCGGAGAAGATGAGCTCAAAACAGAAGAAAAAATTTGAGGAGTTTTTAAAAGATTATGATGAAAACCCGAGAGAAAATATTATTATTTAAATACAAAAAGATGATTACTACATTAAAATAGTAGAGAGATATTAAAGAAATAATAGAGAGGTGATTTATATAAATGCAATTTGATAAATTTACAATAAAATCCCAGGAGGCATTGTCTGATGCACGGAACATTGCATCTGAAAACGGGCATCAGAGCATAGAGGATGTTCATATCATGTCTGCAATGCTAAAACAAAAAGATGGGATAATAATACCGGTTCTCCAAAAACTGGAAGTCGACCCAGAGGTTTTTAGGGCTAAAGTAGATAGCCTGATAAAGAATACTCCAAAAGTCACTGGAGGAGCGGCACAGCTATATATTAGTAATGAACTTAATAATATACTGGATGATTCTTTTAAAGAAGCACGCCAGTTAAAGGATGAGTATGTCTCAACAGAGCACATTCTCATCTCAATGGCCCAGAGCAAGGGAAAAATAGGAGGACTTCTTAAAGAATATGGAGTCACTAAAGACAGGATCTACCAGATACTGGTGGAAATCAGGGGCAGCCAGAGGATCACAGACCAGAATCCCGAAGATAAGTATCAGGCTCTACAAAAATTTGGAAAGGATATCACCGGTCTTGCAAGGATTGGCAAACTCGATCCGGTGATCGGCAGGGACGAGGAGATACGAAGGGTTATTCAGGTTCTTTCAAGGAGGACAAAAAATAATCCTGTACTGATCGGTGAGCCAGGAGTAGGCAAGACAGCTATTGTAGAGGGACTTGCCAATAGGGTAGTTTCCGGTGATATTCCCGAGGGTCTTAAAAATAAAAAAATAATAGCCCTTGATATGGGCGCCCTTATAGCAGGAGCAAAATACAGGGGAGAGTTTGAAGACAGGCTAAAGGCAGTACTAAAAGAAGTAGCCAAAGCCAAAGGGGAAATAATACTATTCCTGGACGAACTTCATACAATTGTAGGGGCAGGAGCTGCTGAAGGAGCGGTAGATGCTTCCAATATGTTAAAACCGATGCTTGCCAGGGGGGAACTTCATGCAATAGGGGCAACTACTCTTGATGAGTATAGGAAATATATTGAAAAGGATGCAGCACTCGAGAGGAGGTTCCAGCCTGTACAGGTAAATGAACCTTCTGTTGAAGATACCATATCGATCTTGAGGGGGCTCAGGGAAAAATATGAAGTCCACCACGGAGTCAGGATACAGGATGCTGCCCTGGTGTCTGCGGCAATACTTTCTGACAGGTATATCTCTGACAGGTTTTTGCCGGACAAGGCGATTGACCTGATTGATGAAGCAGCCTCCAAACTAAGGATTGAAATAGACAGTATGCCTACCGAAATAGATGAGGTTGAAAGAAAGATAAAGCAGGGCGAGATAGAGATACAGGCCCTGAAAAAGGAAAAGGACAAAGCTTCAAAGGATAGGTTGGAAAAAATTAAAAAACAGGTTGCCGGACTAAAAGAAACAAGTGATGCCATGAAAGTCCACTGGCAGCAGGAAAAGGATATTATCTCAAAGATCAGGAGTATAAAAGAAGAAATCGAGAGAGCAGGGATCGAGGCCGAGCAGGCAGAAAGAGATGCAGACCTGGCAAAAGCTGCTGAACTAAAATATGGAAAACTTCTTGAACTGGCAAAAAAGATTGAAGAAGAGAATAAGAAGCTTGAGAAACTCCAGAAAGAGACCAAGATGCTAAAGGAAGAAGTTGATGATGAAGATATAGCCGAAACAGTGGCAAAATGGACAGGGATACCAGTAACAAGGCTTATGGAAGCAGAAATCGAAAAACTTGTCCACATGGAAGACAGATTGGGGCAGAGAGTTATTGGACAGAATGAAGCAATAACTGTGATTTCAAATGCCATAAGAAGGGCAAGGGCAGGACTGCAGGATCCTAACAGGCCCATTGGATCATTTATATTCCTCGGTCCTACCGGAGTAGGTAAGACAGAACTCTCGAAAGCTCTTGCAGAATTTTTATTTGATGATGATAGAGCCATGGTCCGGATAGATATGTCTGAGTATATGGAAAAGCATACCGTCTCAAGACTGATAGGGGCTCCACCCGGATATGTAGGGTATGATGAAGGCGGATATCTTACAGAAGCTATAAGAAGAAAGCCATATAGTGTGATACTCCTGGATGAGATAGAAAAGGCCCATAGCGATATATTTAATATACTTCTACAGATAATGGATGACGGCAGGTTGACCGACGGCCATGGACGTACAGTTGATTTTAAAAATACGGTGATCATCATGACCTCAAATATCGGAAGCCAATGGATAACGGAGCTCGGGGAAAAAGATGAAGAAGAGATGAATAAGAGAATAGATGATGCGATGAAAAATAGTTTCAAACCGGAATTTTTAAACCGTGTTGATGATACTATTATATTCCACAGGCTGGGAATAGAAGAGATTGAAAAGATCGTAAATATCCAGATAGAGGACCTTGGTAAAATACTATCCAGCAAGAAACTATCTGTTGAGATCTCCGGTAATGCTAAAAAACTTCTGGCGAAAGAAGGTTTTGATCTGGCATATGGAGCAAGGCCCTTAAAACGGGTGATCCAGAATGAAGTACAGAATGTACTTGCCATGAAACTATTAAATGGTGAGATAAAAGAAGGAGATACTATATATATTGATGTCACCGGACCAGAGGGAAGGGTGCTTGAATTTAAAACAAAACGGCCACAGGGAGCATAATGGAAAAGGATTTTGTAGTCGAAGTAAAGGACCTGAGGAAAACATATGGAGATACTATAGCTCTTGACGGAATATCATTTAATATTAAAAAGGGTGAAATATTCGGCCTCCTGGGACCCAATGGGGCAGGAAAAACGACTACGCTGGAGTGTATTGAGGGACTTAGAAAACCAGATGGCGGCTCTTTTAGCCTGATGGGGCTAAGTCCCGATCATGATCATATTAATATGCGGAATATGATCGGGGTCCAGCTGCAGGTATCGGGACTTCCCGGGACCATGCGGGTAAATGAGGCTATAAATTTTTTTTGCGCATACCATAAAGTAGCGCCAAGAAATGATCTATTGGAAAGACTTGGTCTCGTAGAAAAAATAAATACACAATACCAGTTCCTTTCCACCGGCCAGCAGAGGAGGCTGGCACTGGCCCTTGCCCTGGCCCATGAACCCCCTGTCCTCATCCTTGATGAACCTACAGCAGGGCTTGATGTCGGGTCAAGAGTAGAACTTCATAAGATCATGGAGGAGCTTAAAAGTTCAGGTACCACTATTTTGCTTGCAACCCACGATATGGCTGAAGCGGAAAAGATGTCAAACCGTGTGGCTATTTTGCTTAATGGAAGGATAGTGGCAACCGGAACACCGAAAGAGATCACAGCCACTGGCGCAGGTCTTACAAGGATAACTGTCCAGGTCAAGGGCCCAAGCCTTTCAAATACAGCCAGTAGATTTCCCAAAGTCGTACAGTCTGTTTCAAGGGACGGATATGAAGTCTATTTCAGTTCGGATGCAGGGATGACAGTCTCTGCAATAATAAAATATATATCAGAAAAAGATGATGAACTTATCGATCTAAGGGTAGAGAGGCCATCACTTGAAGAACGTTTTCTGGAAATAACCAGCAAGGAAGATAAATATGAAAGCATTTAAAAATCATTTTATTTTTGAGTTTAAGACCGGTATAAGGGACAAGAATCTATTGCTCTTAAATTACCTTTTCCCCCTGGGTTTCTATGTCCTTATAAGTATACTGATGGTAAATATAAATCCGGTTTTTGTCGAGACCCTCATCCCCGCAATGATATTGATCTCCATCCTGGCAAGCACCCTGCTGGGATTGCCGGACCCTTATGTAAAAATGAGGGAAGCGGGGATCTTCAGAAGCTATAAGGTCAATGGTGTCCCGGCCTCATCAATTGTGATAATACCGCCCCTGACCATAATTTTGCATATGGTTGTTGTATCGACCATAATAGTTTCGACTGCATTTATTTTTTTTGATGCACCATTACCCCGGAACTGGATAAATTTTTTATTAATATTCATCCTGACCCTTTTCGCATCTACCGGACTGGGAGTACTGATCGGAGTAGCATCTTCAAATACACGGGCAACAATTCTTTGGGCTCAATTAATGTTTATCCCGTCTATGATGATCAGTGGGTTTTTTGTACCTTCACAAATGCTTCCATCAGTGATAAAACAAATCGGGTTGCTTCTACCGGTCACACATTCATTTAACCTCTTTAAATATTTTTCATACCAACAGTATCTGGGTTATGATGCTTTATGGTCCATACTGATATTATTTATTGGAGGGGTCATAGCTTTTGGGCTTGCGATATTCCTATTTAACTGGGACACCAAGAACAATACCAGGAGAGGACATCCAGCCCTGGCATTCCTTGTATTGATCCCATACATATTAGGTGCTATTTTTCTTTCCTAAAGCGGCAGGTCCACCCACCTTCCTTTACTATTTGATATCATGCTGGCCTCGAGGACTTCCTGTACCTTATAGCTTGAATGCATGTCTGCAATAGGTTTTGTCCCTTCTGCAACATTTTTAACAAAATCAAATGCACTGCCAGAATGATATCTCATCCAGCCAACTGAAAACTTTGGCCCTGGAAACTGAGTAGCAGGTTTGGGATATCTCTGTACTGTCTCAATAGCCGTAAAGCCCCTTCTTCCACCGATGGGTTCTCCTGTGTCTCTTGTGTCATAGACTTCAAGAAAATTCGGCTGCATGCTGTTAAATTTAATGGCACCTTTTTCCCCGTGTATTTCTATGCGGTATTCATCATTGGCGCCAGTAGCTACCTTCGAGCCTTCAATAGTGCCGATACAGCCGTTCTGGGATTCAAACATGATAAGCGCCAGGTCGTCAACATCTACTTCACCGAACTGCCCGGGTTTTCCGGCAATAGGCCTTTTCTTTGTAAATATCTCAAGTCTGGAGAATATCTTTTTGAAATCTCCAAGTAGGAATCTTGTCAGGTCCACCACATGTGAGGCCAGGTCATAAAGAGAGCCTCCTCCGCAGAACTTCTTCTGTATTTTCCAGTAAAGGGGACGGGTGGGATCAGAATTACCAGAATGGAGGTATGCTATTCTGGCGCTATAGACTTTCCCAAGCAGGCCCTCTTCAATCAGCTTTTTGGCCCTCATCATAGCCGGCTGATAGCGGTATTCAAATGTTGTCTGCGAAATAAGTTCCGGATGGGCATCTGCGGCTTCTATTATTTCTTTTGCCTCAGCCAGGTCCATAGCAAGGGGTTTTTCACAATTTACATGTTTTCCGGCCTTAAGAGACTCTATTATTACCTCCTTATGCAAGAAGTTCGGGGTGCAGACCTCTATGATATCAATATCATCTCTGGCAATAAGGTCTTTCCAATTATCAGTTGCAAACTCAAAGCCAGCCTGCTCCACTCCCTCCTCGGCATCAGAGACAGGAACCGATGCAACTCCTACCATCTTTAATCTGGCAGGCATGGGTTTATAGTAATAGGGGAGATTAAGGTACGAAAGGGTATGTACTCTTCCTATAAACCCGTAGCCCACCATGCCAATTCCTAATGTTTTCATTTAAAATTCACCTCGTGATCTAAATTTTTTATTTACACACAGTGATCATGCAATATTACACGACTGCCTGATATGGCTTAATAACCATATTCTTTTTCTACTTCGGATATGGACTCCTCAATGATGTCCAGGCCCTTTGTAGCAAGGTCCTCTTCCATTATCAGCGGAGGGGACATACGCAGATTCTGTTTTGCAGGTATCCATGCGACACCTCTTGCGAAAGCTTTCTGATAGACTTTATTTCCTGCTTCAATAAAGGGTTCTTTTGTCTCTTTGTCTTTTACAAGTTCCATACCTAAAAGACATCCTTTCCCCCTGACTTCACCGATTATCTTATGTTCGTCCTTCATTTTATTAAGTCTTTTCATAATAAAGTCTCCAAGTTTGGCCGAACGCTCTACTATATTTTCTTCCTCTATGACTTCAAGCGATGCAAGGCCCGCAGCAGAAGCCATTGGATTTCCACCATAGCTTGTGGAAGCAGAGATCTTCTCAAGCACTTCAGTATATTCTTCTTTGATGGCAAATGCTGTACAGGGAAAACCATTGGCAAGTCCCTTGCCCAGTGTCATAATATCAGGAACAACATCATAGTTTTCTACGCAAAACATCTTTCCTGTCCTGGCACAACAGGTAAGCACCTCATCGACTATCATAAGTATGCCGAGCTTATCACACATCTTCCTTATCTTCGGCAGATAATCATCCGGGTAAACTACTGAACCGCCCCAGCCCTGGATAGGTTCCAGCACTACGGCTGCTACATTGCCTGTACCTTCCATCATTATCTGTTTTTCAAGAGCGTCTACACAGAAAAGGCCGCATTCAGGGTATTTCTTGTCAAAGTGACATCTGTAACAATTGCCATTGGGCGCCATATGGCTTCCGGTTGCCCTTGGACCGGAAGTATAGTTTGCCACTTCAGTAAGGGATACTGCACTTAGTGTTTTTCCATGAAAATCACCATAAAAGGAGAAAAACTCATATTTTTCCGTTTTGGCCCTTGCTGCTCTTAATGCTGCTTCAACAGCTTCGGTTCCGGCGCAGTACATCTGTATACCATTTAGATTACCGGGTGTGACTGAAGCAAGTTTCTCCAGAAATAATGTCTTTATCTCAGTAGTATAGTCATGGCAGTTCATAAGCTGTTTTGTATACTTCTGGATATATTCGACAACTTTGGGATGACCATGGCCAAGATTAGTAACATATATACCCGAAGAGAAGTCAATATATGTATTACCGTCGACATCCGTCAGGGTAACTCCATGGCCTGATTCAAATGCAACTGGAAACAATTTGACCTGGGAAGAATAACCCTTCATGTATTTTTCTGCCCGGCTGTGAAGTTCAGCGGATCTGGGTCCCGGGGCAGGGACTTTCATATCCGGTAAAGTAGACGCATCCACTTTTGCCCAATTCTTATCATAGCTCATATTTATCTCCTGTCTTTTAATCTTCTAATGTTCATAATTATGCATAAATAGACAAAGTCTGTCATATTATGAATTATATAGCCTTTTTTAAAAAAAGAAAGCATAAAATCAATAAAACAGAGATTAATCATCCCCTTTCAATTTCATCAAAGAATACAGCAGTAATAGGACATTGCCGGTATCAGGCTTTCGAGCAGCCGCTATAAAAAAAAGACCCCTCAAATAATATGAAGAGTCTTTTTCCTTATATTTAATAGGCGCTATTAAATAAGCCCTATTTCTGATTTAAATTATTAAGGACCTCATGGCTTATTTTGTCAACAAGGTCCTGGTAGATAACTGTCCTGGCCTCTGGCTTTATCTTCGGGTCATCAATTCCGCATGATGTATCAGAACAGGTTATGCATAGGGTCTTATCAGCTGCGCACTGTCCTTTGCTGCCAAACACATCCATCCTGTCCATTACAACTTTCTTAAGTTCACTCATCGCAAGTTTTGCAAGATCCGGATAACTTATGGATTTTGGGTGTTCGTCGATAAACTTATGGACCTTAACCATAGCTGCCTGTGATATGCCGGTATAGAAATTTATCTTACAGATACCCAGGTCCACGGCTTTTCTAAAATCATCATCCGGTATACCCGAACCACCATGAAGGACAAGAGGAATATCCACAGCATCCTTTATTGCGGTAAGACGGGGGAAATCAAGTTTAGGGTCTCCTTTATAGAGCCCATGCACATTGCCTATTGATATTGCAAGTGTATCAAGACCAGTCTCGCCGGTAAACCTTACAGCATCCTCGACACTGGTATAGAATTCTTCACTGGCAGCATGAGGTGTTGCAGCTTCTACCCCTACAGCTTCTCCTCCGACATTTCCAAGCTCCCCTTCAACACTTACACCCACGCTATGTGCGATCTTAACCACTTCTGCAGTATTTTTAATATTTTCTTCCAGGGGATGTTCGCTGCCATCATACATTATAGAGGTAAAACCGGCTCTTATTGCCCTTATCATGGTCTTTAAGCTTTTCCCATGATCAAGGTGTATACATACGGGGATACTAACATTCTTTGCAGCATTTATCAGGACAGGTGCGATATCCTCAAGGTTTAAATACCTGAAATGTACTTCTGCCAGCTGCATGATAACGGGTGAATTGGATTCTACTGCAGCATCCATGATATGTTCTACAAAATCCAGGTTTGTGATATTGAAGGCACCGACCGCATATTTATGCTGTTTGGCATGTGCCAGCAGGTCTTTCATATTAATAAGAGCCATTATTTTCCTTCCGTATATTTACTTATTTAAATTTTAACAGAATTAATCCATAAGCTTAACTAAATTATTATAGGGAGTAGAAAGACTTTAATCAATATCATTTAAAATATTTATAGAGCTGCATAATTATGTTTATTAATGGCAGGTAAAAAGTATTTTGATAAATTTCTATTATTTTTATAAAATGCTTATGATTTATTGCTATAATAGTAGCAATATGTTTAATAGCAAATAAGACAGGAGGTTATTTTGCAAAAGTTTGTACCAAAAATAGTGGTAGGTGTGATCATCTTTATTGTGGTCCTGGTAGTGGTGCT
>SDBU01007645.1_pt1 | contig 12416 bp, 7 predicted proteins | sample 2277071 | NCBI WGS metagenome assembly SDBU01 (sample SAMN10397929, study PRJNA504765) | marine sediment metagenome | isolation source: marine sediment core GS08_GC12, 126 cmbsf | place: Arctic Ocean: Gakkel Ridge, Loki's castle | collected 2008
CATGAAACTGGACGTGTTTGCCAATGAGATCCTGATCCGCATGAACGATCACACGGGTCGGTTGTGCGCCATGGCCTCCGAGGAGAACCCCGACATTATTCCCATCCCCGAGCGGTTTCCTACTGGCCATTACGTGCTCGTCTTTGACCCGCTGGATGGCTCGGCCAACATTGACATGAACGTCAGCGTGGGCACGATTTTCTCCATCCACCGCAAGGTCTCGGATGGGCAACGGGGTATGTTAGAGGATTTCCTGCAACCGGGCTACAAGCAGGTCGCTGCAGGCTACATCATCTACGGTTCCAGCACCATGATGGTCTACACCAGTGGTCAGGGGGTGCATGGTTTTACCCTCGATCCCAGCGTGGGCGAGTTCTTGCTCTCGCATCCCAATCTCCAGATCCCGCCCCGAGGCAAGTATTACAGCACTAACGAGGGGAACTATCACTGCTGGAGCGAGGGCGTTCGCTGCTACGTGGACTACCTGAAGGCGTCCGACGAGGCCACTGGCCGACCCTATTCGGGGCGCTATATCGGCACGCTGGTGGCGGACTTTCACCGCAACTTGCTGGCGGGCGGCATCTTTATGTACCCGGCCGACACCAAGGATCCCAGGAAACCGCGCGGCAAACTCCGTCTGCTCTACGAGGCGGCGCCCATGGCCTTCATCGTTGAACAGGCCGGCGGGCGCGCCTCCGACGGCAGGCAGGACATCATGCACATCCAGCCAGAGTCGCTGCACCAGCGGGTGCCCCTTTTCATCGGCAGCCGGGAGGACATGGACGAGGTCGAGCAGTTCATCCGCGAGTTTGGGTAGATTAGACTGAGATTGCAGGAGGAGAATTATGAGGATTGGAATTTTAACCGGCGGCGGGGACGTCCCTGGCTTAAACCCCGCCATTAAGGCGGTGGCCTACCGAGGCGAGAGTGAAGGCCACGAGATAATCGGCATTCGGCGTGGCTGGATGGGTCTGCTGCACTACAACCCGGACGACCCCGAAACTCACGAACTCTTTATCCGACCTCTGAGCAGGGCTAACACACGCACCATTGACCGCACCGGCGGTACTTTCTTGCACACGTCACGCGTCAACCCGGGCCGTGTGCGGCCGGGGAGAACGCCTGCTTTCTTGAAGCCAGGAGAACAAGAGGCCAACGAGGAGGGGCTTCTGGACTTTACCCCTCATGTGCTCAGAAACCTGGAGCACCTGAAAATTGACGTGCTGATCCCTATCGGTGGTGAGGACACGCTGGGATACGCCGCCCGGCTTCACCATGAAGGGTTCCCGATCGTGTCCATTCCCAAGACGATGGATAACGACGTCTTTGGGACTGATTACTGCATCGGCTTTTCGACCGCAGTCACCCGCAGCGTCCGGTTCATTCATCAACTGCGCAGCACTGCTGGCTCTCACGAACGCATTGGGGTCGTGGAGCTATTTGGTCGTCACTCTGGGGAGACCTCGCTCATCTCCGCATATCTGGCTGGCGTAGATCGGGCCATCATCTCTGAGGTCCGCTTCGACATTGAGAAGCTGGCCGATTTGCTGATGCAGGACAAACGCGCCAATCCCAGCCATTACGCCATGATGACCATCTCCGAAGGGGCCCGGATCATAGGTGAGGAAATTGTCTATAGGAAGGACAAGGTTGATCCCTATGGACACAAAAAGCTGGGCGGCATCGGTGCTGTGACTGCTACCCGGCTGCAAAAGATAACCGGCGAAGCAACGTTGATTCAGGAAGTCGCCTACCTGATGCGCTCTGGGGAACCGGATGCTTTGGACGTTATGGTCGCTGTCAACTACGCCAACATCGCCATGGACCTGATCGCGACGAAAAAGTTCGGGCGCATGGTGGCGTTGCGTGATGGGCGTTACACCGATGTGACGGCAGAGTCGCCATTACTGGGGGTCAAGACCGTGGACGTGCGTGCCCTGTACGACGTCGAAGAGTACCGGCCCAAGGTCTGGCACGCTCACGGTAAGCCGATGTTCCTGTACTAAAAACCTGTGAGGTTTCACGAAAACGCTCGGCGGCGCAGTGCGCCGCCGAGCGTTTTTGTTTTCATACACATGAACCTAGCTGATGACTTCTACCCCTCCCATGTAAGGTCGCAGAACCTCAGGGATGACGATGCTGCCATCAGCCTGCTGGTAATTCTCCATGACGGCGATCAGGGTTCGGGGCAGGGCCAGGCCGCTTCCGTTGAGGGTGTGGGCGAACTCAGGCTTGGCGCCGGGCTCCGGCCGGTAGCGAATATTGGCTCGGCGGGCCTGGAAGCCCTCGCAGTTGGAGCAGGAGCTGACCTCCAGCCACTCACCGCAACCTGGGGCCCACACCTCAACGTCGTACTTCTTGGCAGCGGCGAAGCCCAGGTCGCCGGTGCACATCTGCACCACCCGGTGAGGGATGCCCAATCCTCGGCACACATCCTCCGCGTCGTCCACCATCTTCTCCAGTTCCTCGTAGGAGTTCTCCGTGGTGGTGAATTTATACATCTCCACCTTGTCGAACTGATGGCCTCGCTTGATGCCCCGCGTGTCCTTGCCCGCGGAGAATTTCTCTCGTCGGAAACAGGGCGAGTAGGCCACGTAGTACAGTGGCAATTGATCCGCGTTCAGGATCTCGTCGCGATGCAGGTTGGTCAGCGGAACCTCCGCCGTGCCGATGAACCAGAAGTCGTCTTCGACGTCGTGGTAAATGTTGGCCTCGAACTTGGGCAACTGCGCCGCCCCGACCATACATTCTCGCTTGACCACGTAGGGTGGGTAGATTTCAGTGTAACCCTGCTCGTTCACGTGCAGGTCGAGCATCCAGGCGATCATCGCTCGCTGAAGCCTGGCCCCCAGGCCCTTGAGCACATAGAAGCGAGTGCCGGAGAGCTTCACCCCCCGCTCGAAGTCAATGATGTCCAACACTGGTCCCAAATCCCAGTGGGGTAGCGGCTCGAAGTCGAACTCACGGAGTTCCCCTTCGGTGCGCACCACCACGTTCTCGCTGTCGTCTTTGCCGATGGGCACCGTCTCGTGGGGCATGTTGGGCACCAGAAGCATGGCCTCGTGAAGCCGTTCCTCCACACCGCTTACCTGGCCATCCAGGGCTTTGATGCGCTCCCCCACCTGGCGCATCTCGGCGATGAGGGTCTGGCGGTCCTCTCCCTTCCCCATGCGCCCTATCTTTGTAGAGGTAACGTTGCGCTGATGCTTCAGCGCTTCCACCTCCGTCAGCAGAGTGCGCCGCACCTCGTCCAGGGCCAGGATGTCGTCAATGGGCGCGTCGGTGTTCAATCTGACCAAAGCCTCTTTGACCTGGTCTGGGTTCTCGCGGATGAAACTTAGATCGAGCATGATTAACCTCCTCTAATTTTAATGAAAACGCTCTTCACTCCTGATAAGGACGAAGAGCGCTCGTGTTGCCACCTTACTTCGTTGCTGCCTCGCGGTCAGCAACCTCAGGGAGTCCCTGGACTCCGGCTCGATAACGGGAGCGCCCGGCCTGGCATACTCGGCCCTATGTGGCCTTTCCGCTGGCGACTCAGGAGGGGATTTCAGCAGCCTGTGACTATCGCCTTCCAGCAATCGGCGACTCTCTGGGAGTCTAGCGCTGCTTACTCGTCTCCGTCAGTGTCTTTGTGACGAATCTCTTCAGTTGTGTAATGCCTCGCCTTGCCTGCTTGGACTTACATATCAGTCTGTTCCAATATGGCCTTGGTTTTCTCGATCTCGGGCTGGATATCCAGTTCGGTGTACAAGCTAAGGCCCTGCTCTAAATAAGTGTGTCCATCTTCGGGTTTGCCCGCGCGGCGATAGAGCTTGCCGAGTTTGCGTAAAGCCTCAGCGATCTTGACGCGGCGGTTAAGACGGCGATAGATCGCCAAGCTTTCCTGTATAAGGGTCTCGGCGCGCTCGAATTCGCCTTCGTCGGCGGCTACGTTCGCCAGAACAATATTAGTGTCCGCTACATCCACTTCATAATGCAGGTGAGCGTAAGCCTCAAGAGCTTGGTTAAGATGCTGCCTAGCCTGTTTGGGCTTGTTCCATGCTTGATAGAGGCGACCGAGGGTTTCATGACGGTAGGCTATACGCGCGGGAAGGCCGCCCAACATGAGGCTTGATAAACCATGGTCTTCGGCTTCAGGGTAACGGCCCCATTCGCGGTAGACCATGCACAACTCGCGCTCGACAGAAGCTTCATAGAAAATTCGGCCTAACTGACGTTCCAGTTCTAAGCACTGGCTGAGGATCTCCTGAGCATTGTCCCATTGCTGAGCATGACGATAGGTAATGGCGAGCCCAAACAGGGTATCTGAGAGTTGTGCCTTCTGGATCGTGGGCTGGAGTATCTCCACAGCCGATAGATGTTGTGTGATAGCATCGCCAAAATGGCCCCAGTCGCGATAGGTACGGGCCAACTCATACCGCGCGTAGGCCGCGTCGTTCAGTCGCTCAAGTTGGGTCAACTCCTCAATAGTCTGCTGCCCTTCGGAGATGGCTTCATCGTAACGTCCTGCTGCCCGAAGGGTAATCCCTAACTCCCGCCGCGCATAGGCTGCGCTGTCAGCCTGCCCAAGTTGGGTCAACTCCTCAATAGTCTGCTGCCCTTCGGAGATGGCTTCATCGTAACGCCCTGCCTTCCGCAGGGTAACCCCCAACCCCCGCCGCGCATAGGCCGCCCAGTCGGGCTGCCCCAGCCGGGTGCGCTCCTCAATGTTCTTTTGGTGCTCCCTCACCGCTTCATCGTAGCGTCCTGCAGCCCGGCAGGTCTGAGCCAGCACATACCGTGCATAGGCCACCCCTGCCTCACGACCCAGTTGGGTCAACTCCTCGATAGTCTGCTGCCCTTCGGAGATGGCTTCATCGTAACGCCCTGCCTTCCGCAGGGTAACCCCCAGCTCTCGCCGTGCATAGGCTGTTTGGTCTGGCTGCCTCAGCCGAGCGCGCTCCTCAATGTTCTTTTGGTGCTCTCTCACTGCTTCATCGTAGCGTCCTGCAGCCCGATAGGTCTGAGCCAGCACATACCGAGCATAGTCTGCCCCTGCCTCACGACCTAGTTGTGTGAGTTCCTCGATGGCTTGCTGTCCTTCGGAGATGGCCTCATCATAGCGTCCTGCTTGCCGCAAGGTGACTCCCAACTCCCGCCATGCATAGGCTGCTTGGTCGGGCTGCCCCAGCCGAGTGTGCTCCTCAATGTTCTGCTGGTGCTCCCCCACCGCTTCATCGTAGCGTCCTGCAGCCCGGTAGGTCTGAGCCAGCACATACCGTGCATAGGCCACCCCTGTCTCACGACCCAGTTGGGTCAACTCCTCGATGGTCTGCTGCCCTTCGGAGATGGCCTCATCATAGCGCCCTGCTTCCCGCAAGGTGATCCCTAGTTCCCACCGTGCATACGCTGCCTCGTCGGGCTGCCCCAGCCGGGTGCGCTCCTTGATGTTCTTTTGGTGCTCCCTCACCGCTTCATCGTAGCGTCCTGCAGCCCGGTAGGCCTGAGCCAGCACATACCGCGCATTGGCTGCTTCTGCCTCACGACCTAGTTGTGTGAGTTCCTCAATGGCTTGCTGCCCTTCGGAGATGGCCTCATCGTAGTGCCCTGCTTGCTGCAAGGTGACTCCCAACTCCCGCCGTGCATAGGCTGCGCTGTCAGCCTGCCCAAGTTGGATCAACTCCTCAATGGCTTGCTGCCCTTCGGAGATGGCCTCATCATAGCGTCCTGCTCCCCGCAGGGTAACCCCTAACTCTCGCCGTGCATAGGCTGCCCAATCTGACTGTCCTGCTCGGGTGCACTCCTCGATGTTCTGCCGGTGCTCTTTCACCGCCTCGTCGTATCGCCCCGCCGTTCGTAGAGTTAGAGCTCGCTCACGACGAGCCCAGGCCACCTGCTCGGGCTTACGAGACTCTTCGCCCGCTTCTAGGGCTTGTTTATGGTATTGTAACGCCTCTTCATATCTTCCCCAATCCCTATATGCTATGGCCCCCCAGATGAGTGCACTGCTCTGCATCTCATATTCACTAAGGCATTCGCAGATATCCGCCGCTCGTTTGAACAACGTGATAGCCGTCCCCCACTCCTCTAGTTGCTGGTAGACTCTACCCTGGTTGACCAAAGTGGTTGCCACTTTGAGATCTTCTCCAAAGGTTTCAAACAAGCTCAGAGCTTTCTGGTAATGTGTAATGGCAGCCCTTTCACGGTCATCCATCCGACTATAGAGCTCTCCAAGCATGTCGTTGGCAATCTGCTCTAGGCGCGCGCTGCGGCCGGCAACCTCGGCCAGATGCTGAAAGGGTGATTCGGCCTTGGCATAATCCTCCTGAGCATAAGCCCGGCAGCCTGCCAGTAAGAACTGAAGAGGCTCCTTTTTAGTTTCGATGCTTGGGGGACTGACGGCAGCTTCGAGTAACTTGACGGCAAAGGTTGCTTCTTGTTCCCAGAGGGCGTCGGCTATGGTATCGTAGAAGACATCAGAACCCTTCTCAGTCCCGGTCATAAGCCAGTGATACGCTTTGGCCATGGTCCAGTCGCGCCAATTATCATCCTCATGGGGTTTCTCTAACTTAGGCAATCCCTCTAGCAGTTCCTGATAGCTGAGTGCCGCTCGCTCTTGAAGGCGGCAATAGTCGTCCCCAGGAAGATCCCGAAGATATTCCAAGAGGAAGCGGCGCACCCGATCATGGAGCCTCAAACGGCCACGCTCAGTGGTCACAAATGATAGGTTTTCTAACCAGGCCAGATCCTCAGCGACCACCTGGTCGCCGTGAACCTTGCCCAGTATCTCGCGGTCAAACTCGCCAAGAACCGCACAGGCAAACATCAAATGGCGACGGTGTTCGCTCAGAGTTCGCAACAGCCATTCGGCGATGTGGGCGACAATCTGTGCCCGCCCTGGGGCTCCAGACCGGACCCAATCGAGGGCTTGGCGTGGGTCAGAGAGTGTTGAAATCGCATCGCCGGCGATGCCCAGGGCCAAGGGCAAGCCGAGGGCCAGTTCTACGACGGCATCTACAACCTCAGAGTCAGTGACGCCTCGCTTATCAATGAGATAGGTTCGCGCCTCCTCAGGAGTGAAATCAGGAACTAACCGAGGCCAGAAATAGGTAAGTAAGGCCTGCTGCAGGAAAGGCCCCGGACGGCGCCGTGCTGCTAAGACAATGAGGCGTTTCACCTTGAGACGCTGGAACAAGAATCTGTGGACATCGGGCTCGATATCCGAGAGTTCATCGTAGGAATCCAGCAGAAGTACTATGGGACGGTTGCCTAGAGCGTCGGCTAAGTCTTGAAACAGTGCAACCTCGAGACGCTCCCAATGTTCATACAGAAGGTCAAGGTCAGCCGTCCGACGTATACTACGACGCAGCGCACTGATAGCCCAGCGCGAACCTGCCACCCCAAACTCGGCCACATGTTCCCCTACGACGGTAGGGATGCCCAGGACCTGGCTCCCAACTGCGCCAACAGCACGGGCGGTGACGTCAATCAGGTCTTCGTCAGGAACCTCCAGGCCCGACATCGGTTCCTGCCTCTTAAGGCGGCTCTCGGTATCCTTATAAGCCCGCCATGCCTCGCCGAATCTTGAAAAGGACTTGCTCAACAGGCGGCGAGCCCAAGTATTTTCTTCCAGCTCCAGGCAAAGGCCTTTCAGGAAGTCGGGGAGGGTTAGGTACCGAGGCTGGCCTCTGATGTCGAGGGCATCTAACTGCACGAAAGGGACGTCTTTATCTTTGCAGAGGCTGGCAAAGAGCGATAACAGAAAGGATTTGCCGATGCCACCTTCTCCGAAAAGGAAGAGGACACGATATGTGCCCGCCGCAGGGTCAGCGTCCTGGCCAGCGATAAGGGCATCAAGAGATCGCTCAAAGGTGGCGGTTTCGAAATCTCTACCGACTTTGTATTTGAGCCTCTGTTGAAGTGCTGCTTTGGTATAGTCTAATTCCATGGCGATTTCTCCTTTGGTCTGAAGCAAACTTATTATATCCCAAAACGACGCTTTTGTCCAACGAGCGCTTACCGCCAGAAGAGGCGCTCGACCAGGATTTGCAGCCTGTTCCTCAGGGGAGCAGCGAGGAAGGCGATGATTATGGCGGAGACTAGAGCGATGAGCAAGGCTCTCCAGGATATGGCTGCTCTGAACAGGCGCGCCAGTAGGCCGACCATCAAAATGTAAAGGGCTACCACCGTTATGCCCAGCATGGTATAAACCAACCCCCAACGGACGAGGCGGTCTATGTCCAGCAACGAGCGCTGTTTGAGGATGGCGTAGGTGAGGGCCATGGGAAAGGCTATGGCAGATGTGACGACGATGCGGGCATCTACCAGGGCTCTACCCGCCAGGACGTTGGATACCAGCATCACGATGAAGGGCAGGAGGGTGAGGGTAATCCCCACTCCCATCTCCCGCAGTTGCTCCTTAACCTCCGCAGACACCGTGGTCACGTAGGTGTGAACTGAAATGCCGATCCAGCCCAAGAAGCCCAGGGCCGGGCTGAGGAAGAGCAGGTCGAACAATAAGTCAAACTCCCCTTTGAGCTGCAAGGGGAATAGGTAGGCGTTCAAACAACCCAATACCAGCCCTGGCAGATAGAACGAAGCCAGGATGGGGATCCGCCACTTTTGGCCTATCCGCTTTTCCTCAGGGAAGGCGATGGAAAAGTGCAGGAAGAGGCCCACCACCAGACCCGTGCTGACCCGCTGCAACACGTTGGCCCAGCGTACGAAAGAGACGTTGACGTTGGTGTTGGTAAAAGAAGCCACCGCTGCCGCCAGGCAGAACACGAGGTAAACTGTCGCCACCCTGTCCTGGCCTCGACTGAGATAGGCGAGAACGCCCGCGATCCAGAAGACCAGAGCTATCAGGTAGTAAATGCCATAGCCCTCCAGGAAGGGAGGCATGGCCTCGACGGCAAAGGTTAAGGACTTCTCCTGCCCGCCGCGCTCAATTGTGATGGAGGCAGCCTGATGGCTCCTGATCTCTTTCCAAGCCTGCCTGAACCTATCCCTCTCGTCCAGGGGTACACCCTCCAAACGGAGAAAAATGTCACCTCTTTGCAAGCCTGCCCGCTCCACTGGACCGCCTTCACGAACCGCAAACACAACGCCATCAGTGTTGTTCCAGTTGAAGCCCAGGGCCGGCAGATTTAGCTCATGGACATACGAGGCGAGACCGACCCCAAATACCAGCAGAGCCAGCACAAAAAGTGGTAGCCTTCTCAGGAAGGTCCGGGCATCCCTGGGGATGATAGAGCTTTTGTCAGCCAGCGTCTCCATAGCAGCTCCCTTTCAGCTTTGCCCATTATTCTACCCTATTTCCACCAAAATGTCCATCCCAACCTAAACCGCACAGGTTGAAAAATAATTTGCCTGTTAGAAAATTTTGTGATATAATACCCAGGCCGAGAGACGGGCAGACAAACCTGTCTCTTTATGCTGTCAACTGGTGACAAGCGCCTGAAATTCCCATTCTGGAGGAGAGCGTGCTCCTCGACCAAGCCAAACACATCTACGAGCTCACTCCTTTTGGAGCTTTGGCTCTCAAACCTCGCTGTGAGACGTCCTCTCCAGTCCTCGCGATTTTGGAAATTGACCCCTCTGGTAATCCTATCCAGTTTGTCCTATTCTTAAACCAGCAAATGGAGGAACAATGATGTTAACCGAAAAACCCGTAACTACTTTCCTGGACGAGCTATCCAGTTCAGCTCCCGCCCCCGGCGGTGGGAGTGCGGCGGCCCTGTCAGGCGCTTTGGGCGCGGCGCTGGTCAGCATGGTCTGCAACCTGACGCTGGGCAAGAAGAAATACGCTGACGTGCAGGAAGACATCGAGGCGCTGCTGGAAAAGTCGGAGGCGCTGCGCAAGGAGCTGACCGACCTGCTGGAAGAGGATGTCAAGGCCTACACCGCCTACTCACAAGCGGCCAAGATGCCTCGCCAGACCGAGGAGCAGAAGGCCGAGCGGGCCAGGGCCATGCAGGAGGCGCTGAAAGGCGCCACCGACGTGCCGCTGCGCATCGCCGAGGCGGCGGTCAAGGTCATGTACCTGTGCAGGCCCGCTGCCGAAAAGGGCAACGTCTGGGCTGTGAGCGACGCGGGCGTGGCGGTGCTGATGGCCGAAGCCGCCCTGCGCAGCGCGGCTCTCAACGTGCTCATCAACCTGGGCTCCCTCAAGGACGAGGAGTTCGTCGCCGAGAGGCGCGCCAAGCTCGACAGCCTGCTGGAAGGCAAAGGCGTCATGCGCGACGAGATCTACGACTTCGTGGTGGAGAAGCTGTGAGTTAGTTGGCCGACGAGTGGTGGACTGGCGGCTCGTTGGTTGCTGCTAGTGTCCCTGTCGAGTGTTGCTGAATTGGTCACGGGGCCAATATGACAACGAATCGCGGGGATTTACCGAATCGGCAGGTCTGAATTCGATAAATCCTTGAATTCGCTGTCATATTTCTAGTCGTGACCTGATCAAGGAACATGGCACTCAGTAGATATCGCATATTGCAGACCAAAAATGAGCTAGGGAGATGGGCGGATGCAGGAGCGGTCTACGAGAGAACTTACCATGACTCTCCCCTGGTCACTGTTCCTGTCGCTGGGGTCGGTGATGTAAAAGTGAATTGGCGAGAATGGGATGACATCGCTGCCAGGGAGAGAGAGTTCGGAGCTGTGGGGCCCCCGTTGGAGGAGTACGACAAAGTCTTCTCCGACCACGCCGACCGCTACCGCCTCTCCGAGGAGGTCTACACCATCGAGGGCGCTTCTTACAAAGAGATCAGGGCCAAGCTGTACCAACGCTACGTCCTCGACCCGATGCACGAACGGGAAGAAGCAGAACACCCTGTCTTGACCTATGAAGTTCCAACTGAAAGGCCCCTCGCTCCGGCGAGGGCGATCCGAGAGACGAAAGGAGACGATAAATGACCGCAACGATTCTGGATGGTCGAGCTCTGGCCAAGACCATGCGCGCAGAGCTAAATGAAGAAGTTGCCACATTCAAGGAGAAGTATGGCGTTACTCCCACCATCGCTGTGGTGAGAGCGGGCGAGGACCCAGGCTCGGTGTGGTACTCCAACGCCATCAAAAAGACGATGGCGGGCCGAGGCATGGAAGCCCAGCTCCACGTGCTGCCCGGGACGGCCACCCAGGAAGAGTTGGTGGCCCTGGTCACCAGGCTGAACGCGGACCCCGTCGTCCACGGCATCATGGTGCAGGAGCCAATGCCCAAAGGGATTGACGAAGCGGCGGTCAAAGCGGCCCTGTCGCCTGACAAGGATGTGGACGGCGTGCACGAGGTCAACGCCGGACGGCTGGCGCTGGCGGCCCCGGCTGGGCGACCGGCGGGCGTGAGGCCGTTTTTCGTGCCGGCCACGCCGGCTGGCGGCATGGAGCTGATGCGCCGGTACGACGTCGAACTCAAGGGCAAGCACGCCGTGGTGGTGGGCCGCTCCAGCATCGTCGGCAAGCCGATGGCCCTGCTGTTGCTGCGCGAGAATGCCACGGTCACTGTCTGCCACTCCCGCACCGTGGACCTGGCGGCTGTTTGCCGCCAGGCAGACATCCTGTGCGCGGCCGTGGGCCGGCCTGAGATGATCCGAGGCGACTGGATCAAGCCGGGGGCGGTGGTGGTTGACTTTGGCGTCAACGATGTGGAGGGCAAAATGGTGGGCGACGTGGCCTACGATGAGGCAGTTGAAGTGGCCGGGATGATCACCCCGGTGCCTGGCGGCACAGGCCCCATGACCAACATCATGCTGGTGAAGAATGTGATTGAGGCAGCCAGGCGGCAGGTAGCGCACTAGAGCAGGGAACGGCGCAATCAGTTTGACAATCCCTCTTCCCTGTGGTAATATAACGCGGTGCTGCGAGTAGTGAGACAAGTGCAAGCAATGCATCATGCCCTTGACGAACATGATGCCAATAATAAAAACAAATCATTTACAAGGAGGCACGAATGATAGTAGACGTCAAGTCGCCAGTACCTAGCGACATTGAGATCGCTCAGGCGGCCAATATGAAGCCCATCCGAGAGGTGGCCGAGGAGATAGGTCTCACCGAGGATGATCTGGACCTGCACGGCAAGTACAAGGCCAAGGTCTACCTGGGTGTGCTGGAGCGGTTCAAGGATCGGCCCAATGCCAAGTACGTTGACGTGACAGCCATTACACCTACCCCGCTGGGCGAAGGGAAGACCGTCACCACCATCGGCGTTAGCCAGGGGCTGGCCTACTTGGGCAAGAAGGTCTTCACCTGCATCCGTCAGCCTTCCCAGGGGCCGACCTTCGGCATCAAGGGCGGCGCGGCCGGCGGCGGCTATGCCCAGGTCGTGTCCATGGAGGACTTCAACTTGCACCTGACGGGCGACATCCACGCCGTCGGCGCGGCCCACAACCTGCTGGCGGCGGCCATTGACAACCGACTGGCGAAGGAAAACCGTTGGAGTACCA
>SDBU01007646.1_pt1 | contig 12414 bp, 23 predicted proteins | sample 2277071 | NCBI WGS metagenome assembly SDBU01 (sample SAMN10397929, study PRJNA504765) | marine sediment metagenome | isolation source: marine sediment core GS08_GC12, 126 cmbsf | place: Arctic Ocean: Gakkel Ridge, Loki's castle | collected 2008
GGGATGACGTGGCCGTGCGACATGTGTCCTTCCCCGACGACCGCCTGGGATTGAGGAGAATGGCTCTCACTGACCTATAGTACACCGACAGAAAGCTGAATTCCCGATGAGAGACCCGCGCCGGCGTGCCTGGCACGGGTCCTTTCCTGTGAGGCTTTACTTTGTCGACTCGATCGCCTATCGTGGCGGCATGATCCGCGCCGAGGGCACTGGGCGAGCGCGGCATGGTTCAAGAAGATCACCCATTTGGGTTGGTGGTGGTAAAGCACATACACCCCAGCCGAAAAGTTTTAGGAAAAAGATGCCTCGCAAAATGCGCCGTGCGGCCTTGCGTTCAGCTCTTTCTGTAAAAGCAGCCCAGTCTGAAATTATTGTTCTGGATGAATGGAAGATTGAGTCGGGGAAAGCAAAGGTCATGGAAGGGGTTTTGAAGAACTTAGTTGGTGATTCGAGTGTATTACTTCTTCTAGCTGGTTCAGATGACCTTTTGGAAAAATCTACCAGGAATTTGCAGAGTGCCAAGACGCTCAATGCCAATTATTTAAACATTCGCGACCTGCTCAACTTCGACAGAATTATTCTGCCACTAGGCGCAGTAGAAGTCATTCAGTCTTATTTGGGGCAGTGAGGAGGCTTTGAAGATGACGACAATATATGAGGTCTTAAGGCGCCCAATCATCACCGAAAAAACGAATTACCAAACCAGTGCGCTCAATCAATACGTATTTGAGGTTGACCGGAGAGCGACAAAAGCGATGGTGAAGGATGCGGTAGAGACCCTCTTCGACGTAAAAGTTGATCGAGTGAACGTCATAAACGTCCCCGCCAAACGGACAAGAAGGGCGAGAAGCAGACGATTAATGGTTAGACGATCTGGTTTCAAGAAAGCGATTGTGACTTTACCACCTGGTGAGAGCATCGACATCTTTGAAGGGGTGAAATAATGCCGGTAAAGAAATATAAACCTACCTCACCGGGTCGTCGAGACATGACTGGAGCGACCTTCGAGGAGATTACCAAATCCAAGCCAGAGAGAACATTACTCAGACCTAAAAAACAGCGAGCAGGGCGAAACAACCAAGGCAGGATCACTGTTCGACATCGTGGAGGCGGGCATCGAAGACGTCTGCGCATAGTGGATTTCAAGCGCAAGAAGCATGATATCCCCGCAAAGGTAGCGGCAATTGAATATGATCCCAATCGATCAGCACGGTTAGCTTTGTTGAATTATGCCGATGGCGCGAAAGCTTATATTATCGCCCCGCTGGGCCTTCAAGTAGGAGATCGCGTTTCCTCTGGACCGCAAGCTGAAATTCGACCTGGGAATTCTCTTCCGCTCAGTATCATACCTCTTGGTACACAGATCCATAACATTGAGTTACAGGAAGGACGCGGGGGCCAGTTGGTACGTTCTGCGGGAACATCGGCACAGCTCTTGGGTAAGGAGGGCGCATACGCCGCAGTGCGTTTGCCATCTGGAGAAGTTCGTCGGATCCGCCTGACTTGCTACGCCACAATAGGCGAGGTTGGCAATCCAGATCATGGAAATATCAAGTTAGGAAAAGCGGGTCGAAAACGACATATAGGATTCCGTCCAGCTGTTCGAGGATCCGCGATGTCACCCCGCGATCATCCCCATGGTGGGGGGGAGGGGCGCTCACCGATTGGTATGCCCTCTCCAAAGAGCCCTTGGGGGAAACCAACGTTGGGGAAGAAAACTCGCAGGAATAAATCAACTGAGAAATATATCATCCGTCATCGGTCGAAACGACGACGATAGAACGAAATTATTATGAACTGGAAGCGAGAAGAACTATGTCGAGATCATTGAAAAAAGGGCCGTTCATCAACCCTAAGCTATTAAAGAAGATTGAGGAATTGAACCAGATTGGTGAAAAGAAAGTGATTCGCACTTGGAGTAGGGCGAGCACCATCTTTCCACAAATGGTAGGACACACCATCGCGGTTCACGACGGCCGCAGACATGTTCCCATTTACATCACGGAGAACATGGTGGGCCATAAACTGGGGGAATTTGCTCCCACAAGGACGTATCGAGGTCATGTCCGTAGGGACAGGACCACGCGAACAGGGTAAGAATATGGTTGAGGAAACAGCTATTCATGCTTGCGCACGTTATGTCGCAATGTCTCCACAGAAAGTACGCAAAGTCATTGCCCTTGTCCGTGGGATGGATGCGAATTCTGCCCTGGATGTCTTGCAGTTCACGCCCAATGCTGCTGCCAAGCCGGTCCGGAAAGTACTTCGCTCAGCGATTGCAAACGCCGAAGAGAATTTCGGATTTAATCGAGATGAGCTTTACATACACAGAATAGTGGCCGATCAAGGGCCCATCCGCCGTTGGCGCAGATTTGGGGCGCGAGGTCGATTAAAGCCTATTCTACGTCGTTCCTCGCACATTACTGTCGTCCTGCGTGAAGTTGAGCAGGAAGCCGGGTAGATCGATCTAAAGGAGCAATTATGGGACGCAAAGTCCATCCAATTGGCTTTCGCCTGAAGATTAATAAGACTTGGGAATCGCGCTGGTTTGCCAATCCGGATAAATATGCCGACCAGCTTCATGAGGACCGTAAAATCCGCGAGCTGATATTTGGGATTGCACCGCGGGCAGGAATATCGCGAATTGAGATTGAGCGGTTCCCTAACAGCGTGCAAATCACTGTTTTCACCTCGAAACCTGGAATCGTAATCGGTAGAAAAGGTGTGACGGTTAAGGAGATGAGGAAGAACATCCAAGAATTAACCGGTACGAATGTGAAACTTGATGTCTCAGAGATCAAGATTCCGGAATTGGATGCTCGCCTCGTGGCCGAGAATATCGTAAACCAGCTTGAGCGGAGAATTAGTCACCGTCGAGCTATGCAGCGGGCCGTGAATCAAGCGATGCGCCAAGGAGCTGAGGGTATCAAGGTGATGTGCGCAGGAAGACTCTCGGGGACGGAAATGGCACGGCGAGAATGGGTGAGAGAGGGACGCGTACCTGCCCAAACAATAAGAGCCGACTTGGATTTCGCGCGAGTTGAGGCGCTGACCACCTATGGTCGCATCGGGGTGAAAGTTTGGATTTATAAGGGTGACATTCTGCCGGAAGCAGAAGAGGCCTCGGAATCAATGGATGTTTATGTGAGTGAATGAGCCAAATGGCTGGCGCCATTTGGCTTTAAAGAATGGTTTCGCCATTCTTTGAGCTGGGAAGTCAGTAGGAAGCAAGAGATCAATAGGTCGCAGAGCAAAGCTCTGCGTCGAGGTCTTGCGACGAGGTGTATGAATGTTAATGCCGAAACGAGTTAAATACCGCAAACAGATGCGGGGTCGAATGAAAGGAAAAGCCTCAAGGGGAACTGAGGTGACCTTCGGTGATTACGGACTTCAGGCACTCGAGCCGGGATGGGTGACTGCGAGGCAAATCGAGGCAGCCCGGCGGGCGCTGGTTCGATTTATGCGTCGTCGCGGTAAGGTGTGGATCCGAATATTTCCAGATAAGCCAGTCACCAAAAAACCGGCGGAAACCCGTATGGGAAAAGGAAAGGGGCCGGTAGATCATTGGGTGGCAGTTGTAAAGCCAGGTAGGATCATGTTTGAACTCTCCGGACTGGACGCGGATGCAGCGCGTGATGCGATGCGTTTAGCTTCCCATAAATTAGCCATCAAGACTAAGTTCATTCGACGTGGCAGTGTACTGGGAGGCGGAGAAAAATGAAGGCAAATGAAATTCGATCGAAATCGGTCGATAAAATTGAAGAATTGCTTGTGGATGCGCGTGAGAATTATTTCAAGCTGCGCTTCCAATTTTCAAGTGGACAGCTTACTGATTCGTCCAAACTTAGAACGGCTCGCCAAACGATTGCTCGGATCGAGACAATCCTGCGCGAATCCAAGTTGATGGTAGTGGAAGGTGGAGAAGAATGAGCACAAATAACCGACGACGACTTGAGGGAACGGTGAGTAGTGCCAACATGATTAAAACAGTCAAGGTTCGTGTCGACCGAAGCTACCGCCACCATCTCTATGGCAAAGTGGTTCGGAGCCATAAGAATTATCTTGTTCACGATGAAATAGGCTGCCAACCGGGCGATATCGTATGCATTGTCGAAAGTCGGCCGATATCCAAACGTAAGCGCTGGGTTGTCCAAGAGGTTCTTAGAAGGGCACCTGAAGCAGTATTAGCTGCGGAGCGCGAGGTTCTCATCGATGAACCAATCCTTGAAACGGAAGCATCAGATGAACCTGAGGGTGCTGTTGAAGAGCCAGAGGCTGCTATTGATGAGCCGGATGACGAGGCGGAAGAATGATTCAACAAGAAAGCCGAGTGAAAGTTGCCGATAACACAGGCGGTCGAGAATTGCTCGTAATCCGTGTATTAGGTGGATCGAAGCGTAGATATGGTGGGGTTGGGGACACCGTTGTTGGAACGATTAAATCGGCGACTCCCCACGGTGCGGTTAGAAAAAGTGACGTCGTTCGCGCCGTAATTGTCAGAACGGCTAAGGAATATCGTCGAGACGATGGCTCGTACATCCGATTTGACGACAATGCAGTTGTAATTTTGGACGCAGACGGTAGGAATCCCCGGGGAACACGCATTTTTGGACCCGTCGCTCGGGAATTACGAGAAAAGGGATTCACCAAGATTGTGTCGTTAGCACCTGAAGTGTTGTAGGAGGCAAGGTCGTGTCGAATATTAGAATTAGACGTGGTGATACGGTCCAGGTAATTAGTGGTAGGGAAAAAGGCCAGCGCGGTGAGGTTTTACGGGTGTTACCTAAAGATAAGCGGGTTCTGGTTCAAGGCGTTGCGATGAGGAAGAAACATCAACGCCAGGTCCAGGCAGGTGGGCGGACAATGTCACCGGGAATTATTCATTTTGAAGCACCGATCGATTTATCCAACGTTCAGGTTGTTTGCCCAAAATGCGATGAAATCACCCGTATCGGAATCATTCGTGAAGATGGCGAACGAAAACGCGTTTGTAAAAAATGTGACGCCGTACTTGAGAAATAAGCCTCGAGGAGTAATTGTAGATGGCTCATTATTTGAAGGAAAGATATCAGACTGAAACCACTCCTGCACTGATGAAAGAGTTTGGTTTCAGCAACCTAATGCAGGTTCCGAAAGTGGAGAAAATTGTGGTGAACGTTGGTGTGGGAGAGGCATTGGAAAACGCCAAGGCACTTGATGCAACTGTCAATGACGTTACCATTATTACGGCTCAGAAACCTATCATTACGAAAGCGCGAACTAGTATCGCCAATTTTAAGTTGCGCGAAGGACGATCGATCGGTGTAAAAGTCACACTTCGTGGGGAAAAAATGTGGGCGTTTCTTGATCGGTTAGTGAACGTCGCCCTCCCACGCAAGAGGGATTTTCGAGGGGTGTCTCCCAACAGTTTCGATGGGCGAGGAAATTTCACCCTGGGTGTAAACGAACAGCTGATATTTCCAGAAGTTGATTACGACAAAATCGATAAAATCCGCGGCTTTGAAGTTACCATCGTAACAAGTGCTCCGGATGATGAGCAAGGGAGAAGATTGTTACAGATGTTGGGAATGCCATTTGCGAGAGGCGAACAGAATGTCTAAAAAATGTATGCCGATTCGAGAAACCAGAAGGAAGTACAAAGTACGGATACGGAACCGCTGTCTGATATGTGGGCGTCCGCGCGGTTACTACCGCAGATTCAAACTTTGTCGAATTTGTCTCCGGGAACAAGCTCTGGAAGGAAAGATTCCAGGCTTGGTGAAAGCATCCTGGTAAATCGGTCTTGGGAGTGTAATTAATGAGCGTATCAGATCCAATCGCGGACATGTTGACCAGGATAAGAAATGCTGTGATGGCAGGGCATCAGACCGTGTCTATACCCAGCTCCAAGCTAAAGGCTTCGATTGCTAAAATCCTGGCGCAAGAAGGTTTTATTGAGAGTTACAAAGAGGTTAACACTGAGGTAGCTTATCGTCAGAATATTCGTATCAAGCTCAAGTATGTTGGAAAGAGAAGGTCGCGTAAACCTGTAATCAGTGGAATCGAGCGAGTTAGCCGACCTGGTCGGCGGGTTTACACCGGCAGGAAAGAAATTCCTTGGGTACGCTCAGGAATCGGCGTAGCTATAGTCTCAACTCCTAAAGGTGTAATGACGGGGAATCGTGCAAGGCAGCTAAAAGTTGGAGGCGAGGTATTGTGCAAGATATGGTGATGAATCAGCACGATATTCGCGCTTTGAACGGATCTGTATGGAGGATGAAACTGTGTCTAGAGTAGGACAAATGCCCATCACAGTACCCGATGGGGTCAAGGTGTCCATCAAGGATAACTTTGTACAAGTTGAAGGCCCTAAGGGAAAGCTGGAACGAACCCTTCGACCTGAAATGGGCATAACGCAGGATGGGAATGTGATTACGGTCGTGAGACCATCTGACGAAGCTCAAATGAAGGCGTTTCATGGGTTGACACGCTCATTGTTGAATAACATGGTCATCGGTGTGAGTGACGGCTTTGAGAAGGTCCTTCAAATTGAGGGCGTGGGTTACCGACCCGAATTGGATGGGAAAACTTTAGTTCTTCATGTCGGATTTTCGCATGACGTGCGGGTTGAACCGCCCGACGGAATCATTTTCGACGTCGACACACGTGCTCGCATCATTCGAGTCCAGGGGATTGACAAACAGGTTGTCGGGCATGTTGCAGCTGATATTCGGAAAATACGCCCTCCTGAGCCATACAAAGGGAAAGGTATTCGCTATCAAGGCGAGTACGTTCGACGTAAGGCCGGGAAGGCAGGTAAGGTAGCGTAGAAATGGCGAAGAAAACGAGATCTGAAATGCGTAAACGAAGACACCATCGGGTGCGGAAGAAGATTGTTGGGACTAATGAACGTCCTCGGTTGAATGTCTTTCGAAGCCTGAATCAAATGTATGCACAGGTCATTGACGACAGTTCTGGACAAACGCTTGTATCGGCTTCAACTTTGGATCCCAAAGTGAGGCCGAGTGCCAAGAAACTTTCAAAGACTGAGCAAGCCAAATTTGTCGGCACAGAAATTGCGAAGCGAGCAAAGAAGAAAGGCATAAAGCAAGTGATTTTCGATCGTGGTGGATATAAATATCACGGCAGGGTCAAAGCGCTATCAGAGGCGGCTCGAGAAGAAGGCCTTGAGTTTTAGACCAGAGGGAGCGATTAAGTGAGAAGAGGTTTTGTGAAACGCGATGATGAACGTGATGAGCTTGATGAACGCGTGATTGATATCTCCCGCGTTGCCAAAGTGGTTAAGGGAGGCAGGCGTTTTGCGTTCCGCGTCACAGTGGTTGTTGGCGATAATGCCGGGAAGGTTGGACTTGGCGTTGGGAAAGCACGTGGCGTTCCAGATGCAATTCGGAAGGCAAACGAGCGCGCTCGGAAGAATATGCAGCCAATTCCGCTGGTTGGAACCACAGTTCCACATGAATTAATTTCCAAACATGGCGGTGCCAAGGTTTTGCTCAAACCCGCTTCGCTCGGTACCGGCGTAAAAGCTGGGGGTCCCGTACGCGCGGTCTTGGAAGTTGCTGGAGTTCGAGATATTCTCACCAAATCCCTGGGCAGCCACAATGTATTAAACGTTGCCAGGGCGACGCTTAAGGGCTTGCTCCAGATGAAGCAAGTGTCGGAAGAGGCCCGCAATAGAGGGAAAGATCCATCCCAATTGATCCCATTCTGGGAGCGAAAGAAAGATGGCTAAACGATCTACAAAGGCGAACAAGTTGAGAATCACACTCGTCAGGAGCCCAATTGGGTATTCAATACGGCAGAAACGAACTGTACTGGCGCTTGGTTTAAAGCGTCTGCGGCAGACGGTCGAACAAGAAGACACGCCTGTGATTCGTGGAATGCTTGCAAAAGTGAGCCATTTGGTAGTGGTGGAGGAGTAGAAACGATATGAAGCTTCACGATTTGAAACCAAGAAAAGGCTCAAAGAAATCTCGTAAGCGTGTGGGTCGCGGGATTTCAGCCGGACAAGGGAAAACAGCCGGACGTGGAACGAAAGGACAGAAGTCGCGATCGGGTTATAGCGGGGGACTTTATCGTCAGGGTGGTAATTTACCCCTTTATAGGAAGCTGCCTTTCAAACGAGGTTTCACCAATATCAACAGGATTGCGTGGTCTGAAATTACCCTTGAGCGATTGGGAGATTTTCCCGCAGATGCCGAGATTTCCCCATCAACGTTGGTTGAAGCAGGCATCCTTCGAAATGCACGTAAACCGATTGTTCTCCTGGGAAGTGGGGAATTGAAAACCCCGTTAAAAGTTCGTCTTCACAGAGTGACTCGAGGTGCACGCGCGGCGGTTGAGGCCGCCGGTGGCTCCGTAGAATTGATTGAGCTTTAGCAGGGTAAATGCGAGATGATGTTCTGTGATTAAGGCTGTGAAGACGATAAAAATGAAATTGAGTATGTTAGTGAGCAGTCAGGAAAGGAAGTTGATATGAAACGCTCAGCGTGGCGCTTCCTGTTCTTATCCACTGAGATTCGAAACCGGTTGTTAATTTCAATCGGTCTGTTGGTGATCTACCGGCTCGCCGCACATGTGCCGGTACCTGGTGTAGATCGAGCCGCCATTGCGCAGATATTCGAGGGTGGTGGTGCAGGGCAAACGATTTTTGGATTGTTGGACCTTCTCTCGGGCGGTACGGCGTCGAACTTTTCAGTTCTCGCCATGGGCGTCTACCCGTATATAACCGCGCAAATTATTCTCCAGCTAGTAGTCCCGATCATCCCTTCATTGCAACAGCGGATGGAGGATGATCCGCGCGAGGGCAGGAAATGGATGGAGAAGTGGACATACCTGTTGGCAGTTCCAATGGCAGCTCTGAACGCTGTTGGTCAGATCCGATTATTCCAGCAATTTGCCCAATCAGGAGACATTATTAACACACCTTTGGGCTTAAATTTATCTACACTCACGATGATCTTAACTATGACCGGTGGGACGATGTTTGCTATTTGGCTAGGCGAACTGATCTCTGAACACGGGATCCGCAATCAAGGTCTCTCGTTGATCATCTTCGCCGGAATTGTTTCTAGGCTTCCTGCAAACTTGGGACGGCTGCTTAGCGATCAAGCGACCCGTCTTCCATTAATGGTATTCATGTCCATCATCATGGTTTTTACGATCTTCGTGATTGTTTATGTGCAAGAGGGACGGCGGCACGTCCCGGTGATGTATCCTGGTCGTCGAGTTGGGAATCGAATGTCGATGCCAGTGAAAGGCACCTTGCCACTGATGGTGAACATGGCTGGAATGATCCCAATCATCTTTGGGCAATCGCTTCTGACTTTCCCGGCTATTGCAGCCCAGTTCTTTGTGACCAACTCGAACGAGACTGTACAGCGTGTGGCGATTTGGATGCAAACAAATTTCGGCGGTGTCGGTGACCTGTATTGGATCCTGTATTTCCTTTTTGTTGTTGGATTTACCTTCTTTTACACAGATATTCTATTCGCCCAACAGAACTATGGCGAAAACCTGAAACGATCAGGTGCACAAATACCCGGGGTCACGAAAGGTGCACCTACGCAACGATATCTTACTAGAGTACTTCGAAGGATCACGCTCGCCGGGGCTTTGTTCTTGGGACTCGTAGCAGTTACACCCTTCCTGGTTGGGTTGATATATCCAGTGGCTGGGGAGCAATCCGGGTTGTTGTTGATTTCTTCTGCGGGGTTGCTCATTGTCGTAGGTGTTATTCGGGACACATATCGAAACATTGAAGCGGAATTAAAATTGAGAGGGTATGACTCCGCAGTCTTGGTCCGATAAATCGACCAATGCTGATCGTGACTGTTGAGTAGATGTTGAAAAAGGGTATCAAGTGATGTCTTGGCAACGCGGCATAAACCTGAAGAGTGAGCGAGAACTCGCGATCATGCGTCGGGCTGGAAGGATTAACGCGCTCGCGCTTCTTGCCGCGATTAAAGTTGCCGAAATCGGTGCGACAACGGCCGAAATTAACGCGGCTGCGGCCAAAGTGCTTGAAAATCACGCCGTAAAACCTGCGTTTTTAGGGTATCCAGGTGCGTACCCGTTCCCTGCTGTGACGACAATTTCAATTAATGAGGAATTGGTGCATGGCATTCCTGGTGACCGAAAGCTGCAGGAGGGTGACATCGTTAGCATAGACTGCGGATCAATCATCAAAGGCTTTGTAGCTGACTCTGCGCGCACAATAGGCATAGGTCGAATTTCACCTGAAGCACAAGAGCTCATCGATACAACCATGAATGCATTGTTCATTGGAATTGATCAAATGCAGATTGGAAAAAGGACAGGGGATATTTCTTCCGCCATACAGTCCTTTGTTGAGGGAAAAGGGTTTAATGTAGTTCGTGAATACACTGGACATGGTGTGGGAAGAAATATGCATGAAGACCCTCAGGTTCCCAATTACGGGACAGCTGGTAAGGGTATTGATTTAAGGCAGGGGATGACAATTGCATTAGAGCCAATGGTCCTTGCTGGAGTGATGGAAACCAGGGTTCAGAAGGATCAATGGACCGTTTCATCGAAGGATAGTAGCCTCACTGCACATTTTGAACATACTGTTGCAGTAACGCGGAACGGGCCAGAAATCCTCACAACCCTTGATCCTGATCTGGACGGGCCTGAAGCGTTCCGATATAATGGCTATTTTGTGGGTCGCGCTCAGCCCGCACAGGAATAAAGGAGAAGGCTGCTATGAAGGTATCTTCATCAGTCAAACGTCGGTGTCCGAAATGTAAAGTTGTTCGTAGACGGGGCAAAGTTTACATAATTTGTGAGAATCCTCGCCACAAACAAAGACAAGGATAGAACTATGGCACGTATTGAAGGTGTAGATCTGCCGCGGAACAAGCGCATTGAAATTGGATTGACGTATATCCTTGGGATCGGGAAATCCACCGCGCGTGATGCGTTGAGTTCCGCACGCATCGACCCAAATACCAAGGTAATCGACCTCACCGAGGATGAAGTTACCGCTTTGCGTGATTACATATCACAAAACTTAACCGTTGAGGGTGATTTGCGTCGCGAAGTACAAATGAACATCAAGAGAATGATTGATATCGGATGCTACCGAGGTTTACGACATCGGCGCGGACTTCCGGTAAGAGGCCAACGAACTCGTACGAACGCTCGGACGCGAAAAGGCCCTAAGAAGACGGTGGCCGGACGAGGTCGACGTACAGGGATGAAGAAGAAATAGTGTATTGTTCACCCAGATAAGGTATCCGACCTTCATTGAGTTTTGGGTAACGGTGATTTGGAGTGAATCCTGTTCATTGGGAATTTAAACACAGGAGATAGGAAAGAAAATGGCACGAAGAGCACAGCGATCTCGAAGGACCAGTTCTAAGAAAGCAAAGAGGACCATTTCACATGGTCGGATTCATATCCATGCGACTTTCAATAATACGATTATTACCATAACCGACCTGCAAGGGAACGCTGTGGGTTGGGCAAGTTCAGGAGCATCGGGCTTTAAAGGATCGAGAAAAAGTACGCCTTATGCAGCCCGCTTGGCGGCAGAAAATGTTATAGCAAGTGGAAAAGAGATTGGTCTACAAGAGGCTGATTTATATATTAAAGGACCGGGGCCTGGGAGAGAGGCTGCGATTCGAGCAATACAAGATTCTGATATTAGGGTTCGATCGATAAGCGATATTACCCCGGTGCCGCATAATGGCTGTCGACCGCCTAAGAAGCGCCGGGTTTAGAGATTCTAGAGGACTGGAGTATAGATGAGCAAAAAACATGGATCGGTGTGTAAACTTTGCCGACGTGAGGGCGAAAAGCTCTTTCTGAAGGGTCAGCGATGCTTCACACCGAAGTGCGCTTATGAACGACGCGGATTTCCGCCAGGTGAGCATGGTCGGGATTCCCAATATCGACGCCGACGAGCATCAGATTATCAACGCCAATTGCGTGAAAAGCAGAAGACCCGCAGGATTTATGGCGTATCTGAAAAACAGTTCCGTCGATACTATCGAACGGCTTTAAAGCGCCGAGGTCTTACGAGCGAAATACTGCTGCAAATGCTTGAGCGACGACTGGATAATGTGGTCTACAGACTGGGTTATGCAGAAAGTCGAGCTCAGGCTCGCCAACTGGTTACACACGGACACTTCAACGTGAACAATAGACGAACGGATATCCCGTCGATGTTAGTTCGTCCAGGGGATCAGATCGAGGTCCGTGAGGGGTCGCGAACACGCAGTTATTTTTCTGATTTGGAAGCGGCTGCAGAGACACGTAATGTACCGCAATGGCTGAACAGAGATTTACCAAATTTGGCAGGAAGCGTCGTTCAGAATCCCGAACGCCGGGATGTCGATGCTAGTTTGAATGAGCAATTGATAATTGAATTTTATTCGCGCTAGTCATATC
>SDBU01007647.1_pt1 | contig 12414 bp, 10 predicted proteins | sample 2277071 | NCBI WGS metagenome assembly SDBU01 (sample SAMN10397929, study PRJNA504765) | marine sediment metagenome | isolation source: marine sediment core GS08_GC12, 126 cmbsf | place: Arctic Ocean: Gakkel Ridge, Loki's castle | collected 2008
CTCTCCAAGCTCCGGTGCGAGGCCAACTTTCTTCCATGTCTTCCGTGATGGGGTGGTACCCTCCCTGGCATGGGACAGCATTTCCTCGGTGGCTTCGGCAGCTACGTCTGATGTCACAGATCGAGCTAAGCCGGGAGCGCCACCGAATCCGACAGTGATTAGGGTTTGGACCGTAGTATCGGCAACCGTCTGCGCGAGGTTCTCTTTACTGAGTGAGTCTGGGTCTACCCCAGCGACATTAGAGGCAATACTGTGCCCAAGCTCAGTGACAATTTCCTCTGGTAACTCCTGCGCCACAGTTACCCCCATTCTCTTCAGGCCGGCCTTTATCCCAGACGCAACAGCTCGCTTTCCGAACATACTCTCGACACCACCGAGCCCGACCTTCTGCATTATCGAGGCAGGGATGCCTTCCCATACTCCCTGGGCTACAGCGAATCCGGCAAGTTCGCGCCCCTTGAGTCCTGCGTCCCTGCCTTGGGTGATTGCGCTATTAGCCTCCTGAGCTGAGGCTGCGGCAATCGCGCCATACGGGCCGGCTACAGATGCAGCAGGGACTATCGTAGCCAAAGAGACGACAGCGCCACGCGCGCCTCGTTGCAGAATATCCGGAAAGCCACCCTCTTCCCTCTCGCGAGTGGCTTGCTCAATAGCACCAGACCAGCGGTTTATTTTATCTGCGAAATCCCCCTTGCCAATCAATCTAGCCACTGGGGAGATAAATCCAATGCCAGCCTGGACGGCAGCAGACCTAACGCCAGGAAGCAGATGACTTTCGAGATCGAAGCGCGCGCGATCTATTCGCGCACGATTTTCTTGTTGTGCGGCCGGCTGCTCAGCGGCAGAACGCTGCTTAACTTGTTCGATGAAAGTCGGCGGCAAATCACCCAGACGCCTTCTCGCTTGCTCTATGAATGAAAGTTCCGGCATTATCTCCCCACCCCACTTACGTTCTTTACCATATCATCGGCTCTAATTATCTCGGCTAGAACATCAGGGGGTATATCATTTACGTCTTTGTATTTCTCCTCAGCAGCGCGAAGGAATTCTTTTGCTTGCTTAATGGCAGTCACTCGCCTTTGTAACTCTTGTTCTAGTTGAGCCCTATCAGGCTCCTGGGCCGGTTGCTGTTGGGGCGCAAATCCAGCTTCCTGGAGCATGCGCTCAATTACTGGAGCGCTGTACATTGGAGTATCGTGTGACACGCCCTCGGAGTCTGTTACTTTCTTCATTGTCGTAAGCAACTTGAATCTAGCATTCTGTACATCCTTTGCCCTGGAAATCTCATGCTCCATTCTCTTTAACTCCATGTCTTGCTCGTGCTTCTGCTTTGCGGCCTCAGGCCCCTGGTCTCGTCGCAGGGTCATTTTGGGAGTGCCGTCCGGCATAACCATGTGCCAATTTCCGCCCTGGTCCTCAAACTCATCACCCGGTGCGCGTCCTTCTTTGAAGATTTGCTTTCCAGGACTCGCCGGCACTGAACCGCCAGTAATCCCAGCTCTCTTGCGCATTATAAGTTCAGACATTCTTGCCTTTGATTGATCATCAAGAGTGTCGTCCTGGGCAAGCGTGCGCTCGGCATCATTTAACTTCGCCATCTCCTGGCGGTCCTTGAATGAATACTGGAACTCGAACTGATTTGCTTGAAGCCTTGCGGCCTCTTGCATCTTCGACATTTGGTTATCGAACTGCTGCTCCTGAATATTCTCCTGGAGCCCAGCGGCTAATGCCGTGCGGGCATATGCAGTGTCAGCAGCTTCTTTCTGGCGATCAGCCTGCGCCTCGATCTGGCGCATCTGGGCACCACGCTGGGCATCGAGCTGCTTTACTTGCATGTCACGACGAGCACCTAACTGTGCCGCAGTCCGCGCAAAACCAGCGCTTCTCTGAAGCTGAGCCTGAATATCAGCACGTCGACCAGTACCCCGGCCGGTGAGTAATCCAGCTAGTGCAGTCATTGCAGCAGGGGGATCATGTCTTACTTCAATTGGCATAATACTTTCCTATCCTTGCTGCAATTGACTAAGTGACTTAAGTGCTGCGGCCGTTCCGGCACTACCAAATCCCTGGCCAACGGAACTAAATGCACTTGTGAGCGCATTCATGCTTGGGAATCTATCCGTCCTGCGCTCAATAATTCCAAGTTCTCCGGTTCGTTGCGACTGAGCTTGCTGTCCAAGGATGCCGAGTTTCGTCTGTTGCAACGCATCAGCGGAGCGATTCAGATTCGCCTGTGTATCTCGGTCTACACCTGCACGTAAAGACGTCCCAACCGTAGTTCCACTCATGCCTTGCCTGGCGAGTTGTTGCATGATATCGGACTCACGCCGCTGGCCCTCGGCCCTAATATCGGTAGCTCGCTGCTGGGTTGTCTCGCCGGCCACACCAAGCATCTCGCCAAAGACGCCCTGCCTGCGTTGAGTCTCTTGTCTGGAGATATTGAGTAACTGCTGGTAGCGTTGTTCATTGGCCTGTCTGGCCTCACCGTACGCCTGGTTGTATGAGCCGACGAGATTACCAAGGCTTCCTGTGATTTGCTCCAGTTGCCCCTCTTGTCCCTGTATATCGGCCAGCGCCCTCTGGTTCTCGGCAGTCTGTAATTCGTAGGAGCTGCCAACTAATTTCTCGTAATCAGGACGCAGTGTGGTTCTGGAAAATGATGGCATAATTGTATTCCTTGTTGGTTATGGGTTGATTATTGTTACCACGCCAGTAGATGGATTCCACGTAAGCCAGCGAGTCAAAGAACCTACTGACTCTACTCTAGTTAATGTATTCAATAACACTTCATTATTGTACGTCCTGAAGGTAATTGTCGCAGACAAACCAACCTGAAAATAAAAATGCCTCAAACTTGCGAAACTGCCTGCGATTGATGCAGCTATACCCTCTGGGGCATCAGTTACCCACTCAGAAGGCTCATTATTTGTTATTGAATATCCGGTATCAGTGTTAAAGTATATATAAATATCGAACCCAGCAGGGTGTGGCGACGGCCTAATATCAATTGTCGACGGAGCAAAAAAATCACCAGAAACATCACTTAGCTCATATTCACAAGTAAAAGAATCAGGCGGAATAGTAATTGTAATATTTGACGTTATAACCAAGGTCGACCCAAATGCTGTACTGGTAGCTTGCAGAACAAGTATGTCATCTTCATTTCCGGTAGTCAACTCAAATTCAATATTCTTTATTGCCCCCCAGAAACTACCGAGATCAGAATATGCTGAGTTGATTGAACTACTGTAACTTGGATCGCCAGAGAACCGAAGATCCACAGCAACGCTATTGATTGTCGCAGTCCAAACCAGGGTGCTGCTGGTTGGCTCATCAGTCCCTAATGTTTCGTCGTTTCTTAGGCTTGTCGTTACAGTAAGTGTTGCATCGTATTGCAACGTCGCGGCGGCGGACATAACCAATGAAAGTTCATAAATTTCGACATTCGTCGTCTGCACAATCGTTTCTCCGCTGATTGTGCTAATGCCAGTCAACACAACAGTATCCCCGCTATTGTCCCCTGTTAATTCAAATTCAATTGACGGCGTAGCCCCCCAGTATGTACCATAGGATACGGCAGAAGAAAGACTTAACGCATAGTCATCTTCGCCGTCTAGCCGTAAATTTACTGCACTTCCGCCAATGGCCGCAGTCCAAGTTATTGCCGAGGGCTCATTGGTCACATAGGTATCGTAATCTCGCATGGAGCCTGTGACTGACGCAGTACCATTGTATCCTAATGGAGTATCCGCCGTCATCACTAACGAAAACTCCGGCACATACCCTGGCGGATATGGTGCTGGGAAAAATGGATCTGGATCTATACCTGGATAATCCTGGTCAGTCGCCCCTGGCGGAGGCCAATCATCGTTCCACCCAGGAGGAACAGTTGGGCTAGTCGACACAGCAGGCTTTGCGACGTATGCTCCAGCCATTAGCTCAACCTATGAATTGCCATGTTTGTCCAGTCAACGGTGTTAAGTTCGCGGTTCGAGCCATGAGTATGAAACACGTACAGCTCAAGAGTATCGCCGCTTTCGAGGAACAAAATATCTACGTTCACGCCAGATATAACGGAAGCTGCTGTTCCAGAATTTCTAACATATACAGTAGATACGTTTACGCTATTTACGTAAAGCCTAGTGTATAATGCGGCACCTGCGCCGAGGCCATCAAATGTACCTATTCTTCCAATGACAAGATAATATCCATCTGCCGGCGCAGTGAATGTACTTGTTGCAAAATTTCCTCCAATGTCAAAATCTTCCGTGCCGAGCGTTACTTTCGTTGCGATGTTAGTTACAATGTCCTGCCGGGCCCCAGAAGTCGCGTGCGCCTTGCATTTAGTACCAGAGCCTCCAAGCGTGACGTAATCTCCGCCATCTACGTAACTCAGTGCTCCGTCAACTCGCAGAACCCCGTCACCTGACGCAGCTCCAATGTAGCCGGCAGTTGCTCCGGAGTCTATCTTGACTTTCTCATCTGCTGCTCCAAGCGCAGTCGAAAGTTCAGTGAGTGTAACCTTCCTATTGGCCCCTGCGGTGGCATCGTAGAACGGAATTGTGTCAGCGGCGACAATTGCAGACTCACCCGTCAGGCCGTTGATGTTCAGCGCGAGATTCCTGGTCGCTGCGATGGTCCCACCGCCGCTTATTCCACTCGTGGCTGCTGTGGCTATCGAGACACCCGTATGATCAATGTGTTCGTTACCTACGAAGTCGCTGAACCCATCGTGGAACGCCCCACCTGACATTGCCGCACCTGCTGCGGCTACATTCGTCGCATCAGTCACATCGGCTAATGACTCAATTCCATCGAGCTTCGTACCGTCAACGGATATGTCCCTGCCGTCAATTGTGATAAGAGCATCGACCAGCATGTTCCCAGAAAGACTCTTCGTACCATCCTGACGAAGGAAAATTGTAGAGAGCACTTCGCTACTTATAGGCATACTGAAGTGTGAAGAAGTAGTGCCTTCGCCATAAAGCGTTATTGTTGCGTCATTGCCTCCGCTGACGCCATTGGCGTAGAACTTGACAACTACACGGTCAGTATCATTGATTGCAACATCATCAGATATAACTGCATGCAAATCTATCGAAGCCTTGGATGTAATGAGACCCGAAACCTCAGAAGTCGTCCGGAGCGTTTCGGAACCGCCTGGATGTGTCCTTGTCCATACCTCGAAATAAATTCTAACGTCCCTGGCGCCCCCTCCAGTTTTTTCAACATTTATGTGAGTTGAATAAATACCATGCTCTAAATCAATTACGCCCGGTACATTCTCTACTGTAATCCATTCCGACAATGCCTGCCCATCGCTTTGGTTAATGGATCCAGTCGCATGTGAACTTTCAGCTTCTCCGGTATGTTGGTCAACCATGTGGAAATAACTGCCAACCCCCGAGGCAGTATCAGCCAAGAAAAACTCTTCTATAAAAGATATCGCTGAATCTACGTACTCTTTTGTAGCAAGCTGGTTGGAGCTCACGGGATCTACACCGACGACCACCCCGGTAAAGTTCCGCGTCCCATCTGCAAGAGAATAAATTGTGTGATCGTCATCGCCTAGCCCGGTAATTACTCCATGATCTATGTCTGTGGTCAGGTTGTGTGTGTTCGTGATGGCGCCATGATCTACATCTGTAGTAAGATTGTGAGTATTTGTTATGGTGTCATGGTCGATATTAGTGGTAAGATTATGGGTATTCGTTATAGTGTTGTGATCAACATCCGTAGTCAGGTTGTGTGTGTTCGTGATAGTGTCGTGATCTATGTCTGTGGTCAGGTTGTGCGTGTTCGTAAGAACATTATGATCAATGGCCGTTTCGTCAAGGCTCAGCGTGTCGTCCGTGAGTACAATTGGCGACGTGGCCGCCAGGTTCGTGTCATCAGAGATATCCACGTTTCTGCCCTTGCGCTCTAGCCTTTGAAACGCCTGGCGAATTTCTACTTCTGATCCTTCCCGGGGTATGCGTTCCGCCATTAGCTGTGCTCTTCAAGATAGGAGGCTGCTCTCATTATTCCATCTATGTCATCCCCGAGGGCCCCTAGCGCCAGATTGCACTTATTACACAGGAGACCGCGCACTCGCTTAGTCTTATGGTCATGGTCAACCGCCAATCTCTTCTCCTCGTGGCTTACTCCGCAGAGCTTACATTCTCCATTTTGACTTACCAGCATTTCCGCGTAATCACTAAGAGTAATGCCATACAGGCGCTTCAGTGTAGCGTTTCTGGCGTAGTCAGGATTTTCCTTAATTTTCTTCCTGAGCCACTTCTTGTTGTATTCTTTCATTTTTCCTTTGTTCTTTGCCTTCCATGCCTTATGTCTCTTGTAGAATTTCTCTTTATTTGCTTCATAATAGGCCTTTTGAGTTTTTTTCCTACGCTCTACAATTTTCTCCTTATTCCTAACATAGTAAGCTTTATTGTATTCACTTGTACTCACGATATCCTCCTAGGACCAGCGTCCCGAGATGTTGCAATGATTTGCTCTAGTGCCCAACGCCTTCCTGGAGTTCCCGTCAGCTTAAGTAGGTACGCAGCACCACGTCCACCTGAGTGCGTAGTGCCATTTATGCCACCAACCCACGTACCAGTTGCGAAAGACGATACTTTCGTTGTAGCTTCGTAAGTAAGGGCCGGATAGACATTCCAGGTTATATCTCCTATGTCTTCCGCTAAAACTGCATCTAAGCTAATGAGCGTACCAACTGAGCCATCCACTGATAAGGGGATTGGGCCAATGGAAATATAGCTCGTAAACGAAACCCCAACGTCATCCTCAGCCAGAAAACTTGGACGGCGGAGCTTACCGTCGCGGCCGCCCATAATGACTCCCGTGTCCTCAATCGCCACAGACTGTAACGAGCAGGTAGCCATCGGCTCGTGGTCGGCAGTGAGGGTCAGGGGCCAGAAGGTCTTCCGCTCCCAGTCCATCCACCAGTGAATTCTTTGATCCGTGCTTTCCGCAGTGAGGAAGATGTGTACGCCACGGCCGTGGGTGTCATACTCAAGGTTGATCGTCGTGGTGTCAGGATTGAAGTTGAGAAGCTCCTGCGGGAGTACCTCGCGAGACATTGAGATTGGCTTCGAGTCTCCTCCAGGGGGAAGGATGTATACCCCGTCAAGCGAAAGAAAGATCAATTCGCCGGTGGGCCCCCAACACCACGCATTCATATCAACGATGCCAATATTCTGGCTGAGGGCATCCAGGCTACCTCCGAATGCCGGATCACCCCTGAGTCGCCAAAGTGACTCGCGACATGCCATGATTAAGTAATCATCACTACTTGGCGCAAATGCCGTGAGTGCCCTGGCTGGAACTCCAGCGGCACTTGCAGTACCAGCCACGGCCTTCCGGCTATCGACCTGAGCATAATCAAAGTCAAGTTCATCACCAACCCTAGGTGCATACCATACCCCCGGTGCTATATCTGCGCCCCCCAGAAAAACTCGATCCATATGCCTTGCAATCAATGGACACCCCGTAGGTACTTGCCCAGCCGTAGCTGTCCAAAGTGAGATCGTGCCTGCGACAGGATCGTAGATCTTTGGCCCGCGCTCAATGCGGAAGGTGCAGCTCGTGGCAGCCCCGGGAGCAGATGCCAGTGTCAGCATGCCGGACGCCACTGTGGTGATCTTGTATGTGCCGTCAGCAGACGAGGGACTACAATCTGAGAGTACAACTACATCGTCGTCAGTATCTATCCCAAGTGTAGTCCAATCGGCGTAGGTTGCAGAGTCCAACTCATCATTTCCAGCCCCGGCGATTACCCCATCCTCCGCTGTGGCCCGCAGGTCCCCGTAATCCGCAACATAGAGCTTCTGCCCGCTTTGAGCCACACCGAGTTGAACGTCGTTCCTTGTGGTCAAGGAAGACGACACGACGGTCATACGACCGTAGGTGGTTTCATTGAAGATATTCCCATCACACCCCGCGGTCAACATTGACCTAATGGGAGTCACTGTTCCGGTTGAAGTATACTGAACACGAAAGACGTTACAAAGATTCACGCCGGCCGCAACGGTAGTCTCCATGCCCAGTCCGACGCGGAGGCCATTCTGCGCAGCGTCGAAGGCCTGGGTCATAATTGTCGTGCCGTCTAACGTGACGGTAATGGTGTCGCTACTTATACTTGCAATCAGCCACACCGGCCGGGCTGTACTGCCGGTTAGTGTCCCGCCGGTCATCGTCTTCACTCCGGCGGTCAACCCGGCTGTCGCGTCCAAAACCCCACCCACATACGAAGTTGCAGTACCGGTGTAAACTCCGCCAGACCCGGTCATGGTGACTCTAATGCGAACTCCGTCAGTTTGCCAAGCGGGAGTGGTGTTATCTAGCCGGACATAAATGTCATAGGTTCCGTGAAACGCACCATTCCATGGAATCAGCAGCGCCTCGACAGTGTAGGCCGCAGACGCATCGATTGTCAACGCATCACGTACAATCGCTGCATCGGCAACACTTGTGTCCACTGATACCATCTGCTGAAGGATGCTCATCGTGTCCGTGGCCCACGATGCTTGGGCCCACACACCAGCCAATCCAGCTCCACCGAATGTATCCGACCAAGAGGTCTTCCCGTCTCCTGGGGCAAGAACCATAGGCTCCAGGAACCTGACGTTGGTTCCGAGGTCATCCTGGTGAGACTGAATGAGACCTGGACGGCTTCCTCCACGCTCTCGGTCCTCTTCAGTTCCAAAAGCCCTGACGTTAAGGCAATTTCCTGTGGTGAATGGAGCCTGCTGGCGGTAACTCCGCTTTCTATTCAAGCCCCCTAGCGGGAATCGTACCCTCAGCCTCCGTATCTTATTTGCCACGCCTCACCCCATAAAAATCCCCGCACGGCGGACGTTTCCACCGCCGGGGATGTGTTCAGGAACTAATTGGCTTACGAGACCTTTTCGCAATCATCGCAATCATTATCAGGATTGCAATCCTCTTCGCAGTCGTCTTTGTTGTCGCAATCGCAATCGTCCTTGAATTCCGAAGAGAAGAACAACCCAAGCAGTGCGAAATCCTTGACCGAGAACACCTCGCCCTTGTCCTCAACTTCGTTGACAATTTCTTCGAGAGCAACACCTAAGGGCTCCAGGTCGGATTCCGTGGCCATGATCTCGTCGTATCTCCGGGAGTATTCCTCGATCTCCGGCGTTCCCGGAGAGATCCCTGCGTCCTCACCTTCCTTTGTCCCGGTGATCTCGTGAATCAATGAAATGCGCTGTTTATTTGCAATTTCATACTCCGCAGAAACCAGCTTCATGTACTTCATAATCCTGTACGCAAGGCTCGGTTTCATGTTGACTGAAGCCAACTTCTCCCACACGCTCAGACTGTTGAAAATTTCGCCCAAATTCATAGTATCTCTCCTCTTGGAAAGGAACAGTAAAACCCCGGCAGCCAAGGAATTGATCTAATTCGCAATACCTGCCGGGGAGAAAAACTCATCACTAGCTCGCAACCAACGGCACTGTGTACCAGTTCGTTGTGTTGAGGCACACAAACATGGCTGACGTCCAAGCCGCCATATCAAATTGAAGATTCGCAGCAGCAGCGTTAATCGAATCAGCCGTACCATCATTCGGCCAAACCTTCATAATATCAGCCGCGTTATTCTTGACGATGCAAACCAAACCTGCTACAGCCGCCGGCAACCCAATGCCCACTATATTATTGCCCCCAGTGGCCAGCGTGAAGCCAGTTACAATGGCAGCCGCATCCCCAATAATCGTACCAGCCCCAGCCACCGTAGCTGTTGGGATAATCGGCATCGTACCAAACGTCTTTGCACCATTGACAGTTGCTGCACCTTCGCTCATTACAAAGTTAGCCGAAGCCCCAGCGTTAGGCATCGTATAAGTGTAAGCTCCCCCATGAGCGGCATTTGTGATAGTCAAGGTATCATCACCGCCTCCATCGTCCGCAGCAAGAATGGCAATCTTACCTCTACTGCCCGTAGACGGGAAGATATCAATCCCACCAACAACCCCGGAAGCACCGGAGTCGATAGTCCCGAGCACACAAGCCTGAGCAGACCCAGCGGTCATCAAAAAGCTCGCAGATGCTCCGGCATCCGGAATCGTGTACGTCCGAGCACCAGTCTGGGACGCACAATCAATTGTAGTCGCCGTGTCACTGGCGCTGTTGGTGCAAGTGAACTTAAGCGTCCCGCTGTTGGTAGTAGTCGGCCAAATCTCAACAGTCCCCACGACCGCATCAGCGCCAGCAAGTACATTAGTAAGCACTGGGCTTTGCCCGCCGACTGTCATCACGAAGCTAGCGGAAGCAGCAGCATCCGGAATCGTATACGTCCGTGCGCCACTCTGAGACGCCATGGTTACCGTTGCTTGGGTATCACTGGCACTATCAGCACAAGTAAGGAGGAACGTCCCACTATTTGTGGAAGTAGGCCAAATCTCCACGGTGCCAGCAACTGTATCGGCCCCGGCGTACACATTAGTGAACACTGGGCTTTGTCCGCCGACGGCCATCAGGAAGCTGGTGGAAGCACCAGCGTTCGGAATGGTATAAGTATAAGCACCGTCATGGGCGGCATTTGTGATAGTCAAAGTGTGATCGCCACTGCTGGTATTAGTAGCAGTAAAAGCAACTTTGCCCCTGGAGGCCGTAGTCGGGAAAATATCAACAGTGCCAGCCGTGCCAGACGAGCCAAGGTCAATATCCGCACCGCCCCAAGACGTGACGCCAGACGAATTCATGGAAATATCGCCAGTTACAGTCACCTTGGCATTCCCGCCAGGAGTCCCATCGGAACCGACAATAATCGCGCCATTTGCCAGGCCCTCAATCATCGAATCCTCAACTGCACCGGAGGCAATAGTCACAACCCCGGCATTAGACATTGTGACATCGCCGCTCAGGGAAGCGGTAGTGTTTCCACTTGCGGTACCATCAACTCCGATGATAATCTCTCCGCTTGTGATACCGGTAATCTTACCGGTAGTAATTGCACCGGCGGCAATCATAGAACTCTCGACAGCGAGCGCGGCAATAGTCAATGCACCAGTAGACGCGAGAGTCGCATCCCCGGATAAGGCAACTTCCTCATAGCTATCGCCATCGGCAACCAGTAAGGCACCGGCGGTGTAACTCAATGAAACTGAAATGTCCGTAAGGGAATCAAGCGTTGTACCGCCAGCTCCGCCGGTCAAGGCATTGAAGTCGCAGGAGGTCACCGAGCCTTCGTTGATGTAAAGTGCAGTTCCAGCACCGCCATCGGTCTTCAGGAACACACATCCAGTCTGGTACCCATCAGTCGTGTCGGTAGGGACGGTAATTCCAGACACCCACAGCAGCCCCCTATTACGCAACGGAGGCAACATCTTGATTAAACTACAAACCCTATCAATCATCGGCTCTACCCCTTAAAAAAAGTTCCTGATTTCTGCGCCACGCGATTACTTCCTGTTTCCTATAGCAAAAAGACCTTAACCAGCACCGCCCCAATGGCGCCACTCGCCACGAAGAAAACCCAAACAGGAACTCCGAATTTCTTTGACCACTCAGTAAACAGTGACATCTTCTTCTCCTTAGTTACGTAGTCGGCCATGGGCCTGCGAATGAACCAACTCTATAAGTGATTCCTATTTTGGTTTCGATACCAATAACAGCATTACTGCCAGCGTCAATTCCATTACATGCAAGCCTTGCCTTCGCCCCCTCGACACGTACGGTGTCACCAGGAAACATTAACTGCAACCCAGTAGCCGCAACGGCAGCCTCACCGAAAGCAAGTGGTACATTGTTAGATGAACTAATCAATTGCAGGACATAATGATCGCGATAATTATCTGCCGCAAGAACTTCTGCCGTAGCAGATCCAGTAAAAGTAAAAGCTGACGCAGCCATGTTATCTTTTCCTCTCGGGTGGTTTCGGTGGTTGTGCCGGAGAGAGAAATCTAGCTAGTCTCTCGAAAATAGTCCCTTTCGTTATTTTTGCCCTTAATTCTGACGCTTTCTTAGTTCGTGTTTGCGCAGCAGTTGGGGGCGGACCCGTAGTTGGCTTACTCTTTGCCCTTCCTCCACTCCGAAGCCTATCGTATTCAACTTCAGCAGCAGCGTACTTGGCGTAAGTGGCTTTACGTTTCTTGGCACGTGCCTCTTTTTTCGTGAGGGGCTTGACGGCAGTGGCAAACGGGCCCTTGATTATCTTATTGGACGGCATTATATCTGGTTTCCGTTGTACGAAATACTGTAGCTATCTCCAAACAACTCCCTACCTCGCCTCCGAGCTACCATACTTCTCCCAAAGTCCCTCTCAGCTCCGCCCATGTCTCCGTAGAAGTGAGCCCCTTTCTTTCCGTCCCTTGCAATAGCGTCAGAAAGAAACGCTTGATACACTTGTGTATGCAATCCAATCTCATCGTTCACCCTCTGTTCTGCAACCGA
>SDBU01007648.1_pt1 | contig 12411 bp, 3 predicted proteins | sample 2277071 | NCBI WGS metagenome assembly SDBU01 (sample SAMN10397929, study PRJNA504765) | marine sediment metagenome | isolation source: marine sediment core GS08_GC12, 126 cmbsf | place: Arctic Ocean: Gakkel Ridge, Loki's castle | collected 2008
CCACATATCAAATCAAACCCTCGAGTTTCTATCCGAGGAAAGAGTCGCCAGATGCCTCATCTCAAACATTTCCATAGAGGGCAACCAAACATATATCATCTCGATAGAGGACCCTTACAAGATCGTCTCGTCGATACCTGTCCTCGAGGGGGATGAAATCCTGGTCGGAAGAGAATTAAACATCGAACCGCAGACACTGCGCCTTACAACACCCGGGGGTGGCCAGAACTTCACTATCAAAGGAATATACACCTCGGATTTCCTGCCTGACAACTGGATAATAATGCCAAAGGAAAGACTATGGCAGCTGGCCCCGGAACTAAGATATCAATATTCATTCATATTCATCGAGGCTGACCCAGGACTCATATCTCAACTGGACGACATGGGCTACACAACAGTCCAGATGGCAAACATAGGGGAGTTTTTCTCGCACAGCATCAGCGAGATCGAGACAAGCCTCTGGTGGATTGTCTTTGCTTCCTCTATCATAATCATACTTTTAGTGTACAGCATCATGAGCATCGAGGTAAGCTACAAGGCGCCAGACATAAAAACCCTGAAATTAATAGGAGCTAGGAAGTCGCACATCCTTTCCCTGTTTCTCTTGCAGGGCGTCATGATATCAATACTGGGCGCGATCCTCGGTCTGGCCATGGGCACGATAGTGTCAAACTTTGTCGTGTCATTCACGCCCCTCTTCGGATATACCTCCTTCGTCGAGCCGCAGGCAACTCAAGCATCGATAGCCATGCCTATTATGTTATCTATAATTACCGGGCTGATCGGCGCCATGATCCCTGCCTACAGGGCAGCGCAGATAGATGTGCGGAGGAAGTAGGGGTGTAACGATGCTGCTCAAGAAGAAGATGATGTTCGGCCTGATCCTCTGCGTGCTGATACTTGGCGCGTTCCTCCCAACATTGATGGGGTTAAAGAAACTGCCGCAGAAGACATTCGGAGAGGGTGAAGATCTAATACTCGTTACCCAGTCGATCGACAGAAGCCTCCCCAACATGAGCCTTGCAAGTGGAATCGAGGAGCAGGATTTCGTGGATGCCGTAAGCCCGGAGATATATGCCTACTCATCTCTTATGGGCCTTCCAATCACAATCAGGGGAGTGGATTTCCCGCGTTTCAAGGATTTCGAGGGAATTGAGATAGTAAAAAACAGCACATCATCCCCGTCGGTACTGATCGGAAGGGAGCTGTCCAGGCGCCTTGGCATAGGGTTGGGCAGCGAGATAACGATAACAGGCACGACCAAGCCTGCCTTCTACGTCTCCCGCATCGATGCGGTTTTCTCGGGCAGCAATGACGACGAGCTTCTTCTACCACTGAAGGTGGTCAGGAAGTTCGTGGGCTTTGGGAGCAGTGGCGTGTCTGCCATCCGAGTTAAAACAGACCGCCCGGATCTGCTGCTGGAGTATCTGCAGTCCGGGAACTACACAGTAAACATGGGCAGCGGGGGCAGCCCCAGCAAGCCAGTGGATCCATCGGACCAGGGCTCGAACAGGATAATACTCGAAGAAATAGCACTCAGATACACGAATCTGAGCTTTGACATAGGCAACCTCAGCTACATGAGCGTATTCATCCAAAGAGGCAGCGGAAGCGTTGCAGTGGTCGTGTCCGGTTTCGTCTTTCTAAGCTGCGCCCTCACCTTCATAGGCATAACCGCGATACTTGCAAAGGGAATATCCGAGAAGAAGAAGGACATCGGTGTGCTCTACGGGATCGGGGCCTCGGATGCCAGAATCACCCTCTTTTTTCTTAAAGAAACACTGCTCCTGGCATTTCCTTCGGCACTGATTGGAACAACCGCAGGCTTCCTGCTGTCCAAGGCAATAACTACAAATCTATCTCTCATCGCCTTTGGCAAGTACATAACTCCAGACACAAGCCCGAGCATATTCCTTGGCGTCACGATTCTCTCGATACTGATTGCTGCAATCTCATGCATATGCTGCCTATTCTACCTATTGAAATGGAATCCGTCGGAGCTCATAAGCCAGAGCGCCGCAGAGACGAAGGTGTACACTCTTAAGGAGACATTGAATGAAGATTAGACATTCACATCTCATACTCATGCTGCTGCTGTTTGGACTGGCAGTACGCCTGGTGCCTGCAACCTTCTCACCCATGCCCTACAACATCGACGGCTTTCCGCTTGTGAAAATCTCGGAGAACATAATCCAGAACCAGGGCCACAACTTCTCGAGCGATGTTTCCCTAATCGATTACAACAGCAAGATGCCTGTGTTCAGCCTCCTCCTTGCGACCTTTTCCCTCTTTACTGGCGTTCCGTCCTTACAACTGGTGCAATTCTTTGTCCCCCTCATAACAATAAGTACAATCGTGATGATCTATTTCATAACATTTAAGATTACGAAAAATCAGAGTGCCGCCTTCTTTGCCGGAATGATACTGGCATTCAACGGTTTATTCGTATATCTCACATCAGCGGCAATGAAACAGACGATAGGGATGACGCTCATTCCGTTGATTGTCTATTTGTACCACGGCAGGTCTTCACCAAAGAAGAGGTTCCTGGCCATGGGCCTCTTGCTTCTAATGCCATTGGTGCACCACCTCTCGACAATCATTGTTTTCATAATGGTAACAGTGATGCTCTTTTCCGAGAACATCCTCTCCCGCGCAAGCCTTAGAAGATCAGTGTATGATTTCTTAACTGGGCCCATTCTATTCGCGTTCGCCTTCCTGTATTACCGCATGGTAAATCTGTACCATGTAACGAAAGTAAGCAATTTCAATGACATCGTTCTGCTCATGTCAGTGTTGATACTTTTCCTTACCCTCTCGATGATATTAAGCAAAGAGAAAAGTAGGCGAATCATTAAATATTCCTGGGCCAACGGAGGATTAATCGCTTTCCTGGTGTGCCTAGGATGGCTGGTTGCAAACACCCAGATAAAAATTTTCGGGGTCTTGGGCACGCCAAACGCCCTGCTGGTCCACATGATTCCCTACATGATCATGGCACTGTTTGCCATATATGGCTTCGGCCTTGTAAGGCATACGAAAACCCCCCACAAAACCCTGATAGTCACTTTATGCATATCCCCGTTCATAATGATGTCGTTCGCGGTGTTGAGCGGGCTGGACCCCTTCACATCAGACCTTGCATTTCGCTCGTACGACTTCGTTGACTTCGGCCTGGCAATATGCGGGGGAATCGGAGTTGTCTATGCCTACAACACCCTCAAAAAGATAAACCTCAACCTAGCGAGGGCTGCCGTTGTTGCATTCACTGCATGCTGCCTCTTGACCCTGCCACTGGCCTACAACGTAACGGAATTCTCTGGCATCCGCTCGGTAACCCCATCCCATGATTTTGCAGCCTGCGAGCACGCTTCCGGATTGCAACAGGTGATATACACCGACCAGAGGCTGGCCGATATAATATCTCCATATTTTTCAGCAAAATCGGTGAAGAGCACACCCCTCATAATGGACGAGGGCAAGACCCTCAGCAACAAGGTGGTCATGGCAGACCAGGAATGGACCTCCAGGGGTGCCCACATGTACCCATTGGACAACATCGTGATAGACCGGAACTACTTCGATGATCTGCTGAATGATAACAATCTGATATACATTGGTGGTCCGGAGGGGGATTTGATGTATATCGTGGGGACTTGATTATTAATGAGGTGGCTGTTGTACAGAATATAATTAAAGTGGGCCCGCTGAGCCGTTTGTCATAATCTCGTAAAATTCACAGAATTTTACTCGGATATGTTGGAAGCTATGCTTCCAACCATCATTACTATGAAAGCGTTCATAAGAGGAAATTCAGATGAATTTCCTCGATACGGAGCATGCTTTATTAGAACTGGGTAGAAAAGCGTTGAATAATGCTGCATATCGCTTTTCCTCCTATCAAATCTCATCGTGCCCACTCCTTACGCTTATAGATTGATAAAAATCGGAGTGGGCCCGCGAGCCGTGGGCTTAAGAAATAATTGATGTTCCAGCTTAACCCACGGCAAGGCGGGACCACGACTATGTACAAAATATAATTAAAGTGGGCCCGCTGAGATTTGAACTCAAGTCTATGGCTATATCGCGGACCTAAATGGTCCGTCCCGAAGCCACAAGGATACCAAGCTACCCTACGGGCCCAAGAATGAGCTTGCGAATGATTGGGACCGTAGAAAGAGGAAAAACAGAGTTTTTCACTCTGGCCTACGGGCCCGATATATGGCGTATGAAGGCATAGGGCTGTAGCGAGAAGGAATCTGTGATTCCTACGGGCTACGGGCCCACGAATTTGTGAGCTTGGCAAGCAAATTCGGGGGCAAGAGGAATGCTTGCATTCCTCGAAGCCGAGGAAAACTTCTAGTTTTCCTCTATTTAACGTCGCATGTCACTGGTAGTTGGAAGCCCAGCTTCCAACAAGCTGAGGAAATACATCAGTATTTCCGAGTTTATAGGGTTTGCGAGTGAGTCAGTGTTTAGAATTGAAGGTAATGAGTAGATGTAATAAAACTTTTCTCTCATTGCTAGAACGCATCAACCTCTGTCATGTGGAAGCAATCCGTCTTAATGCCATATAATGCTTGTATGTCCTCTATTGTGAGGTTGGGGTCCAGGCTGGCCACCATCATGGTCTCCCAGCTCGGCTCCACCACATTGAAGCCCAGCTTACTGAGCAGCCCTCTGCGGTCTTCATGGACGCAGTCCTTGATCTCCGTATGGGTGATGTCGTTTCTGTGTTTGTCCTCCAAAAGGGATATGGCTTCTCCTAAGAATTCATTTTCAATGACAATCTCCAGTATGCTGAGCGTTCTTGGCTTCGTATGGAACATGGCGTACCCGACAACTTCGTTGTCCGATGTGAAAATCTGCGGTGTCTCTATCGCCATCCAGGTCCAAGCCCTTCGTACCTCGATGAAATTCCTTTGCCTGTGGGTAAATCCAGTGCACTGCGAGCAGTAATCCCTGTAATGCTCATGCACCGCCTTCATATCTTCAAATCCGTAGTCTCTCAGTGAGATGTGTTTGTCCTGGCTCGGCCGAATCCTCCTGAGCCCTGTTGGCAGGTTATGGAAATCCCTGTATCCCATCTTTAAGTAGAGGGCATGCGCAAATAGCTGCTTGCCAGTGCCAAGGAAAGCGATTCTAAGACCCTCCTCTTCCATTACTTCATGCGCCCTTTCCATCAACTTCCTGCCTTTCCCTTGATGCATATATTTCGGGTGGATGCAGACTCCCCATATGCCTCCGATCACCTCCTCGCCAACTTTTGTAGCGGTTCCTATGTTCATTATCCCGATTTGGCCTATGAGCTCATTCCCTTCGACCATATAGTAAGCAAAATAATCTGGCACAGCATCATCTTTCTTGATTATTGTTTCCACATCCTCCTGTGTCAAGGGCCAGTTGAAGCACTTGAGGTTGAGGGCAGTGACCGCTTCCGGGTCTACGTGTTGGTAGGTGACGAATCTCATGACAGCTCTGGATATCTCTCGTTGGAAGTGAAAAAAGAAGGGATTATTCCCCTTCTTTCTTTACATGCTTCTTTATCACAACCTTCTTTGGCACGACTGCAGTGCCCTCTCCTGGCTTCTTTATTACAAACTTCTTTGGCTTTACAGCCGCACCCATGGCCGTTTTCTTGATAATCACCTTCTTGGGCATTGTGGTGGTTGGAGGCGCGGTTGTTTGTGCTGACGGTTCCTCGACTGGTTGTACAGCTACGCGCTCGCTCGGCGCTTCTACTGTTGGAGCAGGCTCTTCTGGCACCTCTTCCTCGGGCGCGGGCTCGGCTGCTGCCGGTGCATCCTCGGGCTTCGCAGCCATCTTCTTGACGACCTTCTTCTCTGCTGCAGGCTCGTCACCACCTTCCGGTCCTTTTGGCGGCTCCTCTCCACCAGCCTCGCCCATGTCGCTTCCGCACTTGAAGCATACCTCGCTACCAGGCGGGTTCAGGCTCTTGCAGGTCGGGCATGCGATCGGTTTCTGTTTCTCTCTCTCGCTCTCCTCCTGGTTGAGCCAGTCATCAAACGATATAAAAGCGGGGTGCGCTTTCCACCAGTCAACGAACTGCTCGTCCGTGAAGTCCTCGCCAAGGCTTTCCTGGGCCTCTCCTTTGTAGCTTTCCAGGAACTTCTCGTATTCCTTTCTCATCTCGGCATGGTACTCCTTTGTTTCCTTGGACACAGCCACGAATTCAGCGCCGCAATCCGAGCACATGTCGGATTTGATGGGTATCCAGGCGCCGCACACGCTGCATTTGGCCTTCTCTGTCTCGAACTCGACGCCACACTTGGGGCACTTGTTCACGCCTAATGGAATGATCTCACCGCACTCGCCGCACTCGACGAACTTGCCAATACCGAACTTGTACATGTATGCCGAGACACCGCCAATGGTTCCTACTATGGCAATGATTATTATTATGTACAGCCACCATGGGGTCTGAACAGGAGGAGGCACGTCATGAACCTCAAGTGACGTGAGCTGGGATTCATAGAGCCTTCCCTTGTACCTTACCTCTACCTGGATGTCGAACCTTCCAAACTCTGTTGCAATCGAGGGCATATCCAGGTATGCAGTGAAGGTCCCGCGGTTTTTTCCGATAGTGGTTATCTGAATGTCTACGGTTTGTATCACCTGACCGCTGCTGCTTAGTAACTTTGCTTCACCGGATGTGGCGGCAAGGTCGAATGGTATTGGGGCCAGCCTCCCGCTGACAGTTATCTGGTTGTCAGTTCCCACAATGTATGTTGTTCCGGCTGGTGGGACGGTGATTATTGGTCGTACCTCTGGTTCGATGACCGGTATAGGAATGATTGCTTGGTTGTTTGTATCGTCGAACTCCGCCGTCTTCTGGTCCTGATTGATGCGCACCGAGAGGTTGTGCGTTGTCACGCCGTACAATATCAGGTTCAGATATGCAGTCTCGTTATGATTCATCCTAACAATCGGGATGGTAGCGTTCGAAAGCCTCACAGCGAACTGTCCTGTCGAGTTATATACCTCTACGGAAACGTTGAAGCCTGGAAGTCCGGTCCATCCCTGCTGGTTAACAATCGGATTTATGTTGTGCACGGTCACGTTCAGCTGGAAGGCCTGTGCCTCAACGACCAGGTCGTCGAGTGTGTACCAATTTATGTCATTTGTAGTTACAATCAAATCCGCCCTCTGGTCATATATCACAAGCGGCTTGTGCCCGCTCACTGTCTGCCCATCCAGGGTGGCATTGACGTAAACCTCGACTGTCTCGTTGAGCACATCGCTTGGCAGGGAAGCGGTCCAGAGTTGCTCGACAAGCCGGTACGCGCCGTTCTCGTCGATTGATGCAATGTTCTGGGTTCCCAGTGTTTCCCAGCTCGCTCCTCTGTTGATTAGGAATCTCACTTCTACATCCTCAGCCTTTGTTTCACCGTTGTTGTATATCCTCATGGATAGGGTGATGTCGCTTTCCCTCTGAACCGGGCTGATCGGGTCGAATATTATGTCGCCGAGGTCGATGTTCGGCTCTGTTCTGATGTATATGTTCTCTGTCATCTGGTTGTTGCTATAGCCCAGCTCGGTAAGCGCGCTGTCGGCATTCGGATGCACGCGGAGGTTGTAAAAGCTGCTTGGCGGGACATTGTTCCACGAGATGCTCGCAGTTGTCGCACCATATGCCGCAATGTCCGATATCGTGTACGTGCCAATGTAATTACTTGCAATCGGTGAGCCATAGTAGAAGCTGACATTGACGTTCTGCGCGGATACGTCTCCGTCGTTCTTTATGTAAGCTGAAATTATTGCCGTGCCAAACTCTGTTGGCTGTCCAGGTTCAATTGTAATGCTTTCGGTGGCGAAGTCCGGATAGCTGATGACATCGATCTCGGTCCAGTTCGTCTTTACCACGTTGCCGTATTCTGTTATGTTGTTCTCTGGGTTCACAGTCATTGTGAGGTTGTGGACTCCAACCATGTATTTAGCCAGCCATGTGAAGTTTGCCCATCCGAAGCCGCCTGCGGGGATGGCTCCGGTATCCATGAAGGAGAGCTGGCTGTCCATGTGCCACGGCTCAAGGTTCGACATCCGGTCCGGGCTGTAGAAGTCATCCTCTACCCTCAGCCAGGCGTTGTGCGCGTCTGCAGACCCGAAGTTGAAGGTGGTTACATTCACCCATATTGCGTGGCCTCTTGCAACTGTTCCGCTCTCGACCTTTATAATCGGGTCAAGGTCCGGAAGCACGTCCTCAAAGTGTATGGAGGACTGCTTGCTTCCGTCCATCTTAACTGTCGGATCCGGGAGAGTGGATGTATAATTGACTGTTTGTCCGCTGTGCGGATATGTGTACTGGTAAGTCCCATTGATCAGGTAGTTTCCTCTGAATAACGGAGGTGTGGAGTATTCGATCTTCTCCAGTGCCCTGAACACTATCACTCCATTGTCGGAAACCTTTGTGTCATAGAGGGCCGGCGGAATTCCCTGGTAGACTCTCACAGTCACTCCATCCAGATACTCTCCATTGCCGTCCATGGTGTAAACAGTCAACCACCAGTAAATTCTTACGGCGCTCCCTTCCTGCACATCAAGGCTTGGCACAGAGGTGTTCGTCAGGTGCCCTCGGCTGTTTCCAAGGAATACTGGCACTCTTGAAATCGTTGCGTTGTAGGCCGTGAATTCACCCCGTAGCTCGTCGAGATGGCCGGTTACGGTTGTACTCTCCATGTAGAGAGAAGCTGCCGGCGATTCGATTATCGTATAAATCTGCGTATTCAGTGTCGAGTAGTTGATGTAGACCTGCGCGTTGTCCATCAGGATTAGTTTCAATGGCCTGTTGCTTAGAATGTCAGAATTGACTATTTCCAGTATTCCATTGTCCCTAACCACTATTCTGAACTCGTTGTCTGTGCTCTGATACACATCCAGCACCGTCTGGGTAATCGATAAGGTTCCGTTGTCCTCCACCAGGATGCTTCCCTGGAGCAGGTATTCTGGGTTGTTGTAATTGGTGATGGAAACGACGTCGTTGTCATCCACGATAATGTCTTCAATGGTGTTGTAAATCCACATGTCAACTGTGTATTCGTTGTCCTGGTTGTCGGTTTCCAGTATCTGATCGTCCCAGTCGGCCTTTGCCCTGATTTCGTAGTATCCCTTAGCTGCAGGGGTCCAGCCCACTATCTGCACAGCATTGTCGGATTCACCCGCTGCCAGCGCGTTCACATTAGCTATGCCAATCTCAATGTCATTGGCATAGAACTTCGCCTCCGAGGCGACGGCTGCGGTGTCCCCTATGTTGGTGACAGTGGCATTTATTGTGACGCTCTGGCCGACCAGCGGGGTCGCGTCATCGAATCCTATCCACTCGACAACCAGATTCGGCCTTGGCAGCACGGGGAAGGTAGCCACAAAGTCGTTGTTGCCCTCCTCTGTTTCGTCTACATCGTATTCCGAATCAACTGTTCCAGTGATTGTGTAGGTTCCCAGCTCTGTCAGGTACCAGTCCACAGTAACTTCGATAATGGCAGTGGTGTTGAGGCCGTTCGTCATGTGGACCGTGCCGATGGTCACGTCTCCGGCAGTGCTGTTGTGCACGAACTTGACATAGAAATCATCTGTCGCGTTCTCGTTGCCAATGTTGTTGATGAGTGCGTGAATCGTAACAATGGTGTCCTTGTAGCCAGTGGTAATCGTAGCAGCCTTGCCCTGGTAGGTGGTCCACATATCATCGATTATCAGGTCGGATTTGGCGCTGGCAACATTGAAGTTTATGGAAAGGCCAGTGTTGTTTGCCTCATTGAGCTCGTCTATCCAGTACATTGGGTCTATGTATACCCCTATCTGCCACGGACCTTCAACAGCTATCCAGGTTGCTGTTGCAGTTTTGTTCTCACCTGGTGCGATTGAGCCAATTGCCTCTCCATCAAAGATATTCACTATATCGAAGGTGTTTAAATAGAAGTACAGGAAAACATACTCTGCAGTGGAAAGGCCAGTGTTGAACACCGAGACATTAATCGAAACCACGTTCCCCTCGCTCAAACCTGCTCCAACTGTCGGATCTGGCGTGATCACGATGCTCGCCGGGTCCAGCCACAGCTCGGGCTTGACTGATGCAATCGTAAGCGTCTCTTGGACGTTGTTCTCTGCGACGTTCGCATTGAGATCGTACTCTGGCATTGCCAGGAACTTGGAGTCGGACACCTGTATGGCACCCTGGGGGTCTCTGTAATTCGCAGTCAGTATGTAATTCCCACGGAAGTCGTTGAAGGAGCCGTCCACCGAGTTTACCAGAACCTCCAGCAGGGCCGTCCCGTTGGCGTTCGTGGTTTTATTCCTCCACGCATCCTGGGTCAGCGAGAAGTCTGCATACACCGTGGCATTGAAGAGTGGTATGCCATTTACGTCAACCACGTACACTGTCAGCCACCTGTACAGGTTCACGTTCGCGTTGTCCTGCACGTCCAGTGATGTGGCCTTAATGTTCGTCAGGTTCGCCCATGCGTTGTTGTTGATTACGATGCTGGAGTAGAAGGTCGTATTGATTGCACGGATGTCCGGCGTGTCTGCATAGTCCATTGAGAAGCCGTATATGTCTGATTCGTCACAGTATATCCTTGCATTGCCCTCGACAACCAGATTGAGCTTCGTGTCCAGTTTGGACCTGTTAAGGAATAGCATGGACTCGTCCTTCATGTACAGGTTGAAGCTGCGCGCAGATGTTATCACGGCATCCTCTATGATGAGCTTGCCCTCGTCCATCACAATGATGTTGAACTCGTAGTGGTCGCTCATTGACATGGTGAAGGTTTCTGTAATAATTAATGTGCCCTGGTTCTCAACAAGCACATAGCCAGTATGTGTGATTGGGTAGTTGAGTGGGAGCGTCTCGTTCAGCGGGGAATTGCCCACGATTATGTCCTTTGGCACGTCGCCGCGGTACACCATTACCTCAGAGGTAAGGGTGTTGTCCAGCTCTGACATCTCGTGATCTATCCTGTTGTCCCAGTCCGCGTCCACCTCAATCACGTGTTTGCCCGCAGTGGTAGGTGTCCAGGATACGGTAAGTGGGTGACTCGTGTGGTCGTCTAGGGATAATATTTGCTCAGTGTCGATCAAAGTGACACCATCGTAGAATCTTATGTAGAATGGTTCATTGATATCCTCGTCACCGATATTGGTAATGTTCGCAAAAACATTGATTCCCTGGTTTATTTCAGGCGTATCGTCGCTGAATGTTATGTTAGACACCACAATGTTTGGTCTTGGATGTACAGTAAAGGGATCCAAAAGCGAGTTGCTTCCGGCTGGTGGCTCACCACTCGGAGGCTCGGATATGTCATTCCTTGAATCGGCAGTCACATTGAGCAGGAATGACCCTATTTTTGTCAGATGCCAGGTTGCCGTCACTTCCACCTCATCCCCCATTCCAAAGTTGGTAACAGTTACCATTTTCTCATCTATGTCGTCCCATCCCGAATCATTATATTGGAACAATACCCAGAACGAATCAGAAAACGCTTTTTCCTTTATGTTTTTAATCTTTGCATGAATGGTAATCGTAGTGTCGTTGTAGCCGCCGAATGCTTGGGAGCCTTGATAACTATAGGTAATCTCGGAAACGATCAAGTCTGCTTTGGCTCCGGTAACGTCGAATGCCGTGCAATTGTTGGAGTTATCGGTTTCATTCAATTCATTGATGGCTTTGTCAGGGTCAACATAGGCAATTATCGTCTGGATCTCGCCGGGCGTCGCAATCCAGGTCACATGCACATGCGCAAAGCCGCCCATCGATATTTCTGCCACGGTAGTCTCGTTGATCCATGTATCTAGGTCGTTCAGGTAGAATGCCACTTTGACGTTCACTGCACGCGAATCGCCTGTGTTGTTGATAGTGGAGTAGATATCGATAGGGTCGTTTTCCGCACCACCTGGTGGCGAAATCGTAACAATGTAAACCGTGAGGTTCGGCTTCACTCCCTCGTACTGGAGGTAAGCCACCTTGTTGAAGTCCAGGAAGGCGCTGGTGTTCTGCTCTGAATAATTGCCACTGTAGTTGCCAGTGTAGTTCCCCTTCACCTTATAGTTCCAGTAATGCTTGGAGCCGCTCTCAATAATCCTCTCAGAAAGCAGCGTGTATGATGATTTGCCTGCTGCGTCGGACTGCTTTACGCCGCCTCCAAAGACAGGCATGCCTCCAGTATAATCCGTCACGCTGACGTTCGCGTCCTTTATGGGAACGCTGTTGTTATCCAAACTGTAGACGTCCAGGTACCAGTAGATGTAAACTTTAGCGTTCTCTTCAACGTTCTCAATGCCCAATTTTAGATAGCTTACATAGCTTTCGTTGGTTGAATGGATACTCATAGACAATGCTGCGTCCCATTGGGTTATTATCCCACCGAAAGCCTCTCCTCGTTCACCTCGTGGCTTCTG
>SDBU01007650.1_pt1 | contig 12410 bp, 9 predicted proteins | sample 2277071 | NCBI WGS metagenome assembly SDBU01 (sample SAMN10397929, study PRJNA504765) | marine sediment metagenome | isolation source: marine sediment core GS08_GC12, 126 cmbsf | place: Arctic Ocean: Gakkel Ridge, Loki's castle | collected 2008
CTGGGATCGCATCTCTGCGACGCGCTCGTCGCTCAAGGCGACGACGTCATCTGCCTGGATAATCTCATCACCGGCACCACGGACAACGTCGCCCACATGCTCGGCCACGAGCGTTTCCATTTCTTCCACCACGACGTTACCAACTACATCTTCGTCGAAGGGCCTGTGGACAACGTGATCCACTTCGCGTCACCGGCCAGCCCCATTGATTACCTCAAACTCCCCATACAGACTCTGAAGGTCGGCTCCCTGGGCACGCACAAGGCGTTGGGCCTGGCCAAGGCGAAAAGCGCACGGTTCCTGCTCGCCTCCACGTCCGAGGTTTACGGCGACCCCCAGGTACACCCCCAGCCGGAGACCTATTGGGGACACGTCAACCCCATCGGGTTTCGCGGCGTGTACGACGAGGCGAAACGGTTCGCCGAGGCGCTGACTATGGCCTATCATCGCGTTCATGGCGTTGAGACGCGCATCGCTCGAATCTTCAACTCCTTCGGCCCCCGCATGCGGCTGGACGACGGCCGCGCTCTGCCTAATTTCGTCTGTCAGGCGCTGAGAGGAGAGGACATGACCGTCTACGGCGACGGGTCTCAGACACGATCCTTCACCTACGTGGACGACACGATCGGCGGCATCGTGAAGTTGCTCAATTCGGACGAAGTCGAGCCGGTCAACATCGGCAACCCGGAAGAGATCAGTATTATGGATTTCGCCAGGCTCGTCACCGAGCTGACGGGAAGCAAGAGCCGCGTCGTGACCATGGCCTTTCCTCCGCAGTTCAAGGACGACCCGAAGGTCCGGCAGCCGGACATCACCAAGGCAAAAAACGTCCTGGGCTGGGAACCCCGCCACTCCATCCGCGAAGGCCTGACCCCGACCATCGAGTACTTCAGAAAGAAGCTGGGGATCGGACAACCCGTCTGACTTGTCTCTTTCGTGGCGGACGCACAGAGGGCCCGCAGAGAGACACGCAACGGCGCTTCGAAGCACGGGGTGCCACGGCCGGCCTTGTCCGGCCGTGGCGAGGTCCTATGATGACTGAGGGGGAAGACCAGTGAGCGAGAGAAGGGCGGTATGCGTGGCCATCGTGCTTTTGGCCCTTGCCGGAATACTTGTGCCGGCGTCCTGCAGTCTTCTACGTCCAGGTAGTGCGCGCGGTCCTGCCGCCGAGCGATGGCAGCCCCGGGTTGTGACCATCAGGGGCGCGGAGGGGGCGGCCAACATGTCTCGCAGTTCCTTCCTGTGGAGCGTTAGTGCGACGGAGGGCAGGCCGGCCGCCTTGCCACTGATGGAGGGCGATCTGCTCCTCTGCTCCGTGGATGATGAGAAGGACCTGGAGTTGTTCTTTCCGTACATGGGGCGGGACGGCGCAGAGATCACGCTTGCGGTCGAGGACTCGACGGGCCTGCTCGACGGCAAGCCGGTCTTCCTGGCGCTCGACCAGGCTGGATGTGAGTGGGCCAGAGACGCGTCCGACGACGAACTGGCCGCGTTGAGGCTTGTGGCGATCGGGTATGAAGACCAGGGCGGTCCAAGGCGTCCCGTTCTTGAGAAACTTGCCCGCATCAATCCGAACGTCGGCCTGTCGTGTGGGGACCCCGCGAGCCTTCGAGAAGCGCTAGCCATCATGGATCCACAGATGCTGATGGCTGAACGGTCCCCGTTGACAGAGGAAGATGTGAACATCATCTCCGGTGAGGCAAATCTGGAGGTCCTTTGGATTGAAGCGGGCGGCCTTGAAGACCTCACGTTCCTGTCCAGGCTGCCGAACCTGCGGACGTTGGTCTTGGGGGACTGGGACCCGGAAGAGACGGGTCCTTTTCCAAGAGGCTGTGATCGCTTGCGCAGGCTCACCACAGGAGGCCACCTCAAGAATCTTTCCGGCATTGCTCACCTTGCGCACCTGGAGGAACTGCACCTGCTTGGATCCGAGCAACTTACGGACATCAGCGCGATCTCTCGGCTTTCCGGGCTCCGTTGTTTCTCCTTCCGCGGTTCAAAGGACCTCGAAGATTTGAGCGCCCTCGAGAAGCTGCCAAAGCTCGAATGGCTTGGTCTGCCGCAATCCGCGTCACAGGAGCAATTCGCCGCAATCCTCCGGGCTCATCCCAACCTAAAAGTGCTCGAGCTGATCGAGTGCAAGAATGTCCTCGACCTCACCCCACTCGAAGGCTTGGAGGAACTGGAGGCCCTTGTCCTTCTAACCGAAGTGCAGGACCTGGGCCCCTTATATCAGCTCAAGTCGCTTCGCCTGCTGGTGCTTCCGGAAGGTGAGTCCGAGGCACCCGAGAAGGTTCGCGAGCTCGAGGAGGCGCTGCCGGGCTGTCGCATCGTGGAGGGCAAGGTGGTCTGCCTTGGCTCCGGATGGGTCCTCCTGCTCTTCCCTGCCGTGGCCGTGGCATGGCTGGCGTCCCGGCGAATGGGGCGAAGGCCTTCGGCGTCGCAGGGCTGAAGATGCCCGAGGCGGAACAGTCCGGAAGCCGGACGTGGCGTCCGCCGGCCGAGGGAATCGCGGCAGCGGTCGCCATGTGCGTGTTCGCCCTATTCATCGGCCGCGGCGGGGCTTGGCGTGCGCTGTCGTTTCTCAGCCTGCTGGCCGTCGCGGTATCGATCTGGCGCTCACTCAGGGCCGAGCCTTCACTGGCTCGACTCTTCGGGGTTACGCCCGTTTGGCCCGCAGCGCCGGCATACGTGCTGGCCGGCGTCGCGATAGGAGTGGGACTCGGCGCCGCCTATCGGGCATCGGTTGGGGCAGGGTTTTTCCCGCCGACTCTGAGACGCTTCGTCGTCGTCGCTGCCGCCATCGGGGCTGCGGAGGAACTCGTCTATCGCGGGTACATCCAGGGACGGATGCGCCGACTCGGAATACTCGGGGCGATAGCGTCCGCTTCACTCTGTCACACGGCGTACAAGTGTGCTCTGTTCGTCTTCCCACTCGGTTCGACGGACACTGACTTGGCCTTTCTCGCCGTGTACACTTTTCTGGGCGGGCTGGTTTTCGGAGCGCTGCGTGATCTGTCCAAGAGCGTAATCCCTCCGCTGGCCGCGCATGTCTTCTTCGATATAATCGTGTACGGCGATCTCCTGGACGCGCCGCCCTGGGTGTGGCGCTGAGCCCGAGAGTCAAAGGAGCGAGCACGATGAAAACCTACGCGCATAGACTGAAGATCACTGCGCTGTTCGGCCTGCTGATCGTAGCCGCGCCAATAGCGGCATTGGCCGCTGATCGCAGCGACAGGCTCGTCGATCGGGTCATAGCCTTGGAGGGCAAGACGAAGGAGGCCCGGAAGGGGCAAATACTGAAGTTCCTGCACGAGTTGGATGTTCCCCACAGGCTCCAGGCGTTTCCCCTCGAAAATGGCAAGGAGGGCGAGAATGTCGTTGTCACGTTTCCCGGCAAGGGGAAGAGAATCGTATTGGGAGCCCACTATGACAAAGTGGCCGAGAGTCCGGGCGCTGTAGACAACGGCTCCGGCTGCAGTATCCTCATCGAGATTATCGCCGACATCAAGGAGAATCCAGTAAACCATCCTGTTGACATCGTGTTCTTTGACGCGGAAGAGCACGGCTTCGGCGGGTCGAGATGCTATGTATCCGAAGTCGATTCGCAGAATGTACTGGGATACATCAACCTGGATGTCTGCGGGTACGGAGATACCGTTTTCTGGGGGCCGGTCGGGCAGGATGACGCAGACGACAGAGTCGTCAGAACTGTCTGGCGCGCAACAGTTAAGGAAAGAGCGCCATCGCTGGCCCTGGAGTGGTATCCGCCAACTGACAACATCAGCTTTGAAAGGGCGGGCATCTCGAACGTCTCTCTTGCGGTTCTTCCCGTTGGCGAAGCAAAGCAGTTTGCCGAGTTCCTGGCTGGTCGCGCCGAAGCCATGCCCCGCATCTTGACAATCATTGATACGCCGGCGGACACGCACGACAACCTGGAAGGAGACGCAATGGACCTGCTCTTCAGAGTTGCAAGAACGACAATCCGTCTCCTTGATTCCCCCGAAATACCTTCCCAGGAACATTAAGGTCGGGTGGCACGCTTGCGCGCCGTGGCGTGGCCGGACCCGCCTTGTCGGGCAAGCTTGCCCGGCCGTGAGCCAGCCATGCCAGGTCTTGCGCGCTCGTGTGTTTGAGTCTATGTTATCTGAGCCTTACCGATATGGCCGATAAGGTCTGCCCCTGGGTGCGACCACGGTCTGAGCCAGCGGTCATCGGATGCGGACTGGTCGACGCATGGCGTCGGAGAATAGGGCATGCGAATCATTGCAGGCAAGGCGAGAGGGCTGAAGCTGGAATGTCCCCGGGGTCGTGAAGTGCGGCCCACGCCGGACATGGCCCGCGAAGCGCTCTTCAACATCCTTGGAGACGGGGTGGCCGGCGCTCACGTGCTCGATCTCTTTGCAGGGACCGGAACCGTGGGTATCGAGGCGCTGAGCCGCGGAGCGCAGTCGTGCGTGTTTGTTGAGCGATCTCCGGGCGTGCGCCGCTTTCTCGAGGGGAACCTCGCTCGGGCTCGTGTGGCGGAGTTCTCCGACGTGGTGCCGGGAGACGTGCTGGGCTCCTTGCACGCGTTGAACGGGTTTGGCCGGAGCTTTGGCATCGTGTTCCTCGGACCGCCGTTCGGCCTTTGGCGCGACGCAAAGCGGTCCGAGGCGTTGTTGGACTTCCTGGATCGTCTTGTGCAGAATGGCCTCTTGGACGAGAATTGCGTGGTGATTGCGCAGCACGAGGTCGGTGTGGATCTGCCCGAGTTGACCGCCCGGGTGAGACAATTTGACCGACGCAAATACGGTCGCAACGTCTTCTCGTTCTATCGGTTGCGCGGCGATCTCGAACAACGCGAATAGAGTCTCCGGTTCTCCTGAGACGGCGCCGTTCAGTCAAGGACGCACGTTCGGAGGATAGAATGCCGGCCGGGCGACATAAGGATGTGCGTGACCTCAAAGTGGCCCTGGTCCATCACTGGCTGGTGAGGATGCGCGGGGCTGAGAAGATTCTCGAGCATTTCTGCGAGATGTTTCCCGGCGCGGACATCTTCACCCTTGTCGCGGAGAGGAGCCGTCTTTCTGAAACCATCATTAGTCACCCGATCCGGACCTCATTCATTCAGACGTGGCCGAAAGCGACAAGATGGTACGGCGCTTATCTTCCTGCCACGCCCATCGCGTTCGAACAGTTCGACCTGAGCGGCTACGACCTGGTTCTGAGCAGCGACGCGTCTCTGGCAAAGGGCGTGCTGACGTCTCCCGGAACGTTTCACATGTGCTACTGCTACTCACCGCCGCGGTATCTGTGGAACATGTATCACCAGTACGTCAGCGACGAGTGCCCTGGGTTTCTCAAGAGGCTCATGTTTCGGGCTTCCAGTAACTACTTGCGTTCGTGCGACTTCTGTGCGGCGCAACGCGTTGACCGGTTTCTTTGCATCTCGCGCGCTGTTGAAGCCAGAATCCGGAAATACTACAGACGCGAGGCGACGGTCATCTACCCTGCGGTCGACCTCGGCCGGTTTCAAGTCTCGGGTCCTCCCGGTGACCGCTACCTTATCGTCTCGCATCTGATCCCCTATAAGAAAGTGGACTTGGCGGTGCGGGCGTTCACTGAGCTGGGGAAACGGCTCGTTGTCGTGGGAGACGGCCCCGAGCGCAAGAAGCTCCAGAACCTCGCCGGCCCGAACATCGAGTTCAAGGGATACGTTCCGGATGACGAGCTGGCCGCACATTATGCCGCATGTCGTGCCTTTGTGTTCCCAGGTGAGGAGGACCTCGGCATAACGATCCTGGAGGCCCAGGCCAGCGGCCGGCCCGTCATCGCGTACGGCAAGGGCGGCGCAACGGAGACCGTGCTGCCCGGAGAGACCGGCCTGTTCTTCGACTCACCCACGCCGGATTCCTTGGCCGAGGCTGTGCTGCGATTTGAGACCGAGGAAAAGCGATTCGAGACTCGACGCATAAGGGCACACGCGGAAACCTTCTCGCCCGAGCGATTCCGGGAGCAATGCCTGGAAGCCATATCTGCCTGCTTGTTCGAGCGAGAATGAGCAGGGCGGACCCGCCTGAGGTCGGTGGCGTTTCTGAACGCGGCCCGTTTCCTCCTCATAGCCGGACCTGCCTGATCGGCTGACACGCCTTGCCCAATTGCCCTGCATAACTTCAGGCATTGGGCGACGTTGTTACAAACTGTTTACAAACAACACGCATGTCCGGTGCTATACTACTTTCAGCGCAGGGTTCCAAAGCAACGAACGCCGCTGGCGTCAGCGGAAGCAGAAAGCATTCTGGTAAGGAGGTACGAGCGATGAAATGGCACAGGATGGCAGCCTTCGCGATTGCGGTCGTGACGCTTGCGGGATCATCTCTCTTTGCCGTCACCGGCGAGGAGGTCAAGCTCAAGATCGAACGCGTTGCCCTGTTCAAGAACGGCCTGGGATATTTTGTCTCAAACGCGAAGCTTCCGGAGAAGACAACCCACATCACATTCGGCCAGCTTCCGGTTCCGTCTCTGGGCACCTTCTGGGTCGGTTACTCAGGAAAGGTCAAGGTGCGCGGTCTGTTCGCCGGACTGGAGGAAATCATCGAACAGGCTCCGGCCCAAACGATTCCACAACTCCTCGCGGCCAACATCGGCAGTCGGGTCAGGATACACGGGCCTGGTGAAGGAGTTGTCCAGGGCAGCGTTCTGGCCGTGACAGATGGCGCTCCGGCAGAGCCGGCCAGTCCCTATGTGATGGGCGTTCGGCGGTCGGACCGCAATCGCCGACGCGGCAGGTCGCTTGTGCTCATCAAGACCGACGACGGCGTCGTGAGCTTCGATTCGGGAGCAATCAAACGCGCGGACGTCCTTGGGGATGCCGTTGAAACATCCGCGAAGACCAAGGCAAAGCGACCGTCCCTCAGGATGGAATTGGAAGAAGCCGCCGGCGGCGAAGAAGTTGCGGTGAGCTACCTTGCTCGCGGCGTCACCTGGTCGCCGAGTTATTTCATCGATCTTTCCGACCCGAAGACCGCTCGCCTGAGCGCCAAGGCGCTGGTGATCAACGAGGTCGCCGACCTCGACGGAGTCACGCTCGAGCTCATCAGCGGGTTCCCGAACATAGGATTCGCTGACGTCAGCAGCCCCATGGCCATGGGCCAGTCCCTGGCAGACTTTCTGAACGCATTGAGCCGTGGGGCCGACGAGCGACGAAGGCGGCCTTCGCACGTCATGGCGCAGCAGGCAGTCATGTATCAGGATGCACGGGTGGAAGAGTGGCCGGGCATGCCCGGGCCCGGCTACTCCACTGCCCGCGAGGGAAGGGCGGCCGCGGACCTGTTCTTCTATCCCGTCGAGGATTTCACTCTGGGGCGCGGCGAGACGGCCTACCTTCCGCTCTTCACCGCAGAGGTGCCTTATCAGCACGTCTATGTGTGGAACATCCCCGACTTCCTCGACAGGGAGGAACGGTATCGCCGGGAGCGGGAGCGGCCCGACCGGCGGTTTGCCGAGGAAGTGTGGCACTGCTGCCGAGCCACGAACAACATGAAGATGCCGTGGACCACTGCGCCGGCCCAGTTCGTGACGTCCGGCAGGATCGTCGGCCAGGACATCTGCTATTACACGGCTGCCGGCGCTCAAACCACAATTCGCATTAATCGCGCTATGAACCTGCTGGCAGAACAGGCCGAGTTCGAGATTGATCGCCAGCGCAATGCAGCCACCTTCTACGGCCGGCAGTATGACCGCGTAAAGGTCAAGGGCGAGCTGAAGCTGATCAATCGCCTTGAGAAGAACGTGAACGTTGAGGTGACGAAAGACCTCTCAGGCGAGGTGATCGAGACTTCTCCTCAGGCCAAGGATGTCACTACTGCCAAAGGCCTCAAGAGGGTAAATACCGGCCACCGACTGACTTGGAGCATCGAACTGGAGGCTGGTGAGGAGACGACGCTGACCTACGTTTACGAAGTCTTTGTACGGCCCTAGTGCTTTGTTACACTGAAAACGAAAAGTACGGCAATGAAGATGAATAGGAAGATTGCCACGTCGTCCGTCGCGGCGGACTCCTCGCAATGACGGCTATTATTAATTGTCATCGCGAGCGTAGCGTGGCGATCTACCAATTTCTTGCCGTTCCTTCAGCGTTCGATCTTGAAGGCTCTCTTGGGAACATATCATATCAAGGCTAACAAAGCACTAGGACAACAGGCTGCCATTATCAGCTACTCTGTCGCCATCTGAACTCACAGGGGCGCTTGTCCCGACTGAGGAGAAGTCAATCAGCGGAACTCGATCGAACGAGAGACGGCAAGGCAAAAAGCCCTCGTTGCGTGAGACGATGCAGCGATCCGGCAGGACAATAGGCCGCTTTGGTCAGTCGTTTGAGAGGAGGTGCGAGATGCGTGGCGCAAAGTCCGTCGTCGCAGTGGCATTAGTCGTAATTGTTGTGGGAGCGCTTGGCACGGCACATGGTGTGGAGCCGCTGGAGGTCAAGATCGTTCGCACTATTGTCTTCAAGGACGGCTACTGCATGTTCGTGAAGGAGGCCGGCGGCTCTGTGGGTCCGGACGGGAAGGCCGTCATCGAAGGCATTCCTGAAGCGATGGTGCTCGGCACTTTCTGGGCTCTTCCCAAAGAAGGCAAGCTGACAAGTGTAGTGGCTAAGCAGCGAATCATTCCCAAGCGGGGAACCAAGGAGACCGAGAAACGGCTGCTCCTCCAGTTCGATCAGCCGGTTGCAGACGGGAAGGTAAAGGTGACGCTGCTTCACTTCGGCCCGGGAATTCGTTGGATACCGACGTACCACATCGGACTGACTGAGAAGGGCAAGGCCCAGATGACCATGCAAGCAGAGATTCTGAACGAGGCGGAAGATCTGATTGACGTGCCGGTTGACCTGGTCGTCGGCGTGCCCAACTTCCGCTTCAGGGAAGTCGTATCCCCTATGAGCTTGGTGTCTACGCTGCGCAACGCGCTTCAACAGGCTGCCCCGCAAATTATGAGTCAGGTCCTGTCGAATACGATGTTCAGCCAGCGTGCAGGTGAAATGCGTGGTCGTCTTGGACGTCGCGAAGTCGAGACCGGCGCGGCAGTTCCCGCTCTGCCGCCCGAGTTGGCCGGCGAAGGAGCGCAGGACCTCTTCGTGTACCACGTTCCAAAGCTCACACTTCGTGCGGGTGAGAGGGCAATGATTCCCCTCATCTCGACCACGGTTCCGCTCCGCCACATGTATACTTGGGATGTCCGGTTGAGTCGCTCGGGAACCGAAGCGTTGCCCGGCATCGGCAAGCGCTCCTCCCCGGTTCGGCTCCTCAAGAACGAAGTCTGGCATCTGATCGAATTGACGAATGAAACGGACGTTCCCTGGACCACGGGGGCCGCCTTGATGATGGACGGATATCTGCCCCTTGCCCAGGAACTGCTCACCTACACCTCCATCGGCGGCAGATGCCAGGTGCCTCTGACCGTCGCAGTGGACGTGCGCGGGACATACAGCGAGGAGGAAATCAGTCGGGAGCCAAAAGCAATACGTCTCGATAGCAATGACTACGCCCGCATCTCCAAGAGGGGGACGTTGCGCGTAACCAATTACAAGAAGGAATCCATTGAGCTGATGATCACGTGCCAGTTCGGCGGCAATGCCTCCACGGCGTCCGATGATGGTCAGATGACAGTGACGGATTTCGTGCAGGAGGACTGGTCAAGCTTCCGAGGCCATGCCGCACTGACCGGACACAGCACCATAGTCTGGGAGCTCAAGTTGGAGCCCCGTGAGACCAAGGAAGTAACCTGCGAGTATGTCTACTACACGAGGTAAGTGCCGAGAAGCAATGCAGCGGGAGTATAGACGTCGCGAGGCTGCGGTCACTCTTGACGCCGTCTCGATGTCAATGATAAGATCGCGGTAACAGTTGAATGGGGCTAGGGTTGCGGCGCTAGATCTCGTCGAGCGGGCCATGCCAAGACAGCCGATTCTTGTAGTCGAAGACGACGCGGCGATTCGTCAGGGCATCGTCGATGCCCTCGAGTTCCACGGTTACAGGACGTTGGAAGCCAAGGACGCTTCCGACGGCCTTGACATGGCTGTGGGAGTGGACTGCGACCTGATCCTGCTCGACCTCATACTCCCCGGCGGAGACGGCCTGGAGATCCTTGAAGCGGTCCGCGCCACGCGACCGACGCTCCCGGTCATCATCCTGACAGCCCGGGGCGAGGAGAAGGATCGCGTCAAGGGTCTGCAGATGGGCGCCGACGACTATGTGGTCAAGCCTTTCAGCGTAAAGGAACTGTTGGCTCGCGTGGGGGCGGTGCTCAGAAGGTCTCCGGAGCGGCCTTCGGATCTTGGCGAGGTGAAGGTCCCCGGCGGCGTGGTTGACATGGCCCGCCGCGAAGTCCGCTTTGAAGACGGCGAACGTCAGGAACTCTCCGAGCGTGAACTGGAGCTGCTGCGCTACCTGGCCTGCAACGCGGGAAGAGCGATCTCGCGCGAGGAGATTCTCTCCCGCGTCTGGCGCATCAATCCGAGAGGGGTCGCAACCCGGACGGTTGACATGCACGTGGTGCGGCTGCGAGAAAAACTCAAGGACGACCCTTCTGAGCCGCGTATCATCCTGACTGTCAGAGGCAAAGGCTACATGTTCGCCTGCAGGTGAGAACGCCCGGCCCTGCAATGTTGAGGCGCTCTGCCGTGGCGCTAACCTTTGGTGGTATAATGCTTAACATCTTGGCGCGACTTGAGTTTGACAGGACATTTGGCACGGAGGTCGAATGAGACGTCTCTGGCACATCTGGATGATATTCGGTCTCTGCCTTGTTGTAGTGTTCGGCGCCATGGGCTGGGTCAGTCTGATAGCCGTCAGGGTTGAGCGGGCCGAGGCCCGGGCGCGGCGGGAGGCCGCGCTCGAGGAGAAGGTTCGGCTCGCCCTTTGGCGAATGGACTCAGCGCTCGCTCCGCTGATCGCCAGGGAGAGCGGCCGGCCCTATTTTGCGTATAGATCCTTCTACCCTGCCCAGCGTGGCTACACGCGCATGTTCGCGGAGGCCCGGGCCGGCGAGCTCCTCGCCCCTTCTCCACTGCTCACCGAAGAACCGGAGCACATCTTCAACTACTTTCAATTCGAGCCGGACGGAAAACTCACCTCGCCGCAGGTTCCAGGGGAGAACGTGCGCTTGGCAACCAAGACCGGGTACACGACGCCCGAGAAGATAGAGGCTTCAGCCGAGCGACTCGCGGCCCTGCAAGCGCTTGTTAGCAGGCGTGCGCTCATGGAGCTGTTGCCTCCGGACGAGCCGCGACCGGCGTCTGTCCGCATGCCGCAGGTTGCCGTTGCCGGCGGGCAGGAGCAGCAAGTGATGGACCAGGACCTGGCCAATACCCTCGAATGGCAAGCGCGCGCACAGCGCTCCCAGCAGGCGGCCGTTCCGCAGAAGAGGAACGTGAAACAGTCGTTGAGTTCAATCCCGGACGTGCACGAGGGCATCTTAAGGCCGCTGTGGGTCGGCTCCGCACTGGTGCTCGCGAGGCGGGTCTCGGTAGACGGAAAGGACTACGTCCAGGGCTGCTGGCTCGACTGGGAGGGTATCAACGAATGGCTTCTCGAAGGCGTGCGGGACCTGTTTCCTTCGGCAGACCTCGAGCCGGTCGCGTCCAAGGCGGATGAAGATGGAGCGCGCATGCTGGCCGCGCTGCCTGCCAGATTCCTGCCAGGCGCCGTGCCCCAAGCTCCTGCGCCGTGGATGTCGCCCATCAGGCTTTCATTAATAATTGCGTGGGCGTGCATGCTGGTGGCCGTGACAGCCGTTGGAGTGCTCTTGAGGGGCGCCGTATCTTTGAGCGAGCGACGGGCGGCCTTCGTGTCCGCAGTAACACACGAATTGCGGACGCCGCTGACCACGTTTCGCATGTACGCCGAAATGCTCGCCGAAAAGATGGTGCCGGACGAGGAGAAGCGCCGCCACTATCTCAATACCTTATGCGACGAGGCCGACCGCCTCTGCCATCTTGTTGAGAACGTCCTCGCCTATGCGAAAATCGAAGGCGGCCGCGTCCCCGGCCATCTGCAAACCGTCACGCTGGCAGAGCTGCTTTCGACCGCGAAGGGCAGACTCGGACACCGCACAGAACAAGCGGGCATGCGCCTGATCGTGGCACCGGATGAAGAGGCTGCGTCGGTGGCCGTACGCGCGGACATGTCAGCCGTCGAACAGATCCTGTTCAACCTGGTGGACAATGCGTGCAAGTATGCGGCCACTGCGTCACTCCGCGATGTCCATCTGCAAGCGAGCACCACACGTGACTTTGGCCTCCTGCGTGTGCGGGACCATGGCCCGGGAATCTCTAGTGTAGTGTCTCACTCAGATAGTTGATTATTCAGGACAGCCCTTGCGCGTCGGACTTTCTGAATGATCTCATCTGCTTCGGCCGTCCAAGTGAA
>SDBU01007651.1_pt1 | contig 12408 bp, 7 predicted proteins | sample 2277071 | NCBI WGS metagenome assembly SDBU01 (sample SAMN10397929, study PRJNA504765) | marine sediment metagenome | isolation source: marine sediment core GS08_GC12, 126 cmbsf | place: Arctic Ocean: Gakkel Ridge, Loki's castle | collected 2008
TATTAATATTTTTATTAGTCATGCTGTAATAGATTTTGAAACTTATAGAATTAAAGATCTTGCCGAATTTCTAGAGCAAAAAGATGAAGTCTACAGAGTTTACTATTGTGAAGAAGATCTTGTTGGCAATATTGATTGGTTTATGAAAGAAGTTATCCCTTCTTGCAATCTTGTACTATTTTTAGGGACAGCAAAGTCTATACACAATTCTGTTGAATGCCTATATGAATTAGAACTTGCTAGGAAACATTACAAGCATATCATCCCTATCAAAGGAATTGACATTAGTTGGAAAGATATGAGAGACATTGGCTTAAGTCGAGAAATTGGATTAGAATTTGACATGAATGATCTTCATAAATTTTCTCAAGAGTTATATCAGTTTATATGTAAATTTAAACGAAAAACAGATTTGGTTGAGTCTGATCTCCAACATATGAGTAAAAGTTTTATAGAAACCAGAAATTTAGTCAATCAATATATAAATTCCCTAGATTTTAGACAAAATTATGTAAAGTACTACAATAACATTCAGAAGCTAAACAAAGAAGTAAATACTGGCCTTATTGGATTAGAGGAGTTTATGATTAAACTGATTCAATTATCAAGAAAAGAAGTGAATTAGAAACATCAAAATTTTTCCGTGATCTCAAAATATCCGAACCAAATATTGTATTTCCCGAAAAATTTGAACTTAAGAAAGATTAGAAAAGAAAGCTTTGAAATGAAGTCCATCAAATTTATTAAATTCCAACCTATTCACGTTTATTTAAAATATTTTAAATATAGTTTTTTTTGAGTATGAAATTGGAGACTTTAAAGAGCCTAATTTCGATAATTAATACTCAGTCAATAAAATATCCTGGGATTTCATTCTTGCAAGTTCTTTACATATTTTTTGAATATTACTATGTCCATATTCGATAGCTGCATTATATACTTGATTCAGATAATTTTTCATAGGAGGAAGATTTTTTTGTTCGGTTGGTTTTGTTGTAAAATATGTAAAAATCTTTAGAGAAATAATTGGGCTTAATTTCCTTCCAAAAATATAATCATCTATATCATTTTTGAGGATTTTATGCAATGTAGTTTCACCGTAATATCGTTTTTGTCTAATAAAATTTAATTCAAAATCTTCTCCTTCTCTCATATAATCTTTAATAAGATAAAAAACATATCTCTCACAGTATTTTTCATCAATTACCATAGCTAGAGACACGCTAGCTGTTCTAAAGTAGTTAGCATGATATTTTTCATTATTATTTACTATTTGTTTTAATATGCTAACAAGTTTAGGGTCTCTTATTTTAAATTTTCCTATATAATATAAAACTTCTTCAAATCTTTTGTCATGACTTAATAATTCATCCTCAATCCTGTTATATAACACGTTCTTAAATGCATTAAACAAAAAGATATTTCTTTCTTCAATATTTAATTTATTTGTAATTTGAATACGTTCAATTTCATTCTGGAAATGATGAGCAATTTCATATGTCTGAAAATAATACCATATTTCATCGCATATTGCATTATTAGGATTTAAATCCTGAGGAAAAATGCAATCTGCTAAATTAAAAGCCATTAAATATTCCATAAATGATTTATGAGAGAATATAAATCTAATATTTTGTGTTCTTCTAACTATTGAGAATAAGCTGGATTCTAACAATATGTTGATAATATATTTTTTTGATAGATGAAAGAGATTTTTCTCATGACATACATTTTGAATAGATTCTAAAGTTATTTCATTCTCCGATTTATATTCTATAAATGCTATTTCTCTTAATAAAAGAAAGCATTCCTTTTCAAATTCCTCTAAGTCAAAATGATAGAGTCCGCCTTTTCTATTATAATCATCTTTAATTTTCCATTTTATAAACTCATAATAGATTTCTGCTAAATTAGAAGATAATTCAGGATTAATTAAAATATTAGTTTCATTATTAATTATTAAATCAGATAACATTTTTAAAAATAAAGGTCGGCTTGGTAGTGTTGAGAAATTTCCAGCGATTAATTGTTTTTTGAAAGAAGAAATTAATTTTATTTTTTCTGGATAATTTGATTTCAAACCTGCAATATAAATCTCCCATTGAGGGTTTTTCCATTCACATAATTCAATACATAGATGATGCGCCTTTTTAATTCTTAATGCTTGGTAAACATTGAAAAAAGGATGATATTCAAGCCTACATGTTAAAAAGACATAAAAATTATTTTCAAAAATAAAATTTAAAAAGTCCAATAATTCACTTCTTTCGCATCTTGATTCATCTATTCCATCAAATATTATTAATAATTTCTTATTTTTAATAAAACGAAAAACTTCTTTTTTGGAAATTTCATGATTTAGATTTTTTTCGAAAATTAATTTATTAATTTCAGATACTATTTGTGTGGTGAAATTATCTCCATAAAATTCATTTATGGATCTATGTGTGAGATTAATATAAATTGGAAAAATTAACTCATGGAAATAGATCCATTTTTTAAATAACATTTTTGAAATTGTTGTCTTTCCCATTCCATAGTATCCTACACATATAATTGGTCCATTTAAAATTCTATCATAAATAAAGGATAAGCAATTTATGTTAGTAGATTGATTAGATCTTAATGTGACAGAACCATAATTTAAATCAAAATTATTAACAAATTGGTTTTCATCAATATCATATGGCCACTCTTCTTCTATATATTTTTCACTTTTTCGTTGGTGATATTGTTTAAGAAGATAGATTAGATAATTTTCATTAGAAACATCTGATGATGATAAAATTTCAACTTTTTCTGATTTTATTCTGTTTTGTTTTCCAATATATTGGGGTAATTCCCATCTATTTTTAATCTCCTTTATAATATCAGCAGCAAAATCAAATTTTTTATACCAAACCCCTTTTTCAACAATCCTTTGTATAAATTCGTGTACTTTCTTATTAGCACTAGTAATTGAGAGATGATTTAAATTAAAAAATTCAAATAAAATTTCAGATTTGATAAATACCAGTATTTTTTTATTATACTCATAAGCTCGATGAAATTCTTCTTCAGTAATAGATCGATCCGTGTTCTTGTATGGACTTCCATATTCTTTTCCGATAACCAATATGAATCTATCGACATTTTCTATTTTTTCGAGACAATCATTTAAAGCATCATTAGATTCAGCTATTAATTTCTCTTTATACCAAATTGGGTTATATCCAAGGTTAGTTAGTTTTTCATATAAATTCTCCATTAATAATTCAAATTCACTTGTTGCTGATAAAAATACTTTATTTCCTTCTAAAGTGAAAGGAGTTCCGCATTTTTCACAGATAATTTCTAAACTATTTCCAATTCTTAGTAAAATATCATCTGGGAAAGAATAACCACACTTCTTACATTTATAATGTCTTTCTTTCATTTGAATTCCACTATTACAACATTCGTTTGTAGTTTTCCAGATCTTTTGATGTGGAACTTAAGAATACTCTAAGCATAGTATAGATTCAGTAATTCTTTTTATAATAATATAGATGGTTTTACTCTATCCAGTGAAAAATTTAATTATTTGATTTCTAAAATTTTTTTACAAAATTGTTTATAATTAAATTAGATTTTTCTCTATTTATAACCTTTAATAAAAAGAAGTTAGATTTGATGATTTTTGTTTAGGTGAAGTTCCACTTTTAATCTTTTCTAAAATTGCTTTAATATGGTCTAGTAATTTATTAAAATGATTATCTAAATAAGTATCGTTCGCGTTATACCATTGTTGGTTTTTTATGTGGATATACCTCCATATTTCTTTCCTTGAAGTGGAGGATCTACACCTATAAAAACTAATTACAAATCTATGTGGTGCACGTGTAATCCTTCCTACATTAAATGAAGTTAATGCTGTTTGTAGTTTAATTGAAGAAAATTTCATTATCGACGAAAAGATTGGAGGTAATAAACTAGATAAAATGAAATCTTATGAATTTGGATATCTCTCTACACATTATTCTGTGAAATTAATGTCAAACTCAAAAACTTTATAGTGATCTAGAAATACCTAATGAGGTCTTAGATTTAAAGGCAGAAATTCAAGTTCGTACATTGTTTCAACATGCTTGGGTCACAATCTATCATGATTCTGGGTTTAAAGGAAAATTTGATCTCCATAAAAAATGGGACAGAGAATTTTATCGCTTAGCAGCGATTCTTGAAGAAGTTGATGAATTATTTTCTCGTATGCAAAAAACATTACAAAGATATGAATCTAGTTATGGTGAATTTATGAATGAAGCGTTAATCGAGGAAACAATAGAGAGAATGGAAATTATTTATGAAGCAGAGCCAGAAAATCAGGATGTTGCTAGTAAAATAGCAAAAATGGCAATGTGTATTGGTAATTGGGAAAAAGCAATTCACACTTTACAACCATTTGTAAAAACTAAAAATGCTGCAATTTTACGGGATCTTGGAGTTTCGATGATTAAATTTTATCCTAAAGATAGCAATGAATTCTTAAAAGGGAGAGAATTTCTTGAAGAAGCAATTGAAATTGATCCTATGGATTATGATGCTTATGCGTCTCTAGGGGGATGTTGGAAAAATTTTAACGAGGAAAAAGCACGTAATTGTTATAAAAATGCCTTTGAAATCAACCCAAGCGATCCATATTGTTTAGGAAATTACCTAATTTATGAAGTACGTCATTTAAATAACCTGGATCCAATCTCCCTATCTCAACCAATGATTCAGAGTGCTATTGAAAAATGTAATGATCAAATCGAATTAGAAATCAATCTACCATGGGCGTTTTTCGATAAGGGTTTGTTTAATCTATTTTTAGGGGAGATAAACGAGAGTATGAATAGTTATTTAAATGGATTAAAATATAGTACCGATGATTGGATGATTTCTACTACTTTAAACACATTAGATTTGCTTAATGTCGTAAAGGATCAACTTGAAAATATTGATATGGTTAAAAAATTGGTATTAATAGGTTTAGTCTTTCGATTCAATAACGGAGATGCCATTGAACAATTACAAAATGAATATGATTCAAAAGGAAGTAAATTTAGTCAGCCAATCATTATTCTTGCAGGTAGTACAGCCTCAAAAATGGAGAGCAAAATGCAGGAATTTAATGAAATCTTAATAAATACCTTTAAAAATTTCAAAGGTACTCTTATTTCTGGGGGTACAAAATCAGGTGTAAGTGGTTTGGCAGGTAGTATCCAAGAAAAATATCCTGATTTTATTAACGCCTATGGTTATGTTCCAAGAGTAATCCCCTATGATAATGTAGAAATTGACAATAGATATAAAGAAATCCGAAGAACAACCGGAACTGATTTTAGCATTCGTGAGGCAATACAATATTGGGTAGATATTTGCATAAGTGACGTGGATAAACGGAGGGTTAAACTTTTAGGAATTGCCGGTGGAAATATTTCAAGTTTTGAATATCGCTTAGCTTTAATCCTTGGTATAAAAGTTGGATTTTTAGAAAATAGTGGTGGACAAGCTGAAAGTTTAGTTCAAGATCCAAAATGGCAGAATTATACCATAGGAAAAAATGCCCAGTTAAGAATATTGAAAAATAATGAACAAAATATCATAAATTTTCTTTCCAAATAGATTAATTCTGTGGTATAAGAACAAAAGCAAAGAATAATTGCCGAGATTGTAAAATTAGAACCAGAAAGAATGGAAATTCAATTTGATGAAAATCTCATTATAGCAATATTCAATGCGCAAATTAAACCGATATTCCATCAAAAAGGTGCAAGAAGGTACAAAAGCGCAATATTTTAGACATGGATAAAAAAGAGTTCGATAAAAAAATTGTCGATTGGGCGGAAGAATTCGGTTTTACTATCGATTGAGAATACGTTAACGTTAAGAAAGAGAACTTTGACGATTTTATCGAAATGCTCGACTCGCAATTTACATCGTGGGAATTGAAAGAAAGATTTGGCGAAGGAAAAATCGATCACAGAGCGAAAATCGCACCAAAAAATGATTCCATTGAAAGTGTCATGTAAAGTGATATAATATTCGTATATCATACCAAGTGATATGTAGGTATATACGATTCAAGAGAATGGAGGATTACTAAGTTAGAGAGAATTTATGGTTGAGTATTGAAGATATAAGTAAGGATATGAAAAAATTTCATAAAAAAAGAAAATATTTTAGCAAGGAGGTTTTATAGAAACATAATCACTATTTAAAACAAACTCTTAAATAATAAAATTAATTAATAAGAAAAAAAATGTAAGAAAACATTCAGAGGGAGAAATTTGGTTCAAGTTGGTAAAACATTTAGAATTTTTGTATCCTCTACCTTTAATGATATGAAGGTAGAAAGAAATGCCCTTCAGAAAAAGGTTTTTCCAAAATTAAAGGAACTCTGTATGAAACATGGGTGTAGATTTCAGCCAATTGATTTGCGTTGGGGTGTTAGGGAAGAGGCTGCTCTTAACCAGCAGACAATGGAAATTTGCTTGGAAGAGATTGATAGGTGTTTGGAGACTACACCTAGACCCAATTTCATTGTATTATTGGGTGATCGATACGGGTGGCGTCCGTTACCCTATGAAATACCGGTAGAAGAATTTGAAGCGATTTTACTTCACTTACCACAAGATCAAGAAGAAAATCAGCATCAAAAGGCTTTACTTGAGAGTTGGTATCACCGAGACGATAATGCAGACCCTCCTATCTATTGTCTTCAACCACGTAGAGAAGAATTTAAAAATAAAAAGAAATGGACTCAAGTTGAGAGAAATCTCCGTTCTATTTTTCTTGATGCCATAAAAAAAATGAATTTGGACGATGAGGCAAAATTAAAGTATTTGGAATCTGCAACGGAACAGGAAATTCTCCACGGAGCATTAAGCGTTAAAGAAAACTCCAAAAAAGTGTTTTGTTTCTTTCGTCGTATAAAAACTCCGTTAAATTCAAGCATGAACGATTATATTGATTTAGATGTTAACAATAATCTTGATCAAGATGCAAGAGAACATTCTATTAACCTGAAAAACAGGTTAAAACGCAAATTTCCTGAAGGAATTTACAATTATCAAGTGGAATGGTCTGAGAAGGGTATCACGACCACTCACATTGATGATTTATGCAATGATGTATTTAATTCACTTTCAGAAATAATCAGTGAGGAAATTACACAACTGGAGGAAAAAGATGCAGTAAAAAAAGAAACTGAGGATCATGAGAAATTTGGTAGAGAGAGGAGAAAATTTTTTACTGGGCGGGTTAGCATTTTACAAAGAATTAATAAATACATTGAAGGAGATAAAAGTCAACCATTAGTCATATTTGGTAAATCTGGTTCAGGTAAGTCAGCACTCATGGCACATGCGATCAAGCAGGTTCAAGAAAGATTTCCCGATTCTGAGGTTATTTATCGTTTTATAGGTGTTACACCAAACTCTTCAAACGGTCGAGCCCTTGTAGAAACCCTTTGCAAGCAAATTGGTCATATTCTAAGAGAGGACATGTCTTCCATTCCTAATGACTACAAGAAATTAGTCATGGATTTTCAAAAAAAACTTGGAACTAGCATATCTGATAAACCATTAATCTTATTCTTAGATGCTTTAGATCAACTTTCTAATGTTGACAACGCCCGTAATTTACAATGGTTACCTATTAACTTGTCAGAGCGAGTTCGTGTGATTGTTTCAACCATTCCCAGCGATTGTTTTGAAAATTTAAAATTAAAATTGCCTATTGAAGATTTTATAGAAATCGAACCATTACAACATCAAGAAGGGGAGACAATACTTAATTTATGGCTGAAAAACGCAAATCGTACTCTTCAACCAGCTCAAAAAAGAGAAGTATTAAATAAATTTGCATTTAATGGTCTTCCCTTATTTTTAAAACTAGCTTTTGAAGAAGCACGCCACTGGAAATCCTATACAGATATTGAAAAAACTAGACTTAGTCCTACTGTCAGTGGAATAATCCATGATTTATTTACACGATTGTCATTAGAATCAAATCATGGTAAATTGATGGTTTCACACAGTTTGGGCTACCTTGCAGCCTCCAAGAACGGGCTCACTGAAGACGAATTGATTGATGTATTATCTCAAGACAAAAAAGTCTATGAAAATTTCGGAAAAAGAACTCGTTACCAACCTCCTGAAAAAAAATTACCGGTGATTGTATGGTCTCGATTATTTTTTGATTTAGAATCATATTTAACTGAACGTAGCGCAGATGGAACTACATTATTGAGTTTTTTTCATAGACAACTCAGCGAAGTTGTGGAACAAGAATATTTAAATGGTAATGTAAAAACTAATCGTCACAATGCCTTAGCAAGACATTTTGCACTTCAAGACCTATATGTTGAAAGGGACGATAAAACTGTTGCAAACTTACGTAAAGTATCTGAATTACCATATCATGTTGTTAATTCGATTGAAAGCAAATTTGAAGGTAAGAAACAAGAATTAACTGTGATAAAAGGTGCGGCAGATTGTTTGATCGTGGTTAATACTGAGATAATAGAAGATTTTAATCTACATGCCAATGAAATTAAACCTATCATATCTTGGTTAGTTAATTTGAAAGAATACGATTATGTTATTAAATTAACAGATGCAACACTTGATCAGTTGGAAAAGCAAGGTAATTGGCCAACTATCCAGAGTATTTCGGATTCTGCCATATATATCGCAAATATCAAAGATTTAAAAATCAATAACATAAGATATCAGTTCGCGCTTTCTCGTGCACTATATCACATGGCACAATATTCAGATGCAATCAAATTAGGGGAAAATGCTCTAATCTTAGCGGAAGAATTAGAAAATAAGGCTTATCAAGCAAGTATTAATTGTCATCTCGGTTCTGTTTGGCGTTTTGAGGGAGATAGAGCTAAAGCAATTAACTATATTCGTAAAGCAGAGGATATTAATCTTGAATTAGATAATCCAGTTATTAGGGGCAAATGTATGTTTTCACGGGCAATAATTGAGTACGATATGGATAATTTACCAAAAGCAGGAGAACCATACGGTTTAATACTAGAAATGGTAAAAAATAATAATATCAGGAGGCGAATGGGAGCAAGAATTTGCGATTTATTGAGAACCCGTGGACTATTATGGTTTGTACAAGACGAGTTTAAGCTTGCGAGGGCATCATGGGAGCTCATGAAACAATACGCTGAAGAGATGTATGGTGAACTTCCATTAAAGCGAGCCATTTCAAGGCTTACTTTAATTGATATAATTGAAGGAAAGATTAATATTGAACAAATGAAACATGCGTGGAAAGAAGAACTTAAAATACTCCTATTAAGGCAAGAAAGAGCCTCAGCCCTCACATGTTATGGGGAAGTAGCAGAAGTGTATATAAGAGATGGCTCCTTAGAATCCTTGAATGAAGCTATAGAGCTATGTAGACAAGCTGAGCCAATCATAAAAGAAATTAATAATTTACACACTATAGCTGGAATTAATTATGTTAAGGGAATTCGAGCAATAGCCGAAGGAAAAATAGCGGATGCAAAAGAATATTTAGAAAGATCAGAAGAATTATTTGGTAAACAGACGAGTCCTTATCGATACTGGGTTTCTAATACATTCAAACGACTAGGAATATAAATTCCACCCTCATTTCTGGCAAATTCACGAGCTTATCGAGCCCCTCTAACTTGTCAAGAGATTCTACAAAGGCAGCACGCAATGCTGAAATTTGGGAGGGCGAGACCTTGTATTTTTTTGCAATTGTCTTATTTTTTGCACCATCTTTAAGTAAGTCTTCGTAAAGCCTCTCAAGTTTATTAAAGACTTGTTTTTTAAACTCGTAAGAGGTAGTCAGGATGAACTGCTTGGGAGTTTTATGGCCTTCGTTCTTGCAATTCGGGTTTTTACAAATAAATGCTTCTACCCTCCCATCTTTCCTTGGACGAGTACCATTTGGCGATACCATACAATTAACGCAAAGCGGACATCTAATTTAAATATTTTCTAATAAAAGTTCCACTACACCCTTCATTACGATAATCAAATCCCTATATAGAGGAATCAAGAGTTTTTATTTCCTGCCTGCCATATTAAAAATATGGGAAATAAATAAGAAAAGGATTTTGATGAAAAATTGAACTATTCAACTCAATTTGACAGAAAAGAAATAATAATACTAAACGCTGACAAAAATCTCTAATTCACTGAATTGTATTGTCCCAAAAATAAGGTAAAAGGGTGAAAAAAAGAGGTAGAATTACTTAATTTACGAAATTAGATGAATGAGTTTATAATTTATCGTTCATTTGGAAAATTAACCTTATTTTTTCAATAAACAAAAAAATACAAATTTATAAGTACAAAGATGTGGTAAAAATTTCTAATTTTGCAAGAGACCAGCGAAAAAAAGGGATTGATCTACTCTTAAAAAATAAAATTAGAAAAGGGGATTATGAATACATTTGTCCTGATAAAATCACATATCCATGGCAATGGTTATGGGATAGCTGTTTTCACGCATATGTTATTAGAAATTATTGTCCTAAACTTGCTTATAGTGAGCTGTTATCTTTAACACGGTTTCAAACTGCTGATGGATTTCTCCCTCATATGAGTTATCATGGAAAGCCTTCAGCTAGTCTTCCATTATGGGGGATTAAAAACCGTTCAGGACTCACTCAACCACCAATTATAGGTTGGGCGTTGTATCAGGTATATAAGGCTTCTCCAAATGTAGAATTGTTAGAACTTTTATATCCTAAAATACGTAAATATTATCTCTTTTTAGAAAGTGTGAGAGATCCAGATAATGACGGCTTAATTTCAATTATACATCCCTGGGAATCAGGGTGGGACGACTCTCCTCGCTGGGATGAACCTGCAAGAATTAAAAATTACACTCGTAAATCATTTAAGAAATTCAAATTAAAATTAGTCCTTTCGTACCGGGAAAATGAATGGGACCAACAGAAAATCATAAAACATACTCAATTTAATGTTGAATCGGTGTCATTTAATTGTTTATATGCAATGTCAATAAAAAAAATGAAAAATTTAGCGGAAATTCTACAAATAGAACCAGATATAAGACATTGGAAAAACACATACAATAAATGCGTAACAAGTATTCAAGAAAAAATGTGGAATGAAAAATTGGGAATATATCAAGATTTATATCATTATAAAGATCAAGAACACGCGATAACTATATTCACTCCAGCTATTTTTTTTCCAATGATTTTAAGGATCTCATCACAAAGTCAAGCCGAAAGATTAGTGAGTCATCTCACTAATCCAAAAAAGTTTAAATTACGCTGGCTCATTCCAACTGTTGCTGCTGATGAACCATCCTTTGATCCTTCTGCTTATTGGCGGGGGACGGTTTGGATTAATGTGAATTTCCTCGTAAGTATGGGGTTACTTAAGTATGGATATAGACATATTGCGTCAGATATTTCAAAAAGTGGTATACATTTGATTAAGAGAGAAGGATTTAGGGAATATTTCAATCCCATCTCTGGAGAGGGATTAGGTGCAAAGGAATTTGGATGGTCGGTTTTAGCATTTGAAATCTCTAAACTCATAGATGATACACCAAAAATCTAGATTTAACACAAATTATAACTTACGCATAACACAAATTATAACTTACGTGTTAAATAGTGTAAAATTTCAAATAAATGATAAACTAATCTTCCCCCCATTAAAATTATATACAATCTTTCATCATTACCAAGATCAAATAAATTTAGTTTTGGATGTTTTATCCTTTCTTGCCGCTCCTTGATTAACAAATCGCTTGAGATAAAAAAAAGATTAAAATTAGTTTTTAATTCATTATTAAGTGCATAAAAAAATTGTCTTGCTGATTTTCTTGTATTAAAAACACATAAAAAACTATTTTTTTTAGGAGAATTTTCTAAATAATGAAAAAAAAAAAAAAATCTAAAAGATCGCTTAATTTGAATTTGAAATGTAAATTCTTCTGAATATAGATGTTTATACGGTCTAAATTTGTGAAGTATTTTTCTTTATCTTTCAATATCTAAATTTAAGTGATAATTTTCTTACAATCTTGCCAGAAAAACTTGCCGATATTTATTCTCTGAAGAAGCTCGTCCTATATGGAAATAACTTTAAAGAAATCCCTAGACAAGTTTACTACTTGTTAGATAGAGGAGTAGATGTTCTTAAATAAAGTATTATAGAATAATAGGAATAAATTATTCATCTAAAACACTTTTTTTCCCATCTGGTTCAATCTATGCCTTAAATAAAAAAATCTGATTTTTTCAAATTCAAAACTTTTTCTGAAGTCGGAGCGGTACCGTTCCCATATACATTATAGAGTATTATTCTTCTTGCACATTCGGAAAAACAATTGTAAATTTCTTGTGCGTTTCTATATGTAATATTA
>SDBU01007653.1_pt1 | contig 12405 bp, 20 predicted proteins | sample 2277071 | NCBI WGS metagenome assembly SDBU01 (sample SAMN10397929, study PRJNA504765) | marine sediment metagenome | isolation source: marine sediment core GS08_GC12, 126 cmbsf | place: Arctic Ocean: Gakkel Ridge, Loki's castle | collected 2008
GGTCTCCGAATTGTCCAACCTGTCCTGCTAATTGTTGTCCTCTAGCTTGAAATTCTGCTTGTCTCTGTGCAGTCCCAACAGGTGCAGTTCCAAGAGGTCTAGCTACTCTAGCCTGCTCTCCTGTGACTATTTTTTGAACCTCCTCTGGACTTAATCCTAAGAATGTTCTTCCATCTGGTAAAGTTATTCCTGATGCTCTTCCAGTTTTTGGGTCTGTAAATGTCTCCGGAGTTGGGACATCTACTCTCGGCGTTTCTTCTGGTGGTTCTTCTTTTGGGGGAAGTAAAAGACAAGTTTGCGTCTTCTCATCCCAGAATCCACCTTTATCTTCACACTTCTCTTTAGGAGTTCTCTCAAGTATTTGAGGTATTTGAGGTATTCCCGGGATTGCAGTTCCAAATGTTGGTGGTTTAAATGCCATTATTCTCTGGTTATAGATGCCTCCACATCATTAGGCTGAATAGCTACCTGACCTGTGTTCTTAGCCTCATCCAGTTCGGGTTGCATGCCACCTAGACTTGGAGGTCTGTTAAATTTAATTTTGATTGCTTGTTGATTCCATAAATCTCCTTCCAAATCAACTTGCTCTTTAGTATAGATTGGCTCAAATATAACATGACCCATCTTACCACCTACTTCTGAAGTTCCGTCTGATGTCGCAATCGAACGTGGGACTCCGCCAGTTTGGTAGTATAGGTTTTCATTATATTGTAGCCAGTTTTGTCTATCCTCAGAAGATTTAGAAGGATATGGTTCTATCTTTGCTGTGTCTTCTGGGAGTCCTATCATCTCTCCATTCTTTACACCCTTCTCTATTTGGCTATTAGCATAACTTATCTTGCCTGCATTATTTGTTTTATAGTAAACAATACCCAGGGCTTTATCTCTGTGTTTGATAGTTCTCTCGTCAGCATGAGCTTCTAACAAAGTATCTATTACTGCTTTGCCAGATTGTATAAAAGAAGTGCCTGTCATCTGGTCACCTATTCTTTTATTGGATGAGTGCAGCATATCTTCAACCTTTTTCTTAACCCACTTCTTACCATTCCAGACTTCATATCTATCAATCCTTGCACCCTTAACAACTAGCTTAACTCTCTCTGGGCTTATCGGAATCATATTAAGAATTACATTAGATTTGCTTCTAACCATCTCTATAAAGGCATCTCCTACAATTAGCTTAACTACTTCATGATTCCATATAATAGTATCAAAGGAGTCCTTACCCATTCCTGTAACATGGTCTAATTGTGCTTTCATTTGTGGATCATCAGTAGTCCAACCTCTGCTAACAGTCCAAGTTGATAAAGCATTAATAGGGCTTGACACTTGAGGATGGTTAAAGTAATAGCCAAAGTTCTCTTGTACTTTCTCAAAATAAACATAAGTTTCTTCTCCATCACCAACATCCAGAGCTTTAGCTTCTACTATAAAGTCCGGGACTTGATTCTTAAAGTCTGTTGTTGTTGCTTTGTTTAAATCAAATTCTGCCATTTTATAAATTAAGTTTGAATGGAATGTGCACTTTTAATTGTGTGCTATCATTCGGGATTTGCGGGGCTGTCCTATTTGAAGGGTCTATTCCCATAGAAGGATGTGTTGCCTGCCAACCCCCTGTTCTTACAGTTGTTATTGTCAATCTTAATATGTCTCCTTTTTTAAAATGCTGTTGTGTCGTGATTGGATATTTAATTGTCTTTGCTGCTGAGGTAGCAGTTGTAGTGGAATGGGTCCATGTTGCACTTTGAACAGTGGCGCCTATTATTATTTCTGCATCTGTTATTCCATCAACATGGATTAAGGTTGCTGTATAATAAATTCCTGCAGCGCTATTCGCCTGTCCCCCAAAACTTATACTTATATTCGCTGTTCCTTTAATGTCTTGTGGAGCAGCGAAAGCCGTTAGGTCAAAGTCTATATTAACATTAGTAGCAAGGTTAAGTATAACTTCATCACTGGGTATTATAGAATCTGTTAAAAAATAGCCTATCCCTGTGCTATCTTCTTCCTGTGCTCCGTAAAACACTCTAACCCCTGTGAGATTTCCAATCTCTTGCCAATCATAGCTGGCTATAGCCGGGCTTGCTGTAGTAAACTTTTGTAGTTTTGGGTCTAATGGCATTTTTATAATCCTAAGTCTGAAATTATATCTGCCTTATTTGCTTTCAAGTCACTTAAAAATCCCTGCCAGATAGAATCACATACATTTAATTTAGACTGTGTTGTAGCTAATTGCCAACTATTAGGGTCTTGATTTATACCATAGAATGCTGCTCTATGTGATGCAACCATAGCTAACCATTGTTTATTAGCTGCTGCAATACTTCCATAATTTGACACTATACCAACATTATCCCCAAAGGCTTTTTCCATATCTGATTCAGCCATCAATATCCAGATGTTAGTGTTAGTTGCTGAAATTTGAACTGCACTTGCATCTTGTCCTATTGCCAAAAGAACTTGTGCAGTAGTTGCCAGGGTTCCGCTATCTGCCAATTTCTGCTAACCTCCTTACTTGTGACATCAATTCCTGAAGTGCTTTTATATTAAATATTCTTAATACGTCCTGCACTTCCAAAGAGGTGTGTGCTGCTTTCACAGCTTGCATCTCTTTAATTAGTTCTTCAACTTCCATTATATTTTAATAGTGTACACCTTCGGATTTAAATCTTTGTGTTTGCCACCCCAGACTGCATTTGCGCATCCTTCAGCAATATGAGTATAATTTCCAAATATCTTTAAATGCCTAACTCCAAAATTATCTGTTGTATAAGCGTATTGCGTGCTCTTAAAAGATTGGAAGACTTTGTCTTCATCTAATAAGTGTATCCTGTTTGTTTCCATCATCATCTTAAACCAGGAATACTTCAAAGTCTTCTGTCTCTTTGAGGTTTTATTATCCGGCATCTTAACCAGAACACTATTATCTATTGGTATTGTTATATTCTTTGTGTCATCATTTTCCATAAGCCAATCATATACACCAACACCTATACCTTGTGAATCTATGAGTATCTTGGTAAAATCATATTGCCTATGCAAGCTTACAATATGGTTATATGTATCAGGTAGCTTTGTCTTGGTTGTGACTTGATTCTCTACCTGATATAAATGCTCTCCCCTCTTCTCAAAAATTTCAAATGTGCTTTGGTCTTCACCCATCCTGGCCACATCAACCCCTAAATAGTATTCTACGCCTTTTATTATTTTTCCGGGTCTTGCTTCTGTCATCTGCTGTCTTATCAAATCATCTGGAAACCATTGCTGAATATCATCCATAAACTGACCCAGATATTCCTGAGCATATTCTGAAGAAGACATAGATTCCCTCTCTTCCTTTAGAAGCTGCAATGCACCATCTTTCTGCTCTTGTGTCCATGTCTCACAAACTGGTCTATTTGCAGCTACCCATTCTGAGTTCTGCTCTATAACTGTGAATCTCTTATATTTATTCAGGAAAGCAGAGTAATAATAAGTGAACTCTTTGTTATCAAATTTTCCGGCGGGTGTTGAGGACATCCAGATACTTCCCGCTGTCGTAAATAGAATAGCCTTGGCCGCAATCCAAAAAGCCCTGGGTAATCGGCTAGCTTCGTCTGCATACAAGATATTACCTGTAAATGTTCGGACTGCATCTCCTGTTGTCCCGACAGGTCTGGAAATGATGTGTCCGCCACCTTTAACCCAAATTCTAGTCTTTGTGGCGCTATATTTCTTACCTTTTAGTATTGAATTCTTGTAATTCGTATGTAAATAGTTGTGGACCATAGTTATTATGTTCTCTGCCTGGTCTAATGTTAAGGAAACGCAGATTATTTGGTGTTTGGGGTTATTTATGATATATTCAGCTGCTTTATGCGCAAAAATCTCTGTTCCCCCTATCTGTCTGCCTTTATTCAAGAGAACATGCCCTTTAGCGTCTAAAATCTGTTGTTGCCAAGGGTCGTATCTCATATTATAGGAAAGAGATTAAGAGAACTTTAAAGACTTTTTCTTTATTTTAAAATAATTAAAAAGGGAGAGGAGTGTTTGAAAACTCCCTGCACTGTTCTGCGCTCCCCATGTGAAGATGGGGGAAGGGTTTTTAGTTATTTTCTTTATTTTAAAATAAAAAATATGTGGGCGATGACCCCCCCTTTTTCCCCCCCTAAACTCAACGTCGGTGACACTCAGTGACAATCATGCAGGAACCATAGGCTTTTAAGAAGGGGATTGGAACACTCAGTGACAATCATGCAGGAACCATAGGCTTTTAAGAAGGGGATTGGAACTAAGAGGTTGGGCTTTATGCCCAACTGAGCTCTAAAGAGCTCACCTCCTCAAGAAGAGGAGGCTCTTAAGAAGGGGCAGTGTATGGGATTGGTTGAGAATTCAGAGATACGCTCCATAGTGCTTTCCCCCTTTACAACATTAATAAGGGTTTGTATTGATGTAATTCAGAAAGAGCAACTTTCTGAAGTCTCTAATCTATATAAAGATTCGCTTTTAATGTTGTAAAGCAACACTCTCCAGTGATAATAACTCTTTAAAAAGGTGTATAGAGAACCTTAAGCATGGGAAGCAACTAAATCTTCGAGGTGCCAAATCAAGATTGTTCCCATTTGCTTCCCTAATCATAGTGGTATTTGAGTTGAGATATGCCCAGAGGTGGCTTTAACACGCACACTATATCAGCTAAGGGGAGAAAGCTCTCAAACAAACTGGTCAGTTAGGTGCGTGTGCTGTCTTAATATTCCCTGTTATGCTTGTCTTAAAATATGCGTTTTTGACGTGTATAGTAACAAGCCCATACTCATAAACATTTACTAACACTTAAAAACATAACAATCCCATACACCCCTTCTTTAGAATTAGAAGTATAACGCACCCGCATTCATATCAAATCCTCACCTGCGAGTTTGTCAATCTCATTTATTAAATCATTATATCTAACCATCTTCCCACTCCAAACTCTTCTAACTTCCTTCAATTTCTTTATGAAGGTTTTGATGTTTTCTTCTGAATAAGTATATCTTGTATTATGGATTGGTTTAGCATATTTTCTATCTTGTCTTTTCTCGCTTAAATTATTGAAAGTGCCCTCTGAGGGTTTCCGAGACCCAACGGATGCAGAGGGCGTGTCCGAGTCGTTGTTCTTCTCTGCGAAGGTCGGACTTGAAGAACTATGATTGAAAGTGCCCTCTGAGGGTTTCCGAGACCCAACGGATGCAGAGGGCGTGTCCTCATACTTACCAGAGCTCTCATTAAGTCTATTTACGGATTTCTGAGGAATATGATTTTTGGGTAAACAAGTCTTTCCCATCGCTCTTCCTTTTATATGAAATTTAGTTTCCTCTGAAAATTTCTTGCATTCACATTTCCCCGGATATATTGGGAAAATACAATAACCATCCTCTAAATGATATTTCTTTTCATGTCCGCAATTTTTACATATTTTTGTCATTTGGGTTTCCTCTTATATTTTAAACAATCTTCATAAGTATGTTTTGTATCAGTAGAAACTGGTTGTCCACATTCTTGACAATCATAGAAAATAACTTTACATATTTTTGTGGTCATTTTTCATCCCGTGTTAATAAATGCCAAAATAAACATCCTGCTACGAATGTAATTAAGTGACTTATTATATTGTTTATCATATTCTAATAACCTCAATTCTTTCCTCTCCAACCTTGATAATACCTGCGTCTTCAAATATTTTCAGATTTTTCATAACTTCTCTCTTTGACGTTGAAACCATCAAACAGAAATCAGCAATAAACTTCTTCTTATTGATAGCCCTGCCTGATTTGTAATGCTCCTTAAACTTTGCCTTTAACCAATTATGCTTCTGTTCAAGAGTTATTTTGGTTTTCATTTTAAACCAATTCCTAATACAATTCCCAAAAGCAATCCTAAAAGGAATATAAATATGAAAGTGGATATTTTAACTACTTCCATTCTCAACATACCTCACGAATTCGTCTGCTGTTTTTAATAAATTTTCAACATTTCCTGCTGTTGAATTATCTGTTTCACAAAATTGTATAGCATTACTCACAGCATTCATCCTAACAATCTGAGCCTGTGTGCCGTTTTTGTCCAAAGCCTTTGTTGGCACTGGAAAGCCTACATATTCAGGTTTTATATCAGGGTCTCTAATCCTCACAACCTCAACATCAACCACTCCGTTCTTTGGTTCGTCCTGCTCATCAACCTTAGCCCTAATCATCTCTCTTAGAGTGTTCTTTGTGAATACCTCTGGCTTTTGAATACCCAGTTTTGTTGCAAATTTAATCTGTTTATCTGTTGCTTTTTCTTCTGTCATTTTGACCTCCTTTCAATTTTGTTTAAATCATCAACCATAGCCTTGAACAAAGCCTGTCCTTTATTCTTTGGTTTATCAAAATCATAACAATCAGAACAGACTGCATTCTCAGGTGCGTCTTTGTGAACGTGTTTGCATTTCATTTTTGATGTTTTAAATTTAATTCCATTTCTTTTTCTTTATCATATCTATACCACGCACCCCCCCTTTTAAATGTATAGCACTGCTGAGAAGTAGTATCTTTATTGAAATGCTCCACCGACTTTAACCATCACAGGCTTCTCAACAAATGCCCCCCCAATCTTAACTAATGTTTTCTTTGTTGCGAATGTTCCTGAGACTTTTACTTTTGGGTTTAATCCTTCTGGTGCTGCTTCCCAAACTGCATAAATTGAATAAGCATTGCCAGACGTACTTCCATCTATAACAAAAATGTCCCTAAGTGTAGTGGCGGGAGACTCATAAGCTGTTTTTTCCCCAACTAAGGTCTGTTTATTCATGTTTGTTGTAGTAGCAGTGTTATCAAGTTGAAATGTTATCCAATAAATAGTTTCTGGGTCAATAGAAATGTCTAATCCTGTAACAAATTTCCAACCTGCATCTGTTCCTTTTGCATTTGTTCTACTTGCACCATCAAGAAGGTTTTCAGGTTCATCATTTTCAGAATTATGACTATAAATTCCAACTTCAAAGTTAGCTGCTTGTGTTGGATTATCACACCACCAACCAATTTCTACAACTTTTACAGCACCTGCAGGTGATGTAGCTTTAAATCCCCTAACCCTATAATCTGCATATTCTATATTTCCTGTGGGGTCTGCTATTGGTGCAACTGTTACAAATCCTATATTTGTTCCTACTACTAATGCCATTATGTCGTATCAATCCATGTGTCGCCGTTCACTGCATTGTTTGGCTCAACACTTCCAACCCATTCAACAGAAGTGAACCCTGTTGCTCTTGAAGTTCCTGCAGTTGAATTGTGAAATACGTGACCTTTGACATTTGTTTTAGTATATGAAGTTTTAGTTGAGTTTGCTACAATTTCATCCCATTTGTCTGATCCAAGTAGTCCAGCATCAGTTGTATCTGCTTCAATAAGTGTACAGTCTGTTCCATCAGAACTTGCTACTATCATTGTAGTTGCATTTACTGCTCCAAGACTTAGGTTTGTTGTAACATTATGGTCTACATCAGTTTCTTTTAATGTATTTGCTGCAACATCTGTTGCTATGTCAATGCCATCTACAGTTCCGCCAAGTGAAATATTTCCTGTGAGGGTTATATTTTCTGAAAGAATAAGGCTTCTCCATTTGAATGCGCCAGAACCCAAGTCTGCAGTCCCATTACCATATGGAAACAAACCTTCAAATGTCCCTGTGCCTGTTGTTTCTATATCATCACCAGCAGTTTTAGGGCTTAGCACTGTGCCTGCTCTATTCCATAACTCCGCTGCAACTGAGGATCCTCTGATTGCTGGTAGCTCTGCCCTTGAAGCAGTTGTGTGTTCCATGTATATTGTGAGATCCCTTGAGGCAGCTGAATTATTTTTACCATATAATTTTATTACAATTCTATCCCCCGCTGTCCAATCTTTTTCTGTTGCTAAACTTCCATGAAAACCAATGCTTCCTTTAGTTATTGGGATTAAATTGCTGTCCTCTGAAGTCAATAATAATGTCTCAGTTCCCCCATCATTTCTATGATATAATTCTGCATACATTGAGAGTTTGGCAGCAGATGATGCTATACAATGAATATGAAAACTATAAATTCCTACTGGCAGTTCTACAATTCCATCTATTATACTATCATCTAATAGTGTAGCAAAAGTGGCCATTAATGTTCCAGCACTTGAGGCAGGGATTGCAGTTTCAATATTTTCTTCAGTAGCAGTGACTGGATCAACTTCCATATCCAAGTAAACTCCACCAATATCTGAGCCATTCTTTGTGAAGAATAAACTAATACTGGCTGGGATTGCATCATCAACATATTTCTTATTAACTAAGTCTATATCTTTAACAGCTGTTGAATCAACACGTCCTGCTGAATGGTCTCCTGAATAATTTGGTATATTTATAGGAATTCCTTCGTTAGTCTCTGCTATGTTCTTCAGTTCTACATGTCTTCCACTTCCTTTACCACCCATTATAATCCCACCTTTTCTTTGCTAAAAACTGTGCTTTTAATTCCATTCAAACCCTCAGCCACGAGATTAATCTGTCTTCCTTGTGTTTCATTGTTATCGTAGTTCTTATCAATCTCTTTCGTGGACTTAGTTCCTTTGTTTGGATTAACCATTATACTATACTATAGAGAAATAGATTATAAAAATTTATGCCTGTGCTATTCCAACAATCAAAGCACCCTTTCCCATTCCCAATGGAGTTACTGTGTATCTCATGGTTGTATTAAGTGATGTTACCATAGCAGCCACAGCAGCAGACACTGTTAGCGCTGTCGGGTCTTCTACAATAGTTACGTTTACGTCTCCTGCTCCCATTTTATGCTGTTATCAACCCCAAATTTACTAATGCAGTGTGAATAGCTAAGGCAGATACTGTTACCCCTGTTTGTAATGCGACTGGTGTTGCTGCGTAGAATCCAATTACTCCACCAGCATTTCCGACGTTCACTGTATTGGAGCCTGCTTCTTTTTCTACCATTATTTCTTCCTCTTAGATTTAGTTTCTTCCTTTGGTTCTTCAGGAACTTCTAGTTCCTTTGGTTCTTCAGGAACTTCTAGTTCCTTTGTTTCTTCTTCAAATTGAATATTAGGTCTTTTCCTGACAAGGTCTGCCAGGTGTTTCTTAGCGTCTTCAACAACAAGCGCGTCTCTTACTGGATTACCAGATTTATAACTACCTTCAGTTAAACTCTTATAATGAGCATATAATTTTTTGTCAACTTCTTCTGACATCTTAAGCTACTCCTGTTATTAGTGAGACAAATTTAGGTCTTATTAAAAGAGCTGTTCCATTTGTAGAAACTCTAACCTTCCTGCCAATCCCTTCCTCTGTAATTATCCATGTTTGCAATGGCATGAACTGCTTGTATTCTGCAGCTTGTTTCAAGTCTGCAACCAAAGCAAAGGTAGAGGTCACATTCTCAGAAACAATAATTGTTAATCCAGCAATACCTGCAAGAGTTCCGCTTCCTACTTTCTCACTTGCGAAGTTTGGTATGGAACTTCCCTTAGTAGAAACCAACCATACTAACAAATCTTTCTCTCCCTGAGCATTTACCAAAAGAACTCCATTACGAATGCTCTTCTGCGTTGTCTGTCTAATTTCCATCTTTGCTTCCATGATGTCCTTGAATGGGTCTTGTCCAGAAGCTGCATTCCATGCCGCATTCGCAGCAGTAGAGTTAATAAGATTAGCAGTTTGATTTTCAGTAATTACATCCCAAATATCAGAGTCCTCTTCATATGCAACTGCTGCAACTACATCTTTTAAATTATCTAAGAATACTTTAACTTCAGAATCACTCTCATCTTCCATGTTAATCATTGGAGATTCAAGGAAATACTTTTTAGTATAAACACTATCTCTTGCCCATGACTGCTCAACCACAAAGGGTCTTGCTCCTGGAGCAATATTACTTATCTTCACTGGGGCTGTTATTAATGCCCTACCTGCTGAAGATAAGAATCCAGAAGTCTTTTGATAATATCTGCACTCACGTGCTTTTGTTGGAGTGTTTGTAATTAAATTCTTAAAGATTAATGCCTCATCCTCATAGTCCTTAGCAACTTTGTCAATATTAATTCCTCTAATTAATGCCTGTCCTGCTGTATCTGCCATTTACGCCAACTCCATCGTAGTAGGACGAAGCTCCATTAATTTAAATTCACCCTCAGTTCCATCTTCCAACATGATACCAAGAACATGCTCATCATTTGCAGTTGCTCTAAGAACATAATTTGCAGTTGCTCCGGTTGTTACTGGGTCTCCATCTGATACAGGTCCTGAGACTGTAACCCTGAATATTCCACCTCTGTAAATTGCAACAGAATCCTGAGAAGTCTCTGCAGCTAATTTCTCTGACTGTGCAATACCTGCAACAATATCATTTGCAGAAGAAGATTGTGATGCTGTCATTGGAGAAGCCATCTTACAAATTGCACCTTTTTCAATAGTTGCTAATGTAGAACATGTGAAATTAATAGGAAGATGTGTTTCAACAACAAGGACTGCTTCGTTAGTCATGCAGTTAATCGGTAGAACGATTATTTAAATCTTTCCTTCTTTGTGCAACTGCCATAATTTAATCAAAATAAATATAATCGCATAAAAATGTATCTCCCACATCATAAAGCCTCGTGTTTCCATCCTTTATCATCTATATATATTCCAACAACCTCACCATCTTCTCTTATTCCCAGAACAATAATACTCACAAACATTTTTGACCATAAATAAACATCTCCTTTCTCCTCGTATTTTGGGACTGGTTTTAACTTTAGAAATTTCCTAAGAAATGAATATGCCATTCTTTTAAAATTAATTCCATATACTCCACTGCCGCCTGCTTTGAATGTTCTTAGAACCATGTCAAGAGATTCTTTAGGGAAAACATATTCCTTAATTCCAAATGGGAGTTCTCTTATTTGCCCTGGAATCCATGCAGCTTTCTTTTTCTTTCCTTTAGTCATAGGCATCAGATGCTTCTGGGCTTCCATATCTCTTAGCATTTTCTCAACACCACTCCTTTCTCCGTATGGAATAAAACTAACGTGCATTTTTCTCAGCTTCTTCTTTAATTTCTTCCTTTGCAATTTCAATAATTTCTCTATTGACTTTAACATTAAACTCTGATTTCATAAGACTATCCTCAGATACTGCTAACTGTTCTCTCAAATACTTTTCTTTCAAAGAAATTATCTCAAAGCTTTCATCCTTCTTTTCTTTCTCAGTCATTGTGCTTTCCTTCACTCACTTCTTTTTCCACCCTTTCTCTGTATTCTTTTGAAGTTTCTTCCTTGGGTTCTACTGGTGTTTGAGTTCCACCACCCTCTCCAGAAAGAAGTGCATTCTGCTGTAATTTCTCTTTTCTATCTAAAAGTTCAGCTTCTACTTTGGATGCTTCTTCACGCCTTTTAACAAGTGCAAGAGTCTTATCATATTCCGAAATAGGTTTTTCATCACTCTCAGCAGGTTTATCAGTTTCCTTTCCTTTTGTGTCAGGCGCATCTGTTTGTTCATCTGGCATAGAATTATATGACACAGGGATTTATAAAGATTTCCCTATCTTTTGATTATATCTGTAGGAATAGCAACGCCTATCGCTGCCGCGATAATTGCTATGGTTATAGACAGCACGATTCCGTTGACACCTTGCGAGAGAGCAATACCTTCTAAGATGGTAATACAGGCTAAACCTGTGCACACGATTCTCCAATCTATTGATTTTTTTTTATCCATATTATAAACCTAACCATGTTAAGATTATACCAAGAGCCGACAGTATCCAAAAGAGTTTCCAATAATCCTTAGCTTTATCACTCATTCTTCTTTCTCCTTTCTGCTAGTTCAAAAAAATCATATCCTTCTGGGGGTGCAGCTATTAAAGCATTTCTCATTTCATTATTTAAAGCATCCCTTTCTCCACCAACAGAATAAAATGTCTCAAACTCTGCCAGATTAGGCAGTGCTGTTTCAAACTTGGCTAAGTCTCTTGAAGTGTCTAACTTCATTTGCCTATATGCTTGGTCTATTTGTGCAGCTTGTTTATTGTATTGCCCTAAGTAGAATACTTTATTTGCAGGGTCTGCTCTTACTAGTGTTACCCAATCCATTAAAGTCTGCTTACCCTCATCTAATATTCTTTGCTGTGATGTGGTTGTATCTGTTCTCTGAGATTTAAAATTGCTAATCATTCCACTGCTTATTCCACCAACAAATCCTGCAACTGCTCCGATTGCTGCTCCTGCGCCTATTCCTATTGGACCCCCTACTGCCCCGACTGTTGCCCCTCCAACAAGACCTATACCTGCACCTGTTGCACCCAATTTTAATGCACTTGGAATTGAATTAATTATTCCTGTGGTTGCAGCTTCTCCCCAATCTGCCGTAGTTGGAGATATTGGAAGG
>SDBU01007654.1_pt1 | contig 12404 bp, 11 predicted proteins | sample 2277071 | NCBI WGS metagenome assembly SDBU01 (sample SAMN10397929, study PRJNA504765) | marine sediment metagenome | isolation source: marine sediment core GS08_GC12, 126 cmbsf | place: Arctic Ocean: Gakkel Ridge, Loki's castle | collected 2008
AGGAATTAAAGCCCACTCAACCATAACTGAAATTATAAATGGCGCAAATTTACTGACTGTATCCCAGACTATCCCTCCTAAAAGAGGACCAATAATCATGCCAATCGATTCGAGAACTGCGACCAAACCGAAGATTTTACCTCGATTCTTTATGGAAACGCGGCTTAGGAAGTTAATAAAGACAAAATTAACTGTCATCATGATTGTATTATCTACAATAAGTAAAAATGCAAAAATCAACAAATTTGCTGAATTAATAATCAATAGAGTTACAATTCCACCGAGAAAACTCGCAAATATAATACCAATATAAGGGTTAATATTGTCTGCTAATGTTCCTAATTTGGGAGCTATTAGTGTTCCGATTACAGCGGTTGGTAGATAGAACCAGGCTACGAGCCCAGCATTACTATTAATATTCTCCAAAACAAAAGGTTGTATAAAAGGCCTGTAAAATCCTATATTGATTGCTGATAAAAAGAAACCAGAGAAAAGCAATATAATCCCTAATAAATAAAAATGAACGGGAGGCTTAGGCTCATCACTAATATGATCCTGTTCAACTGAAAGCTCTTGAATATCTTCATCAGGGTATTTAAATATCTGGTCCTCATCTACTTTCCGCCAAAATTTAATTCCTGCATAAAAATTAGCAATTCCGTAAATAGGAATCACCCCATATAAAATGAAATTATTTTCGGGAATAAATGCACTGGCTATTCCAAAAATACTAAATCCTACTACTGTACCAATAACTAGACCAATTCCTAAAGCAAATCTCCGTTTTCCAAATGCAGAAGAACGATAATATTTCGAAGATTTTTCAGATATAATTGTATCTAAAGGAATCCAAAATAAATAGGCTCCAACGCCCAAAAGAAAAGCACTGATATATATTCCATTTAATGATTGGAATAATATGGATATATAAAGCCCAAAATAAGAGGATCCACGACCGAATGCTCCAATCATCACTAGTTTTTTTTTTGAAATGCGGTCTGCTAAATAACCCACAAATGATGAGCTAATTAAACCACCAAGAGTTATAAAAGAGAAAAATAATCCGAGTTGCGCTGCAGATGAGCTCCAAACTTGTTTAATTAAATAAGTTATCATGAATTCGATAAAGAAAAAACCAAGCGAGTTCCAAACTATAATGAAAATTACTGAATTGAAATCTGGCGTAAACTTATGTGAATCTGGTATCGATTCTTTTTTTGTTTTAGATTTGGAAAAAGATATCCGCATGATAGTAATAAGAAAAAATCGATATCGAAAAAAAAATTTTTGATTTGGAAACTGTTAATATGTATTAAGGATTGATCTTTTGTTTTATTTCGTTTTCTCGTTCTTTCAAAATTGTTGATATTCGATTTACGTCATTATAAAGAAGATATTTACCTTTGTTATATTTAAGTCCTTTCCCATTTCTTACAACCAAAAGTGCAATATTGGTGAAAAAATCTCTCCCAACCAGTAATACAGATTAACCCAATAAATAGAAGTCAGACCGAGATATAAAAGAGCGTAAACAACACCAAAAACAAATCCAAATAATACATCCATCGGAAAATGAACACCTAAAATTAGTCTACTAATTGCCATTAGAATATCTAATATAATGAATATTGATAAAATAATCCAATAATACTCTTGAAAATAATAAGCGAACACAAATCCAAAGAAAAGCAAAAAAGCAACATGGCCAGATGGAAAAGATTGTTTATCTGATTCTCTCATCAAGTAAGGTATTCTTATAAAATCATCATGTTTTTTTACTCCCTCAGCTTTTAGTTTTATAAATGGACGGTTTCTCCTTACTACTTTGTACTTTATGATGCTATGGAGTAAAATACTTTGCCAAAATCCACCAGTGAAAAGAACAAAAAGATAATAGTCTTTCGTAATATAACCGTAAATCAACCATATTAACCACATTAACCCCCAAAAATATAAAGAACCGAAAAAACTAAATACGATAGCCAACTTTTTACTTCTCTTACTAAATTTACTTTTATATATGCTTAAAAAAGCCCGATGATCCCAATCTTCAATTTTTTCCAGATACTCGGATAAAGATGACATAATAAATTTATGTGGATTTAATATGAGCTAAGATTGATGGGAAAATATTAATATATAAATTTTTTGATATAATTAATCATATTGATTGATTTAACTAATCCGAATATAAAAAGTATTATTCTTCAAATCAATAGAATATTATATCTATTTTTAAGAGAAATGCTATAAACAGTGAGATCTCAACCTTTTCTACTATTAAAATAGGTTATAATTATTAAATAATAATTGATTAATTAAATTCAATATAAATTTTCTTTCTTATTTTCTTACAAAGAAGTGGTGGTATTATGAGTGATGTTTCAGGTTTTTCTGATGAAAGTTTAAGAAGTATTGCTGCTCAAAAGGTTAATCACAGATTTTTTGTGAAAATCCATATTACAGTCTTTCTTCTCGTGAATATTTTGTTGTTTATCATAAATTTACTCTCAACGCCAAAGTTCCCTTGGATTGTTTTCCCTTTTTTCTCGTGGCTCATAGGAGTTACTCTGCACATATTAACGTATTTATTATATGCAAGAGGAATATATCCAATAGCTAAACGAAGTGTAATTTACAACGTAAATTCCTTTATTTTTGTTATGCTTTTACTATTTATAACAAATTACATAACTTCACCTGGTATTTATTGGGTTCTCTTTCCAACAATTTTTTGGGGGGGTTTAGTAATATTACATATAATAATTTACATCCGATATTTCAGTACTAAAATTGAAAATAATGTAAAAGTCAAGTCACGGAAAGAGCGGGCAATAGAAAAAGAATTAGAAAAAATGAGGAAAAGACAGATAAATAGGAATAATCGCTAAATGTAAAATGTGGTTAGGAAAATTTCTAGATTTTGAAGAGGATATAAAAGACTTAAGAGCTAAGATAAAAGAGGAAATATTTGACAATATAAAAAAAAGCAAGCTCACTCCCCTCGAATTTACAATAATTGAAAGTATATTTAATAATGAAAAACTTTCTGGATATGATCTGATTAATAATTTGAATAAACATTTTGCTGGTACTTGGAAAGCTCAATCTGGGACTGTCTATCCGATTTTATCAAAATTAAAAAAAAATGGTTTTTTGAATATTGAACATGTTAAAAGTGCGATTGGTCCAATTAAGAAAGTATATTCTTTAACAGAAGCAGGTGAAGAATTACTTAAAGCGAAAGTTAATAAAATTTTTCAAGAACAACTGAATTTTATCGAGAATTTTTTGGTTGAACTCACATCAATATATATCCTTTCATTTTCTAAGGAATATAGGGAAAAAAAAACTGATGAAGTACGCAAATCTATAAAAGAAACGTTTGATAATGTAAAAAATAGAATTTAATTTTTTTTCCAAACTCTATTAAGACTTTTTAAAGTTTAATGATTTTCTAAAAAAATAAAAAGATTTTAAAAATGTTTAGTTTCTTACTTCCCTCTAGCTTTTCTTATATAACCTTGAAATTCATCTCTTTGGAGTGTGGCACAACATCCTTTATAGGAATATTCTTTTTTGATATCAGGAGCAGTTAATCTAACTCCTATAATTTCTCTTTGCGTAAATTCTTTTAGAATGGACTTTTTAAACACCTCCACGGTTTCTAATTCTATCATTGTTTTTGCTACCTCTTTATATGTCGCATTCGCATGCTTATTTAAAAATAGTGCATTGATTACTAGCAAAGCCATACGATACCCTACACGAAAAAGAGTTTCAGCAGGATCGTATCTCTTCATATCTAAATGCGTTTCAAACATATCCGCAAGAATATCGTAAACTGCTCCTGTAAAAACCTGTGAAATATCATGAACCTCATCAGAAACTTCACTCATTTTGAGGTCATTATCTGCATTCCGCAAACCTGATGGTTTTCCATAAATAGCTTCACCAAATTGTTCACCTATTATGGGAAAGAATGTTTTTGAATGAAGATCAGCTTTAGATTCAGCAACTACTGCTTCACACATATCCATTTGAGCTAGCAAAGTAAATATTGAAGTTAAATCTCCAAAAGCTTCATGTAATCCTCCTGTCTGAGGGTGCCAACTTACTAAATAATTAGGGCACACTGCATCAAGAAAAGCGTGTCCTGTCTCATGGGCTACAATATCGAATGATCGGCACGTATATACAAGAGGTTTAGTATTATCATCATTAGGATTAAAATAGAAAAATTTTAAAGCCTTTTCGTCTCTACTGTAGTAGGCATTAGCGCCATATTCTGCGTATGGATATACATTTATCGGTTCGGCTCCCCATTGCCAATTAAATCCTGGATAACTGTTATCTTGTCTAAGTAAAGCACGTTCATACATAGTTATCACTTGGCGAATTACTGTAAAAGTATGGACAGCATCGAATTCTTTTGGTTTTTTTTCAAAAACAAATAAGAAATCATGATTTTTATCAGATTTAGCAATTGGCATCCCTATTATTTCAATTTTATCATCCTTTGGACCATTTTGAACCGAGGTATAAATATAAGAACTTCTCATTCCAATTGGTAATACTGTTGGATCTTGTTTCCAAACTCTAACTTTTGAACCAGAAGAAGTTTTTTTCTTTTCTCTATCTTCTGTGGTGTCATCTGGATCGACATCTGTACCATTATCAGAGGTATCATCAGATTTCGCTTTTGTTATCCATCCCTTAACTTGTGTAAGAGTTGGGAGCTTTGTTAATAAATCAGGCTGTTCTTTGTTCAATTTTTTTATTCGATCTAATGTACTTTTTGGATTTCTATGCGCAAGTTCTTTTACAGAATCAATTCCTATAAGATTTAATACATTCGCATAATCTGGATTAATTCCTTTAATCCTCATTAGATCTGCGTGCTCTTGCCATGTATCCAAGGTTTGAGCACTGACACCGATTTTCTTAGCTATTTTCTTGATTTGATAACTGGTTAGGGGTAATAAGTCTTCAACGCTTGTGATCCCTTCCTTCTCTAATTTTTTAGCATGAATTTCATCAAGTCCAATTATTTCAGTTAACTTCATTTAATTGTTTCCCTCATCTTTTCTAAAAAAGATATTAAATTAATAGATTTGAGATTAATAATCTTTGTCTATCAAACAACTTTATAGGAATTTGTTTGACCTAATCTTGTAATAATTTATTAATGTATCAATAATTTCTTTTTTGATAAATCAGATGGTACCGGTATTAGAGCATTGTTTTGAACTAACTCATAAATGATGTTTGATGAATCAACATTATTAAAGTCAGTTGAGGAATTGGTTTTTGATAATAAATCCTTTAACAAGAGAAAACTTTTCTTTTTATGTGATAACGATTTAGCTATTTGATAAATTTTCTTTGAAATTGACGTTAAGTTTTTACCCTTCAGAGAACCAGTTTTATAGGGTGAGGTATATTGAAGATAAAACTCGTTATTTATCAAGTGTTTCAGATCTTTTAATCTTGAATTCTGCCTGAAAATTGAGACATTTCCCTTTAGTACTGTATACAAGTCCTTTAACTCTTGGTTAAATATTATCTCAAATTTTTGAGTAAAGGAACTTAAAATTTCCCTTGCTATTAAGATTATTTTCTGATTGGTTATTAAGGTAACCCACACCATTCTTCCAGTTCGAGTAATCAAATATTTACCCTCAAGTGTTGCTTGTTCGATTTCACCCTCATCTATCGGTAAATCTAACAGCTTGTATTGAACTGAACTTCGAAATATATCAAGAAAATCAGGATTAAAGTCACCAACTGTTCTATAATAAATAACTTCATGAGATTCTCTATGAGTTATAACAAGATATTCAATAGTTAATGCTAAAGATAGATAGTCTGAGATTTTAATATTACCTTTCTACTGGAATTTCTATAGGTATTGAATATCGAATTAAATATTTATAAGTTTGTACAAAGATATCAATAATTCGCAATGACAATTTTTCCACTAAATCAGACTCTGAATTTACGTTTCCATCATAATTTCCTATGAAATTGGGACAAAATTTTAGAATACTTTCCAAAAAATCACAAGTAAAGCATTGGTTATACTCAGCAAAAAGGTTTTAAAAAAAATAAAACTCTCATTACAATGCTCCTATCGATTGTGATCTTAAAAAAAGATAGTAAGAATTGCAATCTAATTTATTTCACATCTCGAACCATTAACCACATTGGTAAATTCAGGGGATCTGGAAGATCTATTTTTTTAACAACATGAAATCCATACTTTTCATAGAGTGAAACATTCTTTTCATTTTGAGTCTCCAAATACATAGGTTTCCTTTCTATTTCAGCTTTTTCTACAATTGCTCTTAATAATTTTCCTCCAAAACCATTTCCTTGAAATTCTTGTGAAACACCAATTATAAATAGATATATAAATGGCTCTAGATTAAGATTTTTTTTCGCTTCTTTCATGGCTTTTTCCACTGCTCCCATCATCTTTTGTAGACTTACCAATTTCATAGAGATTAAAAAAGCACCACTTCGAATAATTCTCAAAAAAGTCATATCTTTATCATGTGGGGTTATTGCCATAACACCTTCTAAATTTTCAGATGTCGAGACAACATTACCATATCTGAAACTAAATCTAATCATCAACTTAGATATTAAACGTCTCTTATCTTCGCCAATATCTATCTTATTATAGATTGGATCGTCATAAAAAGCGTTAGCAAGTACATTTGCTGCTTTCTTAATATCTTTTTTTTTTATTTCATATAAATCACTAATTAATGACATATATGTAAAACGATCTCTACTTATTTAAATAGTATTAGTTTCTAATTTCTATATCTATCCGGGATTCTCCTCCCATAATTGCAGTATTATAAGTAGCAATATCACCAGCTGTTCTATAATAAATAACATCCAGAGATTCTCTATGAGTTATAACAAGATATTCAATAGTTAAAGCTAAAGATAGATAATCTGAGATTTTAATTTTTAATATCTTTAGGAATCAAATTTTTTGCATGTTTTTGAAATAATTTTGAGTTTTTCTAAATTTCCAATTTGAATCCTTAGTCTATATGGTTTCTGATTTCGAGTTTCCATATAAGCCTCAGTATAGAGAACCCCTAACCAATATGCTTTTTCTTTAGTATCAATGAATTCGAAATAATTTTCTTTCAACTCATTTTAGATTTAATAAATGTGATTATAAACTAAAATAATTTTTTTTTAAGAGTAAAAAGATGTGGAGGAGATGGAGGGAGAGGGAGTTTTTCACGCGAGAGATGTCCACGCATGCTTTGAACCCTCGAAGGCCTTTTGGCTTTTCATTGAGATACAGAAAATTTGCCATTTTCCTACTAAGGCTATTGCCTTTGTATCTGGATCTTAAGTCCAGCACCTATAGTCTTGACCCATTCAAGCGGAAGTGAGACCTTTTTAACCTGGTCAATTTGACCATGCTCGGTTATCCCTCCGAAGTTAGGATTTATTTTTCTTTATCTTCCACTCCTTTTCAATTACTCATTTTCTTGGTCAAGAACAATAATTCAAAGTCTTAATTTTAATTTAAATTTTTCTTTGCTTTGGGTTATTAACAAATTGATAAGAATTAGTATTGAAATATTTATGGTAAAAATCCATTCATAAAAAAAACTTAGAAATGGGAAAATGTAATGATATAAATCAGAAAAGGACTAAACTGTAATGAATCTATTGCAACTTCTGAGAAAAAAATATTAAATAAAAAAAATAACATCAAAAAACAATCGTATACTATTTGATGAGTGAGTTGTTTAACTCAATTCTAAATTTGTGCTAATTGATTATACAATCCTGGTAAAGCATCTTTAAACGTATCATCTGGAATTTTTTCAAGGATTTCGGCTGCAATTGTTTTCAATATCTCTCGATATTTTCCCGGTTTTTCATCTCGCCGTAGAATTAGTGCCACTACATAATTCTCAACGGAGATAAAGTCTGTACCGACTCCTGAGAAAAATGATACGACTTTGTTGTTTTTCAACGCAATAGACGCGAAGCCCGGTTTCAAACTTTGATACCTATGGCTTGAATACACCTGTGTGAGCAGATTGTTTGTAATTCTCAAAGTATGGGGGTAGAACCCTTCGTTTATGGGTCCAATTTCATTGTCCCATCTGATAACCAATATTCCAACTGGCATTTATAATTTTCCTCTAAAACTATGAATTTTAAATTTATTCTTACTTAAATAAATAAAAATAAAATTTATAATGTTTTTCAAAAAGAATTTCATTAGTGATGGATAAAAATTAGAAATATTTAATATTGTATTTAATTAAATGCCCAAAATTTAATGGAAGAGTTTATTCAGTCTCTAATTCTATTACGATAATCTTTCCAGCATCATTTGTTTCAACTAGACCGATTGCTTCTAGTTGGTGAACAAATTTTCTGACTAGTACAGTAGGAGAACCAAGAGCATTTCGGAGATCATCAATAAATATACCCCCTACTTCATCAATTATTAAAAAAGCTTTGAATAATGGTTCTCTTTCCATTAAAGGTTTAAGTTTTGTGAAATACTGTATCTTATGAATATTATCTTTTTGAAACTGTTTTATCTCAACAACTTTCGAATTTGCTTGATCTAATTCTTTTTGATGTTCTTCTTCAATTCTGCTAAGTTTTTCATTTAATTGGCTAACTTCTTCATTTGCAGCCCTATTTTTATCATTTAATTCCCCCACTTTACCAATTAATTCCTCAAATTTTGATTTCATATTTTCAAACCTAACTGCCATATCTTTTACTTCGGAGTCTTTTTCAGTAGACGCTAGTTTACTATCTAATATAGCCGCATCTAATTCCCCCACTTTCGCTTTTAGTTCTTGTGATTCGATTCTACGTTTACTTTCCAACTGAGTTATTAATTTAACTTGTTCTTCCTTGAATTTATCGGTAAAAGCTTGTAATTCTTGAATTTTATTGTTCAAATTTTTAACTGCCTCATTTTTCAACATTAACTCTGAACTTTTCTCAGCCAAATCTGTTCTTAAGTTTCCCATTGTTTCATATGCTTCTTCTATTTTTTTTTGAGTAGGAACTAGTTGTTTTTTCACTAATTCGAGTTCCCTTTGAGATTGAGCCACTTCTCCCTTTGCATATTGTAAATCAAGTTCTCTTTCATTAAGAAGCTGCCTTTGTGTTCCAATTAATTCCTTCAATTCCAAAATATCTGCTGGGATATCAGACATTTTTGAGATTTTTCCTTTTTGTTCTTCTATAATTCCTTCTTGTTCACTAATGATTCTTTTTTGGCGCCCTATGAGTGTAGTTAATTTATCAACTTTAGCTGTTAGTGTTGATTCAATGTTTTGGCTAGATTCAATGTTATCCAACATGTCTCTTAAATCTCTCGGCATGGATCATCTACTTTTAGATTTAATTTAAAAAGCGTATTTAATGTTATTTATATAGAAAATATATTTATTAATTTTTTTGAATTACATGTTACAACAATTATATACATAATGTTTTTATAATTATTGGAATAGAAAGCCATTTAAAATCTTAGTTTGATTCCTTTAGTTAATTTTGAGGTAAATTAATTTGTCTGCTATTTGTTATAAATCCCAGCAACTGGATCTCATCGTTTTAGTATCTTTCAATCATTTAAATAAAGATGGAAGATTAAATCTGAAAAAAATTAGATTCTTTAAAAATTTAGAGGACGTAATCAATTGCTTAGATGAAAATCAATTGAAATTAATTAAGAATCAAGATCTTAATAAATTCAATACTATTAAAGATCTGATAAAATTACTTACGGATTATTTTTCTGGAAAATCTATAAATCTTACTGAAGAAATTAATAGCTTGAATATCGAAATTGATTTAAATAAGAAATTTAAAACTTTATTTTCTCAAAGGGTAATTAGGACTGTTATGCAACTTAAAAGAGGGGAAATAGCTACATATTCAGAAATTGCAGAAAAAATTGGTTCTAAAGCGTATAGAGCTATAGGAAATGTTTTAAGAAATAATCCATTGCCACTCATAATCCCATGTCATAGAGTAGTAAAAAAATCTGGTGATATTGGGGGATTTATGGGAAATACGAATAAAGAATGGCAACAGAATCTCAAAAGAAGCCTATTACAACTTGAAGGTGTTACAAGTATTTAATGTTCAACAACCTCTTTGTTAAATAGAAATCGTTTTAAGAATACTCTTCTTTTACATCATATTATGGTAAAAATATCAACACTGACCCCTTATCTCCCTAACTCACCAGCGGAATTTTGTACGAATCCATATGATATTATAGATAAAGAAGAAGAAAATAAATTGAAACAAAATCAAAACTCATTAATTCACCTCATCTTACCAGATGGACAAGGAGAAGAGGCATACCAAAACGCTTCAAACTCTTACCATAGATTCAAAGATGCAGGTCTAATCATACGAGAAGAAAATCAAAGTATTTTTGTTTATCGTCAGGAATCCGAGCAATTTAGTCAACAAGGCTTCATTCTTGGTTTAGCCCTTCAAGATTATGTGGAGGGAAATATTGTGAAACATGAGAATACAAGAGAAAAACCATTAAAAGACAGAACCAAGCATATTATTTCAACAAACGTTGCTGCTGGTTTAGTATGGTCAGTATATAGATCAAATAAAGAAATAAACGCTATATTAGAACAAATAAAAAAAAAAACCCCAAAATTTGACTTCATGAAATTTGGATACCGGCATATCCTATGGCAGGAAGATAACTCTGAGAAGATAAATCAATTATCGGAACTCTTTAAAGACATAAAAGTTTTTATCGCTGATGGTCATCATAGAGCGGCGAGTGCCGCAGAATACCGTAAAATTCAATTACAAAAGGGGGAAACATCTAATAATACCGGCGCTCCGTGGCAATTTCTATTATCATATGTAGCTTCTGATGATCAAGTCCGTATTTTGCCATATAATAGAGTAATAAGAAGATTACCTCTAAGTGAGAATGACTTTTTAAAGGAGTTGAAAAAAATTTATGACATTAAACCTATTGTAGAAGCTTCAAATCCCGAATATAAGCATCAAATTACATTATATCTTAAAGGAAAGTGGTTTAAGTTAACATTAAAAGAAAAAAACTTTTACTCTGAATATGAAGGTCTGGATGTAACCATTCTTCATGACAAAATTTTGAATCCGGTTTTAGGAATTTCTGATCCTAGATCTGATAAAAATCTCTTCTTTGTAGGCGGGATACAAGACCCCAATAAAATGGAAAACTATGTTACTGAAGGAAAAAATGATTGTTTTTTCAATCTGTTTCCTGTTGATATACGGAACCTGGAATCAATTGCCGAAATTGGTGGAGTGATGCCGCCTAAATCAACTTGGTTTGATCCAAAAGTACTTTCTGGTCTTGTTCTCCACGATTTATTGGAGAGTTAAGAAATTATTTCATTTATTTTTTAGGAAATTTGAAATTTTCTCAGCAATCATAACTGCCGCTTGAACTTGATTTTCTTTAGATTGGCTTGCTATATGTGGAGTAAGAATTAATTTACCCTTAAAGTTTATAAATTCTTCATTTTTTAAAGGTTCTTCTCGATAAACATCAAGGGCCGCACCTGCAATTTCTCCATTCTTTAAAGCTTCTATTAAAGCATTATCGTCAATTAACTTACCTCTAGCAGTGTTTATAATAATGGAATTCTTTTTCATTAGTTTAAATTTCGCTTTATCAATTATATTTTCAGTTTTGGGTGTTGCAGGGAGATGTAAAGATATTATTTGAACATTTTTTAATAATTCTTCAATAGAAGAATAGACACGGCATCCTATTTGTTTAGCTTCTTCTATAGCTTGCGGTCCCTTGCTAAATCTGGAATAAACGCCAACAGTCATTCCTAGTGCTAATGCTCTTCTAGCTAATGCTTTTGCTATGTTTCCAAATCCAATTAGCCCTAATTTTTTACCATTTAAAGTATAGCCTAAGAATTGGCTTTTATTCCATTCTCCGATATGCATTGTTCTATCAGCATCTGAAATATGCCGTGCTAAACTAAACATTAATCCAAGAGCAAATTCTGCTACTGTAATCGCAGGAGCTTCAGGCGTATTTAAAACTTCGATGTTAAGTTCACTTGCTTTTTGTAAATCTATATTATCTAACCCGACTCCCGCTCTCCCTATCACTTTTAGATTTTTCGCATTTTCTAAAATTTCTACAGTAAGTTTTGTCCTTGATCGAACAACTATTCCGTCGAAGTCACCGATTTCTTTTTTTAATTCTTCATGTGTAATTTTAAAGTCCGTAACCACATCAAAACCATTATCACGAAATATTTTAATTCCTTCTTCTTGGAGTTTATCACTAATTAATATTTTCATAATACTTCACTTCGATTTAAATTATATTCTTACTA
>SDBU01007656.1_pt1 | contig 12402 bp, 12 predicted proteins | sample 2277071 | NCBI WGS metagenome assembly SDBU01 (sample SAMN10397929, study PRJNA504765) | marine sediment metagenome | isolation source: marine sediment core GS08_GC12, 126 cmbsf | place: Arctic Ocean: Gakkel Ridge, Loki's castle | collected 2008
ATGGATGAATTTATCAAAGCAGGTTTTCTGCCTCATACGGATTTGTCACTGTTTCCGTCGGTAGCAGCCGTAACTCGCGGCGTGTGAGCCGGGAAATGAGAGAAGTGCCTAAAGTGCCTAAAATGACTAAAGTTATGGATAATAAAGAATTCGCTAAAGAGCTTGAAAAACGAACACGAGAATTCGCTGTGCGCATAATACGTTTATCGAGAACTTTACCCAACACGCCTGAGGGAAAGGTTATCAGAACTCAGGTTACAAAATCTGGAACGTCCATCGGTGCAAATTATCGAGAGGCCAATCGGGCCAGAAGCAAAGCCGACTTTAAAAACAGGATTAAGATTTGTGAAAGTGAAGCAAGTGAAACACAATATTGGCTGGAAGTAATGGTAAATTTAAAATGGCTATCGTGGTCAAAAGTTAAATGCGATTATGAAGAGTGCGGAGAACTGCTTGCTATTTTTATATCCATTGGGAAAAAGTAAGCTAAAGAAGAGACACCACTTATAACTTTAGCTCACTTTAGGCACTTTAGTTCATTTTAGCTCACTAAAAAAAGATATGACAACAACCATTGCTATAAGTGGAAAAGGCGGTTCAGGCAAAACAACGGTGGCCGCTATGATTATCAGGCTCCTGTGCGGCCAGTCGTCCAGGGCCCCCGCTTTGCGGGAACATAGGGCCCTACTTGCGGTCGATGCCGACCCTAATTCCTGCCTTGGTTTGACGATGGGAGTTCAGCCACTCGCTACTATTGCCGAAATTCGTGAACAGGCCCGCGAAAAGTCCCCCACAAATGCCGGTACCGACCGGCTGCGGTCATTCGAGTACGGAATCCAGCAGACAATAACCGAGGCAGCGGGTTTCGATTTGCTGACTATGGGCCGACCGGAAGGGCCAAGTTGCTACTGCGCGGTAAATAATATTCTCCGACAGTTCCTCGACAGACTCAGCTCGCAATATGGATTTGTCATTATAGACAATGAGGCCGGTATGGAGCACCTTTCCCGCAGAACCACGAATAACGTTGACCTGCTTTGTATCGTAGCCGAGCAAACCCCCCTCGGTGAGCTAACCGCCAGGAGAATCCTCGCCCTTGCCAGACAATTGCCAATCTCCGTAAAGCGAATCGGCGTCATATGGAACGAGACCCGTGACCCGCTTCAAGAGATACCAGCTACGAGTATCGAGCATCGAGTATCAAGTATCGAGATTGAGAACTTTGGCTGTGTCCCATACGACGACGCCGTGTTCAACGCCTCGATGCAAGGCAAAACAATTTTTGACATTGAAAGAAACAATCCTGCGTTAGCAGCAGTGAAAGGAATACTTGAACAAAAATTACCGAAAGTTAAAGTTGGAGAATCTTAAATGCCAGTTCCTGAAATCACAGAAAGCTTTACCGGCTCGGTGAATCGTGTTACCCTCGGCGCAACCCTTGCGCTTTCTTGCGAAAGCAAGAGCAGGGGCACGCGCACCTCGAAAATAACTGTAGGCGGAGCGCATAATGTCGTCTATGGCGGCTCTACAAATGATGCCGGTGAAAAACCTGTCATCGCTATGGATGTCATAGACACCAGGCCCGAAGATTGGCCGGATATTCTCACCCAAAACTATAAAGATGTCCTTGACAGCCCGGGCGACTGGGCCAAAAAGTGCGTAACAGAATTCGGCGCAGACCTAATCTGTATCAAGTTTGACGGAATTCATCCCGACAAAGCCGACAAAGACGCCGCCAGTGCTGTCAAGGTTACCGAAGAGGTCTTAAAAGCTGTAGGTGTGCCCCTTATACTCTGGGGTTGTGGCAACGATGAAAAAGACAATCAGGTTATGCCAAAGGTAAGTGAAGCTGCAAAAGGCCAGAATTGCCTGCTCGGCACGGTTAAGGAAGATAATTACAAGTCTTTAACTGCTATCGCCCTGGCTGACAATCACCATCTTATTACTGAGGCACCCCTTGATATCAACATCGCCAAACAGGTCAATATCCTGGTTTCCGATATGGGCTTTCCGCTCGAGAAGATAGTAACCTTCCAGGCCACAGGTGCATTGGGTTATGGAATAGAATACTCCTACTCGATTCAGGAGCGCCAGCGTCTGGCTGCCCTCGGCGGCGATAAGATGATGGCTATGCCGGTAATCTGTGATGTCGGTTATGAAACCTGGCGGGTTAAAGAGGCTAAACTTGCCGATGCACCCGGGTGGGGAGACATCAAAGACCGTGGCCCAATGTGGGAAGCTATTACCGCAATCTGCCTCCTGCAGGCCGGCGCCGACATAATTCGAATGCGCCATCCAAGAGCCGTTGCAACGGTCAGGAATTTTATAAATCAAATCTGGCAGTAAAAACTTCAGTCGTAAGGAGGCGTTATGATACTAATCGCAGAACGAATTAACGGAATGTTTACCGATGTAAAGCAGGCCATCGCGGACAAGGACAAAAAAGTTATTCAGCAGCTGGCCAAAAAGCAGACCGAAGCCGGTGCTGCGTATCTGGATGTTAACGTAGGTACTGCCGCGGCAGACCAGGAAGGCACAATGCAGTGGCTTGTTGAAACAATCCAGTCCGCCGAAGGCGGATGCTCCACACCTTTATGTCTTGATTCCCAGAAACCCGATGTCATTGCCGCAGGACTAAAAGTTGTTAATGCCGAAAACGGACTTATTCTGAATTCCAGCCCGCTGAACAGGAAAAACGATGAAGAAATTCTTGATAAGTATATCGAGATGGCCGAGCAGGCTGGGCCAAAGGCAGGAATCATCACATTGACAATGGACAAAAACGGCGTTCCCCAAGACATCGATACACGTGTGGCCATTGCCGCAGAGATCGTATCAAAGGCAATGGAAAGGGGCTTCGACCCGCAACGGCTGTATATCGACCCGATTGCGCTGCCGGTCAAGGTGCCGAACGCCCAGGTTCAGCCCGGAAGTATCCTCTCTGCTATGGACCAGATAAGATTCCTCGCCGACCCACCTCCACACATAACAATCGGCCTGTCGAATCTCTCACAGGGCGCAACGGAAAGGAGCCTGATAAATCGCGTGTTTCTTGCAATGGCTGTTTCGCACGGCCTGGATTCGGCAATTGCCGATGTGTTCGACGAAAAACTGATAAACGTATTGGCCGCCGCTGAGCTGTTGATGAACAAACAGATATACTCGGATAGCTTCCTGAAGGTTTACAAATCCAGCAGTAAACCTTAATCAGGATTATCAATCAGAGACACTTAAAAAAGCAGCAGAAAGCAAAAGGAAGGAAAAACATATGAAGCTTGACGCAACAAAAATGAAGGATTGGCAAATTGCAGAAGCTGCCGAAGAGCAGATGAAACCGGTTCGTCAGTTGGCGGACGAAATGGGACTTAAAGAAGATGAACTACTGCCTATGGGGTTCCAGTTAGGCAAAGTCGATTATATGAAGGTGCTTGACCGGCTGAAAGGTGCGCCCCAGGCAAAGTATATCAACGTTACCGCTATTACGCCAACGCCACTGGGAGAGGGCAAAACCACAACCGCTATCGGCCTTATCGAAGGGCTTGGAAAGATGGGTAAACGTGCGGTCGGGGCAATCCGCCAGCCGAGCGGCGGCCCGACATTCAATATCAAAGGCTCTGCCGCCGGCGGTGGACTTGCGCAGTGCATTCCACTGACGCCGTTCTCAATCCGGCTCACCGGCGATATAGACTCAATTACAAACGCCCACAACCTCGCAATGGTGGCTCTTACCTCGCGTATGCAGCACGAAAGAAACTACGACGACGCCCGCCTGGCAAAGAGTAACCTCAAAAGAATCGACATCGACCCCGAGAGAGTGCAAATGAAATGGGTTATGGATTTTTGTGCCCAGTCCCTGCGAAATATCACCATTGGAAAAGGTGGAAAAATGGACGGTTACGAAATGGAATCCGGATTCGCCATTACCGTCTCAAGTGAAGTGATGGCTATTCTGGCGGTCGCAAAAGATTTGAAAGACCTGCGCAAGCGGATGTCAAAAATAGTTGTCGCCTATGACAAAAAAGGCAACGAAGTAACCACCGCAGACCTCGAGGTCGATGGCGCTATGACCGCCTGGATGGTCGAAGCCATCAATCCAAACCTGCTGCAAACCATCGAAGGTCAGCCTGTATTCGTGCACGCAGGACCCTTTGCAAATATCGCTGTCGGCCAAAGCTCCATCATTGCCGACGAGGTCGGAACCAAACTGGGCGATTACCACGTTACCGAAAGCGGCTTCGGAGTGGATATCGGCTTCGAAAAATTCTGGAACCTTAAGTGCCGAATATCAGGCCTCACTCCAGATGCCGTGGTTATTGTCGCCACAATACGGGCACTCAAGATGCACGGCGGAGGACCAGCCGTAAAGCCGGGTATACCTCTGGAGGAAGAATACACCAAAGAGAATCTCGAATTGCTCGAAAAGGGCTGCGAGAACCTGATTGCTCACATTGAGACCGTCAAAAAAAGCGGTGTTCGTCCCGTCGTTTGCATAAACAGTTTTCATACCGACACCAAAGCCGAGATTAAACTGGTGCGCAGAATAGCTGAGGAAAGTGGCGCCTTGGTTGCGGTTTCAGAGCACTGGCTTAAGGGCGGTGATGGGGCAATCGAATTAGCTGAGGCCGTCATTGCCGCCTGCGATGAGGTGAATCACTTCAGGTTCCTTTATGAGCTGGATACACCGCTGAGAAAACGAATCGAACTAATTGCCAAAGAAGTGTACGGCGCCAACGGTGTAACTTATACCGACGGCGCTCTGGAAAAGGCAAAGGCCTTCGAAGCAGACCCACAGGCCGGCGAGCTGGGTACCTGTATGGTCAAAACACATCTAAGCCTCTCACATGACCCGGACATCAAAGGCCGGCCAAGAGACTGGGAACTTCCAATCCGCGATGTTTTGGTGTATAAGGGTGCCGGCTTCATCGTGCCCGTAGCTGGTGCGATTAAACTTATGCCGGGTACCGCTTCAGACCCCGCCTTCCGCCGCATTGATGTGGACGTCAACACTGGAAAGGTGCAGGGGCTTTTCTGAACGGGCCAGCAAAGCTGGCTTTTTCGCCTTTAAGTTTTGGTGCTATCCCAGTATAATATTGCGCTAATACGCAGAGCATCAGGTGTTAGTTGTTGATTGACAGGTTTTGTGACCGGCATCGAACGCGAACTTATTTTAATCGGAATTTGGATGGTAGGCAATGCAGCCTGTACTGCAGTTAGCTTTGGACCACGAAAACCTTGCTCGTGCCTTGAAAGTTGCTAAAGAGGCGGTGGCAGCAGGGGTAGACTGGCTGGAAGCAGGAACGCCGCTGATAAAAAGCGAGGGATTAGATGCTGTTCGCGCTTTGCGCCGTGAGTTTCCCAGCGTGCCGATAGTTGCTGATATGAAAATCATAGATGCAGGCCGGCTGGAGACCGAATGTGCGGCCAAAGCTGGCGCCGACAGTATCCACGTTCTGGCCCCGGCCTCCGATTCCACCATAATTGAATGTATCGAGGCAGCTCGTCGCTACGACGCTAAAATCGCTGTTGACCTGCTTGGGTTAGAAAGCAGGGAGAAAATGGTTCAACGGGCAAAGCAAGTGGAACTAATGGGGGCATCTTCGGTTTGTGTTCATACCCCGATAGACATGCAAATGCGGGCAGAACTGCCTTTTGATGATTTGAAAGCTGTCGCATCAGCCGTGAGTATTCCCGTCGCAGTTGCGGGAGGGATTAACTCCGAAACCGCGGCAGATGCAATCAAAGCTGGTGCAACGATAATTATCGTCGGCGGAGCAATCACAAAATCGCCTGATGCCAAAGCAGCTACTGAGATCATAAAGAAGGTTATCGCTACCGGTATCCCGGCGAAGACAACTTTTTTCAAGCGTGCCGACGAGAAAGGTATTGCCGAGGTCCTGGCAAAAACTTCCGCTGCTGATGTTACTGAAGCACTGCACAATACAGGTGAATTGGCCGGCATTAACCCCATAGTTCAAGGAGTTAAGATGGTGGGCCGTGCTCTTACGGTCTGGACTTATCCGGGCGACTGGAGCAAGCCTGTGGAAGCGATAGACATAGCTGAAGAAGGACAGGTAATTGTTATAGACGCAGGGGGCATGCCTCCAGCAGTCTGGGGCGAGAAGGCCACCAAAAGCTGCCTGCAGCGCAAGGTGGCTGGCGTGGTTATTAACGGCGCAATTCGAGACGTCGCAAATATCCGCCAAATGAAGTTCCCAGCATTTGCCAAGCTCATAACTGCAGCAGCTGGTGAACCTAAGGGTCAGGGAATGATTGCCGTGCCGGTGAAAATAGGCGGTCAGTGTATACGCACGGGCGACTGGATAGTAGGCGATGACGACGGAGTTGTGGTAATTCCCCAGGAAAAAGCCGTGGAGGTCGCGAATCGGGCACAGGTAGTTGTCGAACGCGAAGACCGCGAAATGGCGGAAATCGATCAGGGCAGCACGCTTGGCAAGGTTTCGGAACTGATGCGCTGGGAACAACTGAGAAAGAAAAGTGATGGCAAGGTCAATAATAAACAGAAATCTGGTTAAGATTGCAAAGTTGCAGCTTGCTGCTATCGAGATAGTGCTTAGCCGAATAGACCAGACGGCATCGGATAGACTAATCGAAATGATACTGAAAGCAGACAAGATTTTTGTCACGGGCCAGGGCAGAAGCGGACTGGTTGCGCAGTGCCTGGCTACACGACTCGCACAGATGGGATTCGATGTACATATTCCAGGCCAGGCAACCTGCCAAAAAATCGAACCCAGTGATTTGTTGATAGCATTTTCCTGCCGGGGGACAACGACAACCACTGTCGAGTTCGCACGAGTCTCCCGCAGGGTTGGTGCAAAGATTGCCGCCGTAACTGCCTTTGGCGAATCCACGCTGGCTGAACTCGCAGACCAGGTAGTGCTGATTCCGTCAGATGACCAGGATATTAGAAGCCGGTGCCGCTATATCATCGGGCCGAACAATAACACACTGTTTGAGCAAGCGGCGCTACTATATGCTGATACGCTGGTTTGCATTCTCCTGGAGCAAAAAGGTACCTCAAAAAACATCATAAATCAGCATCATACGAATCTTGAATAGGTGCAGATGAAAACATGTATTTTGAAGGAAAATTCAAGGAATATTTAGACGACTTAGCGGCGAAAAAACCGGCTCCGGGCGGCGGAAGTGCCGCCGCTGCGGTAGGTGCGATAGGGGTAGGCCTGCTTAGCATGGTGGCAAATTTCACCATCGCAAAAGACAAATACAAGGACGTTGAGCCGGAGATTCAAGAGCTCCTAACTTCCGCTGAAGACCTGCGTGCCGCTCTGCAAAAGCTAATCGACGAGGACATCACAGCGTACCAGACGGTCTCCGCCGCTTACAAAATGCCGAGAGAAAACCAGCAGGAAAAAGCGACAAGAAGCCACGCTATCCAGGCAGCCCTGAAAGATGCTATGGCTGTTCCTTTGGCAATTTGCAGAAATTTGTTTGACGCAGCCCAGCTATGTGAGCCGCTCCTGCAAAAGGGTAACGTCAATCTGCTAAGTGACGTGAGGGTGGGCGCTGAGTTCATTGCTTCAGGTTTTGCTTCAGCCCTATTGAATGTTGAAATAAATCTGTCGAGTATTAAGGATGAGGACCTGGCAGCCAAAATTAGGGCAGAATTATCCCCTAAAGAAAAACAAATCGAGACAATCAAAAAAAGGGTGTTAATCCAAACGAAGGAGAGTATCTGATGGCAGCGGTTTTATTGCAGGGCGATAAACTGGCTTCCAAAATGAAGCAACGGCTGAAACAGGATATCGAAGATTTGAAAGCCAGGGGAGTTCCGCCGCACCTCGTCGCGGTGCAGGTGGGCGAAAGTGCCGCAGCCAAAGTCTACCTCAGACAACAGCAAAAGGCCTGCGAGGAAATAGACATTGAATATGAAGTGAAAGAGCTGCCCCAGTCAACCACTCAGCAGCAGCTTTTGAGCTTCATAGACAAACTCAATCAAGACGACGCGGTCACCGGCATAATCTTAATGATGCCGCTTCCGAAGGATATCGATGCCCGCCAGGTACAGATAACAATCTCGCCTGACAAGGACGTTGAGGGCATGCATCCAGCCAATATAGGCAGGCTCGTTTACGGCGAGATAGGACTTTCTCCCTGTACGGCCCGTGCGGCGGTTGAGCTTCTCAAGTCGAGCGGCGCAGAGCTTAAGGGCAAAGAGCTTGTGGTTGTGGGCCATTCCGAGATTGTTGGCAAACCCGTTGCGCTGATGTTACTTGCTTCTCAGATGGAATCTCCCACGGTTACCGTTTGCCATATTGCCACAAAGGATTTAGCCTTCCATACAAAAAGGGCTGACATTTTACTGGTCGCGGTCGGCAAGCCGGGGCTTATAAAAGCTGATATGGTAAAGGACGGCGTCATTGTCATTGATATCGGCATCAATAGAGTCCCTGTCACTGATGAGAACGGCAATCCGGTATTAAACGACAAAGGCAAACCCAAAAAGAAAACTGTGGGAGATGTTGATTTTGGGGGCATAAAGGAAAAGGCAAGCTTCATTACACCTGTTCCAGGCGGTGTCGGCCCGATGACGACAACTATGCTGCTCTATAACACCGTCGAATCAGCCAAACGCGCCGCAGGACTGTCGTAGCGAAGTTTGTCGTTATATTTACCTGCCCCATTGTTTAGAGTGTCGTCAACTCTAATGGGGGCCCCCAAATTTATTCGGGCGTTTCCTTCTTCCCCTCCGCAAATTTCCCTGCTGGCCCACCCGCTGTAAATAAAACTGCAAACCGGGTAACTAGCGCACCCAAAAGAACATATCCCAAAATCACCTGCAAGCTGAGCATTATATGCCCCCAGACACTATGCGCATTAGCATACATATCACCAAACCCCAAGGTCGTCATAGTTACAATTGAAAAGTAGAGCGTTCGCAAAGGAACTAACCACCAAGACACTGCCATTCCATTCTCACCTACGAACAAATTTCTAACAATTCCAGGCGGCGCTATCCGCCCCCAATGATAATAGATATTCGCAAACACAATCGCCAGACCAAAAAAGGTAAATATTATCCTGCTGGTTGACAGCCCATAATCACTCATCAACCAAAAAGGCTTCACCAGCCGCTTTAATTGCGGATACTTACTATACCATTTCTCCCAGTTCATCCGCCTGATATTATATTCCAAAAGCTGTTTTGTTTGTGGGTCTATACGTATGCTACCCAAGCCAACACCTTGAAAATTCGTCATGCGGTCAAGTTCACACTCCCAGACCAATGTTTTACCATCAACTGTGGCTCTCTCAAAATTGGCATTTTCCAGATGGGCTTTCCAAAGTATGGCATTTTCCAGATGGGTGTCCTCAAGGTCGACATTTTCCAGATGGGCGCCCCCAAGGTTGGCATTTTCCAGATGGGCGTCCATAAGTATGGTATTTTTCAGATGGGCGCTCCCAAGGTCAGCATTTTCCAGATGGACGCCCCGAAGGTCGGCATCTTCCAGATGGGTACGCCAAAGGTAAGCATTTTCCAGATGGGCACGATAAAGGTGGGCATATTCCAGATGGGCGTCCACAAGGTTGGCGCTTTCAAGATACACTTCTCCTGTAAACACATATTCCTTATTGCCCCATTCAGCCACCCCTTCATTTAACAATGCACCTTCAAGGTAGGATTCATCAAGCTTGGCCCTCTCTAACAAGACGTCCTTTTCCGGATTATTTACCCGCCACTCATTCCACTCAGCCATATCTTTCTTTTCCGAACAGCGTTTGAGCATATCGTACTGCTCCTGACTAAACCGCCGACCTTTATTCTTCTTTTTATCCGCTTCGCCCATCTTTTCGTCTCTTACCTACCTGTCAAGCTTCTTCACTTCATAGACCCATGAAATTTCAGAGTTCGGCCCCCGCTCTACATCGTCAAAATCAAGCTTGGTTTGCATGAGTTTTACCCCTATTTTCCCCCCAATCAAAAGACCAGCTGCTAGCACCCCCAAAGTCGGATGCCCGGCAAGTGTCAAGCTTCCAGCTATACCAGAGGCACCAAGCAAATATTTACCATCCAACGTTTCTTCGATGGTTCCAATAACAGTTCTTATCCCATGCCTCTTAAGGGCCTGCTCATAATCCTCCAACCTTATGGAAATCTCATCCTCAACAAAGGCTTGCGATTTACCAACCATCTCCTTATCAAGCCAGTGCAAAAAACGCTTATACTTTCCCATAGTCTCTACGTCCGCCCGAAACTCCAGCACCTGCTCCCAAGTCAACTGCTCCTCGTCCACGATCTCAAGATTTTCAAGACACATCACAACAGCATCCCTGTCTCCCCCAGAATATGCCACCCTTTGATTTGCTTTCGAGTCGCAAACCGTAGCTACAGGAATCTTGTACCTCCCTGAAAGCGTTCTCGCGATGTCTCGGTGTATCAAATCCATAATTATATTAGTGTTCTCCAAAAACCCTTGACGGTCCGTCGCAGCAATTTTCGTGGCTTTTTCCAATCGCTCGTCTAATTCCTCTTTCGACTTGACCAGCATAAGTTCAGCCATTAACCCCAATGTGGACTTTTTAATTAACTGTAGCCCTTCTTCTGATTTAAACAGTTTTTTCATGCTCGGAAACGTCTTAATGCTTTTGTTCTTTGTGTCGAAGCTAATTGTCTGCTCGACATCGGTACCCCCAAAAAACCTTATAGCCTCAGGAAATTCTTCACCCCACCCAAAAACATTCTCAGGAGGACACCACACACGGTCATAACAAAGCCCTGCTGTTTTTACCTTTGATGTAATCGCAGCGCTTTCATCCTTTCTTGGTAATAAAATTTCTTTTGACGTTTTCAAATCTTTTTCAGCCATTCTTTTTCCTTAAAGGAATCTGTCAAACCACACCACCCAAAACCGCAATCAAATTTTCAAACAATACCATACCCTAAACCTTCTAATCCGTCAACTAAATACTAAATACTAACGACTATCGACTAGTATCTAACGGCAACTCTCTCGCACTAACCTACCCCCAAGCAAGCCAACCCTTATCTACTTTTCATTACATCGTTGGCGGCCTTGCAGGGCTGTTTGCATTGTTCCCGGTTATTCACCTTGTTATAGGTTTAGTGTTCATCCTTGCTCCAGAGGCGGTCGAGTCCAACGGGGAGGCGCCGCCGGCTTTGGTCGGCTGGTTCTTTGTCATCTTCGCAGGAATGTTTATAATCACCGGCTGGGTACTTGCCGGATTTATTATTACTGCAGGTCGATTTCTTGCTCGTCGCAGGCATCGTTTGTTCTGCCTTGTGATTGCAGGAATAGAATGTGCTTTCATATCCAGGTTTCTACGAATTTCGGCTCAAAAGGCAATATTTAGCTCCGTTTTTCCTGGCTTGGCAGCCAGCAGAGTATATAATCATATTGTCCATAGTTTGTTTGCTACTGCTCAGTTTGAGTACAGTGACGCATAGACAAGTGAATACGTTAACCAATTGGGTAAATACAGGAACCTTATTTTTCAAGGATTAACAAATCGATGTCAGTGCCTAAAAAGGATAGCATTATGAAAAAACAAATGATTACAAAACGTGAATTCTTGAAACTTGGCGTTACAGGTTTCCTTACAGCCCCTACGGGATGCAAATCCAAGAAGGAAAAAAGCAAAAAGCGAATCCCAGTAGGTGTACAGCTCTACTCCGTTCGCGGGGAATGCGAGAAAGGCCTGCCGGGCACCATCCAGAAAGTGGCAAAGATGGGGTACAAAGGGGTGGAATTCGCAGGTTATTACGGCCGGGATGCAAAAACACTAAGAAAACTTTTGGATGATGCAGGTCTGGTATGTTGCGGCACACACACCGGAATCGACACACTCCTGGGTGAAGAGCTGCCAAAGACAATCGAATTCAATAAAACCCTCGGCAATAAATTTCTCATCGTACCCGGCCTGCCGGAAAAGTATCGAAGCTCCCGCAGGGCTTGGCAGGAAACAGCGAAGCTGTTCAACGAACTCTCAGACAAGGTAAAACCTCACGGCATGCAGGTTGGTTACCACAATCACAGCATCGAATTCAAGCCTTTGGATGGCGAGTTACCGTGGGACACGTTCTTCGGTAATACGAAAAAAGAGGTTGTCATGCAGTTGGATACCGGAAATGCCATGGGAGGAGGAGGAGGAGGAGGAGATCCTGTGGCGTTCTTGAAGCGTTACCCCGGCCGGGCCACAACCGTCCACCTCAAGGCTTTCTCAAAAACAAAGCCCAACGCAATAATTGGCAATGATGAGCTGCCGTGGCAAAAAATCTTTGAGGCCTGCGAGACAATCGGCCGAACCCAGTGGTACATTGTTGAGTACGAGAGCGACGCATATCCTCCGCTTGTCAGCATAGAGAAATGCCTGGAAGCTCTTCGCCGCTGGGGAAAAGCTTAA
>SDBU01007657.1_pt1 | contig 12401 bp, 17 predicted proteins | sample 2277071 | NCBI WGS metagenome assembly SDBU01 (sample SAMN10397929, study PRJNA504765) | marine sediment metagenome | isolation source: marine sediment core GS08_GC12, 126 cmbsf | place: Arctic Ocean: Gakkel Ridge, Loki's castle | collected 2008
TATTGCATTTTTGAAGAAAAAGCTTGATTTTGTTTCTCCAAATATGATAGAAGGAAAGGCAAAGGCTGCAGAAGCTGTAGATGTTTTAGAATATGTTTTAAAAAAGTTTGGATTTTCTAGTGTTTTACATGGGAAAAAAGTTTTGCTTACAGCTGGTCCAACTATAGAGTATATAGATCCGCTACGAGTAATTACAAATCAAAGTACTGGAAGGACTGGAGTGTTGTTAGCTGGAGAATTTGTTGCAGCTGGTGCTAAAGTAACTATGGTGTACGGTCCAGGACGTGAAAAACCACCTAGTGGAGTTAGGATTGTTACAGTTAAGACTGCAAAAGAGATGATGTTAGCTGTAAAAAATGAGATGAAGAAAAAATTTGATGTTGTGATAATGGCTGCAGCTCCAGCAGACTATACACCTTCAAGTCCAAGTAAATCCAAAATTAAGAGTAAAAATGCCAAAATGACTGTAAAGCTAGTCAGAGTTCCAAAGATTATTGATAGTGTGAAAAAGCTTCAAAAAGATGTGTTTCTAGTAGGATTCAAGGCTTTAGCTAGAGTTTCTAAAAAAGAGCTAGAGTCAGAAGCTAGAAAGAAAATGAAAGAGTGTAAAGCTGATTTGATGGTTGCAAATGATGTTGGTTCTACTCGATATAGAAAAAATCCTGAAAATAACGAAGTTTTGGTAATAGATTCTAAAAAATCTCAAGCTTCAGGATGGAAGACCAAAGAAAAAATTGCTAAATTCATTAGAAAGGAAATTGAGAGGAGAATAGCTTGACTATTAAGAGATCAGCAAAAATTTCTACATTTGATGGAGCTGGCTTTTGGAAAAACGCCTATGCACACCAACGAGGAAAGCTTTTGCGAGCAGTAAAGGTTCCTGACGATCAAATTAAGATTCTAGCTGATAAAAAATATCCAGAATTGCCTGCACCTCTTCGATATGAGATTGAAACTAATGGAAAAAACTACGATCTGAAATGAAATATTGGTGTGAATCCCACCAGACCCGCATGAGGAATTAGAAAAAATTGCCCAAAAGATTTCTCATTTAAAAACTAAATAAATTTTTTTAACATCTGACTATGTTTCTCATCTATTGCATTGCGATTCAAATGCATTAAATAATTTAACAATATTTTTCTTTGTTCTGGCTTTAATAGACGTAGAGTCCTACCCATTGATAAAAATAATTGATGCCTAGCTTTTTCATTAATTTTAATCCGATTTTTATTTGGAACTAAATATACACTAACAATCATACCTAAAATAATTTCATTATTTTTTTGTAACGCTAATGATAGATATTTAAAAACGTGATGAAATTTTTGATCATCAGATAAATCCTTACGAGTTGCTCTTAATTTTATTCTCTCTAAATCTTTTGTAAATTTAGAGAATTCTTTTTCAAAATCTAGCTCTACCCTACGAATTTCTGATTTATTACCTATCATTTTAGTTGTTATCAATCCTTCAACTTCTAGCTTGTCAAGATAAAGTCTTAGAAATTTAGGATGAAATCCTTTACCATAACCCATTTTTCGTAATTTGGTAAATCCTACAATACAATTTTGGTTTGAAGCTAAAATACCCATGATCTCATTTCTATAATCATGTTTATTCAAAGTGTAACACTACATGTAACGTTACACCAAGTGTATTAAATATACTAATCGCATTAAGTAAATTGAAACGAGTACAATGAAAATTGGAAATTTTACAAAATCAACATATGTCGAAATTGAGGCTAGGCAATTAGCACTTGGTGAAATTATCGAAGAAGCAAAGAATCGAAAGCAACCAATTGATGAAAATTATTTACTATACCACATGAGACTCAATGGCTATGAGTATACTAGAAGTAAATTACATAATGACAGATTAGCCTTAGATTCTGATAATAATTACATTCGACATTTTCTACCCAGATACTCTAGATTTCAGGAAGAAATCATAGAAGGGCTTAATGAGATAGAAAGTCAATGTATTGAGCTTGGTAGTCGAGACTGGAGAATTGTTAAAACTATTAAAAAACAAACCAAAGATGGAGAATTCTATACAATAATAACTGAAGAATCTGGTTATAGGCCAAAAGCAGAATTTCTTAAAATTCGTATTAAAATTATAGAGTTGAAAATGAAACATGCAGACGGTCAGAACATTCAGATTGGTGCAGTAATAATTCAAAAAGAATTTAAACAAATGAAGAAAAAAATTCAAAACCTGACAGAAGAAAAGGAACAACGCAAAATATCTGGTACTATTACAGATGAATCAGAGAAGAAAAAATGATGCATGTCCCAACAGATATAATTTATGAAAAGATGAGAATCATTTGGTGGTAAAAAATACTGTCTATGTTTTAGGTGCAGGGTTTTCAAAAGAAGCAGGGTTTCCATTATCAACTGATTTTACAGAGGACAAAGAGTTTGATTATTTAAAAGAAAAATTGGAAGATGAACCAAAGCTTATCTCAAAACTTGAAAAAATACGAAGCTATGTTAGATATAGAATTCATAATAATTTTTGCAGTCCTAGTATAGAAAGTATACTAAACCATGTTACTACTGCTCAATATCTTTTCATGGAATCAATTACAGAAAAAAGAAAACCATATTCAGCTGAAAAAATTTTAGATGATCTTCTTTGGTATATTACGAAAAATCTTAAAGAAAAAACACTAGATAGCAATAGCAAAATGTTAAAAGAATATGAAATATTTCTGAAAAAAATTTGTAAAAAAGATGATACAATAATTACATTCAATTACGATTTAGTTATAGAAAATGTCTTAAAATTATTAAAAAAAGAATATCATTATGGTGTTGATGAGAGTAATTCAAAAAATTCAAGATTAATTCTAAAACTTCATGGATCTCTTAATTGGATTTATTGCAAAAAATGTGGTCCTGTAAACAGACATGATCAACTCATAACATTTGAGTCGGAGCCAGGTGAAATCTGTCCTTTGTGTAAATCTGATAAAATCAGACCTATTTTGGTACCGCCAATGATGGCGAAGGATAAACACTATAATGACAAATATTTTGGTCCAATTGTTCGTGAAACTTGGGCTTTAGCACGGGAGATGCTATCTAAGGCAACAAGAATCGTTTTTATTGGTTTTTCAATGGCAGATGAAGATTATTTTGCTCAAGGACTGTTCAAATTATCCCAAGGAATGAACATGAATAAAAATATAAAATTTATTGTGATAAATCCATCATCTGACATTAACCTCAAAAGCAGATATGAGAAAATAATTGTCAACACGAAACCGTACTTTAAAAAAACTACGTTCACGGATTTTGTTAGAAATTATGCCAAGTTTCAAAAAGAGTTAAAACTTTAGCACACGTCAGGAGTATTTTTTCTTTAATTGGTTTTTTGAAACAACTCTTTCTCTTTTGAGTACTGTGCCAAGAGTTGCGTCTTCTCTATACTTGTCCATTACTTCATATGGTAAATCCGAGATGTTTTTTATTTTTGTGTCATTTCTTTTTTGTCTAATTGGCATTCTATCACCTAATAATTAAAGGACTTTATGTCATTTAAAAATTATGTAAAATTGTAATTTAATAGATATAATACTACTAGCGATCTAAAAAAAATTCAAATCTACCAAGATTTAAACTCAAATTAATAATTTAATTTTCATGCTTCAAAACAAACTTTTATGCTGATGGTAAGTGTATTTGTATCTTCATAAGGTATGCTAACGTCTCGTATACTGACATGTCCCAAATATGTTAATTTTTCATGGGTTATATCACAATTCACAAAATGGTTTTTTAATCGATAAACCTTGTAATGTTTTTCTTTGGATATGTTTTTGACATACAAAACAAAATATTCTCTTTTTTTAAGATACACATCAAAATTATCTTGTAATTCTACACTTCCAATTTTACATTTAATATTAGTCAAATTTCCACCCATACGATTGTGAGACCGCCATTACGTCAAATACTCCACCTACCATCTCTCTTAATTTTGAATATTTTATAGATGGTGAAAAATTTTCATGTATTATTTTATTACGATACTCAAACAATTTATAAAAATTATCCCAATTTTTACTTAATAATGGAATTTTTCTAATGTGATATATTTCATGTTCTATTCCTTCATTGTTAAAATTATCAAAATATGTTTCTGCATCTTTTATCATGTCTCTGTTTAATAATTTCTTGTACATATCGACTACCACTTTTGGATTGGAGTGTGTAAGTGAATCAGCTAATGCTTTGCCTCTGTTTTCTTCATATCCTTTTTTTAGAACTTTATCTAATTCAATTGATATATCTGATCCAATAAGAAATGCCATGGATTTAAAAAAATTTTCAAAAATTGAAACTGTTTTAATTATAGTATACTCCATTAATGCATTTTTAATGATCAAATCAGTGCCATTATTTTGTAAACTTTGTATTTCAACTAATATTGATCTAGTTTTTCTAAATTCATAAATAAGGAAAAGATGAAAATTCTTTATAGGTTTGAATTCAGAATTTTTCTTTAATCTTACTTTTACTTTCTTATCCTTTTTTATCTTCGAGTCCAATTAATTCCGCTACAACCATTATTCTAGAGAGAATTCTAAATATGAGTACCTTTCAATGAAATTTCCACTAAAATTCCAAAAACTCTTTGAATCTTTTTGAGATTATCTTTTTCATTTATTGTTTGTTGAATTGATTGTTCCATTTGTGGATCTCCACTACCAGATTGGTTAGTAGATTCAAGAATTCCTTTTAAAATTTCATCAAATTTACGGATGAAGCTATATTCCATCATTGGATTTACGTTTATGCTGTATTCATTATCCAAATTTGGTTCTTCAACAAGTTCTGGTGTAATATTGAAGAGCGCTCCTAATGTTACATTTTGTAGTAAAACTACAGCCAAGTCAGAATCCATATTTGCTAGTGCTGCTTCGTTAAATAATTCTCGTAGAGTAAATGATATTTCACCTTTTTTGAATTTGATATAAAGTGTACATTCAAGTTTCTGTTCTCCAATAGCTCGTTCCATAGCGCTCATAATATGATATTTTATATCAGAAATGAATTAAGTTTTGTTATTGTAAACCGAATCTTAAGAGATTCGAACTGGGTCCACAGTAGTCCCATAAACGGTACTGAGTCTCTTTAGATTAGAACCTAATTTATTTAAAGACATGTCCAATCAATTTAGGTAGGGCACTAATTAATGAAAATTCTATAATTAACTTTGTTTATTTTTCCAAAGTTGTGGCAATCCAATTAATAGCATTATGCCACTTACAATCCCTGTAGAAAGTGGCAAGGATGTATCTGTAGGATCGTTAGCATATATGACTAAGCCCACGATTGTACCCGCAATTGGTGCAAAAATAAATTTTAGTTTAGGATGAGTTTCAAATGTTATAATTAATTTTCTAGAAATTATCTTTATTTGTTCTTTGGTAGATTGTTTTTGTTTAGGAGGACTGAGGCTATCAAATGATTTATTAAAATTTTGTAGATCTTCATATGTTAATCTCTTTTCAAAAATTTTTAATGTGAATTCGTATAATTCGTTATTAAATTCTTGTAATTCATCATATTTTGCATCAATAGTTTTTTTCTGCGTAATCTTTTTTTCATCAGTTTCAATTTCCTCAATCAATTCCCATAATTTATCTAAATTTTTGGATAGTGATTTGGGTAATTCTGCCAATACTGAAGGAAGACTAGGTTTAGTCCATCCATCAACACTCAACGTAGTATCGTAAATTTTATTTTGAGCATCATTTTTAGTGGCATATGATTTTTTTTGAATGAATTCATTAATGAGATTATAAATGCCGTAATAGTTGAGAAGTAACTTTCTGTCTTTATTTATAAAGTATCTATTAGAATACCATGCAGTAAGAAAAGATCCAATTAAAAGAATAACTGGGATCGATATAATATAAACAATTTCTATGCCAGTTAATTTTGAAATATTCAGTAATGTTAAAAAGGTAGCAAACCCAGCAATGAGTAAAATAATTACAATACTCACACAGATTCTATGGTTTTTGTTTTCTTTAACTAAAGTAACATATTCGTCATGTATTTTGGTCATCCAATTTCTTTGTAACAATATTATTTATTAGATTGACTATGTAACCATTCCAGAAATTAGCAATTTGCCTTAAACCATTAAAGATGAATATATCAAATAATTGAAACTTCGATTTGAATCTAAAATAATATCATAAACGGTACTGGGTCTGATAGGATTCATTCTCCAGTACTGTTTTTACTGAGTTTTGAATTTAGATTAAGATTAATAGTGAATATTGCCAATATGCTGTAAGTTGACGTTACCTGAAACCATCGATGAATTTGTTTCAGCATTTCAAAATGTTTATGGTCAATATGATAAAAAACGAAGCGAAGAACAACAATGGCTCCTGGTTGTTGAAGTATCCTCAAGAATAGCTGAAGCGGTAAGAGAAGGATCTTATGAATTAATTCTTAAACATTTAACTGACTTGTTTGTTTGGTTATGTGGATTTATTGCAAAATGTAATATTCCAGAAACCAAATGTTATCTTAAAGACGATTTTTCAACTATTATATGGATTAAATTTAAACAAATATGTCCCAGATGTGAAATCAAACCATGCGAATGCCTTTCTTCTATGAAGAGATTGATGAAAAAAGAAAAAGATCAAAAAGAAAAATCTTATAATAACACAGAAAAAGAAGCACGAGAGCAAATTGATAGTAGACCTAAAAAACTAGACGATATTGTTGCAATGTTCAACGAAATTTTCTACAGTAACATAATGATTACAGACATTAAGGAAATAGCATTTCACTTATTAGAAGAAGTAGGAGAAGTATCAGAACAAATTCGTGAATTAAAAGCAAATAGTGAAAATGCCAAAATTGAATTTCATAAAACTGAACTAAGAAGAGAATTGGCTGATGTTTTCTCATGGGTGATGGCTTTACTTATCAAGGTAAATCTTATGGGTGATTCAGCATACAATCTGACTAAAACATTAGTATCATTACAAGAAAAAGAATCTATTGAAATAAAACCCATCACTATCAATAACTCTCTTTTACGTATTTTAGTTCAAAAATTTTATTCTGAGGGAGATCAATTAATTTGTAAAACTTGTAGAAAACAAGAATGTGATTTATCATTACATCCAAAACACTATCCAGTTAGTATTATGGTGGAGAAAAAATAATGCTATCAATAAAAAACGCTGAAATTAAAAATAGTGCTCTGAACTCATTTGAATGGTATGGTCATAATACAATTAGTGAGAATTGTAGACAATTTTCAAAATTTACGAATGAAAAATTATTACTTACAAAACAACTAATTCAAATTCTAAGTCCTAACCATGGTGATTCAGTTTTAGACATTGGTTGTGGTGAAGGGCATTTACTAAAAGAATTGTCTAAAACTGTAAAACAATCAATGGGAATAGAACCAGATCCTGAAATGATAAAACTTGCAAAAAATAATCTAAAAGGAACTAATTCTCAATTAATTCAAACAACATTTGAAAATTTTGGTATTGAACAAAAATTCACAATAGTAATTGCATCTCATGTATTTTCTTTTTTTAGAGATAAAGAAGCTATAGTAAACAAAATAATTGATCTCACTAAAAAAAATGGAAAAATAACAATGATCCTTCATTCTTCTAAAGATGATCAATTACAACTTCTTTCTCAAGTGAATTCTCAATTGGGAAGGTCATGTGATCATATGACAGCTGAGGATATGTTTTCTTATCTGGAAAAACGTGGTTTGAAGCCAAAATTAGAAAAATTAGAAACTAAGATAACATTTCATAATTTTGATGATGTTTTAAAAATGTCATATTTTCTATTTAGAATTAAACCAACTGAAATCAATTCAACCCTTTCTCAAATACTAAGAAACCTGATCAATAATTACCAAAAAAACAAGGAAATAACTCTGTCAACAACGCATGGAATTATTTCCTTATTCAAACCATATTAGGAATGACCTATTAGATTACTAACTTCTAGTTCCAGCTTCTCTGTCTATTTTTCAAGATTGTGAATTCGGTTGCAATCAAGTGGGTCTAAAATAAAACCAAAAACGGTACTGAGTCTCTTCGGATTTGAACCTTGAAAATTCTTAATTCAAGCCTAATAATTACGATCCGAGTTAAGTAAAAGTTTCACGTATAGTATTAGGGTTACAAGGAGTTGGGCGAACTAAAATGTTACAAATGTGGGAAACCAATCAGTTTTGATTCTAAAATAAAATCAAAAACAGGAAAATACATTCCTTTAGATCCTAAGACAAATACTCCACATAATTGTTCAAAACCAGTCATTAATTCAATTAGACCATCAAAGCAAAAATCCTCCTCTAAGAAGGGTGTCTCCATTGCAGTAACCTTTGTAGTTATTGTCATTGTACTTTTTGGTATAGGCGCACTTGCTAATTTTGATAATGTTCAAGAAAAAAACACAATAGAACAAGGTGGAGTAATAGAACGCCAAAATCAAGTAGAAAAATCAGGGTCATCTAACTCGTATAACACTAATCCAACATCAAATTATAATTCTGGTAATGCCAAATACTTTACTGGTAAAGTTACTGGAATTATCGATGGCGATACAATCAAAGTCGATGGTAAATCAATTCGATTTGCTCTAGCTTCTACTCCAGAACTAAACACGCCTATGGGAATAGCTGCAAAAAAGTATATTCAAGAAATATGTCCTATGGGTTCAAGGGTAACAGTTGATGAAGACGATGGTCAAACACAAGGTAGCTATGGTAGAATGATTGCCAAGGTTACCTGTAACGGAGTGAATCTAAATCAAGCTATTATAGAAAAAGGATTTGGCCACTTGTCTAATGTTTATTGTGATAAGAGTGAATTTTCAGATGATGCATGGAGTGGATGTGGTTCACCTCAACAGAAATCATCATCTTACACTAGTACATACTCTTCCACATCAAGTAACTGTGATCCCAACTACTCTGGATGCGTTCCCATAAGTTCACGGGACCTAGATTGTTCAGATGTTGGAAAGAACATCAAAGTTACAGGCTCTGACCCACATGGATTTGATAGAGATGGGGACGGAATAGGTTGTGAAGGTTAATGGGTAAAGAGGGAATTTTTAATAACAAAAATGTTGATTTAAAAAAATTAACTAAATTAATTCATGATTTCTTTCACGCAGAAAATTTTTCAGAAGTTGGTATGTTTGAAGATCCCAATGGTTCTTGGTATCAAATTCAAGCAAGAAAAACTGGCATCTTACGAACTATAGCTAGTACCAGAAAAGCAATTCATGTTATAATTAAAGGAGACTCTAACTCATTTGTCATTTCTGTTGGTACAGGCGAATGGGGGAAAAATGTTGCAATGGGTGCAATGTTTACTGGTGCATTTAGTTTAATTGGAATGGGATTTAGTCATGCATTTACAAATAAGCTTTGGAATTTCATCAAGGACTCTGTTGACTCTTTAGAAAATTCCTATCAAAAACCAAAAGAGACAACTAAACCTCAAGTAGATGACTCTTTACTTATTCTAAAAAGACGTCTGGCATTAGGTGAGATTACTAAAGAAGAGTTTGAAGAGCTTAGTTCTACATTGGGACATGAAGAAAAACCTGAGCAAGAGGAACCACCTAGCTCTGAACCATCTGCCCGTATAGTTTATGATTAATAATTCTTAATTCATAGTATACTAACATTATAACGTGCTAAGGAAGGGGCATATCTTAGCAATTTTAGTAATAGGAGTTAGTATTACAACAGTTTTTTCCATTCAAGCTCAAGAAGAATACAGCATTCCATCATGGATAAAAAACACTGCATTATGGTGGGGTCAAGGAGATATAACAGATTCAGATTTTGTTTCTGCAATGAAATTTTTAATTGAAGAAAAAGTTATTCAGATTTCAGCTACACCAGATGAAGGAGATATGCAAGTACTTGAAAAAGATGTTTTGAGATTAACAAAAGAAAATCAAAGACTACAAGATGTAGCTGATGAACATTATGAATGGTACACAGAATCTTTTGATTCGAATCAACAAAATTTACAATATATCTATGAGCTTGAAGCTAATAATGCTAAATTGTATGACGCGTATCTGATTCTTTACAATTTGGCTACTGGTTCTAGTGGAGGTAATTATGAATACCAACCACCCCCATCAACAAAATCAACTTCTCCACCACCAAAAGCTGCACCACCTGAAACACAACCAAGTTGTGATCCATCTTATCCTGATGTCTGCATTCCTCCTTATCCACCTGACTTAGATTGCGGCGAAATTCTATATGCCAACTTTAGAGTTGTAGGTTCAGATCCACATGGATTTGATAGAGATAACGACGGAATTGGTTGTGAAAGCTAAATAATCTGAAAATGTCTAATTCAGTTTTATTTAAGGTAAAGGTAAGGGACTATATCCCACTAACTGCGGGTCATGGTAAAGAAGTAATAAGAAAAGAAAAGCTATTAGAAAAAATTTTAGAATTTATGAATAATGATTCTGGGGATCCAAAAAATTGTTTAGACAAACACCTATCCCTTAATGTACGTTACAACTTATTCCATGATAAAAAAAATCCTCAGAGATACGAAAAAGACTTGGACAATCTACTCAAACTGCTTTTAGATGTTCTACCACAACACATGGATAACACTCCTGATCCAAAACCTGAAGGTTTAGGACTAATGAGAGATAATGATGACAAGATGATTTTTGAAATTAATTGCAGCAAAACCCTTGTAGAAGAAGAATCTAATGAGGGCTTGGATATTGAAATTAAAGAAGTAATTACCTCTGAAAATTCTTAATTCCTAGCACGTCATAAATTAATCATGTCAGATAAACCATCTGCTGCGTGGTATCTAGCTCCCATTTTCTTGGGAATTATAGGAGCTGCAATAATGTGGTATGTTCTAAAAGATGAAGACCATCCTGATTCGCCAAAGATGATTAAAAAAGGATGGGTTATTGGAATTGTACTTACTGTTCTAAGCGTTGCATGGATACCTATTGTAATGATACCTATGATGTTCATGGGCGGTTTTGACCAACAACATATGATGCAACCAATTTCAGAACATGTTGAACGAATGGTTCCAGCACCTACTCAACAACCAATTGAAAAAAGCCTTGAACAATCACTTGAAGAAGCTAGAGAAAAGATTGAAGATGCTGTTGATGATGTCTGTGATTCATCATATCCAGATGTATGCATAGCAGCTTATCCACCTGACTTGGATTGTGGAGAGATTCAATATGCAAACTTTAGAGTTGTAGGTTCAGATCCTCATGGATTTGATAGAGACAACGACGGAATAGGTTGCGAAAGCTAAGTTAACTGAAAATTCTTAATTCCCAGGACGGATCTATTTTTTTATGAGTATCGATAAGATGATATCGTGATTAACCTTACTAAACAGAAATCTTATGGGAGAATTACATCTGACAAATCAGTAAATGAGACATTTGAACTTGCAAAAAATATCTGTAATGAACTAAAACTCAAAATCAAAGATATTGATGAATCTAGGCATCTAATTCATGGAAAAACAAAGACAAGTTTTGTTAAAAATAAATTTGGAGAAACATTTTTTGTTTTAGTTAAACCAACTTCTTCTAGTAGTATTATAGAGGTGTATTACAATGGAGTTGGTGTTACAGGTACAGATGCTGGACCTCTAATTCAACCATTCTACAAAAAATTCATGGAAAAAACTGGAACATCCCCTGATCTTGATACCTACTTGATTGAAATTAATGACGATCAAATTAAGGATACTGCAAATGAAATGGTGGTATTAGAAGGAGAAGCCATGTCAGAAGATTCGTTATCTCAAGAAGTAGAAAATACTTCATTAGAAGATTCGGTTTCTGAAACTCCAAATCAGCAGACATTAGTATCTGCACCAAGTAATCAAAGTGTGAGTGCATCCTCAAGTTCGATTACTACTGTTGAGCAACTAAAACTACTGATAAGCAGAAAACATGATCAATTCAAAGCTCAATGGGAAAAGAATGGAATAGTACAATTCAAAAACGAACATGTAGCAATTTTACAAAGAATGTGGGGCTCACAAGTTCAATTCATTGTGGCATATGATCAGGTTACTAAAGAAGGATATAGATTGATGTCTATTGATGAGGGAAAAACAGGAGGTCAGGCATCTGGTGGATTCACTGGTGGTGTTAATGCATACTTTTACTTTCAAAATATGAAGTATGTTAAATGATTTACAAAATTTTTTTTGTTCCTGAAAATTCTTAATTCATAACTTTACAGGCCACAGCCTGTATTCTACAAAAATCTCATTTACTGCATCAATGACAGGCTGAATGCCTTGTGCCTTTGATTTATTCTCAATAATTCCA
>SDBU01007658.1_pt1 | contig 12400 bp, 13 predicted proteins | sample 2277071 | NCBI WGS metagenome assembly SDBU01 (sample SAMN10397929, study PRJNA504765) | marine sediment metagenome | isolation source: marine sediment core GS08_GC12, 126 cmbsf | place: Arctic Ocean: Gakkel Ridge, Loki's castle | collected 2008
ATCAAGCAGACCAACACAGTGATGATATTCACCAATCAGCTGAGGATGAAGATCGGGGTGATGTTCGGGAACCCGGAGACGACCTCGGGGGGAAGGGCGTTGAAATTCTACGCATCAGTGAGGCTGGATATCAGGCGCATCCAGAGCATCAAGGTGGGGCAAGAGGTAATGGGGAACCGGACGCGTGTGAGGGTGGTGAAGAACAAGGTGGCGGCGCCGTTCAAAGTGGCGGAGTTTGACATCATGTACAACGAGGGGATCTCGAAGGTTGGAGATCTGTTGGATATCGGCGTCGAGATGGAGCTTATTGAGAAACGGGGTTCGTTCTACTCGTATAATGATCAAAGAATAGCGCAAGGTCGGGAGAACGCAAAGCAATTTTTGCGCGATAATAAAGATATTGCAGACGAATTGGAGATTAAGATACGGGCTGCATCTGAGAATGGTGCGGAAGAAATTGAAATTGAATCTTAGGAGCACTCAATCAAGATCATAGTGCTCATTATGAAAGAGCTGTGCTGAAGTGGTTTGGTGAATAAAAGCGCGGCCGTGGATTGGCAATAAATCTCAGAAAAGTGCTATCGCTTCACTGAGAGATAGAGATACAACTGAAGGTGACGGAAAATTCGAATTAACCCTTTGGGTAGTCAGCTTCAGCTTACCCACATCGTTCTGGTTCTTAACACTTAATAGTGGGAAGCGTTGTTGAATCTTATAAATGAGAACGCGAAGTTTCAGCGTTTATTGCACCCGGCCGCAACTTGATGGGATAAGTTGCGGTTGATTTGTTTGGACTGAGCGAATGCAAAAAACTGTCACATCACTCAAACTGAACGTACGAAGGCCTCACTTGGTGGACGTGTATTTGGATGGAGTACGCGAGATGAGGGTTATGAAGTCAATCGCCTTGACCTTGAGTGTGGGACAAGTTTTTGCACCGGAAGAAATTGAGGATGTGAAACAGCGTAGTTACGAAGAGAAAATGTATCACCAAGCGGTGGGTTTAGTGAGCCGGCGTCCACGATCGGAACGGGAAATTCGTGAACGACTGATGCGCAAGAATGTTCCCAATGAAACTCAGGAAGTTGTGATCTCTCGCCTGCATGAGGCGCGCTTACTGGATGATACGGCCTTTGCACGCAGTTGGGTTGAAAACCGGATTACGTTTAGACCTCGAAGCGCATGGGCGATGAAGGTAGAGTTGATGAAGAAAGGCGTCTCGGCTGAGAGGATTGACGAAGTATTAGAGGACTTTGATGATGAAGCAGCTGTATTTAAAGCTGCGTCCATTGGTGCGCGTAAATATCGAAATCTTGATAGAAAGTTATTCCGTAAGCGTCTGGGAGCTTATCTTGCCAGGCGTGGATTTCAGTATCATTTGATCAGCCCGGCAGTTGAGCTTGAATTACGAGAGCATGCCGGTAATGAACAGGAAAGTGAGGTAACAAAGTGACTGTAACATGGACGATAGTGATAGTTGTTTCCTTGATTTCAGCTGCGATTGGAGTAATTATTGGTTTTGCTATTCGCCAGTTTCAGCTTAATCGAGACCAAAAAAACAGAGCCTCCGAAATCGAGCGTACATTAGAGAAAGCAAATTCAAAAGCGCGTGAGATCGAATTAAAGGCCAGGGATAAATCAATCAAAGTGCGTGACGAGGCTGAGTCGGAAATCTCTCGTCGTCGAACTGAACTATCGAGAGAAGAGGGGCGTTTGCAGAAACGCAGAGCGGATCTTGACAGACGCCTTGATAAACTTGAGAAACGCGACCAGTCTCTGAGTAAACGACAAAGCTCCTTGGATAAAAAGATCAATGATCTAGAGGATGATCGAGTTCGGATCATTGAGGAGTTGGAGCGAGCATCCAGCATGACCCAGGAAGAGGCCAAAACGCAATTGCTAGCGGAAGTTGAGCGTGACGCGCGTCGGGATATGTTGCGAACCATCCGCCAAATCGAGGAGGATGCGCAGTTGGAAGGTGAGCGACGAGCGCGTGAGTTGATCGCCGATGCGATCCAGCGAGTTGCGTCGGATCATGTTTCTGAGGTGACAGTATCGACCGTCCCGCTCCCTTCGGATGATATGAAGGGGCGAATCATTGGTAGAAATGGCCGTAACATCCGTGCTTTCGAACAGGCAGCCGGAGTGGATGTGGTAGTTGATGATACTCCCGAGGCGGTCACCATCTCGTGCTTTGATTCCGTCCGCCGGGAAATCGCTCGTAGGGCTATGCAAAAGTTGGTCCTCGATGGAAGGATCCATCCTGCTAATATAGAAAAGATCGTCGATCAGATGCGGGATGAGGTAGACAAAGTTATCTTGGAAGAGGGCGAGAAAGCTTCTTTTGATGCGGGTGTGCCGGGGTTACACATAGAAATCGTAAAAAAATTGGGACGTTTGAAATTTCGTACATCATATGGCCAAAATCAACTCGCTCATGCTGTTGAATCCGCACAACTGGCGGGTGTTATCGCCGCTGAATTGGGCGCTAACCCTGAAGTAGCTAAGGCGGGTGGATTGCTTCACGATCTGGGCAAGGCAATGGATCATGAAATTGAGGGAACACACGCCTCAATCGGTGCTGAGTTCTGCAAACGCTACGGTGTGCAAGAGAATGTGGTGAACATCATTGGTTCACATCATCATGAGGTTGATCAGAACTCCGTCGAAGCGATAATTGTTGAAGCGGCGGACGCGATAAGTGGTGCTCGACCTGGAGCAAGGCGTGAGAGTCTCGAGCAATACGTAAAGCGAATTCGAGCGCTTGAAGAAATTGCGAATTCTTTCACGGGGGTTGCTGAATCTTATGCCTTGCAAGCAGGCCGAGAGATAAGGGTAATCGTTAAACCAGAAGACATAGATGATCTAGAATCGACGCGCCTCGCCCGTGATGTTGCCAAGAAGATAGAAGAAGGGATGCAATTTCCTGGGAAAATAAAAGTTACTGTAATAAGAGAAACAAGATCGATCGATTACGCTAAGTGAAAATTAATAGTTGTGGGTCCTCAGAGTAGATTTTCGTTCATTATATGAAATGAGAGGATCTATTTGCTGGTACTTTTTCTAGGGGCAATTGGCTAACCTTCGGTTAGCTTGAATTGCCCCTACTTGCTATCGAGGCTTCGAGTATAAAAAAGGGAATTTTTCAATAGGATAAATTGGCTTTAAAGTTTCATCCCACAGGAAATCCGCTGGTTGTGTATCCAGCGCTATTTGCTCATCGAGAGCGTGAGAGATTTCAGGTTCTACACCCTCGAGAGATTCGTTAGAGCCTAAACATCGTAATTTTGTAATTAATACTCGGTTGCGTAGCTCACGCACATAATCTTCCTTCGCATCAGGATCTTCTTGAATATCTTGCATATACGCGTTCCAAAGGTTTGTGCGGGTAATCATTTCACGTGAGGCTTTCTGTTCGATTGCTGCCCGCCACTTGCCTAATGCTCTTTCAAAAATAGCGAAATGAATTGAGAATTCTTGTTCTTGACGAGGGTTCATTAACTGCTTGGATGCATCAAGCTCATCAAGCGTGAGCAGCAAGGCGCCAAGGGATAATTGGGGAAAATATGCCCCACCGAAGGATTTCCTTTGCAATGGCCAGAAGAGCTCTTGTGAATGGATGAAGGCTTCGAACTCAGCCAACATCTCTTTTAGCAGGGCGAGGTTGTATTCAGGAGAGTGCATCCGGGCAACTTACTTCTCGAGAGCAGCTTGTATCGAATCAAGCAAATCACCACGGGTAGTTGGCTTCTTCAGGTATGCTGCGGCACCCAAACGTTCCCCCATCTCAATGTCTTCCTCTCGATTTTTCGCAGTTAGGAATACGAGCGGGGGAATTTCAACGTTTCTTTCGCGCAACGTCTCAATAACCTGAAATCCTGTCATTCCTGGCATCATTATATCGAGCAGCAAGAGATCAAAACTATCATTCTCAAGCATACCTAGTGCTTGTTTTCCACTCCCGGCGGTTATAACCTGGTAGCCAGCAGTTTCTAAGGTTAGTTCAATCAAACCTAAGGTATCGGGTTCGTCATCAACAATCAGGATCCTTTTCGAATCCATGATTTATCCTCTTTCAAATAAAGTTGCCATATTTTAGCCTGAGCAATCAAGAGGGGCTAGGAACTCAGCCTAACTGAGAAGCGCGCTCAGATTGAGAAGGAGAAGTGGATCCTCCAAGATTCCCTTGAAAATCTGCAACCAGCGTGCCGCCTCGGCCCCATCCGTAACGCGATGATCGGCAGAAAGTGTCACCTTAACACGTTTGCCAGGAACGATTCCATTCTCCTGAACGATTGGGACTTCGGCGACGCTGCCAATTGCCAGAATGGCTGCTTCGGGTGGATTAATAATGGCGATGAAGTTGTCAATATCGAACATTCCAAGGTTGGATACCGTAAATGTGGATCCTTGAATATCATCAGGATGCACTCTTCCTTCGCGAGCACGACGGACGGCATTGCGGGCATCTTGTGAGATCAGGCGCAGTGGTTTAATGTCTGCATTATGAACAACAACAGTCAGCAAGCCGTCTTCTACTGCGACAGCAATACCAATATTGATCTCGCCGTGACGGATGATTTTATTTTCACTTAATGAGGCATTCAAATTTGGAAATTCCCGCAATGTGAGTGCGGCAGCCTTTACGATGAAATCGTTAACCGACAAATTTTCAGAATCAGGCAAGTGTTCATTAATTTTTGCGCGTAATTCCATCATAGGAGCTGCGTCAATCTCCGCGGTTAGGTAAAAATGAGGTAATTGTTGCTTGGCTTGAGCCATTCGTTTGCCAATTAGTGAGCGGAGTTTGGAAAGAGGGATTTCTGAGCCCTCCATTTCGTCCATCTCACCCATTGTCGGAATTGGTAGAGCAGAAATTGAAGGTACTGGTGTTGAGGCTACGTCGTCTCCCCCGCTTTCTAAATATGACTCGACATCACGCTTAACTATCCTGCCACCCTGACCGGTAGCAGAAATGGATTTAAGGTCAATACCATGATCCTTTGCAAGTCTTCTAGCGATCGGTGAAGCTTTTACGCCTCCTGGAAGATGTCCATTTCCATCCACAACAGGCTCTAATTCTACGGAAGTCTTCCGTTCAGCCTCAGCCGGCTGGTCTGTCGCCTCAGCTTCTTTCGCTTGCCCTGAGACCTGTAGTATTGCCTCGAAGTCAATTTCTTCACCGGCTTCACCAACAATTGCAATAGGGTTTCCAATTGGTACAGTTGCACCTTCTTCAACGACTCTTTTTCGTACAATACCGCTGAAATTGGATTCCACCTCAACTGTTGCTTTATCAGTTTCGATCTCGGCGATGACCTCACCCTCGGAGATCTCATCTCCCTCAGTTTTGAGCCACCGGATCAAGATGCCTTCGGTCATGTCGAAGCCGAGTTTTGGCATGATGATGATTTCTGCCATTAGAGTACCTCTTTTACGCTCCTAATAACGTCCTCAACTTGTGGAAGCGCCAGCTTTTCTAGGGTTTCATTATATGCCAATGGCACTTCCTTCTGCGCCACACGCACGATCGGTGCGTCAGCATAATCAAAGGCCTCTTCGTAAAGTCGGGCAGCGATTTCTGCTCCAATGCCATAGGTGCCCCAGCCCTCTTCCACAAGTACAGCTCTATTTGTACGTTTGAATGATTGCACGATAGGATCCATATCCAATGGGCGCAGAGTTCTCAGATCGACAACTTCCGCTTCGATGCCCTCTTTAGAAAGCAGGTCAGCAGCTTGCAATGAAATCTGGAGCATTTTCGAATAGGAAACGATCGTCACGTCTCCGCCTGAACGTTGGATTTTGGAAACCCCGATGGGTTCAATATAATCATCCTCAGGAACTTCCCCTCGAGTTTGATAAAGAGTTGCATTTTCTATGAACATGACCGGATCTTCTGTCCGGATGGCGGCTTTCAACAGCCCTTTAGCGTCATGTGGCGTTCCAGGAGCGACGACCTTCAAACCGGGAAAATGGGCAAATACGACATCGGGAGTTTGTGAGTGAGTGGCGCTCAATTGCCTTCCACCTCCGCCAACTGCACGAATAACGATGGGGAGATTGAATTGCCCGCCGAACATGTAGTGCAGTTTTGCAGAATGGTTGACGATTTGATCCATCGCCAGGAAAGCGAAATTGATCGTCATTAATTCGGCTACGGGACGTAAGCCAGCCATAGCCGCACCATTTGCAGCTCCAACAATAACACCCTCCGAAATAGGTGTGTCGCGAACGCGTTCAGGACCAAAGTGGTCGTAAAAACCTTTTGTTACCGCATAGGTCCCGCCCCAAACGCCTACTTCTTCTCCCATTATGAAGACGTTCAGGTCTCGTTCCATTTCCTCCCAGAGGGCCTGGGATATTGCTTCTCGCATTGTAATAACAGGCATATGAAATCACCTTATTCAACGTAAACGTAATCGTACAGGGTCGCTGGATCAGGGTCGGGGCTCGACTCAGCGAATTGTATCGACTCTTTGATTGCGGTCTTAGCTTTAGTTTCTTGTGCATTTAGCTCGTCGCTCGAAATGCTTTCCGATTCGATCAAACGTCGCCGGAAGATGCCTATGGGATCATCTTTTTGCCATTTCTCAATTTCATCACTCTCACGGTACCGTTCTGGATCTCCCATGGAATGGCCTCGATATCGATACGTCAGCGCTTCCAGGAAATACGGCCCACCTGTGCGCACTTTTTCCAGTGCAGCCTTTGCGGCCTCATAAACCTGGATGACGTCCATCCCGTCTACCCGAGAATTGGGCATCCCGAAGCCTTCCGCTTTCTGGCGAATTTCACTCACAGCAGAGGCTCGGTCTACCGCGGTGCCCATGCCGTATTGGTTGTTCTCACAAACCCATAAAACGGGAAGCTCCCAAACCATCGAGAGATTCAATGCCTCATGGAAATAGCCAATATTGGTTGCTCCATCACCAAACATGCATATTGTCACCGCATCTGTATTGCGGTATTTATCTGCCATTGCCATACCTGAAGCGAGAGGCAGGTGTGCTCCTACAATTGCATGACCTCCCCAGAAATTGAGGTCTACATCGGCAAGGTGCATGGATCCTCCACGCCCCTTGGAACAACCGGTTTTTTTCCCGAGCAATTCCGCCATGATAACCTTGGGATCCATCCCACATGCAATCGCCACACCATGATCTCGGTATGCAGTGATCACCCGATCATTAGGTTTACGGGCGGCGACGATTCCACTGGCGACAGCTTCCTGGCCAATGTAGAGGTGCAAGAAACCGCCAATTTTCCCCTGCTGGTATAGTCTGGCCGAAGCCTCTTCGAGTCGGCGCACGAGAACCATCTCATAATAGAGATCAAGTAAGTTTTTTTTATCCATTCAAAGCCTATGGCTCTTCGAAATTGTTAGTGTTCTTGGATTGAACATATGCTCATCTGTAGCAAATTGTAGCAGTTATCATAACGTAGTGCTTAATGGGAGTCCCCTGCACAATCCCCACTGTCATTTGCGAAATCGGTGAATTTTATCCAGTCGAACAAAAAAGCCAAGCTTCCGCAGGCATCTTGATTATATAAGATGGGAGGGGCATACTGGCCTTGAAAGAGCCAGCCCCATTTTGCCTGAATGTTGGGTATACCCCCAAGGGCGATGATACTTGGGGGTTTAAGTTTGAAATTCAAGAAATTATCCGAGTGCCTTCAAATTAGTAAATTGGCAGGGAAGAATCGACCTGCTCAGCCCAAGCGTTTATTCCACCGCTAAGATTCTTGATCTTCCGAAAACCTGCACCCGCGAGCAATTCAAGCGCACGAGCTGAGCGGGTACCGGATTTACAGAATAACACAATTTCTTCGGCGCTGTCCAATCGATGCATTTCTGCAGCAAGAGATCCTAGGGGAATGAGATCAGCCCCATCAATTTTCGATATCTGTAATTCATGTGGCTCTCGAACGTCGATCATGTGGATCTGGTCACCCTGATTCAAGCGGCTGAACACCTGTGATGGTTCGATTTCCCATTCTGAGGGCAGACGGTCTTGCTCCCGATCATGTCCAGGAACGCCGCAGAATTCCTCATAATCGATCAGCTCTGTGATTTCTGGGGAATCGGAACATATTTTACAGCTGGGGTTCTTCTTTAACCGAAGCTCCTCAAAGCTCATCGCCAATGCATCATAGAGCAAAAGTTTTCCGATTAACGGCTCACCAATATCGAGCAGGATTTTCAATGCTTCTGTCGCCTGGAGAGTACCGATAGTTCCCGGCAGTACGCCGAAAACCCCACCTTCTGCGCATGAAGGGACTAAGCCAGGTGGAGGGGGCTCAGGGAATAAACATCGGTAGCATGGACCCTTTTCGGCCCAAAAAACACTTGCCTGGCCTTCGAAGCGGAAAATCGATCCGTAAACGTTTGGCTTTCCAGTTAATACACAGACATCGTTTACGAGATATCTTGTGGGGAAATTATCGGTGCCATCAATAATGAGATCATATGGCTCACTTATTCGAAAGGCGTTTTCGGAGGTGAAGGGCTCATCATATATATCGAGAATAATTGCTGGATTGATATCCATCAACCGATCTCGAGCAGAATCTACTTTTAGCTTTTCTAGTGAGCTCGTTCCGTGAATAATCTGACGCTGTAAATTTGTGAAGTCCACTACGTCGTAATCCACAATGCCAATCCGACCTACGCCTGCAGCCGCCAAGTACATCAATACGGGTGAACCTAACCCCCCGGTTCCGATGATAAGAACGGATGAAGCTTTTAAACGCTTCTGACCATCTAACCCTACTTCGGGCATTAGAAGGTGGCGGGAGTATCTTAAGATTTCCTCATGCGATAGCTCAGGACTGTTTTCATGATTTTCTCGTGTCGTCATACCTATTCCTCATTCGCATATCGCCAATCTACAGTGGATAAGCGATAGAATCGATTGTTCTTCTCGATCAACGTTTCAGGTAACAACCCAAAAGGTTTTATTGCTCTAATCCGTGGCTGTTCTTCGCCCAACAAATTCACTCACGGTGCAACTGCCGGAGTTGGTTGGAGCGCTCCTGATGATACTTCAAAAAGCTGGTGGATCAATTTTTCTGCTTTTGCAATTCCATGATTCACGCCACGCGGTCTGCCTTGATCGTCGATTATAAATGTGGTTGGGACTGAAAGTACACCCCATTTGTCCGCCAATTGCGTCTCAACGAGAGCGTCGATTTCTATTATTTGAATCTTCTCTCCGAAAATATCAGCAATTTGTTCAAGGGCAGGACGTTGAATTGTCGTGCAAGGAGCACAACCTGGTGTCGTGAAGTACAAGATTGCTGGTCTACCGACAAGATACTGGTCAAGCTCAAGAGCGTGCCGTGATTTTCTCCTTAATGAGAGACGACGAGCGATGTGGTATATCATCGCCAGGGCGATTGCAATCGCAAGTACAAGTAGAAGACGCTCGAGCATCAAATGGTTTCCTCTCGAGGAGGTCTTGAGCCCGGGGTACGATCAAGCGGTGCGACGCGTTGAAAGAAAGGTAATCCGAGTCGATTAAACCAATAATAGACTGCGCAGCCAACACAAAAACCCAGGAAGAGATTTAACCCCGCCAAGAAGATGACTATTCCCACAAGCGTCCAACCAAGAATAGGCAGATCGATTAAAAACGCGCCCGTGGCGAGGAATAAAACCACAGATCCGAACCCCTGGGCGAATTGGTGAGGTTCCGAGTAGTCGCGCAAGCGATCTGGCTTAACGGCCCCGATCCATCTCAACGCACGGTAAATTGGCAAGAACCCAGGTTTCTTAATCAAAGTTCCTAACAACATAACCAATGCGACGATGGATGATACGAGCGCCAAGTCTGCTACGAAGGCAATCAAAAGAAGTGTGATGATGGAAGCTTGATTTGTTCGAAGGGCAGCGTGATCCACGAATGGAAGTGTTTCAGATTCACCTGAGCCACCAGCAATGCTGGGAACGATCATCAATTTATCATTTTCACCTACATGTGTTTCATGGCCTGAAAGATTGCGAATATCTTCCTCATTGATAAAAATATTGACATACGCTCGAAGATTGCCTTCACTATCAAATAAATGAGGCTGTATGCTGGGATACTTTGATGCCACTTCTTGAAGTATGATCCCCACCGTCTTCCCGTCAACATCTATCTCCCTCAAGCCCTCTGTATAAGGGCGAAGAGGGGTCGGGATACGAATAAGTGTCATTTTTCCTCCAAAATATTTTCTACTCCAGGAGTAGTTTCTCTTCTCTGAATATGCGTTCCTCGGTCAAGCGCCAAGAACGGCTCTCGATGGCTGTTTTCTGATGGACACTGGTGATGATGTAGGAATACCAAGGAAGCGCTTGCTCATGATCGAACTCAGAGGGTTGAGCTGGGTGATCGGGGTGCGAGTGATAAATGCCAATAATCTCCAAACCCATTTCATCCGCAAATTCTTCTGCGTTGATCATGTCTTCCGGAGTAATCATGTATCGTCGATGACGGTGCTCGACCTCAAATTTATTTGTGAGAGGCAAAATACGCTCCACAACACGATTCCCGTCTTGCTCTCTGCCAATGAGCACGCCTGCGCCTTCTTCGGGGTATGCGTTTTCTGCATGACTCCGAATTTCATTGAGAATTTCAGGCTCTAGGGAGATCATTGCTCATCTCTCCAGAAGTCCATATCTAAGTATTTGCTCGCAGAATCAGGCAGCAAAACCACAATCAGACCGTATTCCAGTTCAGCTCCGAGGTGAAATGCAGCGCTCACTGCGGCTGCTGCAGAAATACCCACAAGTAAGCCCTCTTCTTGTGCCAATTGCTTCGCCATACGATACGCATCTTCCGTACTCACTTGGAGATGTGCATCTGGCAAACCTGGATCATAGAATTCAGGATTGAGGCTTGAAGCCATATGTTTTAAACCTTCGAGGCCATGAAGTGGTCGGTCTGGTTGGACGGCCACAAGTGTAATATCATCAGTATTCGCCTTGAGATATTTGCCAGTTCCCATCATCGTCCCACTGGTGCCGAGTCCAGCAATGAAATGGGTTAGGCGCCCCTCAGTCTGCTGCAAGATCTCAGGCCCCGTCGTAAGGTAATGGGATTTCCAGTTCATGGGATTGCTGTATTGGTCGGCAAAGAAATACTGCTCAGGACTTTGATTTGCGATCTCTGCTGCAACGATTTGTGCCCCATCCGAGCCCTCCAATGGATCGGTTAATGTGAGTTCGGCCCCTAATGCACGCAAGATGGATAAACGATCCTTACTAGCGTTTGCTGGGATAGCGAGGTGGACCTTTATCCCAAGGGATGCAGCGAGTGTGGCGTAGGATATTCCCATGTTCCCCGAAGTTGAATCAAGCAAATGAATCCTGTTGTCTATAAGGCCTCCATCGAGCGCATGCTGTATTATTGCGGCCGCAGGGCGGTCCTTGACGGAACCGCTTGGATTATGCCACTCAGCTTTGACGTATATTTCGACAGATTTTGCAAGTTCACCCTTGATGTTGCTGAGAGGAATAAGTGGCGTATTGCCTACTTGATCGATCAAGGATGATTGTTTAATCCGATCTCTTGTTCTAACAATTGTCATTTCATCGGTGCTACGCATGAGTTACTCCGGTTAAGAAAAACAGCCAATTAGAAAAGAAAAAGACTCGCATTTCACGACATCCAAGTTATTCCTTACTTGGGTGCGGGAGCGAGCCTTCACTCGTTAATTGGCTGTAGGTTTTTATAGGCCTAAAACGAGGAGACTACTACCCCCGCTTCAGACATGTGCAAAAGTCCACAATTTTCTCCAGTTGTCTAAACCACCAATTTATGATAATTTGACAAAGTCTATGCAAATTATATGCTCTAGCTTCCCCCTGTCAAGGTTGGGAAGCTTACATTGCTGGTTCACAATTGGAATGATGATTTAATGAAGTCCTTATGGAGCAGGTGTACAAAAATTGCTATAATCTACGGCGAAAAATACTGGATTTTTCGATATTTGGATCGTGGTGAAGGGTTTCCCCTGAACATGATCCACTGTATAAAGTGCATCTTATTGTAGAGCGGCGAAGAAAAGATAAAAAACGATTTTGAAGTAAAATAAAATTTGGACCTATTGCTGACAGGATCTGGAAATTAATAGTGATGATGACATCAGGGCCAGGAAAGTTAGAATCGGATACGCAAAAACAGTCGCCTGTACCGGAAGCGATGCGGTATTTGGGAATTACCTTAGTAACCGCAGCGGTTCTAGCGACTTTATTTACTGCATGGAGCCCAGCCAGTTTAGATCCAGGGGAGGTTGTGGGAAGGATTCTGGATTTTGCCATTGGCCCAGATTCCACCGAGGATACACTCGCAGTGGATGCTATGACTGCGGAACCGCAATCGCTGCGCATTGGGATTGTTGCTGGCCATTCAGG
>SDBU01007659.1_pt1 | contig 12399 bp, 21 predicted proteins | sample 2277071 | NCBI WGS metagenome assembly SDBU01 (sample SAMN10397929, study PRJNA504765) | marine sediment metagenome | isolation source: marine sediment core GS08_GC12, 126 cmbsf | place: Arctic Ocean: Gakkel Ridge, Loki's castle | collected 2008
GTCCAAGATCGTGACGTAAAGCTTCTTCAGGCCAGGGCGATTATCACAGGCACTTAGCCGGGCTCTAGTATTCACCTTCCAGGCCGGATTGGGGTTGACTTTCGGCTCAATCAAAAGTTCTTCTTCACTCATTACATCACCTCCACTTTCAATAAGGGGGAAGCCAGCGCGGAGTACAGCGTTAGCCACGCGGCATCGAAGATTGCACCGGCTTCCCCGGCGACCTCGCTTAGGCCTGGTAGCTCCAGAGAGGTCTCTCAAACACACAAAAGGGCCCGGTATTCAACACAGGGTTACCAGGCCCAACTACATTATACCAAATTCTTTCTCTCTTGTCAAGAGACAACCTGATTTGACAAATCCATTATTTCATGTTACAATGTACACATCATTCAAGGGAGGTACGAAATGCAGGAAAAGGGCAGTTACTTTGAACAGCAGGTCAGCACCGAAGAAGCTCAGGCGACAATTGAGCTTGAGGAGAAAGAGACAGGAAGCAGACTCACTGAGTTGGAGAAGGTTGTTTTTGAAGCGCTTGGGCAGGCATCTATGTGCTGGGATCCAAGGCCAACTGGCGTTTTCGACTCTCAGATGGCAGTGGTAGTGGGCGATAACTTGATGCGCGAGATTTCGACGATAACGGGGGCGGGCCGAGGCGCAGAACAGCAAACCAAGATACTTGCGGACTACCTTATGCGTGAGTGCCCGCACGAAGTTGTTGATGGGGGAGCCGGCACTGTTGCGATTCTCGTACTTGAGAAGTACCGCAAGGCCCTAAGAGCCATTCTCAACAAGATCGGCGATCCACAGCCAGGATACCCTCAACCCAACACCTACGCGATAGCAAAGGATGCACTGGGGCCACCCGCTGATACATTCTATGAGGGGACAGATCTAAGAAGCCAGATCACCAAAGAAGCAACGACACCAAAATCCAAACACTTAAATACAAAGGAGGAGCTGAAATGAATACGATCGATCCGGGTAACGTGGAACAGGAAAGCCTACATAGCCGCATTGTTAACATCAGCGACAAGGCACACGAGGTTTGTGTTGTGCTAGACGCCATTGTTGGCAGCAAGCCATCAGGCCAGAAGGACCCGAAAGAGCCAGGAACTACGCTTGAAATTATGCGCCACTCGCTGATTGAACTAGACCGAAGAGTGCAGTATATCCTTGATCAGGTCGTAGCCGTGCAAGGCCTGCTTTAGCGCATGGGAAAGAACATACAAGCTGCGCTACATTTCTTCATCGGCCTGACCCCCAGGAGCTGGCGGCCAAACTTCATCCCGCAAGAGCTTCACGTCGACGACGAATCCGCACAGTGTCGGCAGTCAGCGCCTTCGGCTACTATCACCCACGTCAAGATATCCCTGCGCCAGCCTGCCTCCGCCCCTGGCTTGCTCTTCACCATGGAGTCTTTGGACGCTGAAGAATGGCTCAGCTCCCGCAGACGCCGATTAAACTATCGCTTGTTATCCTTTCTCGCGCGCCGCTGGCCAAGCCTTTCGCCATGGGAATCAGTCTTCCCCTACCCACTCCGCCTACCCGCTGGACTTCCATACGCAATATTCCAGCTACCGAGCTTACCGGAACCCATCCATCTTGTACAAAGGCTCACTTATCGCTTCAGGATCATCGAAGCAGGCTGCGACCTGCCCGGTGCCGGCCTTCAAATCAACACATACATTACGAAGCAAGACTGCGGAGGCGCGAAAGCGTCTGGTAAGAACGTTGAAGTGCCAGCGGGGTAGCTGGTAGCTCAACAGGCTAGAGCGGTTCTGCGCAGAACGGATACGGGTTCAACTCCCGTCCGGTACCACTACTGATTTGACAAATTCTGAAAAGAGGTGGCAACAGCATGGCAATGCTCAAACAATTCATTGAGTTGAGTAGATGGTTCAATCGGAAGTCGCAACACTATGTTCTTGGGAACTGGACAGCGTATTTACCCTGGAGATGGCATTTCAGGAAACGACTTAATTATCTGAAGCGGTACCCAGGCGCATGGGCCAAATTCATGTGGCTTTCACGTTGGGATATTTGGCAGCCGCAAGAGAAAGTGCACGGTTAAGCCACGCCAGAGGAGTATTAGCGACATAAAACAAGAAAAGCGACTCACCGTTCGTCTACCAAAGAACCTCCACGACCAGTTCAAGGCGGCTACGGCCGGCAACGGCAAGGACATGACCGAGGTCATTCTGGAGTTCGTCAAGGATTACGTCAAGTTTCCATACCGCTTTACCGTTCACGCAGATGCGGCCGACTGGAAATTAGTTGAAAAGCCAAAAGACGTAATCGTGCGCCCCGAGCAGTACGAGGAAGCATTACGTATTCTTCAGAGCACATTAGAGGAGGTCGACCCATGCAAGACGTCATGCAAGGTATCATCGTAGAGTATCTAAGCCCAATGGAGAAAGGCATACTCCACGCCGTCTTGCACAAGTATGGCATTGAAAACATAAGAGCCTTCATACGCTTTTGGGACGGAACGAAGATCCAAATTGACGGAGAACTGTCGCCCACAGAAATCAGAGCATTAGCTACGTTCATGGAGATGATGGAGGCGCTCGAAATCACTAAGCAGATATTTGACCCCACTCTCGACGAGACAATAACCATACGTTCACCCACTACACCAAAGGAGGAGGTCGACCCATGCAACCCAACTTCGCCATCGGAACCATCGTCGGATTCGCAATAGCAAGCACCATCTGGTGGATAGCCTACGAAAAGCAGCCAGGCTTCCCCTGGAGGGTTCGCGTACTTGAAGGCCAATGCGTCCCCTGGTGGGCGCGCCGATGGAGACATAATTATTTGGACCGCTCTGTGGACGTACTGCCCATTCCCATATGCTGGATAGCCAGGGCACTCTACAATCTCTGGGTCTTCTCCTTCCGCTTCCGCCGGAACAGCCTGGAACACAAGCTCGTTATCGCCTACGACCTGGGCCAGGCCGACGGGCACAGCAAGGGGCACAATGCAGGTTACGAAAAGGGTCTCCTGGAGGGGATCGATACGCACAAGGCTCTAGTGTCAGAGGCAGCTACGGAGCTTAAGGATCTTCTGGGCCAGCTTTTTGGATTGCAAGGTAAGGAGGTCGACGTCTAATGGATGCCCAAATCGAACGCTTCCTAGTCGGCATCGACAAACTATTTATGGCAGCCAAGCGTTGGTACCAAGACCAAATTGCTCTTGCCTCACGCATCCCGCCAACTTTCTTCAGGGACAGCCCAAAAACCAGCTTGTCGCTTACCAAAGATCAAGCCTACGATCGTGTCAGGCACACAGCCCACCTTATCACCAAATTCAAGTCGGTTGCGGCCAACGACGGCATTGAAGGCATGCAGTCCCTCGCAGCAGACCTGTCGCCACACGAGCTATCACTTCTCACCAACGAACTCGAAGCCCAAGGAGCAGGCTGGATCTCCGCCTGGTTGCAGTTATCCGTCAGTTCCAATAACGAGTCAAACAGTGACCAAACTCCGCCAAGGTAAAGCTACAATTGATTTCAACTGTCGCCATCCAGGCGGCAAACTGAAACACCCCCACGGCAAAAGCCGCAAGGAAGCCTTCTGCCCAGGCTGCCAGTTCGAGTACTACGGGCCCGGCTGCCTATTCACACCAAGCGACAGCGGCGGGACAGCATTTGGGCGCAACTCTACCGCCAAGCCCTTCCGCCGGGAGCATGCCAAGCGAGGACCCAAGCCAGTGGCCAGCACCACCGGCGGCCGCTGGAAGCCAGAGCACATTCTCGAAGTCATCATAGAGCACTTCAAGAATCACCACGAATGGCCTACCACCACGACAGCCTTCCGACGCAGCCCACGATTGCCACATTCCTCAACAGTTCGGAGGCATTTGGTCAGCATTGAGAACGCAGTGCGGCTGGCTCAGGAAAAGATGGAAAGGGACACCGAAGTCTAATGGACACCCAAAAGCACCAGGAGCTTGCGAAACAACTCTACCCAGTCGAACCACTCAAGAGAAGTCACTGGACACAACTGTCTACATCAGCCCTCATCGACCTGGCTTCCTGGTTTAGCCAACTCATCAGGCCACCAGAAGGCTGGTCAGCCTATCCCGAACCGCTCAACGAATCCATCAGCTCTTTCTTCTTCTACGACAGCTTCTTCGTCAAGCTCCGCCACCCGCCCACGGACGAACCACTTAAACGAGGCACGTTGATCCTCATTTCGTTCGAACATTTGGCTTTCCTCCGCACCCTGGACGACTATGAGATCACGAAAGTCATAGACGCCAACGTACAAGCGGCCATCGCTGGCAGTTTGCCACTCCCGCCCGGTAATCAGTACCCAACCTATTTCTTCAACGCTACGCTCGGACTCGATGACGTTCAAAGCCCGCCGCCAGAATATTGACCAAAGGAGTATGAAATTGAAAAAGAAAGCCGTTTACGCAGGACTTGACAAGTGCGGAGCATTTGCGCGACTCTACATAATAAACAAGCAAGGCTCAAACGACACAGGGGTCCCCCCGACTCGCAAAGAATGGATCAAGATTCTGGACGCGATCGGCGCGGAAATGGGAGAGATGCTCCTCGTCTCGCTTCGCAGACAACCACAATTTACCGGTGACGACAACCCCGCCGCTCTCTCGCCAGAAGAACTGGCCCTTCCACACAATCTTCAAACAGCATGGGACCTATTCGTTGATCTCCCGCAGATCCACGACGACGACATGCCTGACTTCCTTCGTCACATCCATGCCGCACAACGAATTCTTCTGTCCAGACCAGCGCTGAGGGCGATCAACAAGCGAGAAGAAGGCACAGAGCCGGCGACACCTGATGCCCTTCGCGTCTGCACCACCTGCCTGATCCACCACTACCAGAACTGCGAAACCTGCTTTGGGTGGGGAGTTTATGTAGGGCCTTTTACAGAAGACCGGTTGATTCCTGTTAGTGCACATAATGCACACACCAAGGAATTTCTTTGGGCTACATCGCCATGCCCCGAGTGCGGAAGTGGGCCCGGGGGAATGCCGAAGGGAGGAATCAACCCAGGCAAAACTTGCTACCAATGCTCCCACTTCCCCCTTTGTACTTATGTAGGAAGCGCCATAAAACAAGCCAGGTCAGCCGGGAAAGCCATACTAGCTCAGGCAGCCGAAGAGGACTGTGCCTCCTTCTTGCCACGGGAGAATCCATAATGCCCCAACGAATCGCCATAGCCGGAATACCCAAGTCAGGCAAAACTACTCTCGCTAACAACCTCGGAGACGCCATCCACACCGACGACTTCATCCACCTCGGCTGGAGCCAAGCCTCCAAAGCCATTTCCCTACTATTCGAAAAACCCGGCCCCCTCATCATTGAAGGCGTAACCATCCCCAGAGCCTTACGCAAATGGCTCCAACAAAACCCCAAAGGCAAACCCGTAGACCAAGCTATCTTCCTCAACACACCCCACATTCCCCTCTCCCCCGGACAACAACGCATGGCCAAAGGCTGCCGCACTGTCTGGCTCGCAATACTGCCAGAACTACTCAAGCGCGGCGTCGTCATTGGGGAAGACGAATCCACGAAAGGAAAAGGGAAATGTCACACGCAGTCCAAATAACCGTGATAGCAGATCAATATATCCAGCTTCTCGGCAAAGAGACCAACGTCCACGATCTAAAGACGATCACGCTAGACGGCGACGGGATCATAGTAAGTTTCCAAGCACAAGAATTCTGCATCCGGTGCGAAGCCCCAATTCCACCCGATAAGAGTTACATCCCAGTCCCTGGCGATGACGAGCCCTGCTGCGTGGCTTGCTACAACGAGTGGGTCGGCAAGAACTCAAAAGCGGCCGAAAACCTCAGCAGATCTTCTACAACGGCCGCGTAAACTAATATGGGTAGCCGTCAATAGCTCCAGGGTTGCACATTTCTTAAGGAGAACAATATGAAAACATATGTCTATTGCAGTAAAACAGCTACAACCACAGATGCAATCGGCCTGGATACCTGCCAAGGCCATGCAGACGAAGCCAACGACTACCATGAATCAGTAACAGGCCGCAACCCCAACGACGACGCCTACGAGTATTGCCACGAACACTCTGATATGTGGGAGCCCGGTTGCAAACGATGCGAAACTTGTTCTCAACACCACTACAGAAAAACTGTCCAACAGTTCTTGGATTCGCCCGTAAGCCATCAATTGCAGATTCACTCATTCGACAACCACGAAGAGATGATAACATTTTTGTCAACCCCTCAGCGATTTGAAACCCCCAAGACACCCCAGCCCCCAACACAGAAATAACACAGCACCACCCACAGCACCCCCGACCAATGTGTATTCATTGGCAAAAACGAGGCGCAGATGTGGGAGGGACCGGAGAGGGTATGGGAGACAAAGTTGAAATATACTTCACCGCTCGCTTCCAGCCCGCCTTCAGCGGCCTGTCCGCATCGCTACGTCACAGCCGGCGTAGAGCAGCCCAAAGACACGGGCTGCAGGCTTCGCCTCGTTGCTGCATCAGGAATCAGGCCAACCTCACAGCCGGCGTAGGTCGCTCACCCCACAGGGCTTCGCTCGTGCGTCCCGCACACTGGCACTATCGTTGCTAAAGCAACTCGTGGCGTGCCGCCACACCCGCCACCTCCCCGCCTGCAACAACACTCTTCTTTTTGAAGTGCGCCGCGTCTCGCCCGACACCATCCACCCCGCCCCACCCTGTTGACTCATCGAGACCAATTGTTGCTTGACACCGCCAGGGCCGAGGGAGCTACCCCTTTTTATGAATCCAAGGAGCATGCTGTGCAAGGAATATACAAGATTAGAAACATAGTCGATGGGCGCTACTATCTGGGCCGGAGCCAAGACATTGAGGCGCGGTGGCATGTTCACAGGCTACGCCTTGCAGCCGGGCAACACAAGAATCACCATTTACAGGCAGCCTGGAACGAGCATGGAGCTGCCTGTTTTGCGTTTGAGATCGTTGAGGAAGTCCAAGTCGAGTCTCTTCTTCTGCAGCGAGAACAAGTCTGGCTAGACAAAGCCTTCACTAGAGACATCCCCTATAACATATTGGAACTGGCCGACGGTTCGGATATGCCAGCCAAAAATCGTGCAGGTCTTTGCAGCCCGCCAAGACGCCGCGGCAGGTGTAGACGCAGGCCTACTTCCGAGTCTGTTTGCCAGAAACGGGATACGGAGCACCAGGGCGAGGCTAAGGAAAGACATGTTATCTGCACAGCCTTGGTGAGGCTGTATAATTGTCCTGCACCACCTGCGCGGGAAGACTATTTAGAATTAGATTTCTCTGTGAAATTACAATATCTGTAAGTCGTTCATCTCGTCGGGAGCTCGGGACTGATACGGTGGCATCACCTACAATCGCCTCTCGCTAGACCCGCTCAGCCAGCAGTACCGTTACACGCCTGTTTCCACACGGGGTTGGTGAGGGCCAAGGATCGGGAGGCTTACAACGCAAGCAAGGCAAACCATAGGAAGGGAAACCATCTGAACAGGTCAGCGCCGCTCTAGGGATATTCGAAAGTGGTGGAGGGGGGACGCAAAGAACGCATCCCCCCTCCACCACTTTCGCAAAACATACCCTAGGCATCGCTGACCTGCATGAGGAAGACCGTACCGCCGTCTTCCTCAAACTCCATCTAGCTCCCCCCCCTCCCACATTATACCACGCACCTTAAAACGTCAAGGAGGGAAATCGAGCGACGACCGCAACATTAAAATTTTTGTTGTGCCAGCCGATTGAGTAGGAAAGTGTGCGGTTGACGAGTTAAAGAGAAACTCGTCAACCGCACACTTTCATTTTATTTTCGGCTGGTCACACCAACGGCAAGCCTAAAATTCTAACGTTGCGTAACATGTCGCTCGATTTCCTAGCTGCGCACCAGGCGATCCTTGTAGGAACGGGCCACGAGTGATTTGGGAAAGACGCAAAAAGACGCTAAACCCTTTCCCAAATCACACGAGGCCCGGCGATTGAGAAGTCGCCTGGATGCTTGTCCTTGACATTTTAAGGAATCTGCGTGGTACGTAGGGGGAAAGGGTTTAATAGAACGAAAAATTGAAGGAGGTAGGTAGATGATTAAGGTAATGAGTTGGTGGGATTTAGAATGGGGAGTAGAGGTGGAGTCGAGAATTTGGAGTTTGAGCAATGGTATTCCTGATAAGTTGAAGTGGAGAGTGAGTGGTAAAGTTGGTTGTTTGGTTCCGTTATGGAAAGATGTGAATGAGTTTAAGGAGAAGATAATTGATGAGGAGGAGTTTGTGAATAGGTATAGGGAGTTGATTAGGAGAAGGTGGAAGGATGTGAAAAGGTGGTTAGATAGTTTGGGGGATGAGGATTTGATACTGTGTTGTTGGGAGAAGAAAGGATTTTGTCATCGGTACTTGGTAGTGAAATTGATTGAGAAGTTTAGGAGTGATTTGAAATTGGAGGTGTCATGAAGTTGTTACTCGTAACCGGTAGTCGAAGCATTTCGGAAGGCGGTCGTTCTTATGCACGCAGAGTGGTGCAACGTGTCAAGGAAATCGGTGGTTCGATCGTCGTCGGTGACGCATCAGGCATCGACGAGGTAGTTATGCAAGAGTGTCATCGTCTAGGAGTTGCGTGTACTGTAGTCGGAGCATACAGTCGACTGCGGCGGCGGACACCGAGTTGCAAAGTGGTTCAGCGTCGAAGCTCGTACATCCAGCGTGACAAGTACATGGCTAAGCAATGCGACTCCTGCTTAGCCATCTGGAACGGTAGCAGTCGTGGCACCAAGGCAACGTACGATTTTGCAGTCGAGCTAGGCAAGACTGCATGGTTGAAAACATTCAAGGAGGTGAGAGAGTCATGATTAAGATCGTGACAATTCAATACGACGAGCAGGCCCGACGCGACGAGGAGGTCGTGGTTGGGTTTGCAGAGACAGAGGAGTTGGCAAGAGTGTTCTGCCAGCTCCTCGCATTTGTCGATGGCGGCTGGTATAGTTTCCAGCGCCTATCGGCTTAGGTTGGTACGGTGTCCACAACGAGGCCAGCGACCCGGGCAAGTGAGAGACCGGGACTTACCCAAGGAGGTATTTGAAATGTTCAACGTAGCGAAACTGCATTTGAGGGAGGGGCCCGCGGACTATCGGGTCCCGTACAGGAACAGCGTGCTCGAGCTGGAGTACCCCGACCTTCGCCTGGGGATACTCGCCACAAGCACCAAGCCCGAAGACCGCTCAGCCATGGAGTATATGCTGAGCCACGGCTACAAAGGACTCCATCTCGACTTCGGGACTGGCTCAAAGAAGAAGGGTCAGTTCATCGTCTCCGATCAGGCTGTGGCTCGCCGCTTCTGGGAGACGCCAGAGCAGGCCATGGCCTACGGCTCGAGCCTCTTGAGCACCTGCATCGAGCCGCCCCACCGGGGCCCCATGACGGTCAAGGTCGTCCAGGACGGAGAGGACGGCACGGGCGATTGCCACGCCAAGCTGTGCAGCGTCTGGGCGGGCATGGCACTGGGAATCGCGAATGAGGCCGCACAGTTCCGCCTGATTGCCGGCCCCTATCTGGCCAAGGGCACGGCCATCACCTACGCAGATCCGCGGGTGATGGACGCTGACTTGATCATCCCGCTGAGTTCCTTCAAGTCGGCCAAGAAGCCAGAGCCAGGACTCTACGAGTGGGAAGACGTCACTTGGGGCACTGTGAGCCGCAGCAAGGAACTCCAGGTAAAGGTTGGGTATCAGATTCTCCAGTGGTTCTCGAAAGAGGCAATCGAGAAAGACGTGATGCCCCACGTGGAAGAGCAGATCGAGGTCTTGCTAGAAGCTGGGCGTTCAGCCAAGGTAGCCACGGCGCTTCTCAACCTCAATGGAGTCAAAGCTGACTTCAACATGCTGAAGGTAATCAGAGCCGACAAATTCGACAGGCTGAGAGGCCACCCCTGGATCGTGAGGGGATTGACCACCATGCTCCGCCAACGCTGGATGCACCTCGCGCTCGGAGCCGGCCTTCACGCCATGGGACTGATGGGAATGCCAGACGACGACCTCCCCGACGGGGTAGTCGCTTCTCCACACCTAAAGGAAGGCCCAGTCATCGCCTTCCGCTACCCCGTCCGCTCTTGGGCCGACATTCGCCTCTGGGACGCGACTCCCTCCGAGCACCAAGCGCACGAAGGATGCGTCTGGATGAATCACAAGACGGCTGGCTCAATCCTAGGGGACTTCGACGGAGATTACTACTGCTTTCTCTCCGCCGCTGACTTCCCGCACCTAGTTGACGAGATTCGCCAATGGCAAGAAACTCGCCAGCAACCACCGTCCATCAGCCAGAAAGTCGGTCATGAATCTTACACACGGCTTGCCTCACCGTGGGAAGACCTGCCCAGGGTAGCCATGGATCAGACCAATAATCCACTTGGCTTAATCACTTGGCTCATCGCAGCAGCAGTCGCCTCAGATCACCTCGACATCGCTGACACTCTGGTAGCCGAACTCCAGTTGGCAGTCGATAGCTGGAAGTATGACTTGCAGAACGACTGGTCAGTAATCGACAAGGCAGGGGAGGAGGTCGAGCCCCCCGCCTGGCTGACCGATCGCAATAGCCGCGAGGCGTTCCTAACACGGCCACTAAAGGTCGACCCACCACCAACGCTCTTTGTCCTAGAGGGGCTCGTGCAATCTTGGGACAAAACAGAAACGTGGTGGGAAGCATTCTACTCCTCCAAGTCACGCCAAGACTGTGAAGAACAGTCCGTCGATTGGGCAACCGAGTACCACCATCCTCCAGGCAGCACACGCATCAACGAAATCCCAGACGGTTACGCCCCCGACAGCATCTCCCTCATCGCCCATCGTGTCGCCCAGGCCTGGGAGCCGCCCTCGCTCCGCTGCCGACCCCTCAAGGAGTTCCTGCCACTCTTCCCCCGCAGCACTCACCACATAGAGGCAGCCAGGCGCTCCAACCAGAGATGGGGAAAGAGAATCGGCGAGGCCATCGAGCAGGGGAACCTCGATGAGGTAATGCCCGAGCTACTGGCCACACTGGAAGGCTGGACGGAGACGGTCGAGGACAAGGACGGTTGGGCCGCAGCTCTCTGGCGCGTCGCCCACAGCAGCCGGCACCCCAAGGCCACGGCGTCGCTCCCCTTCCACGCCTTCCCAGACATCGTGGCAGACAGACTCCAGGGGCCCCCAGAGGCCCCCGAAGTCATCAGCATCGTCGGGCTGAAGTACCACGGCTGGGCTGATCACCTCGACAGCCTGGCAGCGGCACACGAGATCATCGCGATCCAAGAGACGATCTTCGAGAACGCGCTCCGCAGCACAGCCTTCGTCGGAGGACGCTCGCTCGGCCTGGTGAGCAGCGAGACACCTTGCCCGCCAGGGTTCTACCCCCGCAACCTCGTCTGGAACGAGAGCGGGTGCGTGTTCGCGACGGCTTGAACGCGCCTTGCGGCGCAGGGTAACGAGGGTCCAGGTTCTCCCCGCTCGGAGAGCCTGGGCCCTTTTTTTGTTTCACACCTATCAGCGATGGTAGAACCCCGCGTTCAACCCTTGATCTTCAGCGATGGCTCAGGCAATGGGGTGCACGAGGGGAAATCATTCAGGAAAGGAGGAACCACCATGTCATTCGTACAATGGCTCAAGGACAAACTCGGCCGTGGAGAAGAACCCACCTACATCGTCAGGAACGTCAACAAGCCATCGAGCCGCGTCTTTGGCCTGAAGCTCCGCGGCCTCGGCTACACGCGCAAGGACAAGAGGCGCAGCAAGAAGAAGCGCAATATCGCCAAGAATAGCCGCCGCCGCAACCGCTGACCCCGACCTCTAGTATGCCTTTTTTGCCTCGACGCCTGGCTTTTCGTGACGACTCACTTTCGCACCCACTACCTGTAGAACACGCTCCACATCTTGTATAGAAAGGAGGCTATTGTCATGCCGTTGTAAATAGACACTCACAGCAGCATCCATAACGGTGCTGAATTGAATAGCGGGGCTGGCTACCCCGCACCACGGCCTAGCCTGGTCGGCTAATAGCTGGGTTCGATTCCTGGCATGGCCGCATACACACCGCAGTCAGCGGCTGCGCGACACCGCTGGCCCGACAGCTATTCGTCGCCCGTTGACTGCTACCACCAACTGTCCACCTCCTTCAGTTGGTGTCAGCGGTCAGAGGATGACAGCTTGACAATGCTCTCTGCTCGTGCTACAATCACTGAGATGGGGCACGGGGAAGATGACATAATGAATACGCACCCTGCTCAGCCCAATTGCCACTATGCGAAGTCTCGCGGGAGGATACTTCAATGTCCAACCAGATTTCTCAAGTCGATCTGGACGATCTCGAACTTCTTCTCAGCCAGCGCCCTTCTTCCACTACCTCCAAGGGCCACGATGATTGGTACACTACCCAAGATAAAGAGCCTACCCATACCT
>SDBU01007660.1_pt1 | contig 12398 bp, 29 predicted proteins | sample 2277071 | NCBI WGS metagenome assembly SDBU01 (sample SAMN10397929, study PRJNA504765) | marine sediment metagenome | isolation source: marine sediment core GS08_GC12, 126 cmbsf | place: Arctic Ocean: Gakkel Ridge, Loki's castle | collected 2008
TCATAAATTTTAAAGTGTTTTAATTATCATTATCATCTAAATAGAATTACTTAAGAGATCTGTTTTTAATAACGTACAATATATTTTCAGTCCATTAGTTACACTTTGATTTGGTATTTTTTGTCAACAAATGTCCAAACGGTTTTGTATACTATACCGGCTATGTACAATGCTCCCGGTTGCAATGTACCATGCAAATCCATTTTTTCACAGAGTCTTTTTACAGCTAGCTTTTCATTATCATCGTAGCTAGAATCCCAATGAATTATAATAGAATGCCCACAACCATCATCAACTTCGACTCTAGCCTCTTCGTGATTTGTGGCCGGTAAATACTTTGTAGTGATTGCAATCATCTTTCAATTCCTTACCATTTACCGGATCATTTAATTGAATATCGTAACTCATAATATTTCCCTTTTTTGGTTGGGTTGATTTACTGTCCAATATTCCTAGTTTAAGTTATACTAGCATACCCAACACGCCACCCAATCATATTGTTAACTTGAATGGGTTCAACCCGACCACTTGTGGTGAACGTGAGTCCATTAAGATGAGATGGATTGATCCGCATATTCACACCCGACCGGATGTCTTCTACAAAAAGCTCGCCCGATGGATTCGTATAAACCCGCAGATTGCCACGCTCATAATGGATCGGGAACTGATCGCCCCCGAACCTGTACTTTACCTCTGTCTTTGCGACTTGTGTCATCTGACACCTTCTTCATGTGTTGTTAGTGTGACTGTCCAATGCTTCTGGTTTACATATAACACATCTTTCCACAATGTCAAACCATTTACACAACGTTTTCCACGCCCATATGACGTTGTAGCTTTTTGATGACTTTCTTCATAATCAAACTAACATTTGCCTTAGTCATTTCCATATCATCCGCAATATCTTGAAGGGTAAAGCCTACCCACCGATATGCCCACACATATTGCTCTCTTGATGAGAGTTTGTATACTCCTTGAAAGAATTTTTCTTCTTCTTCCCTGTTACTAATTCTATTGACATGTTCGCCCATACTTTTTTGGTAGTTTATAAAGTTTAGACTTGGATATGGACTAGTTAATTGTCGCCCATTTTCATCATTATTTGTTCTTATAACATTGATCGACGCACATATTTGTTCTCTCTTTTCGGCAGTGGCCGACTGATATGTTGAACGAGGGATACGTACTATTCCACCCATATTGTATACCTCTTGTTGAAATCCTGCTCTTACCCAATACCACAGATATGCTGCCTGACGCAATTCTTGTCTGTCCACTCCACCAGCCGCTACTGATAGTTTTATTTTCCTATTTTTGTCAAATCTTTCTAATACCTTTCTTTCTAATATGTAACGTACGCATGCTTGTACACCGTCATTTTGAGAGATTTTGTTAGATCTTCCATCTTTTTGACGAAATTCCTGTACAAACTTGTGGATAAGTGGTAAATTCTTCACTAACATTTCGTTACGTTGTGTAACGTTCATGGACACTTCCCCTTTGTTTGTGTGAATTTGTCCTTTTGTGATAGTATACCACAAGAGAAAAGGTTGTTAAACATATCAAAGTGATTTTCTATATAGTGTTTGTTTAATCAAAATATACCAAATACTCCTTATATAAAGGTTATGATATATTATGATGTGTATTAATGTATTTTGTAGTGTTTTGGACTTTGTAGGTTTCATGTTTTGGTCATAATTTGTCAGAATATTGCATACAAAACCCCTATTTTACTTACTACTACCCCGGTAGTAGATAGAAATTACTCACTTTTTCAACAGAAAACACACTTTTCAAAAACATTTTCCTTTTTCCCCAAAATGACTTCAAAAAGCTTGACACACTACTCTCTGAGAGGTACATTGGACCCTCTTTTTTTGTCTTTTTTTGTCTTTTTTTGTCTTTTTTTGTCTTTTTTCTATGTTTTTAGCCTTAATAAAAACATGTTTTTATGCTAGAAGTCTCCCTGAGAGCGGGTTATGACCTTTTTTGGACCCCAAAGCACCTTTTTTTGAAAGTTTTGGTGTTTTATCTAAACTAGGGGTAAAGTTTTTCAAAAAAGTGTGAAAAGTGTAAGAAATTTGTTTGTTTTTTTGATGATTTTGGATGATTTTGACTTGTAATTTGTTTTTTTGGCGTTATTATTTGTCCCAGAGATTCTTTTTTGTGTGTTTTGTGTTTTGGTCAAAGTTTTGGTCAAAACTAGGGGCTTACCTCATCTGGTTTAGCTGTAACTACTCACTTAAATCTAAATCACATTCAACCAGACTCCCCAATAATAGATCAGGGAGCTAGGCAGAATGAGATTCTAACCAATCGATACACTTGTACTGGCTTCAATTAGGATCGAATCCTCAGTAGACTCGATCCTATTGTAATCGTCAAGGTCTCGACCGGTGCCGTCGCCGAAATAATCGTGGACTGCTTTAGACTCTCCTTCTGGGGTTGTTACGATGGTTTCCGACTGTCCCTCAAAAATCACTAGCTTCAACCACATGATAGAAATCTCCTGAAAGGGGTGAAAAAAGAATTACAGACAACTAGTCTTTGGAAGACTGCCATTTTGGCAGTCTAATCTGCCCGATCAACTGGAAGACCTACTTTCTTACGCCAGTGCTTAATATCGCCAACACTGATGAGTTTTTGCTTGCACAGATATTGAAGAAGTTTTTGATACTGTATCAGCGTTAAATCGTCTGTAAATGAATAGATTCGCGGGTTCATTATTTTTTACCTTTTTGTTGAGAATAGAGACTGCCATTTTGGCAGGTAATTCCTACTGACCGACTAGTAGCTCGGCCGCGTCATCAATACCGACACTAATATCACTCAAGAAAAGACTACTATTTTGTGATACTATCCACCGACTATGACTCCAACGGAGAACTATCCTATTGTTGAGCATTGTTACGCTACCTTCAGACATACCATACAGACCGTTTATTGCTTGTCTGTATTTCCTTTCGATTTCGATTTTGTCACTCATTTTTCACTCCTTCTTTTGGGATTTGAAGTACTGTAGTCAATTTGACTACACCTTTCCTTTGTTTTTTGACTTGTATGAGTCTAATTTTCTTGGTCTACTGGCAGCCTCAAATCTGTAAAATCTATTTTTGGTGCATGAACTCGTAAAACAGCCACGCCATCTATACAAATCCAAAGTTTGTGACCTAGTGTCCCGATCTGGACGCCGACTATTTCAGACGCTTCATAGTCTTGAAGCTTTATTTCTTTTCCGTTTTTATCTGACAACATTTTTTTTCCTTTTCTCTTCTTTTGGTTTGAAGTACTATAGTCAAATTGACTACACAGTAAGACCGTCTAAGTGTCGAAATGACCTCACTCTCTCTTTGGGGACATGTACTTGTCGAAAATCAACCCTTTCGACTAGAAAGTGACCTTCTTTCAGTTTGGACGCCCCTAACACTTTGACAATTTTGCACGACCCCTGTTTCGGGGTATAAATATGGTTGTGAGTACCGTTGTGGCGACGTGGGCAGTATAATTTCACCATAAATACTCCAAAAAGAGGAAATAGAATCAGATTTGCGGTTGCGGTGGTTTAGAACAGCTATGATACCAAAGTGTATCAAAAATGAATGGTATGATGATCTGATCCAAGTCAATTTCTTTTTTTTCGTTCCGATTCCCAGTATACGAAATAAAAATTGATATGTCATCAGTTAGAGGCATATCAGTCAAGTGTAGTGTTCGTCCGTCTCGTGTGATTTTCATCTTAGAAGTACTCCAAAAAGGGGATTAGGTGGTGGTTTGTTTGGATTGTTACTACCCCAGTGGACTACTCAAATAATCCCCATTTGGCTGAACATATTGTGCCTTTCCATTTAGAAGAATTTGCATTTTGTCTTCAAAAACAAACTTCCCTACTTGTGTGGTGACATACCATACATTGTTATGTATGTGAACAACTATATCACCTGGCAGATATTCATTCATCCACTTTTTGGTAGTAATTGTACGAAATCCCCCTGAATTGAGGGTGGTTGTCATACCATCACCATTTTTTGCTTGTTGTCGATCGATAATAATAGTGTCATACAATTGGACACTAAACCCGACTTTATGGGGAATGATTTTGATGTTTTTTGATTGCATGATGGCACCTATGTTGGTGGTTGTGGTAGAACTATACAAATAGGCGTGTGTGGTCATTCTTCGAGCGGAACACTCCTCATTGCTAAGTGAAGGGTATCACTTATCCCTCCACGCGAGACTGGAGAATTCGATAATCATCACGAAACGACTTGACTATCTTGTGGGCTTCAACAAAACTACACTCATTTTGTTTGCTACATACCAGAATTGCTCCCACTACTGTCATGAGAGCAAGATCTTGCCAAGCTACCCCATAGTCTTGAGCCTTTTCGATAAGATCATTTCGTTGGGTAAAAAGATCATTTATCTGATTGCTGATTGTTTCAATCTGCTTGAGACAATCAGTCAAATGAGTGGTACGATACGCTTCGTCGTAAACCATGTTTTCCATTTTGACTACACCTTTCCTTTGTTTTTTGACTTATATGAGTCTAATTTTTTTGGTCTACTGGCAGCCTCAAATCTGTGAACAAGCGTGTGTGGTCATTCTTCGAAAAGTAAATATGTAGAATGAGATTAGATTCTTTTCTGGTCGTCTATCCATCCCATAGCTCTTTTCCAAGCTGCAAGTTTAGAAACGTACAGCGAGGTGGTGTGGAGAGTTTTACCGGTATCTCCGTCGATGATTTTGGCATAATACTCATCATCATCATTTGGAGAATGAACTACATCGATTCTTAGGTTGATTGAGTAGATCACTTGTTTGGATATAGAACAGTTATTTCTTGCTCTTGCTGCATCGACGGCTTTGTCTGCATTATCGTTTCTCATGTCACGTATCTCCGTTGTTAAGGTGATGTGAAAGCCTAAGAGTCTCGCCGTGATTACGACCCCCTGGATACACAATTCGGGGCTTAGTGTCGTATTGACACTAATTGATACCGTTCATCATGTGTTTGTGTGTCTAGCAATAAATGATTGGCGTGCGGTCGGTTGCCTTGCGAGCGATTTGCTCCCAAGAGGTCTTGAAATCAATCCAAGGACGCCGGCCCTTAGAGAATAGTTTGTCACCGTGTAAAATAGTCACGGTCGGAAACTGTAGCTTTCGACCGGATACACGCCCCCAGTAGGTTTTGTTGTTTGGCATTTTGACCAATACGCTTGGTAGTTCACGTTTGGCATCGGAAATAGTCATTATTGTATTCTTCCTATGTGAGTAGTGTTTGCCCTCTTATCCTTGTAGTATACTGACCCGACGCGAAAAAGTCAACCCTTAACTAGTGCGGACAACGCACTCCAATCTGCATTGCGTCTGCCCCGCTGAAATTTCTTCACGGCAACACCGTTTTTCCGCAAATATCCCGCCAATTGGGTGACGCGGGTTACATCATCTACCCCAAAGTGACTAGCAACATCGGTCGCACAATCTGACTTTTGCCAAACACTAACGAATTGGGCCAAGTCAATTTCAACACCTTTGATCTTGGAAATCATAACAAAGCACCTTTGGGTAAATTGGGGAAAGAGTGAAAAAAGCAAGAGCCCCGCCGGGATGCGACTCCCTGGATACGCGATTCGGGGCTTAGTGTCGTATTGACACTAATGAATACTGTCTTTTGGCCCAGGATCTAGTTTTGTCAGCATGTCAAACAAAACGCCGCTCCCCATTTTCCGTTCAAGCATCGTAGTGTTTTGCTTGTCCGTGAACTTGTCCCATCCCACCTTGTTACGGATTTCACATGACTCCACGAAATCAATCGTTGCAACGTGATCCGCGAGGGCTGTGCGATACTGCCTCTCACTTTCGCCTTCGTTCGACTGTCGGAATCCATGCACCTCAGCAACTCGCTTGAGACTCTCCATATCTGGGAAGTCCATTGGCATCGTCTCGTCTCCTAGCTAAGTGTGGTGGCGATCTCGAAATCGCCGATTGTTTTTAATGTGTTGTTCATGGTGTAGTGACTTGTCTCGTCAGTGCCAGGTGGTCAATCCCGGCAGATACCCCCAAGGGTGTTTTGACTTACGTATCCCATCCAAGCAGGATGAGGTCGAAATATCTTGTTCATCGCAGAGGGATTCGTAATCTGATCTGGACAACATTCTATGCTTCCACGCCGTGCGGATCATGTCGCCGACAGCATCTTGCACAAGGCATTTTGAATCTTTTCCTTTGGTTAGGTTAGCTGCTGTGAACAGAATTGACATTTCTAGACGTGTCATCGTCCGTTCTCCCTGTATTTGTGTCAGCTTGTCTCGTCAGTGCCGGGTGGCTAATCCCGTACGCTGGCGGGTTGTCTCTGATAATACGGGCAAATTTACAAATATCTTGCAAGGTTGCCAGCCAACCGTTTGTCGGCAAAATGGGCTTTTGGTGGTGTAGCAGCCATCTTTCAAGGGTAACGGTAGCATCAATTGCTGCGTTAACTTGACTCTCTAGGATAGCGGCTGGATTTGGTGGCGGTGTTGGCATGTCAGAGTTTCTCCCAGTACGTATGATAGTAACTTGCCCGCTTGTACTTGAAGTATACCGACCCGACGCGAGAAAGTCAACCCCAATAATCCCCAATTCGTTCGGATTCCGAAAGTATTGTGGAAGTCATTTTTTTTCCTCTCTGTTGTCGCCCATATTATACCGTAGACAATCGACCATTCTGTGAAAAACCATAAGTATGGGTATAAAATTGTTAAAACCGTCTATACAGTTGGAAAAGATTTTTCTTTGACTAGTGAATTTTGAGGAGCACCCCCCGACCACTTTTGACCTATCTTGCCAGAAGAGGTAGAACAATAGTGCGGCGGATGTAGTGTTTGTGGGCGTTTGGCGTTTCTTTGGACGTTTGTTCCCGCAGAAGAGGGGATAAGTGTTGTCGGTGGGACCGGACTAGTCTGTTTGGGTGAAATGTGGTGTTTGTAGGTGTTACACAGAATGGCCGGACTATTCCCCCTTCCCCTTCTTTTGGGTGGTCTATACCCCCTATTCTATCTATATTCTCATCCCTCATTGTGTGTACCTCGCTTGGGGTAATTGATATAGACCGTGATGGTAGTTCAAATGGTGAAGAATCACACTCTTGAGGGGATTAGGTTATGGGCGTAGATTCGCACACCTACTAAAAGTAGTCAAAATGGGGGGTGTCGTTCAATAAGTGTAGACTTTCCCCCTTGTCAAAAGTAACTAGAATGGGGGAAAGTTAATTGCTTAGAATCGCATCTTCAGCAATTCACGATATTCTCGTGTTGTTGTGAAAAATTCACATGGGGTTGGAATTGTTGGATGTATTTTGTGGAGTGCTGCAATACCTAGATATCCTTCGTCAATTGTGTCAACTATTCTACCGGTAATTGTATCTAGCACAACATACACACGACGAGGGTTGCCGTTTCTATTGTTGCCTGCGTTGAGTTTGATTGCGACATGTTTACTAGCCATCGTTTCTTTTCTCCTAGTTAAGTGTGGGTAGAAATAGTTAGTAGATTAGTAGGTTAATGCCTTTTGAGTAACTGCATCATGGCCTTAGACGGAGAGAACCCTACGCTTTCGATCTTGTTTTCGCCGATCTTGTCCCACTCGCTTTTGTGTACCCATACCGAAAAGTTTATGTCGAATTGGCCAGTAGAGTCTATCTCGAAAATGTATCGGCTAATCCCGCGTCGCTTCAATTCGGCCGATATCGTCTTGGGGTCGTCATCTTGTCCGATGTGCAATCCACTCTCATATTCCGCATCCACCTTTCTATAACCCATTATGGTCAGATCAGGCAAAAGTGTGTTCGCCGCACGAGGGTTGCCGTCAAGATAGTCAATGTAATCGTCTGGATCGTCCCGCACGCAACCCCGACAAACAATTGTACACTCGTTTTGCCAATAGCTAGGCAGCCAGCCCCAGCTATCAGGTGACGTGCGAACTAGGCCGTTACATGCGTCACATGTGGCCCACTCGTCACACCACTCTAGCTCGAATCCCATTTTCTCCAGGATGTTGCCGATTCGCGGCATGGTCTTGTCTTCATATTCGTACATTGCGTCGGGATCTGATACTGTGATGCCATCGGGCAGAGGTTGGGTGAAGACTCGTTTGCGGGATTGTTGAGAATTCCAATTGCCAATAGCTATCAACCCGTCTTTTGGATCGGTATAGTCTGGCTCCACGTAGTGTTCGTGTAGTTGGAATCCGTCATTAGACTGACGTCGGCACACGTCGATAATGGTTGCTGTGTTCATTTCGTTTTCCTAGTTCAAATGGGTGGTTTTCAAAACTTCTCAAGTGTTACACAAAACGTCTTGACTATTCCCTTTCTCCCTCTTTTGGGGGGTTAGTGTACTCAATTCTGGACATATTGTTATCCCCTATCATATGTACCTAGATTAGGTGGTAATCATTCACCTTATAGCATGGACCATACCACCTACTAAAAGTAGTTAGAATGGGGGCATGAGGGGGTAGGGCAGAGTTACCCTAATAGAGGAGGTGGTATTTCGTTACCACCTATACTGAGGGGATCGAATAGAGTGGGTTGAATAGTCATAATGGGGGTCCTCCGTGCGGGTGTAGTAAGTGACCATTATGTGGGTCCGATCGAGCTATTGGACCCTAGTCTGTGGTGGGCCTCCTTGTGAGTGGGGATGGGGAGAATGGTTGCACCATATCAAAAGTAAAGTATTCTGTCCCCCCTTTCGGCATATCCACCATGTTAATGGGGTCGCCGTCAATCGTCTCATAATCGACGGTATCTCCCGCAAAAAACTCTTGACCGATACACTCGCCGGCGTCGTTGAACGTTTGCGTTACAAATCCTGCGGTAGTTTTGACAAAATTCATTACATACTCCTTTTAGGGGGTGGAACACTAGTTTTCAGAGTGGGCCAATTTCAAACATATTCCAAACCTCAGTGAGTACCTCGTTAGAGTTACCTGGAAAACATTGTGAGGTATCTATCGTGCGATCGAAACCCCTTTTGGGGTATCGGTTCACCTGGTACATTAGATACCACTCTAGGCCGTCCTCAGAAACGATAAAGGACCAGTCACCGGCGGATGACGTCCAGTCTAGTACGTGACAGTAGGGATATCCTGCGTTTTCGGCAAATTCTCGAAAATCCCCTGCGTTGTCACAACCGGTAGCATCTTCGCACATTTTTTCTTCAGTAGTTTGCACACCCATTTGGATTACTCCTTCTAGGGGGACAAAGTATAGTCAATCAGGCCCCTCCCTCCGTGAAGGGGCTAGATAGACCGTACTAATTAGGTAGTATCGGGGGCTGAAAGCGTTATCCAAACTGAATTAGAATTTCTTCCGCCCCGAACACACTATTGGATCCGCACACTTCACACTTATACTCTCTTGCGTCAGGTTCCACGCCGGACGTGTCCTCTCCGCATGTAATACAGAATCCTGGATTTCCCAAGCTAGTTTGTGCGTCTTCCACAGCTTCAATTACTCGCTCCATCGTGACGTTCGGGTGTAGTTTAAGAATGTCCATTGTTTCGATTCTCCAGTTTTGGGGGGTAAAGTATAGTCAATAATGCCCCCTCTTCCGTGAAGGGGCTAGATAGACCACACTAACTAGGCAGTTTGGGGGGTACGGTGGTTGTCTTCCCCATTGTATGTAGAGTCAATGGGGGTATCTGTCCAATTTTTCCATTGCAGAAATGTTTGAAAAATCATGGCGGGATAACTTTTTTTTATGTTTATGTGTAGTTATTTTTCTGAATGGTACATTCTGCAAAAACCTGACACATTTTTTGTATAAGAAGCTGGTTACTATTTTTTTCACAATAAAACCTTTCTAGTCATTCTGGGGGATGATTGGTTGTCCCGTTACTTCTCTCCACAACGTCCCGTTTTGAGGGGGGTGGATGTTTGCCCCATTGCGTCTACTTCTACCCATCCGTTGAGGGTATGGTATCCTACCCACCATATCGCAGTATATGATATCATTACATACCCTATAGAGGCTGGTTTTTTCCTTGCTAGAAGGGTGTCAAGTACCTTAGTGGCTTGCTTATAGGTCACAATAAGTACTCCTTGTGTCGGTGTTAGATAGACTACACTACTGCGGTAGTCTGGGGTAACTTGTCCACCCTCCCCCATGCAGATAACCTGCCTACCCTCTCCAATTCAGAGGGGTGTAACGTAAACGGAACGGGAGGGCTCTTGTAGGCGTCAACATACCACTCCCCGGTGGGGCCACAGTACCATAGGCGGGTCTTGATACCCCTAGCGTCCAATTGATCTAGTAGTTGCCTTGCTTCATGAATGGTCATCAGAAGGGGTCCTTTTGTAGGGGTGTGGTAAACTATGTCGGTATTATCCCACCATTAGGGCAGCTTGTCAATACCTAGCCTGGGGGTTGGAAAAGATTATAGGTGGGGGTTAGAATGGGGGGCCTGGTGTCGAGCGTGCCGACGTGCTCCCTCCCGCTGCCGAGCTACTCCTTGTGAACTATATCTTGTACTCTTTTGGTGGTACGTCTTTTAGGTTGTGTAATACCCCTCCTTTTCCCCATTTGTGGTACATCTTTTAGCCTATGCAGTACCCCCCTTCCCCCTGTAACGGTAGTCATTGTGAGGGTGGAGTAGTATGCCAAGAGGGGGGCACATCATTGGGGTATGGTGCCCATTATAGGGTAGTAGTCATAATGGGTTGGTCAATGCCCCCCAGCAAGGTGGTTGATGAAAAAAACCCAACCCCAATTTTAAGAGAAATTGTTTACCAAAATAGTCATCATTAAACAATATCAAAGACTCTATCACATAGTGCTAGAATTGAGTTTTGTTATGTTTAGACGCATTACATGAAAAGTGAATAAATCTAGTATTTTCTAATAACTTTGCTAATTCTTCATCTTTCATAGTAGGTGCGTTTTCTCTAATCAATTGTAATTCTGAGTCGGACCATATTTTATTCATATTTTGTATTATTTCCCTTTTTGTAAATGTGGATATTCCGTATTTATAATACCTTCTTTATTAAGGAATCCACACAATAACTCCCACTTAACTTTACTTTCTTCCTCTAACGGCAATATTAATAAATCATTTAATCTTTCTTTTCTAGTAAAATAATCTATAACATTTCTATTATGTTGTTCATATCTAAATTTAAAAGAACTTTCATCAGATAATACACATCCATATAGATCTAGATAGAAAATTTCTTCATACGTAGGTCTTTTTTGTATAAATATTTTATCTGTTGCGTCTTTATCTGGAAATCTTTTTAAAATTCTCTGTTCTGTTTTTGTTCTCCATTCAGATATTGATTTCCACCAAGAATCTACCTCTCTTGTTGTTAAAACAAACTTACTATTAGGATATACCTGATCATATTTAAAATATAGAGTTGGCCAAATAGAAACTAAAGCATCCCATCCATCCTTAAACACGCCGTCTAAAATAGGTACAACATCATTACTAATAAACTTTTTTGTAAAATTTTGAGAAGCCCCGCCAACGTGAAGTGAGTTATACCCCAACCATGTTAAAGCTTGTGACAAACTAGTTGTGCCGGTTTTGTGATATCCAACACCAAACACCTTTTTCTCTGCACAAGTAAAACCCATTTGATTATTTTCCCTTTTTGTAAATTTTTCTTGAGATTTTTACCTTGTCGCTACCTATAATATATTAGACAAGTATGTCACCTAATATATTATACGCAAGCAACATAACTTTTTAGTCAAAAAACTTGAAATTTTAAGGAGATAACCATGGGATGCGGATGTAACGAACCAAAGCCTCCACCCGTAGAAGCAACTCCAGTAGATGCGGCCGTGGAAGTAAAAGCAACAGCGAACGTGGAAGAAGAAGTGGAAAAAGATTTAGAAGTGGACGACCCTACTTCTGAAAAAGCCGAGGGACAACTAAAAGGAGATAATTAAGATAAGTGCCGAAACGGAAAGAAAAGGTTTATACACAGAGAATGAAAAATTAGATTATATAATTGATAAATTTAGTAGGTTAACTAATAGATTAACAAATATAGAAATACATTTAAATACTATATTACAATTGCCTGATGATGCTGATATCAGTCAAGATTCTGAAAAAGCTAGTGCCCAATTAAGCAAGAATGACTAAAATGAGTGATAAAACAAGAAAAATGCGTCTGTACACAGAACATAACAAGTTAGATTATATAATTGATAAACTTAGTCAACTCACTAATCAATTAAATGATGTAAAAACACGTTTAAGTATTATAGAAATTTATACAAACAAACAGTCACCGTGTCATCATATAAATTTTTTACCTCAATTAAACTTAGACTAGTAAATTATGTCAAATCAAACAATAATTCCTCGCGGAATGACAGAACAAGAAGTAACAGATATTATT
>SDBU01007661.1_pt1 | contig 12397 bp, 24 predicted proteins | sample 2277071 | NCBI WGS metagenome assembly SDBU01 (sample SAMN10397929, study PRJNA504765) | marine sediment metagenome | isolation source: marine sediment core GS08_GC12, 126 cmbsf | place: Arctic Ocean: Gakkel Ridge, Loki's castle | collected 2008
GATCACGACTTTGACGATCAACGGCGGGACCGCCGACTTCACAAAATCTGCTGTTTCCAGAACGGTTACAAACCTCAAATTGAACCCAGGCGGAATGTTAAGACACGATCCGGCCTCCACAGATTTCACTAACTGGACCGAACCGGACAATCCGGTCACACTATCAGCTTCGGCGGCATAATGGCAAAAGGTGTCCAATTATCTGAGAGAGATGCCAAGCGTGTCCAGCGGGTGGTCCGTCGGGTCGAACGCGATACGCTTATTAATCGACCGCGGCGGAGGCATAAAGACAGGTCCGACGAAGCGGTCGAGATTCGATTGGCTTATTGTAAAACAGACGCTGGGGCCGCGACCGTAATAGATTGTTACCTCGATGTCGATGACCCAGAGAGTGATGTAATCGAGGTTGTGTGTGATATAGCCGGTGGGGGGAATCTGAACTCCGCAACTCCACGACTTACAATCAGCCTTATAATGCCCGTGGTTGAGATTGACGACGTATGGTATTCATTGTTCCCTTTTCAAGCGACGGAGGATTGTGAGTGTACCCCAGACCCCCTGTCGATTGATGGGGGTGGTACAGGAGCTGAAACAGCCCCCGCAGCATTAGAAAATCTTGGGGTAGGTGTAACTGATAGTCCGACGTTTGCAGGGGCTACAATCACTGCCGGCCTCACCGCGGACACAACCGGGTTAGTAGTAGATGGTGTTAATCACAGGGTGGGGATTGGGACGGCAAATCCAGGGGCTAAATTAGAGATACGATCATCAACCTCTGTTTTAAGGCTTAGAGATACGGGTCCAATAGCGGATGCTACTTTAGCATACGTTGAGTTTGGGGGAACCGAGGGTGCTGCCTGGAAAAGAACTGGCTTTGTGGGTGATGCATCATCTGGAAATACAGATATATATCTTCAAGCTGAAGAAGGTGATTTACATTTAGGCGATTCAAGTGATCCTAATGTTATGACTTTGCAAGGTGGCAACGTCGGCATCGGACTTACTACGATAGACGCCAATTATAAGCTTATTATTAGGCGAGCAGCCAACGTAAATCTTGGTATTGGTCTTATAGGTAATGAGTTAGCGATTGCGGCATTTAATGATGCCCTATCTGCTAATATCCCAATGAGATTCTATGCTTCTGAATACAACCTTTTGAATGGAAACGTAGGTATTGGTACAGACTCACCAGACACCAAACTCCAAGTAATAGGGACTGCGTCACTTGGGGGGGCTGTAAATAAGACAACCACCGCTGCTAATGGTACTATAACACAAGCAGGAACGGCAGTGGCAAATCTGGGTCCGACCACGGTAACCGGAGCAATAAAATCAAGCACCCTTTTGCTTTCAGCCGTGGGTCCAACGAATGATTTAGACGTAAGCGGTGTTAATACAGTGTTCGTTGATACTTCTGGCAATAATGTAACACTGGGCGGGACTATCGGCGGCGTAGATGGTCAAACACTAAATATAATAGTCCATGATGCAACTAACAACTTTACGATAGAGAATGAAGAAGGAACCGGAAATCAAGATTTTGTTCTACATGCCGGTGGAGACGAAGTTATGACTCACGAATATGGGGGTTGGGTTTTTGTCTGTGACGGCGGTGACCACTGGCATGATTGCAGTCATGCAAAACACGTATAAGGTAAATAATGGCAAAGGTACAAGACAATCCGAGTACGCTGAAAGTGCACTATAATAATGGCACTAAAAAAGTGCAGATGACAGGGGACCCATACGCCGAGTATCGTGGTGTGGCGGGCGATGGTTGTGCTAACAACGGATGCCTGGGAATTACGCCAAAGTATGTACTGTGTGATGTTTCTGGTATTGAGGTTCTTGAGGCTTATTGTATATGCACGGGACCAGGCAATGTAGCATATGAAGGTTTTAGTGACCCCAATGGTGCCTATATTTTGACACAAAGAAGTCTAAGTTCATGCCTTTGGGAATATAGAGGCCCCGCATCTGGACGATATAGAAGATGGACTGCTGGTTCTGGTTGCACAATTTTATTGCAAGAGGATTGGACATTTACTGAGGTGCGAATTCACCTCCACCTTTTTGGTGGCGGCGTAATAATGGAGATGGTTCTCCTTCCTGGTGAGGCATTATATTACTTTTATGAGTTGAAAGCGGCACCCGGTGGATGTACAAATTTAACTTTTAATAACACTGGTGTTGTAACTTGTTTTGGCGGCGGACTTCAAGGGCCAATCGTAGATTATACAGGGCAAATAATCACAACGTCGTTACTTTAAGGTTTACAATGGGTTGTTGTGGTAAAAAAACAATTATCCATACCGGGAAAAACATAGTGAAGGGTTATACCCGTCTGGCTACAGACACTCTACATATAACTGAAAAGTATGAGTTTACCGATCGTCGGGTTCGGGCCTGTCAGAAGTGTGAAAAGAATTACTGGATAGGCCGGAGATTGTTTTGTTCTATATGCAAGTGTTTTGTCCCGGCGAAAGCACGGGTTATCGATGAGAAGTGTCCGTTAGATAATCCAGCCTGGAGAATAAAGGGTGAAGAAAAATAACGGTGTCACAGCCGTCATGGCCGCCGCCGGGTTCCCCGGGACCCCCTCCGCCCCGCCGGCGGTGGTTGTCATATCACAGGCCGCCCCATCCTGGCCCCCCTGGTCACTGCCAGCCATGCCCCGGAGTGGTGACAGGCCACGGGCCAGCTCAGGCCGGCTCATTCAGCCCCTATTAGCCGAACTGCCGCGGTCAAACCAAATACACCGGCGATATTTCGTCGCGTCACAAGCGGTCCTGGGCGGTTTTATGGGAATTCCCCCCAAAGTAGTTCTCCGACCCATCAGATCCCCCCGGTCCGCCCGGGAACGGGTGACCGGTCACAGGTCGCCCAGGCCGCCACATTCAGCCCCTATTAGCCGATCTTCTACGGTCAAACCAAATACACCCCCGATATTTCGTCGCGTCACACGCGGTCCTGGGCGGTTTTATGGAAATCACCGCCGGCCCCTGGCGCCAGCTGGATCTACCAGGCCCCGGAACCACCGGTACCGCCCGCCCGGTGGTGGTCTATTTTTCCAGCCATTCGACGACCGGCAACTGGTTTACTTTCCACCTGAGTATCAGTTCCATGTCTGTATAAGACTCCTGGGTGACCCGGACGCTCGAATGCTGCAGCAATTCCTGAGCGGAACCAATCGAGCCGACTTTTTGGAGGAGCGTTGAAAATGTCTGTCTGAAATTCTGCCGGGTAATGGTTCCCCGGAACGCGTCCCAGGTTTTCCGCATATTCACGTCATCGAACAGTCTGGTCTGGTCTTTCGGCAGGGCCGTCAAATAAGCCGTCAGCGTCGGCTGTAATAGGTCGGGGATGGGCCACACATTGGCCTTGCCCGTCTTTTGGGCGACCACCCGCACTATCATCGCCTTTATATCGAGATCGTCGATCCTGAGTGATTCTACGTCGTTTTTTCTCAGTCCGGTTGTCAGGGACAGCAGGATACGGACCCGCCAGGCTTCTGTGGGGGCGTCCTGCAGCAACTTGCGGATATGCTCGGTTGTCAGGGCTTTAATTATCCTTGTTGGCGTCTTAATTAGCTCGATTTCGATGTTGCCTGGATGGTAATTATGCTTTTTCAGCCAGCGAAGAAACGCCCTGATCCGGCTGATGTCCTTATTCACGGTCTCGCCAACAACCGCCTTTTGTCGCTTAAGGATAAAACAATTGATGTGATGCTGCATGATCGAGTTTGTGTTTAGCTTGCCGCACACCTTTTCAAAACTCGATAATGTCCTGCTTGCCTCGTACTTTGATGCGGCGGCGAACCCCCGGAGATCATATTTTTGTAGATATTCATCCTTAGCTTGTTGCCATGGGATGTCAATCGACCCCGTAAACACGTCAGAATTGAGTTGAGCATACTTGATTTTGGCAAAGTGATTCGCCAGGGCCTTAGTTGGCAATAGCTTTGACTTTCGCCCCCCCCCTTCCATCCAGCCGACCGTGTATCCTTTTGCGTCTTTTCGTTTGTAAATCCACGTTTTTTTCATAGTTCATTGTACCAGAACTGTGACAGCTTTTCATAACCCCTTGAAAACAAAGGAGATGTGACGGGGGAAAAAGCCTTTCCAAGGCTGCTCCTTGAGCCACTCGGACACCTCTCCAATGCCCCAAAAACGCGGTTTTGGGCTAAAAATCAGGTTTTACGCAACGTGTTGAGGCTTCAATACCTTCTATAATTTCATGTTTTTCAGCCGGAATTGTACCAAAATTGCACCAGAGGGTTTTGCACCCCCCTGCCCGGCAGACCATCTGATTTATAACAGCGACCTGGGATCGGGTATATCGGCCATGACTGTCGGTGTCAGCACAAAAACAGTATTGGTGCTGCCTGCCACATTTGTATATGTCGTCGTCCCGGTCACCAAAAACGGCTGGTCAAAAGTAAAACGCTTCCCATCTGTCATGCCTGCTGTGCTTACGCCCTTCACCCAGACCGTTTCTTTGTCGGGCAGATGCAGGGCGCCGACAAAATTCTGGTCGTCCACGACCTGGGTGATAATAATCAAAGAGCTTTTCTTGTCTGCCCCCCGAACAAAGGCCCTTTGTCCGATCGCCATAGGCGAAGTAAACTTGTCTTGTGCCCACAGGCTTTCGTCGAGGATGACCTTTGCGTCAATCTTCTTAATCGCACACAGCCACATCAGCCGCTCGTTATATGTGCTGACCTGATGAAGGGCCGCTTCTGTCTCGCGTATTTTCTGCTGGAGATTGCGGACCTGTTTTCTCATTTTATCGTAATTTTTATTCGCTCGCGATTTGGACGGTTCACGCCGCGAGTTCTTGGTCCCTGCTATCTCTGCAAAATCAAACGATTTACCCGAACGGTGGGGCTTCCCCCAACCACCACGTCGGGGGGCTTGCGTGGCGGGTGCTTTTACTGCTCTTGCCCCAGAATCCTGCGCGAGAAGCGGTCCAATCAAAACAACAACCAAACAAATTGCCATTCCTACAGTCTTCATTATCTTGTCCCCCTAAATTAAAATTCCTGTAAAAATTCCGTAGCCCTAACCCCTTGTCTGTTAAATGTTTGCACAGCTTGCGTCCGATATTCAGCGGACGCCCTTTATTTTTGCCTTGATTATGCCCCCGATCATGGTTTTATTACCCTCTGTCGCCATTCCCGTGATCCAAACGAAGCAGGGGGCTGAAACCACGGGACGGGCAATACATTCTTGTGAAAGGATTTTGCAGCATGGAACCGCCTATCATCTCTTTCGACCAATTTTACGCTTTGTCTGTTTTGTGTCTTTGTCAAGAATCTTCCGCTCAGCAGGGGTCAGGCCCGCACGAAAGTTATCCAACTGAGACTGAACAATCTGCTGAACAAGAGTAGTTAGGGGGCTTTGGCCCGAAACAGGCCATAAGTACTCTTTTCGTACATCCTCCGGCATGTCCAGCCAGAGATTGGCCATCGCCTGCACGATCTGACCCTTGTTTGTTTTTTCTCCGGTGCCTTCGGGAGTAGCCTTTTCCCAGAAACTGGCAACAAAGCCCCGGTCCAGATTGGCTCCCAGCATCGATTCACCATCTTCTCTTGGCATAAATCACCCTTTCTCAATTTTTTTTGAGGATATAACCCTTTATTATGGCCATATTTACCGGCCTGCAATTCAATTTTTCTCAATAATTCTCAAATTCACTGTTGACAAAAAGGGCCGATGTCCGAATAATGAATTGAGAACAATTGAGAATCATGGAGATAAACATGAAGAATGTTAAGTCAATCTACATTAGCCACCAGCTTGATCCGGACGTGATCGAGCTGATAAACAGGTACGCAACGGTCCAGCAACTGAAACCGTCTGCGGCAATCAGGAGGTTCATTCTTCGCAACTTGCCGCAGATTATTGAGGCCGAGATGGAAAAGCGGGTAGCAGAGCAAATAGATGCCAAAGAGCTTGGCATCGTGCCGGAGACCAATACTTCCGTGAATGACTCCCCTGAACCTACACAATCGGGGCTGGCAAGTCAAGTAAAAAAGGGAGGGAGCAATGCCGCGTAAACACATTTTCAGGTTTCCGGACGAGGTCGAGGAACGTGGATTTGCCACGGCTCAGGATTTCATGCGGGCGTTCAGGGTGTCGCGGGCAACCGTGAACCTGTGGGCAGCCGAGAAGGGTCTGCCGGTTTACAAGATCGGGCACCTGCTCCGCATCCCAGTCAAACAATGCTACGAATGGGCGGATGTGCACTTCCGCAAAATCGCGTAGGGAGGCAAAATGGATACCGAAATTATCACACAACCAATGAAAATTGCACAGTGTCCAGGATAGCCGTAGCTCTTGGGGTTGGTCATCACCAGGTGCGATATGTTATCGAATCCCGCGGTATTAAGTCGATGGCGGTGTTTGGTCATACAAAAGTTTTTTTGCCCGACCAAGTTGCACAAATTCAGAAAGAACTTGAAACGATCGAGGCCGAACGATTGCGGGGTAGAGCAATGGGCAGCTCGTCGGGTTCATAACCCGGAGTTGGGGGTTCGAGTCCCTCCCCCGCTATTTTGTCTGACGACCAGAAAAAAGTTTGGTTTCCGATACCAGTTCCAGAGTCAACCAGCCCGACGGGTAACGCCCGGATAAGTAGCTGGCTGACTTTTGAAAAAGCAAAGGAAAAAGACAATGAATGATAGACCACAAAAAGAACCCCTGATCCCGATTGACTATGGGACACAGTGGGGCGAAGAAACGCCTCTACCGGAGGTCGAGTTCCCGCCGGGTGGTCTATCACAAAAGACCCCCCTGATCCCGATCGACGACGAGACACTATGGGGGGAAAAAACCCCAGGTCTGGAACTTTACACGCCGGCGGTATGCCCCGGCTATTTGCCGGTCGAGGTACAAACGGCCCTGGCAATTAGGGACCTGCCGCTGTCCTTATCGCGGAGGCCGAACGATGGATGATTTTGAGAGTATCGAGGAAATGGTCGCGTTTAGAAACCTGTCGGAAATGCCGCCTTGGGCCGAGGTTCCCTTTGTGTGTTATGACAGCTATTGTCACGGCCTGTCACTTTTGGATATTGGGGTATGCTCCGGCGACTATGCCGATATCATGGAACGATTCGTTAAAACATTCAGTCCTGTAAATTGAAAGGAGCGTCAAAAATGCCACCCAAAAAAACATCAGCCACAAAAACATCAGCCACAAAAACAGAAACCCCCAGCCCCCCCCCCCAAAGTAAGATCATAGGCAAAGCGATAATCAAGAACTGCACGATCGCCGTCGGCGGCTGCAAACTCAGTTTTGACAAGGTGAAATTTTCAATTGAACAGTTTGAAAAGATGTGTCGCATAATTCAAAAGGAAGAATTGGTCACGATTATTATTGTCCCGGTCCAGGGCCGTCTTGATTTTGAAAAAGGAAAATCATCGAGCGAGGTTGTTTCAAACCAGGGCAGTCTTGATTTTGATAAAACAAAACTAAGCAAGGCCAAAAAATAAAATGTCAACAGAACATGATCAAGCAATGGATGTTCTCGATGATCTCCTGCAGTGCGATCGAGGGTTGTCCTGCAGAGAAATGGAATTCATCGAGGACATGGATAAAAAACGCGATCTGGAATGGACCGAAAAACAGATTGACTGGCTGGATCAGATTTATACAAAGGTTTGTTGATGCACAGGAAAATACAAACCGCCAGAAAAAACACTGTTCGGAGATTAAAAATGAAAACCAGGTACAAGTTTATTCACTTTGAAGTACGGGCCGATGACGAGGATATATGGGAGTGTCACAACAACCGGTCCGATAACCTTCTCGGCGAGTTAAACTTCGAGAAACAATGGAAGCAGTGGGTTTTCGCGCCCGAGCATAGCTGTATTTTCAGAATGGACTGCTTAGGGGATATAATCAGCTTTACAAAACAGTTACCAACCAAATCGAGAGGGCGGAATGAGTTTGCCCCAACAGGTATTGCAGTGGCTCCGCGGGGAGTCTATCAAGAACCGTGGGAAGAAAAGCGTTACCTTAAATTCGGCATGGGTCGAACAGTTGATGGGTTTGCCTCCAGGGTGGACGAACTTCGACTCCTGGGCAACGGAGTAGTGCCTGCCCAAGCAGAATTAGCGTTTAGAACATTAGCAGGCTTAACACCTAACACTTAACACTTAACACTTAAATCTCCCAGGGACGGGGAAAACGATGAAAATTGGCCTTATAAATATCGAGCCGAACATAGTCAACACTGCTTATATGCTTATTAGTCAGCACCATAAACAGAGAGGCGATACGGTTGGCTGGTGGTATCCGTTGACCGCGGGCGAGTTCGATCATGTTTATTGCAGCAGCTTGTTCGATTTCACGGATAAGACGGAAGTTCCGAAACATGCCATTACTGGCGGTACCGGGTTTGATTTAACAAGCCGACTATCACAGGAGATGGAGGGTTGCCAATATGACTACTCACTGTACCCGAAGTGTGAGACCTCTTATATTTGGTTTAGCAGGGGATGTGATAGGGATTGTCCGTGGTGCGTAGTTCGGCAAAAAGAGGGAAGGTTTCATAAAGTAAAAAGGAAACAGCTTAATCCCAAGGGGCGATACCTGACCATAGTGGATAACGACTTTTTCGCGAACCCCGACTGGGAGGACATTATCGGATGGATTGGTGATATGCCGGTCGATATTCAAGGTATTGACGCACGAAAACTGACTAAGGAAAAATGTATTGCGATGGATGGACTGAGACGGTGGAAAAAGAAACAATTCAAAATCGCATGGGACGAGGGCGATAAAGATTTGGTACCAAAATTGAAATTCATAACACAATTCGTTAAGCCGTATAAGTTAATGTGTTATGTGCTTATCGGTTATTATAATTATCCAGAGTCGGACATGCGCAGGGTTCAGGCGTTAAGAAAACTTGGGATAGATTCTTTTGTAATGCCGTATGATAAAACCGATCTGTATCAAAGTATGTTCGCCAGATGGGTGAACCGTAAGCAGCTGTTCAAGACAAAGACGTGGGAGCAGTATCAATTAAGAAAACTCGGACGGGTGGTGTTTAAGATATGAAAATCGGCTCCTTAAAAAACCGACCCATCCCGCGGTGGTCGGACGTTCAAAAACACCGGACTTATTGAAAAGCGAAAAGGATTTTGTTTGTTATGGCCGAAATGAAAATAAAAGCAATTGCACCCTGGTTTGGGGCAAAGCGGAATCTGGCGCCGGTGATAGTTGATCTGATCGGTTTGCATAAAGCATACTGGGAGCCATTTTGTGGATCAATGGCAGTGCTTATGAAAAAGCCCCCCTGTCAACTGGAGACGGTTAATGATCTGAACGGAGATATAATCAATCTTGCCAGAGTGATCCAGGACAAAGAACTTGCGTTTCGGCTGTATGATAAGCTAAGGCGGACGTTGTGTGCAGAGAGGTTTTTTTTGGAATCGAAGGAACGCTGGATATCCGATAGCAAAGACAATACAGAACCTGATGTCGATAGAGCTTATGATTTCTTTGTTGTTTCCTGGATGGGCATCAACGGGATATCGGGAACTCAGAGGTGTAATTATCAATTTGCTTTGAGGTGGTGTGTTGGTGGCGGCCAGGGAGCCACCCGCTGGGCAAACGTAGTTAATTCAATGCCGGCCTGGCATGAGCGGTTGCGAAATGTGATGATAATACAGAAGGATGCGTTTTGGTTACTTGAGAATATCAGAGACGAGCCTGCAACGGTGATTTATGCCGACCCGCCGTACTTTGATAAAAACGGAAAGTATATCCATGACTTCGAGGATAAGGATCATATTCGACTCGCCGGACTGCTCGGTAGGTTCAAACATACCAGGGTCATCGTAAGTTATTATGATCATCCCAAATTGGAGGAGTTGTATCCCGGATGGTATAGACCGTATATTGGGACGACCAGGCAATCGTTGCGAAACGCGACAAAGGGTAAGAAGTCACCGGCGCCGGGTAAATCGAGGAAAAATGTTGAGGTTTTACTGGTCAATAAAAAGCCAAACGAACATGGTTTGTTTGAAAGTGGGGGATTAAAGTATGGAAAAGTTTGGCAAAAAACAAGCTGAAACATTGCTGGCCGAACACGCCCAATTAAAAGGGTCGGAGGATATCGGAAACTGGAATTTGAGGGCACAAACTTTATTGGTTTTTGTAGCGATGAATCGAATATGCAATTGCGAATGGAGATTAGGAGAGGAAATATAATATGAGCAAGCACAAATCCTCCTGCCCCAAGACCATCGACGGAGCGATAGAGGAAATGCAAAAATTGCATAGAGAGTCATCAATTCTATTGTTCGGTGAGTCTAAACAGTGGGTAGAAGGTTATCGGAAAGGTTTATGTATTGGCATAAAGGCACTTAAAGACCTTAAAGAGAACGGAGTGAAGCCATACCATAACCTGAAAGGAGAATAAGAAATGATTAAACGATTTGCAAGATGGATATTACGAAACCAGCCTGAAACAAGAATAATACCACCATCGAAAGTCAGGGCTTGCTTAAAACATATTTTTTATCAGGAAAACAAATGCTCTGGGATGGCCTATGTGTTGGCAATAAAAATTACGGAGTCATACCAGAAAGATTACGATAGATGTGTCGCCACCTGCAATGATATTAAAGCAGACTTAATGAAGGAGAATAAGAAATGAGCAAGATAATGGAAAAGCAATATGAGGACACATTGAGAGAAAATTCAAGGCTCTTGACAGAGGTTAAGAAACTCCAAGCCGAGCTTGCAGAGTACAAGACATTGAAGGAACTATGTCATAAAGTTGTAAGATTAAATAATCAAACAGGCAAAGGTTTACCATGTGTTACCTCCAAAAGTGACGTGCAATGTTGGGATATATTCAGTGCAGTTAGAAATATAGAGCAAGCCCTGGAAGGAGAATAAGAAATGAACAAAAAACTAACAAGTGCGCAAAAAATAATTGGGACTGCAAATTCTTTGAGAAATGATGGTTACTACATCGTAAACAAAAGAAAAAAAGGACAGCAAAAAATCTTCACATGTTCAAAATGCAAGAAAGATTTTGACCTTTCAGACAGTGTAGAATATGCAGCAGCCGTAAGAATGTTTCGTGTACGTGATGGTTTGTGCGTGGGTTGTCATTATAAACTGACTGGAAACCTTGTTTATTGAGCAAGCCCTAAAGGAGAATAAGAAATGAGCGATATACGAAACGAGCGGGCGGCGGCGGTAGCAAGGGATTGGGTCAATGTCTGTGGGCAGGTTGAGCAACTCCAAGCCGAGAATGAATATCTTAACAAACGAATGGTTCTGGTGAAAACTAATAGAAACGAACTTTTCGACAAGAGCATTGAACTCCGAACCAAACTTGCCGCTGCCAACATTACCCTTGCTCAGATATACGATTGCACGTCGGAGGGCTTTATTATTGAGGCCATAGACGTTTTGCGGGGTAGGGCGGTTTGGAACGAAGATGGGCTGGCACAGTACCCCGGGAAGGGTGGTAAACAGTGAAGGCAATCAGCATAAAGCAGCCGTGGGCGTGGGCAATAGCCGCGGGATTCAAGACGATTGAAACGCGGACCTGGCCCACGAATTACAGGGGCGACATACTGATTGTATCCAGTAAACATCCAGATAAAAAGATGCTGGATTGGTTCATAGGCCAAACAGGAGAGCACATCAGGGATCAGATGGAGTACGGGAAAGCAGTGGCCGTGGCCGAGCTGATTGATTGCCGGCCTATGACAGAGGCGGACCAGGATGCGGCGCTGTGTGATATTTATCCGAATGCGTGGGCATGGCTGCTTGACAACATCAGGCCGATCGCCCCGTTTGACGTAACCGGAAAACTCGGAATCTCTGAAGTTGAGATAACAGATATGCCAGTATTAGCGAAAGGCGGGGGATGATGAATGATCCAGAGATTAAACAGATGGTTAGAGTGCAAGTCGATCTTGTAATGGATGCAGTTGTTGAAACAATCGGTATAGACGGGCATCAGTGGAGCGATAGACCATGTCAAACTTGTAGAGCCGTATCGGGCTTAATAGGCAGACCGTTCGGATGCTACTGGTATCAGGCCAAAAAGAAAAAGCGGTGATTAGATGACAAGAGAAAAACAACATCGACCAGGCCCCGGACCCTCCCGGACCATCAGGCCCCCAGGATCCACCAGGCCGCCCCGTCCTGGCCCCCCTGGTCACCGCCGGCCATGCCCCGGAGTGGTGACAGGCCACGGACCAGCTCAGGCCGCCACATTCTGCCCTTATTGGCCGATCTTCTGCTGTCAAACCAAATACACCCGCGATATTTCGTCGCGTCACAAGCGGTCCTGGACGGTCCTATGGGAAATCCTTGCCGGCGCGATGCGAAAATGTAAGGAGCGGAACGAGAAGTATAA
>SDBU01007662.1_pt1 | contig 12397 bp, 9 predicted proteins | sample 2277071 | NCBI WGS metagenome assembly SDBU01 (sample SAMN10397929, study PRJNA504765) | marine sediment metagenome | isolation source: marine sediment core GS08_GC12, 126 cmbsf | place: Arctic Ocean: Gakkel Ridge, Loki's castle | collected 2008
GTTCGCTGGTCTTACGGAACGACGACAACCAACAAGTCATTTTTCCGCTCTCCGTTTTCCGTTTAAAATGACCAACGGGATTTCGGCTATCCGCCCTATTGTACCAAAATTATTAATTGAGGTCAAGATAAATTTTCACCAATAGACGATGCCTAATGTCCATTTGTTAAAAACGCTGCCGTATATGCTCCAGAGCGCAAGCATTATAGCATCACCCATAAGCCATATTCTTTTGTTTCATTCTTTCATTTGAAAAAGAAAGCTGGAATAATTCGTATTGCGTGTTGCGTATTACGTGTTGCGTGTTGCGTGTTGAACTATCAAATCCTGAAATCTTCCCAGTTCAACTCCCGCCACCATATCATCAAACCACCATACGTCAGCACAGCGAGCGGAATGAGCAGATAGATAGGCAAATATCGCCGCAACAAAAGCAATTCTCCCATCAAGCATAAAGACCCAAGAAGAGATGTAAAAATGAAACGAATCTTATACGGTTTTGCAAGTCGAGTATGGACATAAGCGAAACCGCCCAGCAACAAATAGATTTCGGTGAACGCCATTGCAATGGCTGCGCCCTTGTGGCTGAAACGCGGTATGAGGTACAAATTGAGCAAAATATTCATCACTGTGCCTGTCCCTATGAGGATAGTAAAGGCGATGCGTTTATCCGCAGCGCGTAAAATAGTTCTGTATACTCTGTTGATAAAGCTTAACCCTAATGCCCAACTCAGAGGTACTAGCGCCGCGTCGATAGTCCAGGGCGGATAGCTATCGCGCGGCCACAGAACAGAAACTATCTCATTGCTCAGAAATGTCAAACATAAAACTAACGGCAACGCGGTGATAAACATTAGTTTCAGCGATTGCGTATAAAGTTTCTGGAAATCGAATTTGGCATCCTCGTTTGTATTGGGGTTTTGTCGACGCTCAATCCGCAAAAAGACACGCGACATGACTGGAAATATCGAACCCATAAAGGCGCCGGGGATAATCGCGAAGGCACTCACTAACCCATGCGCAAGACTATACCATGTAACGGCCGCCTTACCTATTTTTCTGACCTCTCTTGTGGCAAATGTTCGTACCTCTCGCGGCAAATATTCATAAGGAAACAGGAATTCATAATTAGGACTTAATTTGGAAAGAAACACCGCGCCAATCCGGAAGGAGATGAGACTGGAGACATTCCCCAACGCAAAAGGCAAAGCTTGCGCTAGCAAACGCTTCCATATTTGGAGGTCTAAATTGAACGAGAGCTTTGTGAATTTGATTAACATAATACCCAAACTGAGTGCCATATTTATACCGCTGGCGAACAGCACAACAAGGCAGAAGGTTGTAATGTGTGAATGCGCAATCACCAATCCTCCGCCAACCACAAACGTCAGAATCCGCCAGATGATAATGACAACGGCTTCATATTTCATCTGTTCGAAGGCGCGAAAAACACACCGAAACAGTTGTGCCAGCGAATTTGCAATCTCCGATAATCCCAGAATGTAGACCATCCACACCGTTTGCGCGCTATATCCCAGCACATTCACAATTCCCGCCATCGCGCCGAAAGTACACACTGATAAAAGCACTTGAATCGCTAACGCATTGGTCATAAAGGTTTCAACGCGTTTTGGCGCTATGATAATCTCCCGAATCAGAGGCATGTGCATGCCTAACTCCGTGAAGATGGCCATCATGTTTGTGAAAAAAGCCGCAAAAAAATATTCTCCCAACTCATGGTCTCCAAAATAGCGAGGCAATAGAATAATGAGCCCAAAGCTGAAAAATCTGCTGACCAAATTCGCGAGAAATAAAGCTGAAGTATTTTGAATTATGCTAGCCATTTTAACGAATTACGAATTACGAATTACGAATTACGAATTGAAAAAAAAGATTCGGAATTCGGGATTTCCATCCACCCATCCATCCTTCCAATCAGACAATCATCAAAATTACGTATTACGTTTTACACATTACGTATTACGTTTCACCTGCTCTTCTGCCATCCTGCCCACTGCCGGTAATAATCCGTATATCAACCAAAACGGAATACCAATTTTATCAGCGGCTAATAGATTATTCACCAGAAAATATACCGCCAACGATAGCTCTGCTGACATAAGCCCGATTATAACTGAACGATAGAAAGAATCTTCAATGCGTCGGAGACATCGGAAGCCATATACAAAAAAAGCAACGAGAAGCCACATCCATGTTCCAAAACCGAGAATGCCCGTCTCAGCCAATACTTGGAGATATTCGTTATGGGCACCCATCCGATATTTACTAAGTTCCCCGACCAGAGATGGGTCTGCCCTGTATGCCTGCGCGAAAGCACCATAGCCCTTGCCAAGTATCGGATTCTGAAGGAACATCATCAACGCCGCACCCCAGCGTAACAGACGCGCTCGATTGGAAGCATATCCCAAATCTACAAACGTTGCAACCCGGCCGCGGATTAAATGTGATAAGTTTGGGATGGATAACACAAGCAAACCGAGAAGGACTATGGCGCAAATTAGAATCACTTTTCGATGTCCAGCCCCTTCCATTCGTTGAAAGAGCAAAAATGGTATAGTGACAGCCATAGACATCCACACACCGCGCGATAAACTGAAACAAAGCGCAAAGGCATAAAATACCAGGAGGGTTATCCAAATCACATGGTCATAAGGTTTTCTGTCAAAGAGTATTCTGCTTAGTAATATAAGCAGGAACATCGCGACGAAAGCGCCGTAGTTGCCATAGCTGGTGAACAACAATCCCTGAAACGCGCTGCTCCATTGCAAAATATCACGCCGTGCGATAAGAAAAAGAAGCGTCCATCCGACGGCAATTGTAGCAGAAGCAATGGAGACAAGGGAAAAACGCTTCAGTCGATGTGGTGAATCGATAATCTCAAATACCAAAACTGCCGCGAGTATGTAGGCGATGGCGCGCAAAGCGCCCTTTGCGGAGAGGTATAAGTGCTGTGAGCGCACGAGGGAAAGCAATATGATAAAGATATATAAAACTATCGGTATCAGAAAAGGAAACCGCCGAGCTATCTCCTCTCCCAATTCTCCCGATTCAGTAAGGGGATTCCGATTTATCTGAACAAACCTTTGAACTACAAGCGCGACTACTAAAATCGCTAACAGCGGCTCCGTCGGCATTTGCATTTCGGTGTTCAAACTTATAATATATCTGAATGAAAAGGGAAGAAATAATATCAATAGATATAGGACATACTCTAAAGTCGCCAGAGCAGCAACAGCGAAACCACAAACAACAAGGAGAAAGAGAAAGAGTCCAGTGAACTTTGCTAATCCTGCGCCGATGATAATCTGACCGCCAAACAATATGGATAAAAAAAGAGCGCGTTTTATACTCATCTCGATTAGTTATGAAGCCATTCCTTATATTCAATGTAAAGAAGCGAAAGACAGAGGGGCTAGGGGGCAAGATGGCAAGAGGGTTAACCCCCTTGCCATCTTGCCCTTTCGCCACTATAGCTTTCTCAACTTAAATACCCCAATCCTTCCAGAGCACGCCTTATCCTCTCGTTTTCATCTGTGCCGATATTTTCACCGCGCGCAATTTCCTCCATCTCAACAAAGTTTATGGGAACGCGTTCCAAATATTCATTCTCGAAACAATCAGTCAGGACCTTGCCATCTATATCCCGGATAATTGGAAGCCCCATAGCGTATAATATCGTGGGCGCGATATCTTCAATGCAAGCGCCTTCAATATGGTGATTACGATTGATTCCTTTGCCATTCATGATAAAAATACCATACAGTTTGTGGTTTCCAGATTGCCAGAACATAGGATTTGAAACGATTTTGTCGCCAAAGGGATTGGGGTTGAAATAGCATATTTTTTGCTCCGTAAAAGGAACAAGGTCCGGAGCCTGTTTGTAGTATTTCCCCTGATATATTTCGTCTTTGGTGTAGACATAGTCAATTATTTTCTGCGAACGCTCATTGGTCAACTTTAACAATTCCTCTTTAATATAATTCACAATTTTCTTGTGATCTTTCTGAGCAACTATCCCCTGCGGTTCTCTGCCTTTGACATTAATATAAATCTCCCCACATCCACCTATACTGTATGCTTTTGTTCGTTCCCAATCGATAAGCGACATATAGTGAGGCGTAAATTTCTGCTTCAACTGTGGAAATCCCTCAATGAGGGGAGGAAAAAGTTTATCCAGAAACGGTAGATGGCTGAACAAATTGCCCAACTTTTCGACGAGTTCGCGGTATCTATCAGAATATTGAGAACCCCTTAGCTTAGCCCTATCTAGTTTCTCTAGCATAAAACCAACATAATCCCTAAAGGAAGCATCTCTGAAGAACAACAGCCCCAACTCTCGCAGCCAGTCGTTGATGTTGATATTGTATTCGTTTCTGCCGTGCCCGTGGTCGGACATCACGATGACAACAGTATCCTTGGGCAGGCATTCTAAGATTTTCCCCAGAGAATCATCCGCCCTTTTATGCACTTCTAGTATCGCATTTTTTAATTTGTTATTTTTCTCATAAATTGGGCTATCTGGGTCGAAGTACTTCCAAAAAGTATGTTCTACCCGGTCAGTAGCCAAAAAATGAACCATCGCAAAATCCCACGGCTCATCCTGGAGTAATCGAAGAGCAACGTACTCTCGTGATTTTTCCATTTCAAGGATTCTTCTGAAAAGTTTGTCGATTTTGTTTTTAAATAGAAGTCTCTTTTCCGGTCTTAAGAGGTAATCTTTTTTGGATAAACCGTGTTTTTCGAATAAGTTTTCTGGGAAAGTAAAACCTTTACTCTTGGTATCTGGGGTGGTTAAGCCGCATGCCACGCAAAAACCATCAATAGGAGTAGTCGGAAAAGTCGTTGGTACGTTGATAATTCCTGTTCGCTTACCAAACACATTTAATATTTCCCAGATAGCAGGCGCATTTCGAGTCGAAGAATCAATAATTTTGATGCTATAATCATCCTCTGACTTGTGAAAGAATCCAAAAATCCCCGTATTTCCGGGTTTTTTACCGGTAATAAATGACGTCCAAGCACATGGAGTAATAGGCGGGATAGTCGACCGGAGTTTCCCTGAAGTTCCTGTTGTAATCAAATTTTTCAAATTCGGCAAAAAACCCTCTTGCATCCACGGCTCAATAAGGTCGAAAGTAGCGCCATCTAAACCGATAACACAGATTTTGTGCATTATGATTCCTCAATTGAAAGGGGCAAAAGAGCAAGAGGGCTAGAGGGCAAGAGGGTGCAAAGACAAGTTTGCACTTAACTCTTACTTCTATGAAGTTTTTCATTTTGATAGCGCGAAGTCAGGGTTGAGAGAGCAAAGCTTAAGAGCTAGAATTCAGCACTAAAGGTGCTTTGCACTTTCAACACGGGGATTCATCCCAGTGCTATGCCTGCACTCCTCCGACAATCCTTAGTAATATTACCCTTGACCTTAACCCTCTTGCCATCTTGCCCATTTGCCCCCTTGCCCAAATCTAATGCTCTTTTTAAAAATTAATTTTACATTACAACAAGGGTATGGTATAAGTTACAAAACCAAACTTCCAATTAACTCCTTCACATCTGGAATCCCTCGCTCTATCAAAAAATTTCGGATTCCATTAACGACATCTAACGACGCTCGTGGATTCATAAAATTTGCTGTGCCCACTGCCACCGCTGTTGCGCCGGCGATGAGAAACTCAATAGCATCCTCGGTGGTCATGATACCACCCATCCCGACGATTGGAATTTGCACGGCTTGTGCTGTTTTAAAAACCATACAGACAGCGACGGGTTTCACGGCTGGGCCGGAGAGTCCACCCGTAATGTTTGCTAACATCGGACGACGAGTTTTGATGTCGATTGCCATTCCCAACAGGGTGTTGATAAGAGAAAGCGCGTCTGCTCCCGCGGCTTCCGCAGACAGAGCTATTTTTGTAATATCGGTCACGTTCGGGGATAATTTGACGATTAACGGGAGTTTTGTGCTTTTACGAACGCTTCCTACTACTTGATGAGTTAAATTCGCATCGACTCCGGAACTTATGCCGCCGCGTTCCACGTTGGGACAGGAGATGTTGACTTCCAAACCCGTGATACCTTCGACGGCATCTAATCTTTCCGCCAGATGGACATAGTCTTCTACTTTTTCGCCGGAGATATTGACAATGATAGGCACATCAAAATGGGCTAGATAAGGCAACTTTTTTTCGATGAACGCTTCAACACCCACATTCTGCAATCCGATAGCGTTTAACATTCCAGCGGGAGTTTCAATAATGCGCGGCGGCGGATTACCCGCTCTTTCTTCTCTGGTTATGCCCTTGAGGACGATAGCGCCGAGTTGATTCAAATCAACAAAATCCGCGTATTCTTCGCCATAGCCAAACGTCCCAGATGCGGCCATCACAGGATTTTTCATCTCAATGCCGCCAATGTTGACGCAGTAGTCAGGTGATTGGTCTGAAATTTTTGATGTTTTCATCATTAGCCAGTTTCAAGAATTTAAGAAATTTGGAGTGCGAAAACTTTGTTTTCGCTGGCGACGCAGTCGCCATTTCGCTTTCGGGGCTAGCCTTCGGTCTTGGCGAAAAATGACTTGTTTTTTTGCATGTGCGCCCCGTCTCCGTCGGGACCATCCCGAGAATCGGGGGTAGTATTCGCAAAAAAACATAAAATTGAATTTTCGCACTCCATAAAAGCCTACCGAATGTATTGATAATTATTCATCGAATAATGTTTTGCTAAACCGGGCATTCCTTTATGGGAAAAACCCATACATCCTTCTTTTAAAAACCTCGCTTGATAGTGTCCAAAGGCTACCTAATATATGTTGTCCTAATATCATTCCGACAAATAATGGCGTTGCACTCCGATAAGTTTTTAGACCTCCAAACTTCAAAATGGTATGTTTTACCAACCAGCCAATAAAAATGGAGAACCACATCCAACTCATAGTCCAGCTCCCAGCAACAGCGTAACCTACAGGATGAAAAGGAAATTGGAAGAATAACTTCCGTATCAACATTAAAAAGAACGTAAATCCCAGTCCAAAACATGCTTGCCTGAGAAAAGGATAATCTATCCGCGCGGGGTTATTCAACCATATTTGCAAATGGTAGAATGATGCCCAGCCAACGCCCATAGCCCTAAGATTTTGAGCACCTTGTTTGTAAGCTACATGCAAAAAAATCCAAAAGGCTGCGAATACTCCAACAACTGCTGCAATCATCATGGCAAACACCAACTTTTTACTGTCTATGCCTACTCGTTCTGCGATTTTAAAACCTTCGAGTTGATGTCCCATTGGATGTGACCGGTAATCATAGCCGAGCCAATACAAAAGGCTGAACATTGTCAAATTTTGCGGTCCGAGTTTGCGTGGGCCAATAGCGCTCACCATGATGCGGTCTGGTCCGGCATCATATAAATCATGTGTGGGCGGACCAAGGGAAGCACGCATTCTGGCAACTGCAATTGTTATCAGGAAGTAAAGACAAAACAGCAACAAAGCTACCCAAACTGACATACCTCCTTGATAACAGAATAGGGCGATAAATACAATGCCAGCAATTATGCCCAAAATTGCTGTTCTGTAGCGCATTGGTTCTTTCGAATCATCAACGCTTTCTCTATATCCAGCTACTCTTTTTAGCACTTGTGCCAGATGCCTCCTGCTCATCCACAGCGAAAGCAACCCTAAGCCAAGCCATGCACCTGAAGACTGATAGCTGAGATAAGGACCGGGCATTCGGGAAAAGCCAAGAGCGCTCCGAAAAACCAGTTGCGCTTTCCAAAATATATAGAAGAACCAGCAGGAAAAGGAAAGGTCGAGAGGCATAAAGTAACTTAGCCCCACAATGAAAGGATAAAAGCAGAGAGGGGTCCAGCCGATAGCGGAAAGTGGTTTTTCGGTAAAGAATATGCCAAGGTTAGTTCTCAGGCGTAAACGCGGCAGTGCCGGAAAAAGGAAACTCAACCCATTTAATAGGTCAATTGCTCCTACTATTCCAAAGCCGAGCCAGAAAAGCTTATTCCTGAAAAAGCCGGCGCCCGTCATCTCTAATGGAAGTTGAATGATAGGGTACGTCAGTTTTTCGTTTTCTGTCCACTGTTTCCTGATGATGACATTGATGCAAACCATTACGAAAAGTACCACGATTATCAGGCTTGACCATGCCAGTGCAGGTAAAAGCCATGTCTCGAAATGGTTTGCGATATATAGTGTAGAATCCCCCTCATAATATAATTGCAATGCGCTCTTATTGTCCACCACGAGCCATTTTGGCAGATATCGAAAGAAAAGTTCCGCCCATTCGTTTTCCGGAGTGGCAAACCAATTGGCGGCTCCCATTGTATGAATCAAAATACGGATAAAATCATGCCCGAAGATGCCAGTGGCTATGCTCAACATTATGTAGATGGTTAGAAGTTCACCCCGGTTCATTGCGAAACGAGGCACGCACCTTCTCAATAAACCGTTCAGCAGAGCCAGAACAAATAGACAAAAAGTCACATTGAAAAAGAGAGATAAAACCGTGGAATATACTGAAACCCATACTACTTCAGCTCTCATAAGCCAGTAGAGATTTACTGGAATTAGGGCGCTTCCTATGATTAATGAGCGGAAACTAACTCCTGCAAATGCTTTGGGTTTCTGCATACGGATTTAAAAACGGAAAACGGAAAATGGAAAATGGAAAAATTGTCGGCGAAGTCATCTCGGCGAAGCAAACAGGACTTCTGCAACAAAAAGAGTTAAAAATCTCCTACTATACGGTGGTTCCCCGCGGGCTATCATGGATGGGGACGCGGTCAGTCTCCTTATGCTGCAAAGCCAAGCACACACGTTCTCTTGATGTCATTGTCTCCTCCATATCTTTTTTAATTCGTAATTCGTAATTCGTAATTCGTAATTCGATTCACCTTTTTGGTCACAATTGCAAACAACGGTCTGAAAAAGGGTAATAATCTATCAATTACAATGCTCCATTTAGCCAAGGTGTTAAAAACGAACCTACCGATGCGAGTATGTTGATGAATCCGCGCCATTGTATTTAATCGCTTTTTAAATTCTAACGTCAATTTATCAGGGCTAAAAATTCTCAAACCAAAATAAATTGGAGCTTTCAGAAGATACGGATACCACTCCAAAAACAGGTATATAAAAAAACTAGTAAATCCACCCAGTTTTGCGACTTCAACTATTTCAAACTGAGACCTTTTCAACGTATTAATAGTTTCAGCCAAGGAATAATAATGATAGCCATGGCGCCCAAAGTGAAAAATCCAGTAGAGTCTCGAAGGCAGCATAAATATCTGATAGCTGTCTCTAGCGGCAACCTTATAAATTTCTTCTACGACTTGCACATCCTCTCTTATATGCTCAAGAGTATAGATAGAATAAACAAAATTATAGAAATCCCCCTTCAGGTGCTCAGAGAGTTGTGTCGCATCTAGAGTAGCAAAGTTAATGTTTAAACTTTTGTCTTGATTTGTTGATAAATGTTCCTTCCAATTTTCCCCTTCAAGGATATCTATACCCAGCCATTCCCCGTTGATCTGATTTGTAAAAAAGAAGCGAAAGTATGAGCCATTTCCACAACCGACATCTAGTATCCGAGCTTTCTCTTTTGGACAGTATTGCTTAATAGCATTTTCAAAAAGTCTTATCGTTAGTGTTCTGAGTGAACTTCCACCAAATGGCTCTTCAACAGACATTCCGATTATATCTCCTTGGTGAAAATTTGGAAAAGTGGTAATGTTGTCACCGGTCTAAAGACACAAGTTAAACGAATTACGAATTACGAATTACGAATTACGAATTGTTAAATTGGAAAGGGATTAACCCACCCCCGGCCCCTCCCAAGAGGGGAGAGGGGAGCCCCACCAATTTCGGTGGATTGCAAATTTACGAATTGTTCGATTAGAAGGTATTTGCTTACATCAATTGTAAGAATTCCGACGCGGTGCCATCGCTTGCGCAGGCCTTCCGCGTGCGAATTGCGAATTGTCGCATTCATCCCCTCCTGATTATCCTAATCAGAAGGGGGCTTCTGCGACGAACAGCTAAAGCTAGTCACGAAAGAAAGAGCTACGGTGTTGATTTATTGCTATTAACAACCAGCACCGATACTTTAGTTTGAATCTTTAGAGCGGTATTAGTATGCCTATTCTTCATTAATTCAACCTAAGACGAATTAAGTATATCTATATTATCGTTGTTTTTGAATTGAGGGGTTTTGTCAGAATTATACCGTTCTACCTTTCCAGATGTCCCGACCTCGCGCCGGGGCTGATTACGCTTAAGAATTCAAATCCCGTGACCGTCTCCTTGGGGATGTGTCCATGTTCAACACCTTTCGGCGTTGCAATTAAATCGCCAGAGCCAATCTCGTATTCTTTCGCAGTACCATCGGGCAACCGCAACGTTACCGTCGTCGCGCCTCCAGTGAATAGCCAATGTTCATCGTAATCGTGATAATGTAATTCTGTTGGACGCTCTGGCGGCACTGTAAAAGCATGAATCGAGGCGATATTAACTTCATCAAGCACTTCTGCGAGTTCCTGGGAAATGCGCTCACCTTTGCCCAGTCGAATAACACATACATCCGTTGTTTTTACTGGCATATCAAAATCTCCCTTTTATTGTAAGATGTCCGTATTCCAAAATCGGCATTTTATTATACCACATCAGAGCCTTTTTGAAAAGGAAATTTCAGGAAAAAACCGCTAACCTGACAGGAACTTGGTGATGATATTGTTGTGGTCGAGGATAATGATAATTTGCGTTTGGGCAAGGCTCAAACAGTCATGGCATGGCTATATCCAGCAGAGAACGTTGCTGATTGGGTTCGCCTAGTTGGAAAGGGAGAATCGACCCCACGAAACTATGGTTTATGGCGTCAGTCAGATGGCGACCTCCTCTTTCAAATCTATCCAGGTTGTAATGCTTGGGAAAATGGTAATGACGCCACATTGGCACCGCCTAATGAATGGACACATCTGGCGGGTACTTATGATGGCAAAAATATAACCCTTTTTGTTAATGGCAGTGAAAAAGTATTGAAATAAGTCTTTGAAAAAGTGGAGAATTCTTGCCATACATTGACAACTATACCGCCTTTTCCCATATCACAGTTTGTTCTCGTTTTAATAATTGGCAGTCCTTGGGTTTTGCACAACTTGGCTCACCTTTGACGCGTGCAAAGGCTAAATATCCATTACTATAAATTGAGTTAATTTGTTTAACCCACTTTCCTTTGACTTTTACAATATCACCTTTACGAAAGCCTTCTAAGAAAGCATTGACCTGATATCGAACACGTCCCATCCCTTTGCGCGGTAAGTCGTGGTACTGACGCCGCATTTGTCTCGGTCTGAACTTAATAATGTGAAAATTTTCACGGTGGTTCCTAATCACTTCACCAGTTCGATAAGTAGCGATACACAAAGCATCAATGTCATGCGTCTTGGGCAAAGAAAGTGATTTACGGTAAGCCGAAGTTTGATAACCATATACACAAGACAACGGCACAATCTTTTTTAGCTCTTGGTACATTAAGGTTTTCCCTTGCATCGTCCGTTGGGCAATCTTATCAGAAAATCCATCCATGCCTGTTACTACTTTGCCGCCTTTAAGTTTGACTTTACCGCTTTCGCCTGTTTTATGAACCTTATCATGGCAATTCTCGCAAAGGGTTACCAGGTTGTAAATACTATCTTTCCCGCCTTTAGTGGTCCAAACTATATGATGAGCTTGCAATCTTCTATTTCCCTTTCCGCATTTCTGACAAGTAAAGTCATCTCTTATTAAACAGGCAAGTCGTAAATTCTCATCTAGCCGATTAGATTGCTGATACTCACTACCCTTGACATCAGTATCACATAATCTTCTAACATCTATCTGGACATCTTCAACAACAATGTGACTGATAGGCAAAGGAATTTGACGCGCCACCCGGATAACTTCTTCTACATTCGCTTTTATTGACGGTGGCAAACGCCCGCTACGTTTTGAAGAAGCACGATTCAAAAAACGTTTTTTTCGATACCATTTTCTAGTCCTTCTATTTCGTCGATTGGCTCTTCGAGCGCCCATTTTCCCCTTGATGTCCGTTCGATGATGGATTTCACCAGACAGATAAATCTCTCCGTTTGCTACACAACTAAAGCCGGTAACATCGCTTCCTTTGTCAATCCCTAAAGTCACAGGCTGAACATTTTCCTCACAGTCCCAAAGAAGTTGAATTGTAAAAGGACAGCGAGACACTACTTTTGCTTTCTCGTCTCTGAGTAATTTTCTCGCTTTTGCGGGTTTGCAAGGCATTAATGGTTTTCCATTTTTGTTTATTACATAAACATTCATAACGTCCTTAAAACCTCCTGAATGTGAGAGTAGAAT
>SDBU01007663.1_pt1 | contig 12395 bp, 23 predicted proteins | sample 2277071 | NCBI WGS metagenome assembly SDBU01 (sample SAMN10397929, study PRJNA504765) | marine sediment metagenome | isolation source: marine sediment core GS08_GC12, 126 cmbsf | place: Arctic Ocean: Gakkel Ridge, Loki's castle | collected 2008
CTGCCTCTACCAGCTACCGTCTTACGGGCCCCACGCTTGGTGCGAGCATTCGTCTTAGTTCGTTGACCATGCACCGGCAGTCCCCGACGATGTCTAAAACCACGATAGCATCCAATATCGATAAACCGTTTGATGTTGAAATTAATTTCCTTCCTGAGATCACCTTCTACTCTATATCCCTTGTCAATGACCTCGCGTATGCGGTTTACCTCATCATCAGTGAGATCCCTGACTTTGACATCCGGGCTGATTCCCGTCTGCTCAAGTATCCTTCGACTCGCGGTAGGGCCAATACCGAAGATATAGCGCAGCGATACCTCCACCCTCTTATCCTTAGGTATATCGACACCAGCAATACGCGCCATCACCCCTCCTAAGAAAGACTAGCCTTGCCTTTGTTTATGTCTTGGATTAGAGCAAATAACCCTAACCACGCCTTTGCGCTTAACAATCTTGCATTTTTCGCAGCGAACTTTAACCGAAGCTCTCACTTTCATCGTACACACTCTTTAATCGTTTCAGGTTGTTACTTAAAGCGATAGGTGATCCTTCCTCGTGACAGGTCGTACGGCGAGAGTTCCACCAAGACCCTATCACCCCGCAGTATCCTTATGAAATGAAGCCTCATCTTCCCCGAAGCATGCGCCAGAACATTGTGCCCATTGGCAAGCTCCACACGAAACATGGCATTAGGTAAAGGCTCAATCACTGTCCCCTCAACCTCGATAGCTTCCTTTTTTGACACTGCTTCCAGATCACCCCTTCTAGAGAATCCTAGAGTTTAGTTAGTATCCCCGGCCCATTCTCATCAATCACAATTGTATGCTCGAAGTGAGCAGAAAGTCTACCATCAGCGGTAACCACCGTCCACTTATCCTCAGCCACGCTGGTGCGCCACCCCCCAGCATTGAGCATGGGCTCCAGAGCCATGGTCATGCCATTCTGAAGTGCAGGCCCCTCGCCAGTGACACCAAAATTGGGGACTTGAGGGTCTTCGTGTAGTTCCCGGCCGATGCCATGACCCACATACTCCCTTACCACAGAGAACCCTCTGGCTTCAGCATAGGACTGGATCGCCGCCGATACATCTCCTAATCTGGCACCGACTCTGGCGGCAGCAATACCCGCCTGCAACGCACCCTGAGTAGCATCGATTATCTTCTGAGCCTCGGTGCTTATCTTCCCTACTCCTACCGTTACCGCAGCATCGCCATGAAAGCCGTTCATCAAAGCTCCGAAATCCAGTGCGATTATCTCGCCCTCCTGAAGCACTCGGCTTCCAGGTATGCCATGAACTACTTCCTCATTCACCGATGTACAGATCGACGCTGGAAAACCACGATATCCCTTAAACGAGGCTTCAGCCCCGCGTTTTTTCACTTCACTGACTGCAATATCATCCAGTTCCGCAGTGGTTATCCCTGGCCTTACCTTTTTGCCTACCTCCTCAAGAACAGCCGCCACTACCCGACCTGCACCCCGCATTTGAGTGATTTCCCGCGGCGATTTCAGTCTTATGCCCATCTCATGTCTAATCTGGATCATCGGCCAATCCTTACACCGATAGCCGCAATCAGATCCTCGCCGACCGCCTCGATCGCCTTCCCACCATCAATCTCCACCAACTTGCCTGCCTCCGTATAGCACTCTATAAGAGGCATAGTTTGGGCAAAATAGACATCGAGCCGCTTTCTCGCTGTCTCCTCTTTATCATCGGGACGCTGATAAAGCTCACCCCCACAACGATCACATTTACCCGATACCTTCGGCAGCAACTCAACAACGTTATAAGGCGCTTGGCAGTTGCGGCAAATCCAGCGTCCGCTCAGGCGCCTTAGAAGTTCCTCATTAGAGACCTTAATGTACAATACCAAATCAATGCCCTTGCCTTGCTCTGTCAACGCCTGATCCAATGCCTTTGCCTGCTCCAGCGTTCTGGGAAAACCATCTAACAGAATACCCTTGGCACAGTCAGGATCAGTGATCCTGCCAAGAATCATCTTAACAGTTACCTCATCGGGAACAAGCAAGCCCTTTTCCATATAGGACCTGGCGATTTCTCCCAACTCGCTGCCACTGTTTTGCTCCTGCCGAAAAAGATCGCCAGAGGCAATATGAGCCAGCCCCAGCCTTTGAGCGATTAGAACCGCTTGAGTTCCTTTGCCCGCCCCGGGGGCTCCTAGAAAAATCACGTGCAACTGTTCTTCGTTGCTCATTTTATAAAGCCTTCATACTGCCGCATCAGAAGCTGCGCCTCGATCTGCCTCATAGTATCCAGAACTACGCCCACGACGATCAAGAGACCAGCAGCGGAGATGAGCATAAGTGTAGTACCGGCAGCACCTCCGACCAGCCACCGCGACAACAGAGGCGCCACTGCCACCAGGGCCAAGAAAAACGCCCCTCCCCAAGTAATGTGGGTAATTACCTTATTTAGATATTCAGCAGTAGGACGCCCAGGGCGGATACCCGGGACAAATCCTCCTTGTTTCTGCAAGGTCTCGGCCAAGTTCTGCTGCTGGAAAATCACCATAGTATAGAAGAAAGTGAATCCGATGACAAGGAAAAACAGAATCACCCAGTAGAGATACCCCCCCACGCCTAATAACTCTTGAATATAGGTAGACCCGAAGTAGCTAGCTATCACTGACGGAAACATTAGAATCGCGTAGGAAAAAATCAACGGGATCATCCCCGCAGAGTTCACCCTGATCGGGATATGGGTCCCCCCCGACTGCCGGTACATCTTACCGCCTCGAAACAGGCTTCGTGAATACTGGACAGGGATTCGGCGCACCGCCTCGTTGACAAACACTATGAAGAAAGCGATCGCTATCAGGAGGCCAACCAGCGTGAGCAAGCCTCCAAAGTGAGCAGTCTCCCAACTCCGCCAGATATTAGCGGGCAAGCCAGCGACGATGCCACCAAAGATTATAATAGATATACCATTGCCGATTCCGTTCTCGGTTATACGCTCACCCAGCCACACAAGGAAAACCGTACCTGCAACCAATGAAAATAGCATAGCCGCTGTGGGTAGTAACGCGTCACCCGTCAGCCCAATCTTTACCCCCTCCTGAAAGACACCCTGACTCTGGAAGTAAACCAGCTGCCCATAGCCCTGGAGCAAGGCCATAGGCACCATCAGCCAGTGGGTATACTGATTGATCTTCCGGCGTCCCTCTTCCCCCTCCCGGGAAAGCGCACTTAGGCGGGGTATGACCGGAACTAAGAGCTGCATGATAATTGAAGACGTGATATAAGGGTAAACACCCATCGCGGCAATGCTCAAGTACCTCATCGCCCCCCCGCTGAACAGGTCAAGCATGCCCAAAAGAGCATTGGTTTCAAACAAATCTCTGAGTGCACCACTGTCAACTCCAGGAACAGGAACATGGGTTACGAAACGAAAGACGATCAGCATGGCGAGGGTGAAAAGTAGCTTCCGCCTCAGGTCAGGGAGGCTAAAGGCATCTATCATGGCCTGAAGCAACTTGGGCTTTTGACTGGTTTGTGCCTGTCTCATTTTCCCCGCTATCCCCTAAATCTCCTCCGCTTTTCCACCAGAGGCTTCTATCTTCTTCTTTGCGGTTTGACTGAATTTATTAGCTCTTACCACGAGGGGATGTTGAAGCTCACCATCGCCGAGGACCTTGATCGGTTTCTTAAGCGAAGATACCAGACCGGCATCAAGAAGTCTCTGCGGCGTAACCTCTATGCCTTCCTCGAAAATTCGCAACCGATGCAGATTCACTAACGCATAATCGGTCTTGAAAATATTAGTGAAGCCCCGTTGGGCGGGCAAGCGCTTAACCAAAGGAGTCTGGCCACCCTCAAATCGTAGCCCCACGCCCCCACCAGAGCGCGACTTTTGCCCTTTGCAACCCCGGCAAGAATAAGTACCATGCCCACTGCCATCGCCGCGACCGACCCGCTTTCTGCCACGTTTTGACCCTGCCTTTGGCCCAAGATCATGTTGCCTCATCTCTCACTCCTCAGAGACCTCTTCCACCTGCACCAGATGTCTCACCTTGTTAAGCATGCCACGGATCGCTAGCGAGTCGCTATGTACAATGGTCTGGTTCAGAGAGCGAAAGCCCAAGGCCTTAAGGGTCATGCGTTGCCCTTTGTTGTAGCCGATAGCACTTTTCTTCCAAGTTACGCGCAGTTTAGCCACTGGATCTCTCACCACCTGAAACAGTCGACTTTCTCCTTGCCACCTCTTGTTTGGGATCCTTCAGTTGCCCTAGGGCAAGCATGGTAGCTCTGACCACGTTTAGCGGGTTGGAGCTGCCCATGGATTTGGTCACTATGTCCTTAATACCCGCAGCCTCAACGGTAGCTCTTATTCCACCACCGGCAATGACTCCAGTACCTGGTGCCGCTGGCTTCAACATTACCTTTGCCCCTCCAAACTTGCTCACTATCTTGTAATGAATAGTGCCTTCCACCATTGGTACCTCGATCAGATTCCTCCTAGCAATGGCACCACCCTTGCGAATCGCTGCCGGCACCTCTCTCGCCTTGCCCAACCCAGCACCCACATGACCCTCGCCATCACCAACTACCACCAGCGCACTAAAGCTAAATCTCCGCCCTCTCTTTACAACCTTTGCCACGCGATTAATGTTAATCAGCTTCTCGCTGAGGTTCAAATCCCTGGCATCTATCCTCTCCATCTGTTCCATAATCCTAAAACCTCAATCCCAATTCGCGGGCGCCATCGGCCAAAGCCTTCACCCTGCCATGATACTTGTATCCCCCGCGGTCGAAGACAACCTGGTTTATTCCCTTGTTCTGAGCCCGCTTAGCAACCAAGCTCCCCACCAATTTCGCCTGTTCCGCCTTGGTTTTGTTCTCCAAATCAGTTTTTATCTCCGCATCCAGGGTCGACGCGCAGGCAAGTGTCCGCCCCAAACTATCATCTACAACCTGAGCATAGATATGATTGAGGCTGCGAGAAACACTAAGCCGGGGGCGGTCAGAGGTACCCTTGATCTTCCGCCTTACCCGGGCATGTCGTCTCTTTAGCGCTTCTCTCCTATCACGAGCCATGCCTGCTACTTCCTTCTACCCAGCTTACCTGCTTTTCCTGCCTTACGTCGAATTTGCTCGCCAGCATATCTGATCCCTTTCCCCAAATAAGGATCAGGAGGGCGTACCGCCCGAATCTGGGCTGCAAATTCCCCCACCAGTTCCTTATCTATACCCAAGACGCTGATCTGATTCGGAGCGTCACTAACAACCTCTATACCCTCGGGAGGAGTGATCTCGACAGGCCGAGAATACCCTACCTGAATCGTGAGACTGTCTCCAGATTTCTGGGCGCGGTAACCCACCCCATGGAGTTCGAGGTTCTTCCTAAAGCCCTGACTCACTCCCTCAACCATATTGGCGAGCACACTCCTAGTAAAACCGTGCAATGAACGATGGATTCGGTTATCTGTCGGCCTTGACACGGTGAGGACGCCGTCCTCCAAGGAAATACTCATATCCTGATGGAAGGAGCGGCAGAGTTCACCTTTGGGCCCATTTACCGTCACCTTATCGCCCTCAATGGACACCTCTACCCCAGGAGGCACAGTAATTGGCTTATTTCCTACTCTGGACATTTCTATCTCGCACCCGGGCTACCACACGTAGCACAGCACCTCGCCACCCAAACCCCTCCTCCACGCTTGCTGTCCGGGCAAAATCCCTTTAGAAGTTGATAATATGGCTACGCCAAGCCCCCCATATACCCTGGGAATCTCGCCCTTCCCACAGTAGACTCTCAGGCTGGGCTTGCTCACACGCTGCAGTCCATTCACCACCGTTTGCTTTTTCCCTGTGGTGTAGTAGCTAAGATGAATCTTGATTACCCTCTGCGGGGTATTGCCCTTTAGCACCTCATAGTCCTTAATGAAACCCTCTTCCTTCAGCACCTTGGCAATCGATATCTTGACCCTGGATGCAGGGACGAGAACAACCTCATGCCTAGCAATGACAGCATTGCGTATTCGGGTCAACATATCAGCTATCGGATCACTGAGACTCATATCAATCCCTCAATAATAGATCACCAACTCGATTTTCTAACCCCAGGAAGCAGACCCTCAAGAGCCATCTTCCTGAAGCAAATTCGATATAATCCAGCCTGACGTATGTAGGCGCGAGGGCGTCCACATAGTTTACAGCGATTGCGGTGCCTTACCGGATACTTTGGAGTGCGCTTTGATTTTTCGATTTTCGATACTTTAGCCATCTCTTCTCCCAACCTACTGCTGACTAAAAGGTACACCCATCAACTCTAGAAGCCTCCTGCCCTCCTCATCAGTTCGCGCGGTGGTGATAACAGAGACCTGGAACCCACGAATCTTGTCTACCTTGTCGTAGTCGATCTCAGGGAAGATAATCTGCTCCTTAATACCAAGAGTGTAATTCCCCTGCCCGTCGAATGCCTTCCTCGGTACGCCCTGAAAATCACGCACGCGGGGCAAGGCAGCATTCACCAATCGGTCGAAGAATTCATACATACGTTCACCGTGGAGGGTAACCGTCACCCCGATGGCCATACCAGCTCGCAACTTGAAAGATGCGATTGGTCTTTTGGCACGGGTAATCACCGGGCGCTGCCCTGTGATCAAGGTAATATCATTTGTGGCCCCCTCCAAAGCCCTTTGGTTTTGAATGGCCTCACCCAAGCTGACATTAAGCACGATCTTGTCTAACCGGGGCACCTGCATCGGATTCTTGTACCCCTGCTCTTTCATCATCGCGGGCATGACCTCACGCCGATATATCTCTTTAAGCCTAGACACTAGTCAATTACCTCGCCGCATTCCTTACACACACGCACCTTGCTCTTGTTATCCAAGACACGAAACCCGACACGAGTGGGTTTATGACACTTACTGCATATCAGCATCACTTTGGATAAATGTATCGGTGCCTCACGCTCAATGATCCCTGCTTGCTTAATATTCGCCCGGGGTTTCATATGGCGCTTGCCCATGTTAACCCCTTCCACAAGAATCCGATTCTCTCGGGGAATGCAACGATGCACTTTTCCTTTTTTCCCTTGATCGTCGCCCCTTATCACCAGCACTTCATCATTCTTGCGAATGTTCATCATAGCACCTCAGGCGCTAGGGAAATGATCTTCATGAAATTCTTGTCCCTGAGTTCACGAGCCACGGGGCCAAAGATGCGACTGCCTTTAGTATTGCCCCTATCATCAAGGAGTGCCGATGCATTATCATCGAACCTGATATATGTGCCATCAGGGCGCCCATACGTTTTGGCAGTACGGACGACAACAGCACGAACGACATCACCCTTCTTCACCGCTGCTCCAGGAGTTGCCTCCTTCACTGCGGCTACTATAATATCGCCCACCCCGGCATATCTCCTCCTCGTGCCCCCAAGTACATTGATACACATGATCTTCTTGGCACCAGAGTTGTCCGCTACCTTGAGCCTGCTTTGCGGCTGGATCATCGCCTACTCTATCTCCTCAGGCTTGACCTCAACGATCTCTGCCTTAGTCAAGACCTCGGCCACTCGCCACCTTTTATCCTTAGATAAAGGTCGTGTCTCAACTATCCGCACCTGATCACCGATACCACAAATGTTGCCCTCATCATGAGCTTTGAAGTTTGCCTTGTATCTGACGATCTTCTTATAGCGCGGATGCTGACGCCGGGTCTCCACCTCTACCACCACTGTCTCATCCATCCTATTGCTTAGCACCCGACCAACACGGATTTTCTTCTTTTCCATAGCTATCCCCTGCCGAGCTCCCGTTCCCGCATTATTGTCTTAACCCTGGCAATCTTCTTCTTCGTTTTGCGTATCTCGCTATAATTTGCCAGTTGCCTGGTGGAAAGTCGAAACCTAAGGTTAAACAACTCCTGATGGGCGTCTTCAAGTTGCTTGGACAGCTCCTTCGGTTTCAGCGCTCTGATCTTATCAATCCTCATTAGCATCACCAGCTACGAAGATACTTCAGCTAAAATCTCTCGACCAACGAACTTGGTGTGGATTGGAAGTTTATGCGTAGCTAAGCGCATTGCTTCCCGAGCTACATCCTCTTTAACTCCGGATATCTCGAACATGATCCTGCCTCGCTTGACCACCGCCACCCAATGGTCGAGAGAGCCCTTGCCACTACCCATCCTGGTCTCAGCTGGCTTCGTGGTTACAGGCTTATCCGGGAAAATCCGAATCCAAACCTTGCCTCCCCTTTTAACGCTGTGAACAATAGCACGCCGCGCTGCCTCAATCTGGCGGCTAGTAATCCAGGCCGACTCCTGCGCCTGAAGCCCGAAATCACCAAAGACTACGCTATTGCCCACTTGCGCCTTGCCCCGGCGGTGACCCCTATGTGCTTTACGATATCTTACTCGCTTTGGCTGTAGCATCTCTCACCAACGCTATTCTTCACTTGCCTCGAATATCCCCTTCTCCTCCCCCTCAACCACTTCCTCCACCACCAACTTGGCTTCAGGGAGAATATCCCCCTTGTAAATCCAGACTTTGATCCCAATAAGCCCCATAGCAGTGAGAGACTCAGCAAAGCCATAGTCTATATCGGCCCTCAAAGTGTGCAGTGGAACACTCCCTTCATGCCCAACCTCATGACGGGCGATCTCCGCGCCACCAAGCCTCCCCGAGCACTTTATCTTTACGCCCTTGGCTCCCCTTAGCATGGTCCTGGAAATAGACTGCTTGACTACTCTGCGATAAGATACGCGTCTCCTGAGCTGTTCAGCAATATTTTGGGCAACCAGCGTGGCATCAAGTTCAGGTTCTCTGATCTCCTGAATATTGAGGCGGACCTTCTTGCCCGTGTGATTCTCCAAAAGGAGCCTCAACTCATCTACCCTCTGTCCACCACGGCCAATAACAACACCAGGTCTCGCGGTATGAACAGTAACCGTGACCTCATTCGCTTTGCGCTCGATTTCAACCTGAGAAACGCCAGCCTCTCTGTAATTGGAAAAGATAATGCGGCGAATATCTATGTCTTCGTGCACCAACTGAGCGTAATGCTTCTCGTCATACCAGCGGGAACGCCAGTCCCTGATTATGCCAATCCTGAAACCATAAGGGTGAACCTTGTGTCCCAATCAGTCCTCCTCTACAATAACGATAATATGGCTAAAGCGGCGGTGAAAAGGATTTACCCTGCCCCGAGCGCCGGCGCGGTATCTCTTCAGGGTTTGTCCTTTATCGGCAAAAGTTTTAACGATTCTCAATTGCGCTGGCACCATTTGGAAATTATTTTCGGCATTGGCAACTGCCGATTTGACTACCTTGGCGACAGTTCGGGCTGCTGGTGTAGGTAAGAAGCCTAGTATAGTCAAGGCTTCATCCACCTTCTTACCTCGCACCGTGTCCAGCACCAAGCGTACCTTTCGCGGCGATATCCTTACCTGCCTTGCGCTTGCTACTACTTCCACTTCGTCGATCCTCGCTTAAAAGAGCCTATCTCTTCCCTGTTGTCGGGGTCTTCCTTACTCGGGTTACCCTCTCCGACTTGGCAGAATGCCCTCTATAGGTCCTGGTAGAGGCAAACTCCCCCAGTTTATGGCCCACCATATTCTCAGTGATAAAGATAGGGACATGTCTCCTGCCATCATGCACCCCAATAGTGAGACTGATCATCTCCGGAACGATTGTCGATGCCCGCGACCAAGTCTTGATCACTGCTTTCAACTCAGTCCGATTGAGCACCTCTACCTTCTTGAGCAGCTTGGCATCAACGAAAGGGCCCTTCTTAGTCGACCTCGACACTTTTTTTGACCTCCTAGGGTGCTATTTCCTTCGCCTCAGGATTAGTCTATTGCTGCGCTTATTGCGCCTTGTCCTATAACCCAACGCCGGCTTACCCCAAGGGGTCTTGGGCCCAGGATGTCCAATGGGCGACCGTCCCTCTCCACCACCATGCGGATGATCACGGGGCGACATCGCCGAACCCCGCACTTGAGGCCGCCACCCCATAAGTCTCTTGCGGCCTGCCTTGCCCAGATTGATATTGCTATGGTTGATGTTTCCCACCTGCCCCACAGTAGCAAGGCACTCCCCATCGACCCGACGGAGTTCCCCTGAAGGCAACCTTACCAGAGTATAACCAGCCTCTTTAGCCATAACCTGAGCGGAGGCCCCAGCGCTACGCACCATCTGCCCTCCCCGACCTCGGTATAGCTCGATATTGTGGACCGCAGTGCCTGGCGGAATCAGCTTCAACGGTAAGGCATTGCCGGGCTTTACTTCCGCATCCTTGCCAGAAGAGATGGTAGCATCTACCTTAAGGCCGAGAGGAGCCAAAATATAACGCTTCTCCCCATCAGCATAATAGATCAGAGCGATATTCGACGAGCGATTGGGGTCATACTCAATGGAGGCTACTTTACCTGGAATCCCGAACTTATTCCGCTTAAAATCAATAATCCTAAACCGTCGTTTGGCTCCACCGCCTCGGTGGCGCACTGTTATCCTCCCCTGATTGCTCCTACCCGCCTTCTTCTTCAAAGGCAAGAGCAGAGACTTCTCCGGCTTACTCTTGGTAATCTCAGAGAAATCGGCACCAATCATGCCCCTCCGTCCCGGAGAAGTGGGGCGATATATCTTAAGTGCCAAGGTCGCTCTCCCTTAGACAAATTTCATACAACTTCATAACTACACGCCTTCAAAGAGCTCGATCTTATTCCCGGGCTCTAAGGTAACCACTGCCTTCTTCCAAGATGAGGTCATCCCTCGCTGTCTGCCAGCCCGTCGCATCTTACCCGGCACATGCATCACGTTCACCGAAGCCACCTTGACCTTAAACGCCTTCTCCACCGCCTCCTTAATCTGAGGCTTGTTGGCATCTCGGGACACCTCAAAGGTGTACTTGTTCTGCTCAATAAGCATTGTGTTCTTCTCAGTGATAACCGGACGGCGTAATACCTCGTAGCTGTGCATAATCACCACCTAAGAGACCTGAGCCTCGGCGACAACTTCTTTCCTGCCCCATGTAGCCTCAACCCGACGCACTGCATCAACGGTCATAAGCAACACTTTATGCGACAGCAAATCAACAACGTTCAACATACTGGCGGGCAGTGTTTTTGTTTTTTCAATATTGCGAGCAGACTTGACCACATTCATATCTGGCTCACTGGTAACAAGCAGAGCCGAATACTCGACCCCTAACGCTTTCAAAATGCCTGTCATCCGCTTAGTCGTGGGCTGCTCCAGACCAAATAAATCAATCACCAAAAGCTCACTATCCGCCACTTTGGCTGACAGGACGCATCTCAGTGCCAGACGTCTCATCTTCTTCGGCATAGCCTGCCGGTAGCTTCGGGGACGAGGACCAAAAGCCCGCCCGCCGCCCCGGCGTGTCGGCGATCTCTTGGTGCCAGCCCGTGCAAACCCTGTGTGCTTCTGGCGAAACAACTTGCGGCTGCTTCCCGATACCTCGCTCCGGGTCTTGGTCTGGACAGTGCCCAAACGAGAGTTCGCCCTCTGTCTCACTAACGCCTGGTGAACTACCGGCTCGTTCGGTGGTATGCCGAAGACAGACTCATCGAGTTCGATCTGGTCGATTACCTGGCCTTCAGTATTATGTACGGATACCTGCAAAACTCCCCCGACTTCTAACCGCGCACCTCGGATTTCCTTATCTCCAACAGCCCATTCCTGGCCCCAGGCACTGCCCCCTTGACCAAGAGCAGGTTACGATCTGGATCAGCTTCAACTACCTCCAAGCGCTTCACCATAACCCTTTTGTTCCCCATATGCCCCGCCATCCTCTGCCCTTTGAGCACCCGCCCGGGGCTGGTGCCAGCCCCAATAGAACCGGGAGCACGATGGCGATCCGACTGCCCATGGGTCTTAGGGCCGCCAGCAAAGTGATGGCGCTTGACGCCACCGGCAAAGCCCTTCCCTTTAGATATCCCTCTGACATCCACTAGGTCACCGGGCTGGAACAAGCTAACATCGACCCGATGTCCCAAGTCTATATCAGAAACATCCTTGACTCTAAACTCTCTCAAGTGCTTGACCAAATCTAGCTTCCCCAAATGCCCCCGCTCAGGAGAATTGAGCTGCTTCGCCTCACCAAAGCCAAGCTGGACTGCGCTATAGCCCTCCTTGGCATCGGTCTTGATCTGCGTCACAGCACAGGGACCGGCTTCGATAGCGGTCACTGCTTTAACAGTGCCGCCTTCGGTAAACACCTGCGTCATGCCTATTTTTCGACCGATGAGTCCATTAATCATCTACTATAACCCAATTAGAGCTTTATCTCGATGTCCACACCCGCGGGGAGGTTCAACGTCGTTAGAGCATCAATGGTCTTCGTAGTAGGGTCCACGATATCGATTAGCCTCTTATGAGTCCTAATCTCAAACTGCTCCCGGGAATCC
>SDBU01007664.1_pt1 | contig 12393 bp, 8 predicted proteins | sample 2277071 | NCBI WGS metagenome assembly SDBU01 (sample SAMN10397929, study PRJNA504765) | marine sediment metagenome | isolation source: marine sediment core GS08_GC12, 126 cmbsf | place: Arctic Ocean: Gakkel Ridge, Loki's castle | collected 2008
CGAAGCCTTTGTTGACCTGGAAGGATTGCCCGCCGGACGGCATGACATTGAGATCCAGGTCACCTGCACCGATCGGTTCGTCAACATCCTGGAGGTGCAGCCCCCTGAGGTCAGCATCCGACTGGAAGAATATAGGGAGAAAGAGTTAGGAGTGCAGGCCAGGGTCATGGATAATCCCCCCCTGGGCTACGTTGCTCGGGCTCCTGCCGTCACTCCTTCCAGAGCGAAGGTGAGCGGGCCAGCCTCTATGGTTGATCAGGTGAGTGAGTTAGTGGCTGAGATCTATCTGGGGGGAGCTAAAGAGACCCTGGAGCGGCCGGTAGACCTCTCAGCACGGAACGAGGAAGGCGAGGCCGTGGGTTGGGTAGACGTTGACCCGCCTGAGGTCGAGGTGCGAGTGCCCATTGATCAGAGGCGTGGCTATAAAGAAGTAACAGTGAGACCCATCGTGGAGGGCGAAGTAGCTCCCGGCCACAGCATCAGCAGCGTTTCTGTCGAGCCTTCCAACGCGATTATCTTCGGCAGCCCGCTGGCCATCGAGGGGATACCCGGCTATCTGGAAACAACTCCCATCGTCGTCAGCGAGGCCAGCGCCGATGTCGTCGAGCGGGTCACTCTGACCCTGCCCCAGGGCGTCACCGTGCTGGGTGAACAATCTGTCCTCGTTACAATCAGCGTGACGGCCATCGAAAGCAGTCTGACGGTGCAGCGGGAAATGGTCATCCAGGGATTACAGCCAGGCCTGAACGCCACGCCGTCGCCCGAAGTGGTGGACGTCATCCTCTCAGGCCCCGTGCCCAAGCTGGATGCGCTGAAGCCGGAGGATGTGCAGGTCATCCTGGGCCTCTTCGACCTGCAGTCGGGTACCTACAAGATAACGCCCGAAGTCGTCGTGCCTGAAGGACTCAAGGTAGAGAGCATCCTGCCGGATACCATCGAGGTAGAGATAAACATCGGCCCCTCCCTCGCCCCGACCAAGACGCTAGAACCTACCGAGACGCCGCAACCTACCGAGACGCCGCAACCTACTGAGACGCCAGAACCTACCGAGACGCCAGAACCTGCCGAGACGCCAGAACCCATGGAGACGCTTACCCCAACGCCGCCGCATCCTACCCCCACACCTGTACCCTCCCCCACACCCACGCCTGCCCTCCTGGCCGAGTGCCCCGATCCCGGAGCTCGCCTCACTTATCCCACAGTGAACGCCGTGTTGAAGGGCCAAGTCCAGATTCTTGGTTCTGCCCACGTTGACGCCATCAACGATGGCTTCGGCTATTACAAGTTCGAGTATCGCCGCGAGGGGGTATCCGACTGGTCGTTCCTGCAACAGTTTGGGGAACCTGTGACTGATGACCTCCTGGGCGTTTGGGACACTTCGGACTTACCTGCTGGAAATTACTGGTTCCGTTTGGTGGTAGTCAAGAAAGACGGAAACTACCTCGAGCCTTGCGAGGTGCCAGTGAAAGTGAGCAAGTGAGCAAGTATGCCTAAACCCATCGTAGCCATCGTTGGTAGGCCCAACGTTGGCAAGTCAACTCTATTCAACAGGCTGGTGGGGAAGCGCCTGGCCATCACCCATGAGGTTCCAGGCACGACCCGCGACCGCCTCTACGCCGAAGCCGAGTGGGGCGGGGTGAGCTTCACCCTGGTGGACACGGGGGGACTTGAACTTCAAAGTTCAAAGCTCAAAGCTCAAAAGATGTTGGGGAATGATCTCATGGCCCAGGTGCGAGCCCAGGTGCAGACGGCCATTGCCGAGGCCGATGTGATTCTCTTCCTGGTTGATGTCAAGGACGGGCTGACAGCAAACGATGAGGAGGTGGCTCAGGTGCTTCGCCGCACAGCCAAGCCGGTGTTGCTGGCCGTCAACAAGGCCGAAAGCCAGGCCCGCCGAGAGGCGGCGGTGGAGTTCTACGCCCTGGGCCTGGGCGAGCTGTATCCCATCTCGGCCCTGCACGGCACAGGCACCGGCGACCTGTTGGATCAGGTAGTGGCTGCCTTCCCTGTCGAGGAGGAAGAGGAGGAACTGGAGGCAGTCAAAATCGCCATTGTCGGGCGGCCCAACGTGGGCAAGTCCTCCCTGCTCAACAAAATCCTGGGCCAGGAGCGGTCCATCGTCCACGATGTCCCAGGCACCACTCGGGACGCGATTGATACCCAGTTGGAATGGGAGGGCGAGCCGCTGGTGCTCATAGACACGGCCGGCATTCGCAGGAAGGGTAGTATCCAGCGAGGGGTGGAAAAATACAGTGTGCTGAGAGCACTGAGGGCCATAAATCGAGCCGACGTGGTGCTGCTCCTCATAGATGCCGTGGAGGGAGCCACCGCCCAGGATGCTCACATCGCCGGCTATATCCTGGAGGAAGCCAAAAGCGTGGTAGTGGTGGTCAACAAATGGGACTTGGTGGAGAAGGATACCTACACCATGCAGATTTACGTAGAGCATGTGTACACTGTCCTGCGCTTTCTTGACTACGTGCCCATGCTCTTCATCTCGGCGCTGACCGGCCAGCGGGTGGATCAGGTGTTGCCCACCTCCCTGCGCGTCCAGGATGCGCGCCTGATCCGCATCTCCACCGCCGAGCTAAACCGCATCCTGCGGGAAGCTGTAGCTCGCCACTCCCCGCCCAGCAAGGCCGGCAAGCGGCTGAAGTTCTACTACGCCACCCAGGCTGCCGTTGATCCTCCTACCTTCGTCTTCTTCGTCAACGACCCACGCCTGGTGCACTTCTCCTACAAACGCTACCTGGAGAACCGGCTGAGGGAGCATTACGGTTTTCTGGGAACGCCGCTGAGGTTGAGTTTCAGGAAGCGGGGAAAGGGATAGCTACTGCGACTGATTTCACGTCTTCGGCGGCAATATGACGATCACGTTGGCCACGAGGGTGCGGCCGTCGTCGCCGAACTGGCCGAAGACAGCGACAGCCATGTTGCGTCGGAGATCGGCCAGGCTGGCCTCTCTGTCGTCATGCCACCTGACTCGCGTCTCGTCGCTGACCAACACCAGGCGCGACCCCTCGCCCGTCTTAATGGTCACGCTCCTCCCCGCCACGCTCTGTACGAGTCCGATCAAGTCGGGCTTGCCCTTCGGCAAGCTCAGGACGGTGCCCTTCGGCAACGGCTCCGCTGGAGCGGGAGGTTGCTTGCCAGGCTCTACCCTTTGGCCCTGCGGAGGTTGAGCCCTACCAGCACCCGCTATCGAGGGAGGTTCGGCCGTCCAGCCCCTCTCCCCCACGTATATCCCCATGGAAAAAGCCCCGATGACCATGACGGCTACGATGATGAAAGCCCCGAAACTGATCAATAACTTCTGACTCTTAGACATGAATACCTCCATGAGTTTCGAGTTTTGAGACTTCGGCGAGCTCAGTCGAGCCATTTCGGGTTTCGAGTTCATTCAACCCGAAACTCCAAACTGCCTATGTAACGAGAATCTCCCCGATCTCAAGCACTTCTCCGTTGGACTGGCCCCCTTGCCCAGGCCGCAAGGGATGCTGTAGCCCCACCTTCAAGGTCTGCCAGCCCACGGGCGTCTGGGAGGGCACAACGAGCAGGTAATCCTCGACGATAATGGCGTCCCGTGGCGGACGAAATTCCTGCGTGTAGCGGGACAGGTTGCCCAGGCCCAAGGGGTGGGCCTCCAGCGGCTCATCTCCAAGCATGGTGACGATGAGGGCTTGCTCCGGCCTCAGTACCCGCCAGTAGAAAGTCAGGTGCAAGAGGCCGCCTCGGTCTACCTCCTCACCGTCCAGGTCATAGCCCACCAGTTCCAGCCCGCCCAACCGCTGACCGATTTGATACTCTGGCTCCGCTTCTCTCACCGCCAACTCCGGCGGCTCTGCGCTGACCCGGTAGATGACCAAGTCGCGTCCCCTGCCGCCGGGTATCGCGCCGTCGCTCTGGCCCATCAAAACGGGGATGTGCCAGGCGTCGGGTTCCACCAGGCCGGGCGGGAGCGCCCAGGGCCCGCGGCCAGCCTGGGGGAAATCGAGGCGCATGGTGGTATAGATCTCGCGTCCCCTCACATCTTCTGGCGACGGACGAGGATCGGTGAGGTGGGGCATCAAAACGTCGGGGCGCACATCGTAGACCAGGCGGAAGTAGAACATATCGTGGCCGAAGACACCGCCCCGACCCAAGAGGACGCTCCCCTCTGGCAGAATCTCGAAGGCGTTCTGGTAGAAATCGTTGATGGCCGTTTCGTCAGAGTAGTCGTTCCTCTCGTAGTTGGCCTGTACTTCCCTGGCGATGGGCAGGCAGAGAAGCATGGCCAGCCCCACGTTCACTGCAGCTTTTCTTCTCAACAAGATGCGAACGTACTCGACCAGCCGGTGCACTCCATACCCGATGAAAATCACGTAGATGAAGTGCGCTGGGATGAAAAAGACGTCCAGGTCGAAGACGCGATATTGAATGAAGAAGAAAACGTGGACCAAATACATGGCGATGAAGAGATAGAACTTCCTGGTGTGGCGGAAGAGCATCTCCCACATCCCGTAGACGCCGAGCGCGATGCCAGCCAGGCCGAAGTTCTGGCGCAGGAGTTCCAGGTAGAGGACGATGCGGTCGGGGATGGCCTGGAGAGGGAAGGCGAACTTGAACTCTGGAAACGCGCCCAGGGTATAGCGGTAGATACTCTGTAAAGTGCGCGGCGCGTTGCGGAGCATAAAGGCGTCGTTCAGAGTCGAGGCCTTGTAGGGCAGCCAGAGGAACTGCAAGCAGCCCAGGAGGAAAAGCGCCAAAGCACCCCCTATCACTGCCGGCCTCTTCAGCATCCGCCAATCAACCAGCAGAACGTAGAGGGCGAAGGCCAGGGCAAAGCCCAGATTCGACAGGTGGGCGCCCAGGCTGAGGCCGAAAGCGAGGGCAGCGAGCAACAAGCAGGCCGCCCGGGGCAGACTGTTGCGGCCTACTTCCCCAAAAAAGCCTGCCCTGAGCAAGGTCGAAGGGTTGGGGGGGACCGAGGGGGGGGCTCAGCAGCAGCCACACGGTGAGGGCGATCATGAACACATTCGGCGCGTAGACCTCGGCGATGACGGCCTGCGACCAGAAGGTGAGGGAGAAGGCGAAGAGCAAGGCGGTGAAGGCCGAAGGCAGACGGCGGTTGGTGATAGTCAGCATGATCAGATACAGCAATGCCACTGCTACCGCCCCCAGAACCGCCGACATCAGGTTTACCCGGTGGGCCACGTCGCCTACAGGAATGAAGGTGAAGAGCTTGCCCAGCCAGGTATAGAGGGGATAGCCCGTGGAGTGGGCCAGGCCCAGGGTGTAGCACACCGTGGCCAGCTCGTTCCCGTCCGCGCTCTTGTAGGAGAGGCTGGGAGTCAAGGTGACGTTGTAGACGGCCAGAGCCAGAGCGAAGATGAAGGCCAACGAAGTTGGCACGGCAATGGCAGGGTCCGGCCAGTATGCTCGCAGAGTTTTCCTCATCTCATTCCTCACAGCGCGTCATTTCTGTTCCGCGGATTCGTCCCCATTATACAACACCCATGTTAAGGCCGTATTGTCGTTTTGTAAAATGTCTGTAAAACGAGGCGGGGAGTATGGTCACTTGCCGAAAAACTGCAACCCCTCGTTGACTTGTTACTCGTTCCTCGTTACTCCTCAGAACATCAGAGCCTTGGTCAGCGTGCCGTTGGCCACCACCGCCCAAACCAGCACCCGCCTCTGGCGCAGGGCCGGAGTGACCGAGACCAGGACCGACTGGGCGACGGCGACGATCTTCCCACTGCTGGCATCGAGGCCCTGGGTAGTGGTGGTGGCCTGGAAGGAATAGCCCTTGCCCTCTTGCGGTTTGGCTACGTAGTCGAGGTTGGCAATGCCTGGGAAGGTGCTCTTGATCCGCGACAGGGCATCAGCCTCACTGGCCGGTAGCGCTCCTTGCTGAGTCAGCACAAACACGCCCAGCGACGCCGATTCGATGTCGGCCGTCATGTCGCCGCTGATCTCACCGTCGCCGAGACTGACCGAGGCTAGCGCGTCTTCGAGGATGCCGTAGTAGGTAGCGCCGGCCAGGGTGGCGGCGGCGTCCACGCTCTCCTGCGCTTCGCTGGGCAGGGTGATGGTGACAGCTTGGCCGCTAGCCCATTCCACGGTAACGTTGATGCCAAGCACGCTACTGGCGTAGCTGCGGATAGCCTCGCTGGCATCGTATTCAGACACCTTTTCCCCGACCTCGACGGTGACCGGGACCGGCGTGCCACCAGGTGTCCTGCTGGGCTGCTGGCCGCCGCAACTGACCAGGGCCAGTGTGCCGATCAACAAAGCGATGAGAATTGTCAAGCGAATGGTGTACATTGTTTAACCTCCAGTTTTATATTTGGCGCCCCCTTGGGGCGGAGTGAGCGTCCTTCAGGATGATAGAAGGTAGATAACCCCCAGCCCGGCTTGTGGAGTTGTTGTCGGGATCGGCATGGGTGTGGCCGACTGCCAGGTGTTGTGTTTCTTGTGCCAAACCTTCACCAAACAGTATAGCACAGAGTTGTTAGAGAGGGGTAAAGGAATTGTAAAGAAAGTGTAATATCTGGAGATGCTGCCTATGCCACCTGGACCAGCTCGCTGGGGCCTTCGACATAGGTCAGGGGGATTTGGTTGGCAGGGGAGGCGTAGAAGGTCGTGACCTTGAGGAACAGGTTGACGGGCGGCGTGGTGATGATACGCGCGACCGTCTCCCGTAGCTCTTCTGGCAGGTCGTCCAGGCCGGTGAGGGCGAAGCTGCGAACTCCGAATTCCGTCGGCGAGGCGAGAATGGAGAAGTCAAGGATGGTGAGGCCAGCGGCGCGGGCTTGTTCACGGTGAAAACGCAGTGCGATGTTGTCCGTCAGTTCGACGGCACATGTGGCCTTGACGTCGCCGAACACGATCTCAAGGATATCGCCCACCTCTTCGTAGGCCAGGTGTATTCTTTCAAGAGACCATCGAGTTCATCGTGATAGCGAAGAATGTAGTCCCATCGTTCCTGCGTCATGTAGATTTCGTTGCCGTAGCGGTCATGGGCTGTCCACCTGGACACAGTGCGGCTCCTATGGTTTACCTGCTGGGAGATAGTGACCGACAAACCAAGTATAGCACACTTTGTCTGTAGAGACAAGTTGGCGCCGGCCCTTGATTCTCAAACGCAAAGCAAGAAGTTGATCATGCCGCTGCACTGACTGGAATAGAGGGTCTTTCGACAGAAGTGATGGGGATGGCCTCCACCGCTCACGCATCACGCCTTCACGATGTCGGCCGGCGTGAAGAAGTAGATGCCTGGCTCCTGGCCCGCTCGCTCCCGCACCTGGCCGAACTCCCGGCCAAAGAGGGCGTAGTGTACGTCCCATCCGGTGTCACCACCCAGCCAGCGGTTGCTCCGGTCAATCAGCGTATCCAGCACGCCCTCGGTCAGGGGCTCACGTGTCCATTTGGCCTCGCCAAAAAGCACCCTGCGCTCGGCCCTATTGACGCCCACCACGTCAATTTGAGCTTGGCCACTCCACCACGACCCGATCTCCTCGAAGTGGATGGGGATGGCGCCTTCAGCCGATGCCACCAGCAGGTGTCGGCGTGCAACTTCTTCCCACACCGGGGCTACAATATGGGGCATGGCCCGTCGGATCTGGTCGGCCACCTCATCCTGGCGGCGGCCGATGGTCAGGTAGTCCTCGTGAGGTAAGACCCATCGGTGCCAGAAGCGGAAGAAGGGATCGCGCAGGTGGTAGGTGCCCCATCGCCTGGGATTGCGGATGCGCCCCACCGCCTGGCGATATTCCAGGATGCCTAGATCCACCAGCGTTGTCAGGTGATGATCGGTGGACCGGGTGGGAAGGCCGGACAGCCGGGCGATCTCGGCCCGGCGATGGGCGCCGCTGGCAATGGCTCGCAGGATGACCAGGCTATTCTCGATGTTGCCGCGCAGTTCCTCGTGCAGTTGCAGGCGGATCTCAGCAAAGAGACTGCCCTGGGGAGCCAGGATGTGCCGTCTGATGTTCGTCATCAGACTGGCCGCCGGGTCTACTGAGATCAGATAGTAGGGCATCCCGCCCAGCACGGCGTAGGTCTCTACCAATTGCTCTGGCGTGTAGTGAGGGAAGAAGGCCGGCAGGTCGGCCAGGGTAAGCGGCTTGAGCTCGAAGGGCCAGGTGTGCCGCCGATAGAGGGGGGCAGCCGGGTCCAGCACCTGCTGGCGAATCACACTTTGCAGAGACCCGGTGAGCACCAGGAAGACCTGGGTATGCTGGAGGCGCATATCCCATTCACGCTGAATCAGCGTAGGCAGTTCGGGGTCGGCCTCCATCAGGTAGGGGAACTCGTCCAGCACCACCACCACTCGTTGCCGGGCCGCCAGTTCGGCAATGGACTGAAAGGCCGCGGCCCATGAGGGATAGGTGAACGTAGCTCCACTGCTGGGGCCGGTCTCCCGACCGTACCCCCCACCGGTGGCAAAGGCCTGTATCTCCTGGGAGAACTCGGCCAAGAGGATGGACTTATCGGCCCGGCGGGCGAAGAAGAAAATGCGTGGCTTGTCTTCGGACCACTCAAAGAGGAGTGCGGTCTTGCCCACCCGTCGTCGTCCGTAGAGCACCACGATCTCAGCCCGGCGGAGCTGGTAGCGGTCGTCCAGATAGCCCAATTCGCGGGTTCAGTTCAAGAACATGATCGCACCTCCTGGTGGATATTATAGCACGGCCAGGAGAAAAGCGCAAATATTACCGCTGCTGACTGCAATCACAAATATTGCAGTCAGCAGCGGTAATCTCAGGTTCTGGCTAGTGGCTGGGGAGACCCTAAGGGTTCATTAAATATAACTTCCCGCTTATCCACCACACGACTCCTCCCAGGCCACAAACGCGTCCGCGATGTCGGACATGGTGGCCCACTGGATGCGCCCATCGGCCACCAGCGGGTCCACCACCGTCGTCAGCCACTGGTCCCAGACTTGCAGCTTCTCCTCGTCAGTGCCCGGCCCGAAGAAGTCGCTGGGGTGCAACGTGCCGTAGAAAGCGTTGACCTTGCCCTCGGTCACGGCGTCCAACGAGTTGCGCAGCGCCACGGTCACGTAATCGAAGGCTTCGTGGCAGTAGGGGCGGGGGAAGGCCTCCAGTTTGTCGCAATGGGCGGGGAACACGCCCGACGGGATGTAGATGACCGCCCCACCCGGGTCGTGGGTAGTGCGCTCCTCCATGCTAGACGCGCCGGCCGGCCGCCAGGGAGTGAGGATGGTGTAGCGCTCGTCCGACTGCTGGGTCTGGGGGTTCTTGTAGTTCATGTTGACCTCCAGCCCCACCGCCTCGGCTGCCTCGTACAGATGGTCGTAGACGTTGCCCCCGCTCCAGGTGCGCACCTCCGTGCCGCTCAGCTCCTCAATGAGGTCAATCTCCTCTTCCAGAGTCGTCACCCACTCCTCGACCGGCTGGTCGTCGGCGTTGGGGATGTGGGCGTCCTCGTGGAAGTGCAGGGCGATCTCGTGCCCCTGGGCGGCCAGGTCGGCGAAGATGGCGTCGCCCAACTGCTGGGCCTTGGTGTCGAAGGGAGTCTGGGTCTGGATGGTGAGCACCCCGCCGTGCTCGGCCACGGTCTCCGCCAGGCGGCGCAGCCGCTCGCGGTCCCGCTGGTACACGACATCGTCCATGTACTGGGCCTGCGGCTCAATGTGCACGCCTATCCCGAAGTAGAGGGGCGTGGTCGTGGAGCCCACATCGGGCGGGATCGCCTCCTCGAACCAGGGTTGAGGGGACGGCAGGTCTTCCTTGTGCCAGCACTCATCGTCGCTGCCTTGGTAGTACAGGCCGTTATCCACCGGAGTGATGGCATCGCAAGTGCCTGGCTCTGGTGTCGGGGTGGGCGTCGGCGTGGGGGTGACGAAGGATTTGAGGATCAGGGGCAGGTAAACGCGCGGCTGCGGCGTCGGGGGCGTCGGGGGCGGCGTGAGATAGCGCAGGATGTTGGGCTCTGAGTCATACTCTGTCTGCCAGATCTCGATCACCTCTGCCAGCCCCACCCAACGGACATCACCGGCGGCGTCGAGGGCCTGGATTCGTTGCGCAAAACCTGGGATGAAGCCCGGTTGCAGCAGTTTGTTTTGGCCTACGAAAATGGTGCAGGTGTGAATCTTGTCCTCTTCCAGTTCGCCGTTTTGCTGCTTCTGGACGAGCCGCTCGCAATCGCGGCCATAGCCACCCACGTGCGGCAGCGGTGCGCCGGCGTCGTGCTCCATAAAGTGCTCGTTGTCCTTCGGCTTCCAGACACCGGATGCCCAGAGGGCTTCCTCATTCTGATGCAAAGAGGTAGCGCCTCCCCACAGGATCTCGGCCTGCCAGGTGTAGGTGGGGGACAAGGTGGCCGTGAGGGGCTGCCATAGGTATTCCAGCTTGGAGTCCTCAGGTGGGCCAGCCAGAAAGCCGCCCGCTGTGTGGGACGGGGTCACACCCAGCGCATCGATCAAGTAGGCGACGTCGGCGTAGTTGTACTGGGTCTCGTGAGCGTGGGGGTCCACCTCGAAGCCCAGGTCTTTGATGTAGCGGACGACGTTCTTGCCGTTAGTCTCGGGCGTGCCGGTGTCGTACAGCCCTGCCGCCATCAGGAAGTTCCAGTCCGATTGGTAGTTGAACATCACGCCGCTGTCGTGGAGCATATTCACGAACTGGACGAGAGCGAACCGGTGCTGCCAGAAGGCCGGCTCGTCGTTAACAAAGTCGGCGTACCGTCCACTAAGCGGCTCTTCGTTGTGCATGACGATGCTGGCGAGGATGGATGTGGGGGCCGGCGGATACTGCCAGACGATGGCGCCGGCAAAATCAACCTCGATGACGCGGCCGCTGGCAATAAGGGTATGGCCGCTGTCTAGGCGGTCGGCGTCGTAGGGGTGCTCGAGGCCATCGTATTCCCAGACCACCTGGCCGGTCGGCATCACCTCAATGATCCGGTTGTGGCGGGAGTCGGTGATCAGGGTGTTGCCGTTGGACAGCCTATCAGCGTCGCGGGGCCAGTCAAGAAGTGACGAAGCTCCGGTGCGCAGGCGCGAGCGAGCAGGGGGAAGCGAAGGGTACTGCCAGACGATGCTGCCGTCGGGTGCTATTTCCAGGATGCGGTTGTTGATGGAGTCGGCGATGATGGTGTTGCCGCTGGAGAGTCGGTCGGCGTTGTGGGGGCCGCCGAGGTGACTGTCGTCGTTGCCTGGCACGCCGGTCTCGCCGAACTGCCAGACGATGGCGCCGTCTCGGGCGATCTCGATGACGCGGTGGTTGTCGCGGTCGGTGATCAGCAAATGATCGCCGGGCAGCCAGTTGGCATCGTTGGGATAGTCCAACGCTGAGCCATCGCTGAAGGTGACGTCGTCGCTGTTCCAGACGATGCTCCCCGCAGCGTCAATCTCAATGACGCGGTCGTGGCCGGTGTCGGAGATGAGGGTATTCCCACTGGGAAGCCGGTCGGCGTTGTGGGCCCAGTCGAGGCCCTGGTTGAATACCCAGACGACGTTGCCGTCGGCGTCTACTTCAATGATCTTGCTACCACTGCCGTGTTGGCCGCCGTCGGTGATCAGGGTGTGGCCGTCCGGCAGGCGGTCCACGTCGTGGGGGAGATGCAGGGGAGAGGGCGGGACGTCGGCCCCGGCTTGGCACGACGCGGGCAATGTCCAGGCCAGTAAGCAGAGGGCTACGATGGTCAGTAAGGCGAATTTCTTCGGGGTGAACATAGGACTTTCTCCTTTCACTTTTGCCTTTATTATAGCACAGGGATGTTAGGAATTGTTGAGGCTAATGTAAAGAGTTTGTAAAAAGTCGCGCCCCGGCCAGACCTGACAGGTTTCCGAAACCTGTCAGGTCTTATAGTTCGATCCTCACCTTCCCCAGCAGAATGTGATCCCCCACGACTTGCCCCCCCTCGTTGAGCACCCTCAAGCGCAGGCCTGTGCCCTCTTCGTACATCCCGACTTCCAAAATGTAGTCACCGCCGGGAGCGTCGGCGTCCACCGCCAGCTCGTACTCATCTACGATGACCTCGCCTCTCACCCACCCCGTCGTTGGCCGCGTGCCCCCCACTGGTACGCTGTCTTTCTGCGCCCAGATGCGGCCTTCTTTGTCCAAGAGATGGGTGAAAACCTTGTACCAGCCGACTATTTCCCTTCTGGCCTGCCAGTACAAAGTCAGGCGCAGGGTGTCGCCGGGCCTGACGGACGCGGTCCCCAGGTCATAGCCCAGGAAGGTCACCTCATCGCCCAGGTTGATTTCCATGGGATTTTCGACACTGGGGAGCGCCATCCTGCGCTCTGGCACCTCGATCTCCAGCTCGATCAGGTCAATCGCCGCCGCGAGCGGTTTTCCCTCTTGGTCAACAACCGCCAACTGGAGCCGATGGCGGCCGGCTGAAGTCTCCGCCGGCACGGGGAAGTAGTGCTGGCTGCGAACTACC
>SDBU01007665.1_pt1 | contig 12393 bp, 9 predicted proteins | sample 2277071 | NCBI WGS metagenome assembly SDBU01 (sample SAMN10397929, study PRJNA504765) | marine sediment metagenome | isolation source: marine sediment core GS08_GC12, 126 cmbsf | place: Arctic Ocean: Gakkel Ridge, Loki's castle | collected 2008
CCTGATTGATAATCTGATTGGCAATACGCTCCGTCGCCCTCAATCTGGCACTGCGACTACGCGGGTTAAGTTCAACCTCCGCCACAGAAGGAGTAATGACCTTCTTATTAACCAACTTCAGACTGGCAGTATGTCCGCAAGTACACGTTGGTAAGCCCGGAGGACAGATACAGTCCTTTGATTCCCGGCGCATAAATTGCTTTACTATGCGGTCCTCCAGAGAGTGATAGCTGATAACAACCAGTCTACCTCCAAAGCCAAGAAGGTTAGCCGCCTGCCGTAAAGCTGTTTCCAGGTGCTCAAGCTCATGGTTGACTGCTATGCGCAAGGCCTGAAACGTCTTGGTGGCAGGATGAATTTTACCGCTTCTACCGCCAACAGCCCGCTCTATTGTGCGAGCTAAATGAAGGGTGGTTGTTATCGGGCGTTCCTGTACAATATGCCGGGCAATTTTACGACTCTGTCTATCCTCACCATACGTTTTTATAAGGTGCGCCAGTTCAGCCTCGGGGAACTGGTTAATGATATCCTGAGCGGTAACCTCCTGGGCAGGACTTAAGCGCATATCTAACACTGCCTCGTGTTGAAAGCTAAAACCGCGAGCATCACCATTGAGTTGCAAGGAGGAGAGTCCCATGTCAAATAAAATGCCATGTACCGGATGGAAGTCATACTTATCACAGATAGTCTGCAGGTTAACGAAGTTTTCGTTAACGAGAAGGGTTGAAGCGCTATAGTCTTCAAGCCTTGACTGAGCTATTCTTACAGCTTCAGGGTCAGCATCTATACCCAGCAATTGTCCACCTGGAGAGCTATGTTCCAAAATGGCTTCGGCATGCCCCCCACCCCCAAGGGTGCAATCAATATAGCGACCCCCAGGCTGGACAGCGAGTGCCTCAATAGTCTCTTTAAGTAAGACTGGCGTGTGGGTAACTGCTAACATGACCCGGCTCCTCAATGCTGCTCCAGACTTTCTATAATTTGCCAAGCTTGTTCCTGACTAGTAGCCTTCTCTTCTGCCCACAGCTCTTTATTCCACAGTTCAAAATAAGTATTGGTCCCAGCGATGACTAGTTCATCTTCAATCCCAGCATATTGTCGCAACGTAACAGGTAGAGCTACTCTCCCTTGCCCATCAATTCTAAGGCTAAAGGCAGTAGCAAAAATAGTTCGATTTAACCTTCTTAGCTTACTGCGGGTGACTGAACGGGTGGTGAGACTCTCTGTCAGATTTTTCCATCCAGAGAATGTGTAGGCATTGATGCACTTCTCTACCCCCGGTGTTAATATCAACCCCTCTTTTAATTCTTTTCTGAATTTAGGGGGAATTGGCACCCTGCCCTTCTCATCAATCTTGTACTCAAATTCACCCAGAAACATTTCTTAGCTCTCTAGTTATCCCGTTTATAGTATGGAGACCCTTTTATTTTTCTTCCTTTTCTCTTGGCTCACATTACATTTCTTACCACAATCCACCATATTCTACCATTCTGCCACACAAATTTTCATTTGTCAAGCCCTTTTCGAAAATTTTCTAAAATATTTTTGACTTTCACTCTATGTCCTATATGTGATAGAATAGAATCTGCAATATCAACCTACCGGAAAGACCTAATATTAAGATGATAACTAAGAGAAAGGATAACTGAGGCGGCAGTACGGAAATCGGAAGAGGATTAGCTTAATGCAGATTGATATTTTGACCCTGTTTCCCCAGATGTTCCAAAGCCCGTTTAGCACTGGTCTGTTTCAACGTGCCATTGACCGTAAGCTGGTTAGGGTCGATATTCATGATATTCGAGATTGCACTCATGATAAACATCGCACCGTTGATGACTATCCCTATGGGGGTGGAGCCGGCATGGTACTCAAGCCCGAGCCTATCTTTGAAGCAGTGAAGGCACTAGAATCAGGTCTATCCCCTAAACAAGAGGAAAGAAGGGTGCCAATTATTCTACTGACCCCGCAGGGTCGTCTTTTTTCTCAACAAATTGCTCTAGAGCTATCAAAACATAGTCATCTAGTCCTTATTTGTGGCCATTACGAAGGGATTGATGAACGGGTACGTGAGCACCTGGTTACCGACGAGATTAGTATCGGCGATTATGTGCTTAGTGGCGGTGAGCTAGCGGCGATGGTGGTTGTTGACGCTGTGGTCAGGTTACTACCGGGTGTTCTTGGTTCAGAGGCTTCGCCACTAGATGATTCTCATACTACCGGACTGCTGGAATATCCTCAATACACTCGTCCCCAGGCGTATAGAGACTGGGGGGTACCTGAAGTTCTGCTTTCAGGAAATCATGCCCAAATTGCTGAGTGGCGTCGTCAACAAGCTATTAGCCGTACCCTGGAGCGTCGTCCAGAGCTATTGGATAAAGCAAATCTATGTTTGCCGGAAAAACAGTTAGTAGAGAGGTTAAAGCAACCTCAATAAATATAGGGAGTCTTAAGAAATGAATATTGCCTCACTAGTTGAAGTCAAAACAAACCCCAATATTCCGCCTCTTGCCCCGGGTGATACAGTAAAAGTCAGTATTAAGGTTATTGAAGGGGACAAAGAGCGCATCCAGGTATTTCAAGGAGCAATCATTGGGGTTCGAAACAGTGGGGCTGGCTCTAGCTTTACTGTGAGGCGTGTTGCCTATGGGGTAGGTGTAGAACGTATCTTTCCCATATATTCACCACTGGTGGAAAAGGTGGAAGTAGTGCGGCACGGCAAGGTACGCAGGGCTAAGCTCTATTACCTGCGCGGGCTCAGTGCTAAGAAGGCTCGCATCAAGGAAAAGCGAACCGCTAAGGAAAAGAAATAGGGGCAGCACTAGAGTAGCGCTACCTCGCGGGGTATAGAATGGGGTATGCTGAGGTTAGTGTTAATTCGCCAGTAGCACAACGCAGGACTTTTAGCTATGCTATACCCCCAGACCTGAGTATCGACGTAGGGCAAGCAGTATGGGCCCCTTTTGGTGAGAAGCTTCTTCAGGGCATCGTTTTAGAGCTAAGCCCTTATCCCGCAGTAGAAGAAACCCGGGAAATAGCTGGCATTATTGACCCTCAACCTCTACTATCTCCAGCCCGTGTGTCGTTGGCCCATTGGATAAGCCAGCACTATCTATCACCTCTCTTTGATGCCGTGGCCTTAATGCTACCACCAGGATTTGAACGCAGGGTAGTCACTTTTATCTCTCCGACCGCTGACGAACCTGATATGTCTCCGCTTACCCCAAAACAAAGACACGCCTGGGAATTAGTTCAGAGACAAGGCAGGGTAAGCCTGAAGTATATGCAGAAGACTTTAGGCAAAAAAAGCGCTCAAACCCTCGTCTCACAACTGGTAAGACGTGGTCTAGTCACAAGAAGCTATGAGCTTGAGTCGGTAAAGGCAAAGCCAAAGGTAGAGCTTTACCTCAGCCTGATAGCTAACGCTGATGAAACTCAACAGGAAGCAGCCAGACTACGGGAAAAAGGAGCCAATAAGCAGGCAGCTCTGCTTACCTTCCTGTCCCAGCAGTCCAAACCAGTGCCCTTGACCGAAGCCAGACAGAGGGTCAACTGTGACAAAGCAGTGGCTGATGCCTTGGCCAATAAAGGCTTGGTTGCAATCCAGCACGTTGAAGTAAGGCGCGACCCTCTTGCCTACCAGAGCATAACCCCGTCTCAACCACTACGCCTCACCGCCGCTCAAGAATCAGCCTTCAAGTCTATCCAATCAAGTCTGCTAGCGGCGGTAGAGCAGCATATTTCACCCCCAGTCTTTCTACTGCATGGGGTTACCGGTAGTGGCAAGACCGAGATATACCTACAGGCTCTGGCTGAGGCAGTACGCTTGGGAAAACGGGGGATTGTTTTGGTTCCAGAAATTGCCCTTGCTCCCCAGACTATTGAGCGGTTCGCCTCACGCTTCCCAAATAAGGTGGCTGTCCTCCACAGTAAACTTTCCCTCGGTGAGCAATTTGATGAGTGGCAACGAATAAGAAATGGTGAGTCTGATGTAGTCATTGGTCCCAGGAGTGCCGTTTTTGCTCCGCAACCTGACCTAGGCCTGATAGTTATTGATGAAGAGCACGAATGGACTTATAAACAGCATGACAGATCGCCACACTACCATGCCCGAGATGTGGCCCTAAAGCTAGCTGAGCTAACTGGAGCTGTGGTTATTCTGGGCAGTGCTACCCCTGATGTAGAGACTTTCTACCATGCCCAGAGGGGAGACTATCGCCTGCTTCAGCTTCCTGAGCGAGTTGTTCCCAGGGAGCATTCACCCCTGCCTCAGATTAAGGTAGTAGATTTGAGGGATGAGCTTAAGGCAGGAAACAGGAGTCTTTTTAGTCGCTCCCTGTCTCAGGCAATAGACAAAGTTATGACAAATGGGCAGCAGGCAATTCTATTTCTTAACCGGAGGGGAGCAGCTACCTCTATCCAGTGCCGTAACTGTGGCTTTGTGCTGAGCTGCAAACGTTGTGAAGTTCCTCTCACATATCATCTGGCTGAGGACATCGTGGTATGCCATCAGTGCAACTACAGAATGCCAGTTCCACAGGTTTGTCCCCAGTGCTTGAGTCGACGGATAAAGTATCTGGGTGTTGGCACCCAGAAATTGGAGCAGGAAACAAGTTATGCCTTCCCCCAAGCCAGGTTATTGCGCTGGGACAGTGATGCCACCAGGCGAAAACATTCTCACCAGGAAATACTGAACAAGTTCCGTGCCCACGGGGCTGATATTCTCATCGGCACACAGATGGTAGCCAAGGGTCTGGATTTGCCCCAGGTCACCCTAGTAGGGGTAGTCAGCGCTGATACCGGCTTGAATCTGCCCGACTTCCGGGCCGGAGAGAGGACCTTTCAGCTCCTGAGCCAGGTAGCCGGAAGAGCCGGGCGGGGTAGCTCAGGGGGAGAGGCCATAATTCAGACGTATTCCCCGGAGCACTATGCCATCCAGACGGCAGCCAAGCATGACTATGCTCTCTTCTACGATAAGGAAATAGCCTATCGGCGCCAGCTTCATAACCCTCCCTTTAGCCGACTGGCCAGTCTTACCTATACTCATACTAACGATACGCTTTGCCAAAGGGAAGCAGAGAGAATGAAGCGTCGCCTTCTTGAGGAGAGAGATGCCGAGGGAATAACCGACCTCAATCTAATTGGCCCGGCACCAGCATTTATCCATCGGCTGCGGGGTAGATTCCGCTGGCAGCTGATACTTCGCGGCTCTGAACTGTCCGCTTTTCTTGCCCAAATACCTATTCCTCAAGGTTGGGCGGTAGATATTGACCCTGTGGGACTATAGGGGATATAGTAGTATTAGGTAGAGTATATAGAAGCGTTCAGTCAATTCTTGAAAGGGCAAAGATCAAATGACAGTTCTTCCGATACGCATGATACCTGACCCGGTACTGAAGCAAAAGTCAAAACGGGTCAGAACTATTGACGGCTCTATCCGGAAGCTGCTAGACAATATGCTGGAGACAATGCATGCAGCTCCGGGGGTAGGTTTAGCGGCGCCACAGATAGGCGTTCCCTTACGGGTGATTGTTATTGGCATGCCGGAGGAAGAAGATATGGTGCTAGTTAACCCGCAAATAGTGCGCAGGAGGGGCGAACGCCTGGTAAACGAAGGATGCCTCAGCATTCCAGGGTACGTGGGCGAGATTAAGCGCGCCGAGTCAATTACCGTTAAGGGGCGTGACCAGACTGGGAAGGAGATAAGAATTAAAGCAAATGAGCTTCTGGCTCAAGTCCTGGAGCATGAGATAGACCACCTGAACGGGGTGCTTTATATCGACCACCTGGAGAATATGGACAAACTGCGCAAGATTGAGCCGGAGGAGGCCGAATCGGAGCTCTAGCCAAGGCCATCAACGCGAGCTCAAAAAGAGAAGGGGGCTGGCAAGTGCCAGCCCCCTTCTTTGCTTACAGACCACATTTATTACGAGACAGGTAGTGACTCGCCCGTCTCCACGCTTGCCGTTGGCTCATAGGTCCAGCCGTCTTTGACCGTTGACGGTATCATCTAGCTATTATTTATTTACTATGTTACGGTCACCATTACTGCGGTTTAAGTTCAGCTATTAGAGGCTTAATGATATCAAGGGCTTTATCTGCCTCCTCCACGGTGATAATACAGGGTGGGCAAATCTGCAGCCGGTTACCTGCCGGCCCTCCGATACGTGTCCAGATACCACTATCAAACAGCTTCTGCAGCAGCTCTCTACTCTGCTCCATAGTAATCGGTGTCTTATTTTCCTTGTCAATCACCAGTTCAATTGCCTGGAAAACACCCCGGCCCTCAACTAGACTAACGCAAGGCAGCGGCAGGAACTCGGTCTCCAGGCGCTCCTTGATGTGCTTGCCTACTTTGGCAGCATTTTCGGCTACCTTGTTCTTTAAGTAGTAGTCTATGGTAGCAATGGATGCCGCGCAGCAAACAGGGTGTGCCATGTAGGTGAAGCCATGCGGGAACGGTTTCCCTTCAAAGGCTGAATACACCTCGTCATTAAAGGCAACACCACCGAAGGGTAGAACAGCAGCGGTAATTCCTTTGGCCATGGTCATTATGTCTGGCTTGAGGTTAAAGTGTTCTGAAGCGAACATCTTGCCAGTTCGGCAAAAGCCAGTCATCACCTCGTCAACGATTAGCAGGATGTTGTGCTTCTTGCATATCTCCACCACCATTGACCACCACTCAGGAGGAGGCTCAATAACGATTGAAGAACCTAGTATTGGCTCGGCGATGAAGGCAGCAATGCTTGCCGCTCCTTCTTGCAGAATAATCCTTTCTAAAAACTGGGCACTCAACATGGCGCTATCAGGAGCATCACCGAACATGGAGCGATAGCTGTAGTGGCTAGGCACCCGCAGGAAGCCAACCGGCGGTGGGCCAAATGGGTTATGCAGCATGCCGCCCCCTATTCCAGTAACGTGAGTAGAATAGCCACCCAACCCATGATAACAGTCGTACAGGCTGATAATCTTGTACTTGCCTGCCTGCTCCTTGAAATACCAGTACGCCCGAGCAATTTTAATCGCTGTATCTACTGATTCTGAGCCACCGCAGGTGTAGTAGAAATGCCCCAAGCCTTCCGGGGTAATTTTGGCTAGCTTCTGGCTCAATTCAACAGCATATACATTCGTTTGACCAAAAAAACTGGTAACATAGTCAATTTTATCAAGCGCTGCTGTTATAGCATCACTAATCTCCTGGACATGATGCCCCAGATTGCAGCAGACTAACTGGGAGGTAAGGTCAATATATTCTTTGCCCTCAGTATCTTCCAGATATATACCGTGAGCCTTTTCGAAAACAGAACTTACCTCCTGTCCAACCAGCCACCAGGGGTGGACATTATGTTCCTTATCCGCCTGGATGAGTTCCTGTGTCCTTTTGCTTACCATTTTTACTCCTTTCTATATTATTCCGAAGCTTACTTTAACTCAAATCGATTAAGGGTTCAATAGCGGTGCATTCCAAACCTAGTGAATCAGCCACGAATCTATTGGTAACTTTACCTCCAAACACATTTAGCCCCTTCTTCAATGGCTCATCGGACTTCATGGCTTCTCGGAAATCCAAATTAGCCAGCTTTAAGGCATAAGGTAAGGTAGCATTGGATAAAGCCACAGTAGAAGTCCGAGGAACTATCCCTGGCATATTGGTAACACAGTAGTGGATAACATCATCAACAATATAGATAGGGTCACTATGTGAGGTAGGACGGGAAGTCTCAACACATCCCCCTTGGTCTATGGCAACATCAACTATAACCGAGCCGGGCTTCATGCTCTTGACCATCTCTCGGGTAACCACTATAGGTGCCTTGCCACCCTTAACTAGAACAGCTGCAATGACCACGTCGGCTTGTTTAACAACACTGGCAATATTATACGGGTTTGAAGTCAATGTCTCAAAACGGCCGTGTAACACCTCATTCAAGTAACGTAAGCGATTAACATTTATGTCAGCTAAGACAACGCGAGCCCCCAGGCCAAGAGCTGCCTGGGCAGCATTAGTGCCGACAATACCACCACCAATGACAACTACCGTGGCAGGTGGCACTCCAGGGACACCACCTAGCAATTTCCCACTGCCTTTATACATTTTCCCCATGTATTGAGCTGCTACCACAGTGGCTATTCTTCCGGCAACAGCACTCATCGGGTCAAGACAGGGTGTAGCCCCGTCAGGTGTCTCTATTGTCTCAAAGGCGATAGCAGTTACCCCCTTCTCCATAAGGACGTGTGTTAGTTTTTCTTCAGCAGCAAGATGAAGATAACGAAAGTGGATTTGGCCTTTCTTCAGTAGTGGAAACTCAGAGGGGATGGGTTCTTTTACCTGATAAATCATCTCTGCCTGGTTATAGACCTCTTCAGCCGTGCTCATTACAGTAGCTCCAGCCTCAATATACTCTTTATCAGCAAAACCGCTCCCCTCTCCGGCCGTAGTCTGAACCAGCACCTGATGGCCAGCTTTAGTAAGCACTTCTACCGCCATAGGTGGAGCACCAACCCTATACTCCTCGATTTTCACTTCTTTGAGAACACCAATAATCATTCCTTTGTTCTCCTATCATATCCTGTAGATTACTCTTAGATTGCCTTTGCCATCTTATTTGGGATTTCCCATTTCAACTCGCGATGGGGCATCCTGACCCTCATCGCTCTTGTCGCTAATAATACATCAATGGCACCTGGTTATCAAGCTCCCTCTCGAAGCTCTGCGGTAGTCCTAGACCTCGACATGCGAGCCGTGCATCACAGTCCTCAGAATCCTCGTCTATCAGCGCTGGCCAAGCTCTCCATCCTCAAAGGCACAGAGTGTAAACTCGGGGCGCATTCCCTGAAAAGTATCCGGTTTCATTACCAGAGCGGTGCTAGCCACATGCTTGAATTGTTCTAATTCCTCCTGCCTGGCGGGCCGGATTTCCAGTGCCATAACTCTCCCCCCTTATTCACTCAGTTTGAGATTTCCTTAATCATGCACATCAGGGTATCATCAGCACAGGTTTGCTCAATAATATAACAAAAGAGCACCTTGGACAAGAAGACTATTTTACCTCAGGCTGCCAAGCCATCACTTACTACCTTTCAGATACTCAATAGCCCATTGGATGGTATCCTCTCCCTCAAGTTCGAGCGGATAATCTGGCTCTATCCCTTCGCCCTCTATGACGCGCATATCAGGAGTGTACCAGCGAGCAGTAGTAATATAGAACCCTGAACCATCTTTCAGCTGATATGAGACATTAACACTCCCCTTACCATATGTCTTGGTGCCAGCAACTACACCACGGTTATGGTCTTGCAAAGCCCCTGCCAATACCTCACTACCACTAGCACTATATTCGTCTACTAAAACAACCACAGGCAGGTCGGTTCTCGGACTTTTATACTCGACCGACAAAGAAGATTTTTCACCCTGATTATCCACCACATAGATAACTACACCCTCATTCAGAAAGCGGCTAGCCACATCAACCACTGATGATAATAAGCCACCTGGATTACTGCGCAAGTCAAGGATGATGCCCGTAACTGCTTCCTGCGTTATCCCCTGTAACACCGGGAGTAGCTCATCATCGGTGCGCTCTGTGAAATGAGCAATACGAACGTAAGCGATATCCTCCATCATCTCAAAGTAAACACTAGCCAAGTCAATTTCCGCCCGAACTATCTCAATCTCCTCTGGTTCGGTCTCACCCTTATGAAGAATAAGGAGCCTGACCGATGTCCCCTCTGGTCCCCGTATATGAAGAATAACCTCTTCCAGACTCATCTCTGACGCAGATTTTTCGTCAATTTCTAGAATTATATCTCCAGCCCTGATACCTGCTTTATCTGCCGGAGAACCCTCTATGGGCGCAATAATCATCGGTTTTCCATCTTCAACCCCCACATAAGCACCAATACCTTCATATGTGCCTTTCATGCTATTTAACAAGTGCTGATAAGTTCCGACATCAAGGTAGGTGGTGTAGGGGTCGTTCAATGCTTCCACCATACCTTTGATAGCTCCCTGGCTCAATGCCTGACTATCAAGGCTATCCAGATCTACATATTCTTGATAAATGATGTTCCATACTTCCTCCACAATATCCAGCGTGCTATCTAAGCCCTGGTCTGAGCGGGTTTCGCTACGTAGAGCACAACCAGCTCCAAAAGATAGGGCAAGGCATACCACAAACAACAGGGCTACCACTATAATCTTTATCTTTTTTGACATCGGGTTCACTCTCCCTTTAAAGCACTATTAACCAAGGAAAACCTAAACGAACTGAAACTGGGTTATTGAATCTTGCCTCACCTTTCTCAACTCTAATCTGAGAGTCCGCAGACTCAACCCAAAGGGGATAAAAGGACAATGTTGTATAAAGAAATGGGTCAAGTAAACCTGTAAGCCGAGTTCTGTATCCTTCCACTACGGGAAGGACGGTGACCATCTATCTAGCCCTGATGTTACCACCAGGGTCAAGCGACCAACCCGGGGACCAGGCCGAGCGTCCTTTTGTCCCTCTATTCGGTCTTGCTCCGGATGGGGTTTACCCAGCCGGCTGGTCACCCAGCCGCTGGTAAGCTCTTACCTCACCATTTCACCCTTGCCCGCATCCTTCCAGCAGAAGGACCGCTGGCGGTATGTTTCTGTGGCACTTTCCGTAGGGTCACCCCTCCTGGGCGTTACCCAGCATCCTGCCCGGCGGAGCTCGGACTTTCCTCCCCCCTTCACTGGAAGGGGAGCGGTCACCCGGTTTACTCAACCCACTTACACTGTAATATAGCAAGCACTATAAGTCAATAAGAGTGGGGACAGCGAAGCAAGGCACAAGTGTTGTTCCTACCTCAAGCATAAAGTGCCGCTAGTCCTGCGGTGCAATTTCTATCTGCACCAGGACAGTGTTGGCCGGTATGGCTCCACCAGGAGAGCGCTCATCCAGAGTAAGCACATTAGCGCAGCCTCCACGGTCGATACCCGCTTCATCAGGGTCATACCAACTACCCTGGTAGAGGCAAACCACTCCCGGCATTATCCGTTTGGTCACCCGAGCCGGGATGAGCATCTTTCCTCGGTCATTGAAGACAAAAACGCTATCTTCATCCCTGATGCCTCTAGCCTCGGCATCAACCGGGTTAATCCATATCGCCTGGGTCTCCAACTCCCTGAGCCAGGGGACTCTATCTAGTGATGAATGTGTTCCCCTCTTAGGATGGGGGGTTAAGAGCTGCAGAGGGTACGTGGCAGCCAGGGGGTCATCATAGTTTTCCGGGGGGCTGATATACTTGGGTATCGGCGGTATCATGGGGTCATTCATCTCAGCCAGGTGCTCACAGTAGATTTCTATCTTGCCCGATAGGGTAGGGAAGGGATTATGCTCCGGGTCTTCAATCTGTTCCTTAAAGGAGACAATGGGCTCGTCTAACTTAATTTTGCGCACTCCATCACGCTTCATAGCCTCATAGTCGGGGATGTCGTCACGGGTTGCCGCGATGGCACGCAGCAGCTCGTCTTCACTCTCGTTACCAAACGCTTCAGCGATACCCAGTCTCTTGGAAAGCTCACGGCATATCTCCAGGTCAGACTTCGATTCGTAAAGAGAATCGATAGCCTGGTTAAGATAGATGTAATAAGGTGAGCCCAGCCATGGCGGTGCAATATCACTGCGCTCCATAAAGGTATTCACCGGCAGTACTATGTCCCCAAACTTGGCAGTAGGAGTCATAAACTGCTCATGTACCACGATAAACTCTAGAGACTTGAGGGCTTCGATACCACGGTGTGTGTTACCGCGCTGATTTATAATATTACCGGCCACTATGTAGGCCATCTTGATGTCGGTGTTGTAACCTCCAGCACGACCTCGCAGGATAGCATCGTATATCTCATTGTAGTGAATACGGGCGCTATTGGGATTGGTCCCACCCCGCAGCTTGTAAAGGCTATCCTTGCGCGGAGGTGCTCCCTCCTCCACAGGATTAACTGCCCGCTTCGCTCCAGGCAGGCGGCGCGTCTCGCGGCTGGAGTAGGCCCGCATGAAACCAGCCGCATAGCCACCCTGAATGCCGATGTTTCCAGTTATGGCAGTGAGCACATTGGCAGCTCGGGAATATTGCTCACCCATGGCAGCGCGGGCTGGGCCCCAGCCAGCAATGAGGGCTGCTGGCTTGGTAGTAGCGTACTCTCGCGCCAAATTAGCAATGACCTCAGCAGGCACAGTGGTAATAGACTCAGCCCACTGAGGTGTCTTGGCTATGCCATCTTCTTTACCCAGCACATAGTCTCGATATTTTTCAAAGCCCACAGTATACTTGTCAATGAAGGCCTGATTCTGAAGATTCTCAGTGATGATGACGTAGGCCATAGCGATGAGCATAGCAGCGTCGGTGCCGGGACGAATTGGAATCCACTGG
>SDBU01007666.1_pt1 | contig 12393 bp, 15 predicted proteins | sample 2277071 | NCBI WGS metagenome assembly SDBU01 (sample SAMN10397929, study PRJNA504765) | marine sediment metagenome | isolation source: marine sediment core GS08_GC12, 126 cmbsf | place: Arctic Ocean: Gakkel Ridge, Loki's castle | collected 2008
TTGCTCTCCTCCCACGACTAAAGTCATGGGTATCCTCAGCACATTTTTATCAAAGATAAAGAAACTTGAGTTAATGAAAAATAAGAATCCTAAATTCATTAGAATAAAAAAAGAGGATATGATTTATTAAAGTGGTAGAACTAAAAGTATCAATAAGGAAAAAGCAAAAAGAATTAGCAGAGTTAGTCTCAGAAATAAAAGCAAAGGAAAGATTCAGAGCAAGAACCAGATTAGAAAAGTTAGCTTTAAAGTTAGCAAGGCAGTCAGAAGGTAAACAGATAATATATGGAAGTGTAGCAGCAAGAGCTTACCAGAGAACAATAAAGCCAAGAGACATAGACATAACAACTAAAAGCCCATACAAGATGGCAAGAAAACTAAAGGAAGAAGCACTAAAAAGAGGAATCAAAGCAGAGTTAAAAAAGAAATACATCAAACAAATAAAAGCCAATATCTATGAAGTAAACTCAATAAGCTATTCACCATTACAAAAAAAGAAATTAAAGGAATCAATAGTAAAAGACGAACTAAAGCAGACAGGAATAACAACAGAAGTAAAAGCATTGGCAGGAACAATAGCAAGAACCCAAGCTCATTACAGGGCAAGAAGGGATTATCTAAAACTAAGAAGAATAAAATTACTATTGGAAAAAAAGAAGAGGGAAAGATTCAAAGAAATAATATCACAGTTAAAAAAACAGGGTGAGAGCTATTTCCTGAATATATTAGAATCACCTGAAAGTCCTATTAAGAAAGGGAGGAAAATAAAATGGCTGTAAAATCTAAAAAGAAGAAATTAAAGTTGGAATTACAAAAAAGAGAGAAGGTAATTTTAAAGGAAAGAATAGAAAGAAGAAGATTACTATTAGCGTTGATAGATAAGAAAAAGAAAAGGGTGAATGTTTTAGCAAGAGTTGAAGATACAATTCCTAATGTCCTAGTCAAAAGAAGAGATGAGGAGATAAAACCAACATTTATAGGAAAAGGGAAATTAATATAATGGGAGATAAATACTGGAAGAAACATTTAAAGAAAAAGCCTAAACTAACTAAAGAACAGATTAGAGAAAGAAGAAAAAATCAATTAAAAGGAGGCATTAAAAATGGGCGATGATTGTTGTTAAAAACAAGGAGGTAAAAAAATGATAAACGGAACGGATATGTTAGGAAAAATGTCTGATAATATAAAAAGAAATATGGTAGGACACGATATGAAAATAGATTTGTTGAAGAAGAAAATCAAAGCTAAGAAGATAGGCCACTTAGTAAGTGGTATGAGGCACGGTTAAAATGCCAAACATAATAAAAGGGATGATAGGATTGGTTGTAGCAGTACCATTAGCAGGTGCAGCTATTGGTGGAATAGGAAGTGCAATGACAGGAAGTCTAGCAGGAATAGGTGGAGCAACACAAAGTATGGTAGGTGTAGGACTTTTCGGTCACGCAGCAAGTTTATCTAAAGGACTATTTAAGTTCTAAGAGGTTAAAATGGTAACGATGCAAGAATTAAGAGCAAGGTCTAAGAGAGCAGTTTGTGGAGCATTTGAAAGGGAAGTAACAGTAGATATAAGAAATGCAGCAGAAGCAATAAGGATAATAAAATCAAAAGGGTTTACATTCGTAGGAAGTGGCCCTGCTGGACGTGGAAGAAAAAAGATATGGTACGTAGCTCCAGGAGCAGCTTTATTGTGAGGTAAGTAAATGGCAGTAGTCCCAACAGGAAGAGTAACTAAAGAAGGTAAGCCTATTTTTAAGGCTGCACCAACAAAAGCAAGTATAGCAAAGAAAGTTTCTGAAAAAAGAGTTCAAAGATTTAGGAACGGTAAAAAGATTTCCGATACCGCAAGAGTTGAAGTAACTATTGCAGGAGAGAAGAGATGGGTAACTCCAGAGAAAGCATTAGCTATTTCTAAAGAAGCAACAGTAAGAGCAGAAGCACAACAGAAACAAAAAGAGATAGAAAGACTAACTCAAGAGGAAATAAAAAAAGCAGGTTTTGATATTGAAAAGATTACTAGGAGAACAGAAAGCCAAAGAGAGAAAGTAGCAAAGCTAATCCTGGCAGAAAAGAGGGCAAAAGGAACTAAGGCAAAAGAACTATTCAAACAAAGAAGAGAACAAGAACAGGCTAAGTTAGGAAAGATAGAAAGAGAAAAAGCAGTTCTAGTTAGATACACAACAGCAGCAGGAAAAGCAGTTGTTCAGGTTCAAGTTCTACCTAAGAAAATTAGAGAAGAGGAAGAAAGAATAAGGGAAGCTCAAGTTCAACCTCAATTCATACCTACAACCGAAAGAGTTATAAGTCCAGAAGAATTACGGAGGGAAGAAGATGTTAGAATTGATAGGAAAGATATTGGGGTTGGCGTTGATACTCGCAATCTTTTTATTTCTTCTAAAGAAGAACAGATACAAAAACTCGGAACACTTGCAGAAAGAATAAAAAGGGCAGAAGAAGCTAGAGAGAAATTAGGTATTAGTGAAGGTATAGAAAGGATACAACAATTCTCAAGATTTATAACAGGTGGACAACCATCTTTCGTTTCTGGAGTGGTTACTACTGCAATAGGATTTCCATTTTTCGCTTTAGAGGCTGTATCCAGAGTTCCAGAGATAGCCCTTAAAACAGCAGCATTAGCAGCAGGTTTAACAATTCCAGAAACTAGAGAACTAACAAAAGAAGAATCAGGAATGGCTTTTGAGACAGCTAAACAAACATTAAGGGAAATAGTTACAACACCAGAAACTATTGGAGGGGTTCTTACTATTCCATTAATAGGGGTATTGGCAAAGTTAGGTAAACCAAAAGTTACAACAGGTGTAACAAAAGAAGGAGTTAAAACAACCATACTAAAATTTAAAGGTAGTGGAAGAGGGAGGGTTACATCATTTAAGTCTGGAGATAGAGCAGTAGTAATAGTCACAGGAAAACAATCAATACCGTCACCAGATACAACAATTCCAGTAACAACAACTCAACCACCACCACCAGCAGTAAGAGTAACACCACCACCAGCAGTAAGAGTAACACCACCACCAACAGTAATACCTAGCCAATTCATAGCACCATCAGAAATTATAGCAAGACCAGTTTTAGACATAACGCCAACAGCACCACCAACACCAAAAACAGAAATAATAGAACAAGTTATCCCTACACAGTTTGATATATTTGGGCAACCAATAACACCAACCCCAAAAGTAAAAGCACCAATCACAACCCAGATAGGAAAAGATATTATAGTTGATATTCTCAAACCAGAACCGCCAGTAACTTTACAAAGAATAGAGGTTACAGGGGCAGTTCCAGTTTTTGCTCCAGCGTTTGACGTGCCAGTTAAATTTGTAGAAGTAGGAAAAGATATTCAGATAAAATTACCAGTAGAAGAACCTAAGTTAGTTGTTTATGATCCATTAGTAAACAAAATCAGATTATTAGGCAGGGAAGATATAAGAACACGAGGCGGTGGATTTTTAGGGGAAAGAGATGTTTTCTTTAAGGATAATGGTAAATTTGTAGAGGCAGAAAGATTCCAGGTTCTTAGAGAGATTTCTCCACAGGCAGAGGCATTTAGAGTGGGCGTTACATTACAACCAGCATTTACAAGAATAGATATAACAGAACAAAAGACACTTCTGGATTTATTTAGAAAAGTAGGGAAGAAAGAAATAAGTTTGACAGAAGCTAAGAAAGGTTTAGGAGAAGAAAAATTTGAAGATATTTTGGGAAAGAAAATAACAGAAAGGAAGATACCAAAGAAAAAAACAAGAATAGAAAAAATAAGAGAAGCACAACAAGCCTTAATTTCAAGAAGGCCAACAACAGGACTTACCTTTATAGAATCATTAAGGGGAGCTGTTAGAGTTGAACCAGTTTTTAGAAGAGTAGGAGAACGATTTGGGTTTCAACCATTACAGGGAGTAACACCCCAACAGGTTACTAGGGCAAGAATAACACCCAGAGAATTAGCTATGAGAAGAGAAGCAGGTTTAATTCCAGCTATGGTTGTTATACCAGCTCAAGTTAGTGCAGCTTCTTTATTATTAGGATTAACTCCAACTCAAGAACAATTAAAATTAACAGAACAATTAAAGATACAGGAACAAGAAAACATACAAGAGCAATTAAAACTAGAAGAGCAAATTAAAGTAGAAGAAAATATAGAAATACAAGAGCAGCTTAAAGTTCAAGAACAACTAAAGATTCAAGAGCAATTACAAATACAAGAACAGCTACAAGTTTTAGAACAGTTAGGAGTAACAGAACAACTAGGAATAACCCAACAAGTAGGAATAAAAGAAGTTACTGTAACAGGAGTTCAACCCCTACCTTTATTTTTAGGTTTGCCAAGTCCAGAAGTAAAAGCACCTAGATTTGTAACACCACCACCTAAAGAAAATGCTTATGATATTTTAATTAGAAAAGGAGAAAAGAGAGGGGATAAGTTTGTGAAGATTGATGAAGAGGGTTTGCCAGAGAATAAAGCAAAGAGAAGATTAGCTGTAATTTTAGATAACTACATAGAGGCTAGTGGTAGGACAAGAAAATCAAAAAGGATATCAGAAGTTCCAGATGATATTTCACCACCAGATTTAAGAAAGTTCAGAAGTCCAGTACCTAAAAGCAAACTTCCAAGAGATACGATAATAGAATTAGCAAGGCACAGGTTAGATTCAGCTAAAGAAGTACAACAGATAAGTTTTTTCAAAGAACAGGCATTAAGAAAGAAACAAGCATTACAAACTCAAATAAACTTTTTACAAACACAACAGAAGAAACAACAGTTACAAAGTGCAATAGCAACACAAGCACAATCAAGTTTCCTTTCAAGTCCAAAATCAAATAAGAAACAAAAGGTTAAACCAATAAAATTTTTATAAAATGCAAAATGTTCAAACTAAAAAAAAACAAAAATTCACAGGCAATCTTCGTATCTATGATGGTGAGTGTCCTAGCCCTTATCGTAGTGCTAATGTTAGTCTCACCTTTAAAACAGGAAATAACTAAAGCGACAAACGGAACATACTCACCTTTGCTAAATTCAAGCAATCCAGATATCTCTGCAGTTCACAAAGCAACCGTCATAGTTCTTGATATGAGTATCTTTTATTATATTGGAATAATGATAGCAGCAAGTCTGGCTTACATAGCAGGGAAGAAAAGCATTGTAGGGGGAATAACAGCGATAATGGTTTTTGTAGTAGTCTCTGTTTTAATCACACCTTTAAAGAGTTTAATAATCTTAATAAGGGATTCAGGACATTTAGACTGCACAAGTGCAGCAATAACAGTAGGGGGTAGATTAGCCTGTATCGTAGTAGATATTTGGTTATTCTATTTCTTTATAGTTATGGTCTCAGTAGCGATAAGTTTTATATTCGTAACAAAAGTCATACCAAAGATAAAAGGAGAATGAAAAAAACAATAATGATTTTAGGAATATTGATTCTTTTAAGTAGTTTTGTTTCTGCTATAAACATAGATGATGTAGATTTATTAGGATTTTGGGATATGGATGATGTTAGTGGCAGTATTGTTGATTCTTCAGAAAATTCTTTACCTAACTTTGATATGGAATCAATAAGCGATGCTGTAGGTTATCAGAAAGTGGCATTAATAGATTATAGCGATTTTTCCATATCCTTTGGAGGGGGTTCGGGATTTAAAAATAATTCTATCAGTGATTATTTTGATTTCACAAATATAACTATGTGTCTTTGGATGAATGATAGTGACCCAACACATTCAACTAATAGGGCTGTATTTGGCACTAGAATTTTTGATGGAACTTGGAGAGGGTGGGGACTTCGACATGGAGATACACCTGAACCCAATAATTGTTTTTATTGGGATGGTGGTTCAGAGATAAAAGCAACCATTGACTTTAATTCTGGACATTTTTGCTGTAAATACAATTCTACTCATGTAACTGGTTATGCTAATGCAACTCAAATATCAACTACAGCAATAACTCCCTCTGCTTCTGATAAAGGAAGTGGTGAGTTATTTTTAGGTTGTAATGGAAATAATGATTGTACTGGGGGGTGGGGTGGTAACATAGATGAAGTTGTACTTTTTAACAGAAGCCTTACAGATGCAGAAATATTAGAATTATTTTCAGTAGGCTTTGGAGAAGCAGAAGGAGTAACAGCAACCCCAACAATAATACCACCAAGCCCAGTAGCTAACTCCAACAATAATACGAATGTAACTTTAAATGTGTCTCATAGTTCAGGACTTAATGATGTAAGATATTATCTTTATTTTGGAGATTCAACCCCTCTAAGTGAAGATGATTTATATTTAACTAATTCAACCCCTAATGGTGTTAATCAAAGTAGTGGCTTAGTTGCTTACTATCCTTTTAATATAAACAACACACTTGATTATTCTTATTTTGGTAATAATGGAACAAGAGTTGGAGCAGTTTGGAATGCTACTGGAAATAGTAATGATGGTACTGGTGCGTTTGAGTTTGATGGTGTTGATGATTATATTAGTATTCCCTCTGATATAGATATATCAATTAATTCAAGCTTTACTATAACTATGTGGTTCAATACGATTGATGATTCAAAGACAGCTAATTTATTTTCTTCTACTCGTGGAGGTATTGACAGGATTTCAATAACTCAATTTAATGGGATTCAGGTTGGAACATATAATGGAACTTCTTTTAATGGGCAAAAGAGTAGTGGCGGCTTAATTGATAACACTTGGTATTTTTTAGTATATACCTTTGAAAGTAACATAGGAACATTGTATCTAAACAATATAAATCAAACAGGAACTGCAACTCCATCAACCTCAGCTACTACTGCAACCGTCATTGGTGCAAGAAATGATTTAGTTTCAACTAATTTCTTCAACGGTTCAATAGACGAAGTAATGATATTCAATCGTTCTCTAAGTTCAGATGAAATAAATGAATTATTCCTACAATCAGCATTTAGATATGATGGTACAGATAATCATAAATCATTTACAACTAACGTAAGTGATGGAATATTCTTTTGGAAATGGAGAGTACAAAATATAACAGATGGAGCATTTTCTGGAAACACTACACAAAGAACTTTAACCATAGATACAGTAACCCCAACTATAACTTTAGGTGGTAACAACAATTTTTCAACAGATAACTTAACAATCATAAGTAACTTTCTTTTTAATCTATCTATAAACATTTCCTTTTTTGATGATAACCTATTCCAGACTTTAATCAATATAACAAATATAACAGGGAATTCTATGTTTCAGATTTTAAACACTTCTATAACAGGAACTACAGTAAATTATTCTCAAGTAGTAGATGTTTCTACCTGGCCTGTAGGAAACTATACTATAAAACTTACAGCGACAGATTCACATACAGCAAATAGAATAAATGATTATGATGTAAAAAGCGGATTAAATTATTTCAGATACACCACTTCAGAGGGAAACGTAATAAAAATAACAAGCAGTAATATAAATCTTTTTACCAAAAGCACAACAAAACTAAGAGACAGATACGACTTTAAATTTAATTATCTATTCCAGCAAGAAACATATAAATTCACAATAGAATCTTACCACAAAATAGATTACATAGAGGATTCAAATTACAAAGCCCACTTCGTAATAATGGGAAGCAACAATAAAGGAAACTGGCTAGACTTTGAAAACCCAAACTTAGAGGATAAAGATTATAAAATAACTAAGATAGATGATTACATTTATGAAGTTGAGATAACCGCAAACGGAATAAAGAGTTTTACATTCAGTTCTTTAGGTGGATTAAACACAATAGAAAACCATTATCTGTTAAGGATAGGAGCTGTTATTGATGTATGGGTTTTTGATGAAGAAAATTTCCCAAACCAGATAAATGCTACAGCAACTATCGGAACTCAAACAGCAAACTCTACAATAAACATAAACGGAGCAAGGTTAGTAAACATAACACAGGAAATAACATCATTGATTTTAACTTCAAGTGGTTTCGGAACAGAGGAAAAAACAATATCTATAACACAAACTTTTCATAATCTATCTTTTAATATGACACCCACTTCAGCAGCAAAACTTTTCTTTTATGACGAGGAATCAGAAGGATTAATAACAGGAGAGACATTCTCGGTGTTTTTGCAAACAACAGGTTTCTCTCAGACATTTAGCGGAATAACAGACAACCCACACACAATAACAGGGTTGGCAGACGGATTATACAAACTAAAGGCCTCTTCAGCAAACTATCCAGAAAGGCAGTTTTTAGATTTGAATATAAGTAATACAACAACAACTAATTTGAATATTTATCTGATAAACAATACATTAGGTGCAGAGACAACTTTTAACATAGTTGATGAAGGTTTGAATCCTTTAGAGGATGTAAGAGTAGTTTTTACCAGGATAATAAACGGAACAGAAACAACAATAGCAGAAGAGGAATCAGACTTTGCAGGACAGGTGATATTAGTTCTGGATGAAAACCACAACTATAAAATAAACTTTTCAAAGACAAATTACGAGGATAAGACTATAAATTTAGAGCCGACAGATTCACGTTATGTTATAGAATTAACAAGCACGATAGGTGCATACAACCAGAGTGTTTACGAGGGGATAACATACGAATTTTCGCCTTCTAATATAGTCCTGAACAACAATACACTTTATAACTTTACTTTCACTTTAAACAGTTCAATATGGGACGTGACAAACTGCACTTTAAGATTATACAATGGCACATCAATTCTATTGAATGAGACTTCAAGTTCTTCTTCTAATTCCTGTTTCATAAGCACAGAACAAAGTACATTCGATATGACAAACATAACAAGCGAAGCTATCTATGAATTAAACTCAGAGTTTGAGTTCACAGTAATACAGCAATACAAAGTTATCTACACTTACGAGGGGGATTTCTCTTTAAAGAATTTCCTAGATGATCTATCTAATTTTGGTATGGCAGGTTTTGATGATTTTGGAAGGATGATGTTAGCGTTAATCGTAATATTTATAATCACAGCTCTAGCCGCACAAAGAATAGGTTTCACAAATCCAGAGGTACTTATATTTTTAGTCATAGCACAGGTATGGTTCTTTTCAACTGTTAATTGGCTCTACCTCAGTTTCGTACCGAACATAACTGGTTTAAGAAAATATTTTATAGCAATACTCATAACAATCGCAGGAGGGGCTTTCGTCATAGAAAAGTTTACAAAGTAAAATGGGAAAATTAACAACTTATTTGATGATAATGGGTGGATTGATGTTATTGTTCTACTTTGGAGGTTTACTTCAAGATTGCACTCAACCAGATAATACACCCTGTGAGGGGGATGAGGAATGTCTATGTAGTGGAAAGACGGCCAGTAGCAAACTTCTAAATGCAATGCTTCAGCCAGAGAACACAAGGGAATTGACAGTAGTGCAAAAAGCCCTTTTAGTTATGGCTAGTGTAGGTGCATTGTTTGTAATAGCTGCAACAGCAAGATTCATAGATGTAAAGTTAGCATTAAAAAGTTCATTCGCAGTTTTCTTATTGACATTAGGTTGGGACTTCTTTGCAGTATTTTCAATAATATGGAGAGTGCATAAAGTCTTTGCTTTATTATTATTTTCACCAGTAATGTTATTATATTTAGTTACGATAATAGAATGGTGGAGCAGTTAAAATGGTAGCAGACACAAGCAACTTTCTGGATATATGGGACATTTTAGTAAATGAATTAATAGGAGACGTATGGCTTTTTATCTTTCTGGGATTGATTATGATATGGTTCTTGGCAGCCAGAAGCAAACTAACAACAGAAGTTTCTATGCTATTTGCTATCTTATTCTTATCGGCAATATTCGCAAAGACAGGCTTGACTATCTTATGGGCATTTACTATACTAGGAGTAGGATTTTTATTCTACTACAAGATTTCAAAAATAATAAGACAAGGGTGATAAAGATGGGTAAACTAATGGAGATTATAAAAAAGATAAGTGGAAAAGAAGAAGAAGAATACATACCAAAGGTAGTAGTAGATAAAAGACTAGACGGATTAAGAAGGTTAAAGCAAGTCCAGGATAATGAAACAGAGAAAGAACAATTAATAATAAAGATAGCAGACTTCAACAGAGCAAGAACAGCAAAGCATTTATTCGGGATAAAAGACAAAAAAGAGTTATTAGAGAAAAAAAGAAACATACTCAGCAAGATAGAAGAAAACAAGATAAACATAATGAAAGAAAAGAAAGTAAACATACTGAAGGAAAAGAAAAGCATACTATCTGGTAGTTTGTTAGACAATAGGAAAGAAGAGTTCAAAAAGAAAGAAGTAAACATACTGACAAATCACAGTTCGTTTTTGAAATAAGGATCAAGATGTATTTTTGAAAACACCCCCAAAGTTTTCGATTTCTATACATCTTGGTTCTTTTTTTAGTGAGTACTTAAATATTATATGTCTCTAAAACCCCCATAGGAAGTGTAAAGATATATGTTAGATTCGATGAAACTTATGATAATGGCTTTTATGACAATTCTATTAGGTATTATTTTAATCCAACCAATCGCTAATGATGTGGACACAGCAGGTGATAGTTCTATAAGCGTTACGAATGAAACTTTATCTTTTTCGATTGTAACTAATATCATTACTAATGAATCAAATGCGTTATCGAATGTAAGCACAGGAGTTGTCAATGAGACATTAACTACAAATGAAGCTCACACTACAGCAAATCTAAGTTTTAATGATGTAATTAATCTTTTAAATTTGACAAATCTCTCAAGCGAAATTCTTATTGGTTTTTGTAATATTTCATTGGCAACTGGAGTATTGACTTGTAATGATACTGGAGATACTACAATGTATGTAGATTACACTTACGTTAATGGTAAGACAGGCACATTGGCAAACGATAATTTAACATCCTTTACAGCTTTAAGAAATATCACAAGTGAAATAATCACAGGTTATTGTAATGTTACATTGATAACAGGAGCTATGGTCTGCAACCAGACTTATGGAGAGATAGCTTATGCGGATTATATCCACGTAAGTGGAAGAACAGTAACATTGGCAAATGACGAATTAATTGGTCTAACTGAAATAAGAAATGTATCAAGTGAGGTTATAACTGTTGAATGTAATGTAACTCTAGCACCAGGAACTCTGGATTGTAACAATACTCGTAATGAAGTTGGATATGCAGATTACACATACAGGCCAGATACTTTTGTCTCTAGCAGGGTAGCAAGAGTACTCTTGGATAATACAACTCTGTTCTTTGCCCTAGCCGTGATGATAATAGGTATAGGCTTTGCTCTGGCTGCATTTAAGCAAAGTGGTATATTATAACTCTTTCTAAAAGTTTTAATCTTTGATAGAATTATTTAAGCGTTAATGATGTCACTACTTCTTTTGACAACAAAGGTTTATATAGTTACTATCTAACTAACTAATTATGAAATTAAAATGTCCAAACAAAGAATGTGAATATGAATGGGAATACAAAGGACACCATAAGTTTTATGCAACTTGCCCTAGATGTTTAAGAAAAGTTAAAATTCCTTCCTCAAAGGAGGGGGGTAGGTAGAAAGAGAATGTTAATCGACCATCCTAAATTCAGATATGATGAAGTAACAGGAAGAATTCTAAGAGGTAAGCAGGGAGCTTTACCGTTTAATAAAAAAGATGTTGATCCTATAGAAATGGATGAATACTTTGGAGAGGAGGTTTAGAAAATGCAAATAAACAAAGAGCATGAATGTGAAGTAGTAAAAAAGTCAATGAAAAAGAATCAGAAAGATTGGATAGACTACTTCAATAAAAAAGCAGAGAAGATGATTTCATCACCAGATATTTACAGAGCAGTAAACAAAGAACTCATAGAAAGCTTAAAAGAAGATTTTAAAGAAAGTTGGGAAGTGACAAGCACAAGAATAATCTACAATAAGGAAAATCTAAATGCAGAGATAATCCATGATGTAGATAGCAAGATAACAAAACCAAAGAAATACAAAGTAAAGATTCCAGTATTCAATGGAGACTTTGAAGAGAACAAAGAAACAGAAAAATACCTACAGGCACTATTCGATACCAAAGATAGCCTAGATAAAATTCTTAAAACTTTAAAGAAGTTTGGAAAAGATAAGAAGATTAGACTTTGGACACCATCTCAATCAAACAGAAAAAGCAGAGAGTTTCGCTCTGTTGGGCTGTGCTTCTACGGCTTCGGCAGGTTCGTTGTCTATGGCTACGTCTGGTTCGATTACTTTGGGGGCTTGTCTCGTGGGGTGATAGTGGATTCTGCGAAGCAGACTAAAAAAACAAGGGGGAAATCAAAATGAAGATTTTATCAAGGGATGATGAATACAGAACGCAAGAACAGGCAATAGCTTACCATAACGAAAGAA
>SDBU01007667.1_pt1 | contig 12392 bp, 8 predicted proteins | sample 2277071 | NCBI WGS metagenome assembly SDBU01 (sample SAMN10397929, study PRJNA504765) | marine sediment metagenome | isolation source: marine sediment core GS08_GC12, 126 cmbsf | place: Arctic Ocean: Gakkel Ridge, Loki's castle | collected 2008
GCTAACCCCTGGACCGACCAGAGAGAATACTTCCCGATCCCACGATCGGTGATAGAATATGCAGAAAGGCCGACGGTGGTCGCCGGCCACAGTCCATCCGGGGAATCCGGGTTCAGAAAGGCCGACGGTGGTCGCCGGCGAGAGATCATCCAGGAAATCCCGGATAGGCGAATTCCTGCCAGTAAAAGACAAACCAACAAAGTGACAAAAGGAAAGGACGCGAAGCAATGAGAGCGAAGATGATGATGGGTATCTGCGGGGCGTTGATCGCCCTGGCGATTGGAACATCAGGCGTTTGGGCGGCCAAGAAACAGGCGGCGCCGCAAACGCCGCTCACCGACGCGGGGCAGAAACTCCTGGAGCGTTATACCGGCATGCTAACGGCGCTGCAGGCGGAGATTTCCAAGGCCGTGCCGGCAGTGGACGAGCAGAACAAAGCCACCTACCTGGAGGTCCGTGAGGCCGAAAAGGCGGCGGAGGCGCATGCCAACGCCACGCAGGCGGCTTTGAATAAGAACAGGGGGCACATGGGGCTGTTGAACCATAGGATCGCTTGGATCGGCAGAGCAGTGAAGGGGGTCGCGGCGGCGAAGGAGACGCTCAAGCAGGCCGAGGCAATGACAGGCGACGAGGCGGCGAAGGCCAACGCCCTCAAGGCGGCCCATGAGGGATTAGCCAAGATACAGGAAAATTGGCGCATGGCGGACAGCGAGCTCAAGAAGTCTCAGGCTGCGGTAGACAAGGCGAAACTTGAAGAGCCGGGATTGCTCAAGGAGCTTGAGGCGGCCACCGAAGCCCTTGCCCTGGCGCAAGCCAATACGCTGGAGGCGATCAACGCACTCCATCTCGAGTCTTTCCTGTCGAGCGACAAGTTGGATACCCAACTGGCGAAATACATCGTCCTGTTCGAGGCCACGCCGCGCGGTCTGGCGGAGTTCGCTCAGCAGGGCAAAGCGCAGGCGAGGCTGATCGAGAAGCTGCTGGCCGATAGCGATTTGATGAAGCAGGTGGTCGTGGCGGACGGCGCCAGGGAGGGCAAGTACGGCCGGGCGATGGAGATCTACACGGCGATTCAGAAGGCCAGCACGAAAGCTGCCGATGGCGTCTTGCAGCGGCTGGCGCTGGCTGTCAGCCTGGAACATGCTGTACCTGTTACGCAGAGAAACGCCACAGGCCAGACCGATGCGCCCGCGATCGTGGACCCGGTGAACCGGTACCTGCACTTCCAGAAGGCCTTCCTGGATGGCGAACTGGACCCGGGCTTCAAGCTGCACAGCGTGTGGGACTACCGTATGGTCGTCGACGGCAACGAGCCGGATGAACTTCTCGCCTGGGGGCGCGAGATGCTCCACAACTATCGGCCCGACCATATCTCCACCTCCGACTATCGGTGGCGTTATGTGGCGGCGGTCAGGACCGAGGTGCGGTACGGCTCGCAGGACAACAAATACGACAAGCCCGAGCTGCAGTTTTTTCAGAATATCCTGATGAACGGCGGGGTCTGCGGCCGGCGCGCCTTCTTCGGGCGCTTCATTCTGCGCGCCTTCGGCGTTCCCACCACGGCACGTCCCCAGCGCGGTCATGCTGCCTTGACGCACTGGACACCCGATGGCTGGGTGGCCTGCCTTGGCGGAGGCTGGGGCAGTGGCTGGACCAAGACACGATATAACAAAGACCTCGATTTCCTGGCGACGACGCAGGCGCGGAATACGGGCAAGCCATACCTGCAGGTCAAGCAAGCCCAGTGGGTTGGCGATGTCATGGGAGAGAAGCGGACCTTCGGATTCCTCTCCGGCGATCCGGCCTTCTGGAATGGCGTGGCGCTTTACCGGCAGCGGGAGATTATTCAAGAGGCCAAAGCAGTGACGCTGACCGCAGTCGGTGAGGAGCTCGGCGAGGCGAATGAATCCAAGGTGAAGTATGCCATTGAAGCGGCGACCGTAACCGAGGCGGACCGGAAGATCGTCGTTGGCGCCGGCGGGGTGATCACGATTCCGGCGGTGGCCTGCAGCAAACCGACGAAAAGCACGGGGAAGATCATCTTCATGGCGAGCAACCTTGGCGGAATGCAGCTGCATTACAGTCGTACCGGCAAGCCCGCGGAGTTTGAATACACCTTTGACGTGCCGGCAGCCGGGAAGTATGCGCTCACCGCGCGGGTGGTAACGCCCAGTTGGAAACAGCATCTTTCGGTCGCCGCCAACGGCGCCAAGGAACCGATCGACATCGCGCTGCCTTTTACTGTCGGCAAGTGGGATAAGACTCAGCCGGTCGAGATCGCCCTGGCCAAGGGCAAGAATGTGCTGACGTTCTCACGCGAGCACGAGGGTCTCAAAGGAGTGACCATTAGGGACTTTACGCTGACGCCGGTGAAATGAAATCCGGCGCACTATTCCGGGACACCGCACAATGGCACTGAGTTAAGCTCGGAGCCGGGCTGCTTCACGTGGTTCTTTCAGGCGGGTGGCATGGCAACACGCGGCTGTTTGCGGGACGCTTTTCAAGCCGTGGCACCCCCAATGAGACCTACCCCGGCCACCCGCCTCGGCCCAAAGGGTCGAGTTCATCGTAGCCCCGGGCAACGCCCGGGGAAGGCAGGCGGCAACGTCTTTGAGCCCTGTAGGGGCTCGTCAGTCTCGCATGTGCTGAAAAGCCCTTACAGGGCTTCAATGACGCGGCGGCCCTGGTCCCCGGGCGTTGCCCGGGGCTACGATGATGCAGGCCTTTCAGGCCAGCGTGCTGCCGGTGGCATTGACGGGGCCTCGCTGAGCCCGGCTGGCACAGCGCCGGAAGCCCTGGCAGGGCTCGATTCGGGGGGCGTCATGGCCCGGGGACGGCCCGATGGTCCCGACATCCAGCAGAAAAGGCGGAACCGGATGTTGGAATCGGGGTTGGAATCTTCAGAAAGGCCGACGGTGGTCGTCGGCGAGAGGTCATCCGGGAAATCCCGGGTTAGATAGGTCAGGCCAGGTCCTGGCGGCAGAGAACAGGGTCATGAAAGGGAACACGATGATGAGCAAGCACAGACTGTTTGGCGCCGTCTGCCTTCTGGCGGCGATGGCGATGTTCGTAACCGGCGTATCGGCCGCCGAGGCGCCGAAGCAACTGCCCGACCCCGACGGCAAGTCGGCCGACATGAGCAAGCCCGTACAGGTTTACATTCTGCTGGGCCAGTCCAACATGGTGGGCGCCGGCAGGATCGCCGGTGACAAAGACGGCACGCTGGAGAATGCGGTCAAGGCCAAGAAGAAATACTCCTACCTTGTGGATGACGCCGGCCAATGGACCGTCCGCAAGGACGCGCGATACGTGCGTGTCATGGGGAGCGGCACAGGAAATATGCGGCGGTTCAACAACGAATGGATGACCATCAAGGGCGGGAGAATCGGCCCGGAGTTCGGCATCGGGCATTACGTAGCGCATGCCGTCGATGCGCCCGTAATGATCCTCAAGAGCTGCATCGGCAACCGCAGCCTCGGCTGGGACCTGCTGCCCCCCGGCAGCGAGCGGTTTGAGGTCGAAGAGAAGGGCAAGACCATGGTCTACGCGGGCTATAAGGATTCGCCGGACAAATGGGAGAAAGGCACGGAGCCGAAGAAGATCGGCTGGTACGCCGGCATGCAGTACGACGGCGACATCGCCAACGCCAAGACGGTGCTTGCCGAACTCGAGAAGCACTACCCCGGGGCGAAGGGGTACGAGGTCGCGGGGTTCTTCTTCTGGCAGGGCGACAAGGATCGCTACAATGCCACGCATGCGAGTCGCTACGAGCAGAATCTCGTCCACTTCATCAAGCAATTGCGCAAGGACTTCAATGCCCCGAAGGCGAAGTTCGTCTGTGCCACCCTTGGCCAAACCAAGAAGGGCAAGGAAGGCAATGAGGGAAAGATACTCAAAGCCCAGCTCGCGGTTGACGGCAATAGCGGCAAGTATCCGGACTTCAAGGGCAATGTGGCCTCTGTCTATTCCAACCCCTTCTGCCATGGCGGCGCCTCCAACGGCCACTACGGCGGCAACGCTGAAACCTATATGGATGTCGGCGAAGCCATGGGCCGGGCAATGGTTACGTTGATCGAAACAAGCGGTGGTTCGCCCAAGTGAACAACGTCAAGTGCATCGAAGCCCGTGATCTATGGTGGGCCAAGGACGTCTCCCCGTCCGGCCAGGGCTACCACTACAACTGGAACGCCGGGACCTACATGGGCGTCGGCGAGAGGTTAACCAGGAAATCCCTGATAGCGTGACAAGAGGAAAGGATACGAAGCAATGAGAGCGAAGACGATGGCAGGTATCTGTGTGGCGCTGATCGCCATGGCGATCGGGGCATCGAGCGTATGGGCGGCCAGGAAACCGGCGGTGCCGGAAGTGGCACTGAACGCTGCCGGGCAGAAGCTGCTCGCACGCTACTCGGGGCAACTCGAGGCCCTGCAGGCTGAGATTGAGAAGGCGTTGCCGAAGGTTGACCAGCAGCGGAAGGCCGCCTTCCTGAAAGCGTATCAGGGCGAGGCGGCGGCGACGGCGGCCGGACTGAGGGCGATGCAGGCTCAAGTCAGGAGTAAGGACAAGGCGGCGGCGGCAAAGGCGTACGCTGCCGCCAAGGAGGCCCTCGCGGCGGTGGCGACGAAGGCCGAGGCGCCGGCCAAGGCCATGCTGGCGGACCTGGCGAAGTTCCTGGCGAGCGACAAACTGGACGCGAAACTGGTGAAATACGTCGTCCTGGCCGAGGCCACGCCGCGCGGCCTGGCGGAATTCGCCCAGCAGGGGAAAGCGCAGGAGGCGCTGCTCGAGAAGCTGCTGGCGGATGCTGATCTGATGAAGCAGATGGTCATCGCCGACGGCGCCACCGGTGGCAAGTATGGCCAGGCAATGAAGATATACACCGACATCCAGAAGGCCTGCGCGAAGGCCAAGAATGGCGCCTTGCAGCGGCTGGCACTGGGCATCAGCCTGGCCCATGCGGTGCCGATCGCGCAGAGCAACCCTCAGGCCCAGACCGATGCTCCGGCCACGGTGGACCCGGTGAAGCGGTACCTGCATTACAAGAAGGCTTTCCTGGCCGGCGAGCTGGGGCCCGGCTTCAAGGATCTGACCGTTTGGGACTATCGAATGGTCGTCAATGGCAACGAGCCGGATTGGACTCTCGCTTGGGGGCGCGAGATGCTCCGGAACTACCGGCCCGACCACATCGCCACTTCGGACAATCGCTGGCGGTATGTGAAAGCCGTCAAGACCGATGTCAAGTACGGGTCGCAGGATAACAAGTATGACCGCCCCTCGCTGCAGCGGTACCAGAATATCATCATGAATGGTGGCGTGTGTGGTCGGCGCGCGTTCTTCGGACGTTTCATCCTACGCAGCTTCGGCGTCCCGACCCTGGCTCGTCCCCAGCGTGGCCATGCCGCCTTGGCCCACTGGACGCCCGATGGCTGGGTGATCTGCCTTGGCGCCACCTGGGGGTGGGGCTGGACCTCGTATGGCCAGGACATTGATTTCGTGTTGCATACGCAGGCGAGAAACGTTGAGAAGTCATTCCCGCAGGTGCTGCGTGCCCAGTGGGCCGGCGCGGTCCTTGGCGAAAAGAGGGCCTTCGGTTTCCACGCTGGGGCGACCGGCTTCTGGAACGGCGTGGCGCTCTACCGGCAGCGGGCGATTGTTGACCAGGCCAAGGCGGTGATGCTGGCCGCGGTCGGTGAGGACATTGGCGAGGCGAATGAGTCCAAGGTGAAGGATGCCGTTGAAGCAGTGACCCTAACCGAGGCGGACAGGAAGATCGTCGTCGGCGCCGGCGGGGTGATCACCATTCCGGCCGTGGCGTGCAGCAAACCGACCAACAGCACGCAGAAGATCGTCTTCATGAAGAGCTACCTGGGCGGGATGCAGTTGCACTACAACCGGAACGGGAAGCCCGAGGAGTTCGAATATACCTTCGAGGCGCCGGCAGGCGGGAAATATGCGCTCAGCGCACGGGTGGTGACGACCAGCGCCGACCAGCACCTCTTGGTCGCGGCCAACGATGCCACCGAGCCGACCGACATCGCGGTGCCTTACACCGTCGGCATGTGGGATAAGACTCCACCGGTCGAGGTCTTGCTGGTCGAGGGCCGCAATGTCCTTCGCTTCTCGCGCAACACGCCGCTCAAGGGATTGACCATTAAGGACTTCACGCTGACGCCGGTGAAGTGAACTCCGGCGTAGCCGCCGAAGGCGGGGCAGGGAAACCCCCGTTAGAATCTTCAGAAAGGCCGATGGTGGTCGTCGGCCACCGTCCATCCGGGAAATCCCGGACAAGAGCGGGCAAAGAGGGCGCCGAAGGGGAGGGGCTCTCGCTGCTGCGTCAGCGTTCGCGAGTGTTCACCGCCGCCTGCGGCGCATCAGCGCCAGCCCACCGGCCACCAGTAGCGAGAGCGTGGCCGGCTCGGGCACCTGCTGGGCGGCGGATGGGGCCGAGACGGTCCAATTCGACAGGAGCGCACTCAGATCGCTGTCGGAGGCAACGCCGCTGCCGTCGAAGTCTCCGGTGGTCCAGTCGGCGGGCTGGTCCCAGTTGCCCAGCAACACGCTGAGGTCGATTTCGTCGACGACCCCGTCGAAGTTGGCGTCTCCCGAAAGGATCCAGTCGGCCGCGATGGCCTGCTCGGCGGTTCCGCCGAGGATCTGGGCGTCTTCGTGGATCTTGCTCTGGAGGTAGTACAGGTGCAGCCCGTTGAGGTCGATCTTGCTGCCCGGCCCGATGACTAGATAGCGTACGTACAGCGCCTCGTGGCCGTCGAAGTCCGGCTGGTTGTCGAAATCGTCGATAAGCCTCAACTCCGCGACGTCTACGCCTCCGAGCTGGAGGGTGTGCAGCTGGAAGTTGTCAGACCAGCCGTGGCGGACGAAGCCGAGGTCTTCCCCGGCCACCTCGTAGGTCTCCCACTCCAGGTCGTCCTCCGGGCCGATGGAGAACACAAGCCGCACGCTGTCGAGCCCTGCCAGGGCGGCCGGCGAGGTGCTGTGGTTCACCAGGTCGGCGCCGTTCATGGCGATGCGGCTGCCGCGCTCGGCCGTGAAGCGGCCGCCGGCCTCGAAGACGAGGCGGTCGGTGATCGTGACCCTGGCGCCCCACCCGCCGATGTGAAGGAGGTTGCCGGGGGTGGTGTTGGTAGGCGAAAGCACCCCCGGGCCGACGCGGACGGTACCGGCGCGCAGGACGCCATGTCGGATGTCGTAGGTGGCATTGATCCCGGTGATGTCGAGTCGTCCGGCGACCGTCATCTCGCCGCCCGTCTGTATCAGCAGGGCCTTGCCCCTGCCGCCGATGCGAACGTGTTGGGCCGACAGTTGCCCGCCGCTGAGGGCGAACGTTTGCCACCCGAGGTAGTAAGGGTAAGGGTCCGAGAGCTCGCCCGTGGCGTCGGGGGCGCCATCGAGTGTGTAGACCTCCGCTCCCACGTTCAGGGACCCGGCGATCCGACAAATGCCGCCGGACTGACGGAACTGCGAATGCCCGATGTTATACCACCCCGTCAGGTTGACGCTCCCGGCGGTGAGGGTACCGTCAAGCAGGCGGTAGCTGCTGTCGGTGACATCCAGGCTGCCGGTGACCGTGACGTGGCCGCCGGTCTGTGTGAACGTGGCGGCCGGCCAGGGGGCGAAGTCGCCGTCGGAGGCGGTCGCCCCGGCGGGGTCGGCAAGGCGGTCCCAATAGTGCCTGAAGGTGCCAAGCGTCACGCGCCCGGCGAGGAGCTTGCCGCCGCTAAGGGTGTAGCTGCCCGACGACACGGGCACCGGCGAATACGGCCAGAGATCCACGGAGGGATCGCCGGCGGTGGTGGTTCCGGTGGGGTCCTGTTTCGAGCCGTCCGGGGCCATGAGGAGCGGTGAGTACCACGGCCCGCCGATGCGCAGCACCTCCGTCTGGTGAGCCCCGCCGGACTGGACGAACCGCCCGTACCCGCCCACGCCGATCTCCGTGGCGCCGGTGGCGAGCTCTCCGCGGCTGAGGTGGTAGCTTCCGTCGGCGGGGAGGTAATAGTCGGGCGCGAAGATGGAGGTCATCCCGTCAGCGTTGGCGTCGGAGGTGTCGTTGGTATCGAGGGGGCGCCACCACCACCAGTTGCCGCCGACCTGAAGCGTGCCTTTGACGGCGATGTCCCCGCCGGAATGTACGAACCGGCCGCGCCCGTGCTGCCCGACGTGCACCGATCCGGCCGACAGCCGCCCGCCCGCCATGTGGTACGTGCCCTCGGCGTAGTACCACCAGTAGGCACCCAGGGCAGCCGTCTCGCTGGTCGTATCGGTCTGGATCCAGTTCGTCCCCCCGCCGACGTACAGGCCGTAGGTGACGTCGTTCGTGCCGTCCGACTGCACGAACTTGCCCTTGCCGCCGTACCCCACGTACGTTTGTGAGGCCGTCAGATCGCCGCCGGCCAGTTCGTACAGGGCCCCGGGGCGGTACCGATACGCCGTGTCGGCCCCGGCCAGCAGGCCCGCTTCATCGAGCAGGGCCGGCTCGGTCGTCTCCGATGTGGTGAGGGTATACCCCTGGTGCCCGACGTAGAGGGTGCCGCGGATGTGGCTGCTGCCGTTGGTCTGGCGGAAGCGTCCGCTGTACCGCGGCATCAGGTTCGTCCAGTCATAGTAGACCGCCCCCGAACCGATGACGGCATGGCCGGCCGAGAAGCGGCCCCCGGAGAGATTGTACGTCCCCGGACCCCAGCCGCCGTGGCCCAGCCAGAGGCCGCCCAGGACGTTCATGCTGCCGCTGATGTGGTCGATTGTGCCCGGGCGCTTGCCACCGAGGAACAGCTCGCGTGCGGCCGCGGCCGCGCTCAGGGTGTGCTCGTGAAGTATGGCGGTGCCGCCGTTATTGATGTAGGCGGTCGTCCCTTCGGTGGGGACGCCGGCGGTCCAGTTGAGCGGGTCGAACCAACGCCCCGGCTTGCCCGGTGTGCCCTGCCAGTAGGTGGCGACGAGACCCGTCCCGTCGCCCCACTGGGCCCGGGCCGGCGCCGGCGATAGCAGCGAAAGGAAACTCAACGTCAGCAGGATGTACGTGACAGCTTTCATGGCTTGGCCCTTTCAGCTTGGATGGTCCAGGGCCGGTGTCCTGCATTCAGGCGGCCGCCGGCGGACCCGCGAAATGAGCGGCCATCGCCTGGGCAGCCCGGCCCTTACGAAAGCGCCTCTGCAAACGGGTTGAGTGTGGCTCTGTCCGCCCAACACCGATCGGTGCCGTGGCCACGCTTGCGTGGCAATGCCAACCGGAAACTCCCCGCCAACACGCCCACGCAAGCATGGCCCGCGGCGCCACACAGAGTTGCCCGCGCAATACATTATCCTATCCGCGACGGCGGATTTGTCAAGGCTTTCTATCGCGGATTGGCGATGGTGCGGCACAAAAGAGTTTCCGCTTGACACACACCGAAATGAGGATAGAATGGTGGATGTATAAGTTCGCCAATCGGGGAGCGGTTGAGCATTCTTGACCATTGTTTCTGGGCGACGTGCGTTCTCCTTCACTTGCACCTGCCCAAGGTCGCACGGCCGAGCAGTAGGGTGCATAACTTGTTATGCACGCTCTTTGGCCGGTGGGTCATCGCGAGGGTGCGTGCAGAACGAGTTCTGCACCCTACCGGCTGCCCAAGGTCGCACGGCCGAGTTCCCAGAGAAGATAGCGCATGCCTGTCTAACATGGAGCATGCAACTATGGATAAACTACTTATTTTCGCCTTTCTCCTTCTCGCCGTGGCTCTGCTTACTGTTCTCGTCATGATGCCGATCGGGCTCGGGCTGTATGCGGTCATCAGAATGTCAAACCATCCAAAAGGCCGTAACTTGTTGTTCGTCTTAGTCCTAGCGATTTGGATTGTATTCGTGTTGGCCATGATCGGCATAGCCATAGAAGAAGACAAGGGGAGTTCAAGCATCATCCCGCCCGTTGAACAGCAAGAGCTTCTGTTGGGGGTCATCCAGTAAACAACATCCTACTGCTCTTGCGGCAGGAGACGATACACCGAGGTGAACTCGCGGGCGAGCATGGACATGAGAACGACGTCGACACGGCGATCGTCGAAGATCTCCGATTCTCGGAGAATCCCCTCGAACTTGTAGCCGATCTTCTCGTTCAGTTTTATGTTGTGCAGGTTGAACCCGGCGGTTCGCAGATACACGCGTCTCAGTTGGAGCAGTTCGAAGGCATACGCCAGCAGCAGGGCGGCGGCCTCGTGGGCGTATCCTTTTCCCCTGGCGCCGGGCTCGCCCAGCAGTTTGGCGCTTTCGGCCTGACCGATCGACGGGCTGATGTGGAACAGGCAGACCAAGCCGATCCCGTCCCCGCTCGGATCACACACCACGAGATCCCTTCGCTGCGGGTCGGTGGTCACCTCGCCCAGATGGTCCGCGAGATACCCGAGCAACTGGCTGCTGAAGGTCTTGCGGATCTCCGGGTCCGCGGCCCACCGTTCCAGCAGCGGTTGGTCGTCCCCCGTCAGTGGCCGAAGCATGACGCGGTCGCCGTGGATGCGATGCCGGTTTTCCCCCTCGGCTTCCACTCGCCATCGGAGGGTCCGGACGTCCGCGTCGTCGAGGGCCCCCACGACGGAGCGCCCCTCCGGTTCGCTGGCCAGGCCTCGATCGGCGACGCATCGCACCACTTCGCTGGTGAAGTCGATCAACTGCCCGGCGTCGCAGCCGGAGGCGATCAACTGGCTGACCACCGTATCGGCCAGGACACGACACATCACTTCTTGCTGCTTGAGCTTCTTGTGTCCGTCGTCGGCGTTCACTCATCTGGCTCCAGGGGAAGGGCGACCCTCGAGGCCCGCGCTGCGCTGGTGGGCGGGCACCTGAGAGACGGCCACCACAGCCGCCGGGCAATGATCGCGGCCGGCACGGCGCCGGCGGTGACGCTCTCGGTAACCGAGATTTCCCAAAACGTATTCGCGCCCACAATCATCGCGGGCCTTTACGATGATTCTACTACGGTTCCGGAGACCGTCAAGCTATTCCCGGGCTCCAGGATGCGGACATTCCCCTCGCATCGGGCCGGGAGGCCAACCACGGTTACGCGGCGGCCCTGAGGACGTTGCCCCCCAAAGCGTAAGGGCTACGCCAGCGTGGCCATGGCACCCGTCAATGTTGGGCGGACAGAGTACCAGAGGTGCGCGACGGAGCCCTGGCGTATGGCGGGTTACTTGGCCTTCACGTCGTAGCAGTACAGGTTCGTGTCGTACCGCAGCAGGAGCCGGCCGTCGATGACGACGGGGTGCGCCCAACTTCGGCCCGTGCCCTCGATCGTGAACTTGCCCTTGGCCTTGGTGCCTTGAGCGGCCGGGTCGAGAAGCGAGATTCGGCCGCCGGAATCCGAGACGACATACAGCATGCCGTCGGCCCAGCAGACCTGGCCCGCGCCCACGGGTTCCTTCCATTTGGTTTGGCCGGTTTTCAGGTCCACGCAGGTCAACCCGCCCCTGCCCTTGCCGAACACAAGGCCGTCGGCCAGCACGTAGTTGCCCGGGTGGCAGTTGAGATCGCGGTTCCGCCAGGCCTCCTTGAAGGACCATGTGCCCGCGTCGTGCTCGACTTTGAGGCACAAACCGCCCTTGCCGTATCCTACGGCCCAGAACAGCATCCCGTCGGCGTAGGCCGGCGTGGGAACGTTGGCCGTGTTGGGGGCTGCAAACTTGTTCCTGTAGATCAGCTTGCCCGTCTTGGCGTCGACCACGAACAGGCCGCTCTGCGATCCGTTGACGATGATCGTGTTGCCCCCCTCGGTAATCGTTATGCAGGAGCTGTAGCCGGCTGTCGCGGAGGCGTCGGACTTCCAGACATCCTTGCCGGTCATCTTGTCGAGGGCGACGATGGCGTTCTCGCCCCCGGGCGTGACGATGGCCAGGTCGCCGAGGATAAGGACACTCTCGGCATACTTCCAGCCGCCGACCTTACCGCCCATCTCCGACTTCATGTGCCGTCGCCAGAGGATCTTCCCGTCGGCGGTGCTGTGGCAGGTGACCAACCCGTCGCCGCCGGTCACATAGATTCGGTCCCCGTCGATGGTGGGAGTGGACCGCGCCCCGGGGTACCTGCGGTGGCTGCACTTGGGGCCCTGCTTGGCCCGCCATTTCTCTTTGCCGTCGAGGTCGAGACAGATCAGCATCTGCATGTCGCCGGAGTTGCCCGTGGTGTACACACGGCCATTGGCCACGGCCATCGACGACCAGCCGGGGCCGATGGTATCCACCTTCCACAGCAGCGGCGGGCCGGCTTCGGGCCACTGCTTGAGCAGGCCGGTCTCGGGTGACTTGCCGTCCCGGTTGGCCCCGCGAAACTGAGGCCAGTCGGCCCCCAGCCCTGTGGCGGTACACAGCCCGAGCAGGCAGATCAAGGCGATGCAAGTGAATGATGGGGTAACG
>SDBU01007668.1_pt1 | contig 12392 bp, 17 predicted proteins | sample 2277071 | NCBI WGS metagenome assembly SDBU01 (sample SAMN10397929, study PRJNA504765) | marine sediment metagenome | isolation source: marine sediment core GS08_GC12, 126 cmbsf | place: Arctic Ocean: Gakkel Ridge, Loki's castle | collected 2008
GGGCTGTTGGATATATGGATATGGGTGCATGCAAACTTTACAGATACCGGAAAGGAAAGCCATGCCATGATATTTGAGCCGGATGAAAACCAGGGAGAGCCTGACCAGTGGCACATGAACCTGTTCAGGAAGTTCTCTAAGAGCAAGAAGAACAGGGTAGGAAGGTTTACTGATATTGAAAGGCTGTATAAGATGGTGAAGAACCACCCCTGCTTTATGGATTCATTTAAATTCCCTAAGGTCCCGAAAGATATATATGACAGGTATTTGATTATAAGAAACAAGAGAGCCTTTGAATCCAATGAGCAGTTCATTGACCAGAAGGATGCAGCCAAGATACTAATCTATAACATAAAGCATAACTGGAAGAAGCTCAACGAAACCATAAGCGAATCAAGAGTGAAGCGACCTACCAATAAAATCATATCAGAGATACTTTCCTTTGACCCTATAAGAAAGAAAACCATGATCAACCCTGCAACTATCCAGACCTGGTTTACTGAAATGTATAAAATAATACCAGAGGAAACCGCGGGAGACAAGAAAGATGAAATCAAAGATAAAGATAAGCCAGACCCAACAGATGAATCTAATCTGGGTATTGTTAAGTCTGCTCTTGCTCTACCTAGCAAGCCAGAACAGCAACACACAACAAGCGACCTATAACGCAATACTCTTGATTATAGTAGTCTTTTGCTATATGTTATGGCAGAATACCAAAATAGCAAGAAAAGAGCTAGAACAGGCTGTATTGCCTGTTGGTGATAAGGCTCAGGGGCAGTGGGGTAGGTGAAATAAGAAAATGGACAAAAGAAGATAATAAAAGAATCTATGGAACCATTAATTAAATTTTATAATAAAATGATAGAGAGATAATCTATGGGTAAAAATACCAACTAATGAAACCAATCCACATAACAAACAACCCAAACACCAACAACATAATAATATTGCTAGGGCTTGTAGCATTGTTCTTCACCTCCAGCCACTTGCATGATGTAGGAAGCCATGCCTGCCTTACCTGTAGGTTTGCAACCAATGGATTCTACAGTATTGAAAGTGTTAAGCTAAGCCATATAGGTTGGTATGGAATGTATGCCAGCTTTATTTTATTGGTGCTGTTGTGTGTGGATTTGTTGGGGAATAAGAAATAAAATCATTTTCTCCTTTATTTTCTCGGATTTTTAATACTAATTTAAATACTCTTAAAGGTAGAGCAAGATAAAATGGTTCAATTCCTAGTCCGAAATCGTGGCTCTGTTGTTGCTACTGGTTTCAGAACCCAAAGAGAAGCCAACTCCTTCAGAGTTAATTTTATCAAGCAACGACCTGGACAAAGACCAAGCATTGAGAGAATCCCAGACCCTGCACCTATCCCTCCTTCCGGCGGTTTTCAAATATTCACAGTAGATAAAGGCGGAGGCAGAACTCCGCAAACTACTTCTCCATTTAAAACCTTTGGCACTCGGTTAGAAGCCCAGCAGTTTTTAGAAGCCAATAGGCGGTCAATCGCAGACAGAGAAACTCCGGTTGGAATCCGAGCAACCCCAACCGCAGCACAAGAGGCAGCATTTAAGCGAACAAAAAGTGGTGCACAAATAACCGGTCCACCACCAAAAGGGAAAGTTACAACAAGAACAGCAGCAGAACAATTAAGAATACAGCAGAAGGCAGCAACATTAGCCTTAAAGAATATAAGGGAAGGCAGGTCTGTAGCTTCTAAGGCAACTATTGCTAGATTAAAAGCACAAGAGAAAACCCAGAAGCAGTTTGTAGAAGCAAGAACTATTGAGCAATTACGAAAAGGTACAGCTTTAACACAATTCAAAACCTTTGCAGATATAAGAACGGAGAGAACGGCAGCAGTTGTTCAGAGAGCAAGGGAAACTAAGAAGCAGCAATTAAGAAAGGTTGGAGGAGAACTAATTTTCAAGCCAAGTATAGAATTCTTTGAGAGAGTTCCAGGAGCAGTTGCAAAGAAAAGGAAGCTGCCAATAGAATCAGAATTAATCCAGGAATTAAGGGCACAGAAAGGGTTTGTAACATTCAAAGCTCCTACAAAACCAAAAGAGATAGAGAGGGTAAAGCAGATTTCTGTTTTTAGGCCAACAGAAATATTTAAGGTAAAACCTGTAGAATTAAGGAGGGAAAATGGAACAAGTAGAATTGATAGGGACATTGTTCGGAGCGATGATGGCATTTTTAATAATTTACAAAAGTTCTTTGTGGGTGATAAAAAGGATAAAGACCAAATTAGCGGATTGGAAAAAATCAAAAGAGGAATAGAGAGCAGGTTTGAACAACAGAAAAAAGAAGCTAGAACTTTACAGCAATTCGCAGAACAAGAAAAACTAAGAGGAGAGTTAAAACCTTTTAGTCCAGGCAGAAAAGCTCAAACATTATCGGGGCTTATTTTTTTTGGAACAACAGTTACAGGTGCAGTTGTATCTCCATTCATTCGACCAGTAGAAACTGGAAAGGGTGTTGTAAGGTTTGGAGTAGATATAGGAAAAAGTGTTATAGCTCGAAGGCCAGTAGGTTCTGTTCAACAACTAATAACTGAATTTCAATTTGAACCTATTGGAACTATTGGTGAATTATTTGGAGTTTCTAAAGGGATAGGAATAATAGCAAAAGGTGCAAAAGTTGCAGCAGCTCCAGTAGTCAGGAAAATACCAAAACCAAGAGCAGAAGTAATTAAAATTCCTATCAAAGGACAGAAAAGACCTACAAGAGTTTTAAGTGTAGGACTTGAGAGAGAAGGTAGAGCTTTAACATTACTAGAGCTAGGCAAACCCACAACTAAAACACCTTTTGAGATTGTAGATATAAGAGGAACTAAAGGAGTAATAGAATTAGTAACTCCAATTAAATTAAAATTATCTGAACTTAAAGGCCCTGTTGCCATTCCAAGAACAGCAACAGCCACTAAAACAATTCAGGACGTTTTTGAATTAACACCAAAAGAAAGAGCAAGAATAACCAGTGTTGCAGATATAACCAGAGTATTAAGGACGGAGAGAGGTAAGCCTGTAACAGAAGCCTTCTTTGATTTAGAGTCATTCCGAAAGCCAAAGAAAGCTAGTAAAATATTAGAGATTACTTCAGCTAAAGAAGGAGGTGTTGTTTTTGGAACTGCAACATTTCAACAACTGCCTAAAGGTTTCAGATTAAGACCAGGAGACGTTGACGTATTCTTTCCTAGAAAAACAGAAGCACAACTTAAACCTGTTGTTAAAAGAACTGCTGAGAGATTACAAGCCATAGGAGAGAAAGTAAGATTAAAAAAAGATAATCCTTTAATAGTAGAAACCTTAGAAGGCAAAACAGTATTTGAAGCCAAAGCAGGGAGAGGTCCTATAAAATTTTCTGGAGATTTATCAGGCAGAGGAGGTTTAGGTTTTGATTTTCCAGTTATAACTTCTGTAAGAAGCAGAGCTGTTGTTCCATTTGGTAGAACTAAAGCCACAAGAGCAGGTGAACAGCTGCAAAGAACAGGAGTTGCTAGTTTGTTTTTTAGACCAGTAACAACAGCAGAAACACCTCTTCCATTCCAGGTTGCAGGAGTATTTCCAAAAGGCAAGAGAACTAAAGACGTTGTTAGTTTTGTTGCTTCTAGTGTCGGATTAACTGAATTGGTAGGAGCTTCATTAAGATTTAGACAGGCAAGGAAAGCAGCAAGAGCTAGGAAAGCAACCAAATCTTTTTTTGAAACATTTACACTAGAGCAGCAGAAGTTTATACAACAAAGTTTAAAAGAAAGAGGAGCTTTTAAAATTGAATTAGGAATACCTAAACAACCTAAGCCTAAAGTTTCACCAACATTCGGAACTGGAGTAGTAGGTCCTATTACATTTCCTTCTGTTTCTGTAAGGACAATCAGCCTAAGACCAGGAAGGTCAGGAGTTTCTGCAAGACCTGGAACGCTTATATCAACAGCTCCGATTATAGCTTCTGTTTTTGGAACACCAGCAGTAAGTACAAAGCTATTAACTCCGGTAAGCCCTAGAGCAAGAGTTTCACCAAGACCTAGAGTTTCTCCAATCGGTAGAATATCACCTGGAAGAAAAGTATCACCAAGACCTGAAGTTTCACCATTACCTAGTCCTTTTGCTACAAGTATAACTCCAATTACTTCTGGTTCTTTATTTGGTAGCCCAAGCCCTTCTCCAACACCTTCACCTAGTCCTAGCCCATCTCCGTCCATTCTAGAAGGTGGCACACCTTCGTCTCTGTTGAGTGTGCCTCCTTCACCTGGAAGGCAACGAAAAGCTAAACCAGGCTTTGATACATTTCTAAGGCGTGGCTTAAAAAGAGGTTCGAAGTTCGATAAAATTTCCGAGAATAAACCAAAAAATTTGGCTGTTAGAGTAGGAGCAAGAGCAGCAGATAGTTTTATTGAAGCTACCTTTTTAATAAAGCCCTCTGGAAGGAAAGCAACTAGAAAAGATATACCTCAACCAAACTTAAAAAAATTTAGAGGAACAAAAAAGGGTTCGGTGCTTCCTTTCAATTCTATAATCGAAAGGCGGAAATTTCGCTTAGATCAATTTACAGAAACAAGACAAATAAGTTTCTTTAGGGAAAGAGCATTAAGAAATAGAATAAGAGGGCAAATAAGAACAGCAGCACAAAGAAAACAAATAAAACAATCAGGAGGCTTTGTTGCTCCTGTTGTTAGAAAGAAAAGATTGAGGTTTTTATAATGGAACTACATGAACTTATAGCTGGAATATTGTTTGTATTAATTATAGCCTTCTTATTTGCTGGAAGGATATATGTATTAAAACATAAGAGGGCAATCTAAAAATGGTCCTAATAGAAATATTCATAGCATCACAATTCAAGAAGATAAAGAACAACAGATTTGTAAAGCCAATTATTGAAGTGGCTAAGCAGATTGACCCCGACAGAACATTAAAAAAACTTCAAAGGAGGAAATAACAATGGGAGGAATATTTAAAGTTATACCTAAGAAAGTTTTGACACCAAAAGAACTTATAATCAGAAATGATGCGTTGGCTGCACAGAGAGTTATGAAGATAAACAAGAACTTTGATGTAGCAACGAAAAAAATAACCTGGAGGCGGTAAATATGGCAGGAAGATTTACAAGAGGAAAGAAAATAGTATTAAGAAGCGGACCTAGAAAGGCAGCAAAGGTTTCAGTAAGGAGGTTCAAGAAAAGAGTAGCAAGAAGAAAGGGGAGATAAGCATGGTCTTTGATAAGAAAACCAAGAAAGATGTCACAGGCATAGTAGTTCTAGGTGCAGGACTGGGTATTGGTACATCTATTGAAAGTAAACTAGCACCTCCAGTACCAGTATTTACTCAGTTTGCACCTACAGCTGCTGTAGCGGCACCTGTGATAGGGGCTGGAATTGTTTTGAGGTCTCTGAAACAATTACCATTAGGAAAGCCCAATGTAATCAAACCAATAAAAGAGCCGGTAAAGAAACAGGTGAGGATGAGGTTCTTATGAGCGACCAACATATGATAACCTCTGTAGCTAATGGGCACATGCACTTATGGTGCAGACATGCACAGTTCACTAGCGTTACTGCCGGACACAGCCATAAGTTAGGAATTGGAGTAGCTCTACCCAACGAACCCGGAGGGCATACTCATTTATTATTAAATCAAACACCAAGGAGGTAATGAAAATGGGAGTATTTACAAGTGCGGAAAATCCAGCAGGTAAAGGTTAAGATGGCAATGACACCAAGACAATCACTGTTCTTTGCACCTAAAAACAAAGCATTGGCAAAGAAAATAACTATACGAAGCCCTCTAGCATTTGACCAGAGCATACGGAGAGTAAAAAAAGGAGGAGTTACACTGGAAGAACAAAGAGCTTTAGTTCTGGCTCAGAACAGGGCAAGAGCACAACTGCAAAGAAAGAATTTATCATTGAAGGAAAGGATTGAATTTAATGTTATAGCAAGCAGAAAGCTGCCAAAGGTTTCAAAATGACTAACGGAGAAGAAGAATTGGATGAAGACGAAATTAAAGACAAGAAAGAATTAGAAGAAGGATTAAAGAAATTAAAATTACAGAAGGAAAAGGATATAAGAAAACTAACTGCAAGACAGTTCGCTCAGAGATTAATAGGAGCAAGGGTAATAGAAAAAGTAGAAGAAAGAGAATTAGAATTTCCACAGTTTAAAAAACAGTTTAAGTTAGGAAGATTGGTATCAGAAGAAAGAGGAGAAAGGGTTCCAGCAGAAGAAGGATTTTTTTTCTCTTCAGGTTTATTTTTTATTCCAGGTTCAAAAAAGACTAGATTGATAAAAAAACCATTTATTCAAATAGAACAAGAGTTCCCAAGAAAAGAAAGAGATGTAACTTTAGCACATGAACTCATTCATGTATTGCACCCAACCTGGAATGAAAATAGAGTTGAGAAAGAACAAAGCAGTTTTTTCAGGAGAGACCCATTTGATGATATTGTAGGTTTTAGACCACCAACAAGAGCACAACCATTTTTACAATTAGGTGAAAGACCTTTTATATCTGTACAAACAGAGAAGAAAGGTTTGATTTCAAAGTTCAGATTCCCAAAAACACTAACAAACAAAGGATTTAGAGTACAACCAAGACAAAAACAACCACAAAGAAGTATGTTTACTATGTTCATAAAGCAAAAAATAAGAACTTTACCAAAGAAAAAGAATAAAATGAGGTTTTTATAATGCAACTATTCAAAATTAGACTAAAAGGACAGCGTAACTTCACTCCAATACTTGCCAACAACAGAGCAGAAGCTGCCATGAGATTCCAGAAACTTATAGAGAGCAAGGAAATGACAGCCATACAGAACAGCGGAGTAACGGGGCGGAGATTATTCAGGGGTAAAAGATAATGGAACTGCCAATGACTGCTATAAAGTATGGATTGTTTGCAATAATTATGGTTGTATTTGTTGTAAAGATATGGCAGGGAACTCAAAAGATAATGAAGAGATTCAGAAAGAAAGATGATTTAGATTTGGATTTTGAGGAAACATTATGACTGAGCAAAAGAAAGGGAAGAAGAGGCAAAAACAAAAGAAATGGAAAAAAACAGGAGGCAAAAATGGGAAAATTTTTGGAAAGGTTAAGGAGAGGTAAGGAGAAATTAAGGTCAAGTTTAGCTGCATCCAAGGCTAAGAGAGAGATAAGGGCAGCTATAACAGAACAGAAAAGGAAAGGACAAAGGGAAAAGAGAGAACGTAGAGAGAAGATAGAATCTACATTAGCAAATTTAGCTTCTAAGAGAGAAGAAAAGGAAATGGAAAAAAGAGAAATACAAAGAGAAAAAGCTTTTGAACAAAGGGCAGATAAGATAGCAAGAAAAGAAAAAGTAATAGCAAAAGTAAGAGAATCCCAATTAAAAAGAGCTAAAATAGAAGCTGGTATATTCAAAGCCAGAGCACAGAGAGCAACAGCGGTAAGAACTATTAGAGGACCATTACCAACATTAAGAGTGCAAGGCCCAATAATCCAGCCAAGGTCTTCAATAACAGGGTTCGGTCCAACTAAACAAACAAAGAAACAGAAGAAAAAAAGGCCTATGGGTTTTTCACAGCAGCCAACACCAGGCTTAGGAAGGTTCAGAGTACTATGAGAAGAAAAAAACGAGGACAAGGGGAACTGCAAGTATGGTTTTTTGCATTGTTATTTTTGTTTATGATTAGTTTGGTATATCTAGTCATGACAAAGCCATATATTATGATTAGGGATAAGTTTGAATCAAACTTTACAGGCTCCCAGTTTGAGTCAACATTTGACAAGATAAACACCTACTGGAAAGTCTGGCCTGTATTGTTGATAACAAGCATAGTTATTTGGGCGGTGGTTTCTACCATGCGGACCAGTTCGAATTTTCCTAGGTTATGATGATATGCAAAAAACCATTAATTGTAATTCTTGTAATGCTTTTGCTATTGTTACCTCTAGCATTTGCAGTTGAGTACACTCCTTCTAAAAGAACAGAATGTAATGATGGAGTATGCAATATAGTTTTATATTCTGGGGTAAGGTTTGTTTTCCAGGATAAAGAATGGGTAGATGTAAAAGATGCAAGAAGCCTAAAAGGAATATTTGAGGTGAAGTATCTAAAGAATGATGGCATACATGATATTGAAGTAGTAGATTTCAATTATACTTCTCTTGAATTAAGAGTTTTTGTAAAGGATTCAAAAGACCTGAACAAAGACATACCAGTTAAAGTGGATGGTGTTCAGAAAACTACCAAGGAAATAAAGAACATTAATGACAGGGAAACTATCAAGTTTGAATCCACAAATATACTTAATAAAAACTATTCTTTTGGTTTTGATTCTACTGTTATTATATTGCAGGATGCAGATACTATGAACTTGGGGGATAATCGGGTAAGAGCAAATTCTGTAGATGTTAATCATGGTACCTCTACTTTTCTTCAAGTTATAGAGGGGGGTGGTTCAACTGAAGGCAGGTCTTATATTGCATTTAATATCAGTAATCTTACTGTTTCAAATTGTGATACTATAACTGCTGCAGGTGTTCATCTGTTTCAAAATTCCAATGATGAAGACCAGCCAGTAGATATTTATTATGTTAATAAAACAGGCATATTTGATGAAGAAACAGACACATGGAATCTTCAAGCCTGTGGTACATTATTTGATAATACAGAGAATTGCGACCTTACTAAGCTATCAACAGTAACTGATTTTACTTTATCTACTTGGGCTGTTTGGAATGTTACAAGAGCTGTGAATGAATCATGGCTAAGAGGGAATTTAAATGTAACTTTCGCTTTGAAAACAGAAGAGGAAGGAGCTGGAGCAGGAAATAGTTGGAAAAGCAAAGAAGATGGAACAGTAGATACCAGACCTAAGATGAATGTAACTTGTGAAGTTGGAGCTGTAGGCACATTACAGGAGTTTACAGTGACTGCAAGAGATACCTATAATACTTCTCCTCTTATAAATATATCTATCACAGTAACAAATACCAGCAGTGACTTTTCTTTCAATACAAGTACAGTAAATGGAACAATAACAATTAACAACGAATCCATACCAGCTTTTGACGGTCTTTATAATATAGATTTTAGGGTAAATGATTCTGGTGGATACTTTAACCGGAGCTTTGATAGCATTAATATAACAGATTTAGGTTCATTTGAAGGTGATGTATTCCAATCAGTGCTGTTATTGAAAGCCATTGATGGATTAACCAACAGCACTATAGCAGATTTCACAGCAAAAACAAATTTAAGTTCTAATGCAAGCGTAAACGGCCAGCTATTGATACTCATAAAATCAGGTACATTCCAATTAAATGTATCTACTGCAGGTTTTGAGGATATTTCTACCAGTTTTACTATAGCTGCATTGGAAAACAACTCTCTAAATGTATCTATGGGTTCTATATTTACTTTTAATCTTATAAGGGAATCAACCAATACTGTTTTTGATTTCAATTCAACCAATGGCACTACATTAAATATATTCTGCCCTGACGATACAATACAGGTATTTTTCAATACCTCTTCCAATGCCACCCAGATAATAAACTGTGATTTTACTTTGATGCAGATAGTTGTTGATTATGGGGTCCTGGGAAGTTATTTCAGAACTCTTATAACTCCAACTTCACAGAAGAATGTCACCTGGTATCTCTTAGATTTGATAGCCGGAGACACAGCTATACAAAAAATCATTAAAATATTGGATTTGACTGGAGAATTTGAGGACAGTATAGTATCAGTTGACAGGTCTATAGGTGGAGTTACAAGAACAGTTATAGATCAGCAGTTGGATGTATCTAACCAGGTAAATCTATTTCTCTTAAAGGATGCACTTTACACTTTAAGGATAAATAATGCCTTGGAAGAGATAGTTCTAGGCAATTTAATACCTACAGAAGCTAGTGAGCAGTCCATTACATTACCTAAAGTTGACTTTGTGCCTACAGAATCCACATTAGGAGATGATATTCTATGGGCTTACACCTTTAATGTGAGCTCAAATATACTAAGGTTGCAGTATAAAGACACTACAAACACAACTACTTTAGTAAGGTTTACTATATTCAATGGTTCCTCATTTGATGGATTGCAATTATTTCAGGGAGAATCAGATATTAATTCCACAGTAACATTTACATTCAATCAAGTGTTTGGAAATGAGACTTATTCTACAGAATTGTTCGTTAAGCATCCCGATATAGGAAATTTTACAGACAAGAAGGTATTTTACCAATTCAAAAGCTCAGGAGCAATAAATTTAGAGGGATGGACACCACAGGAGCAGATAGATATAAAGAATTGGATTGCATGGATATTTTTAGGGATATGGGGGCTCCTGTTTTCAAGAAGATATACTGGAATTGGAATGACCAGTATGATTATATGGTTATGGTTATTCAGGAAATGGGCTTGGCTAGATGTAAGCGGACTGATATTTGGATTTGTTGCACTGCTAGCTGTTGTAGGCTGGCTAGTAGATGCTATGAGGAGAAACTAAGATGAGACTATTCGTACTGGCAATGGTATTGTTTTTATTGAATCTATCAGTGGTAATGGTAGATGAATTAGGACTCTACAGTACCAATATAGCAACAGACGAACAATGGAGAGATGATGTTAGGGGAATATCAGACCAGCAGTTTGACCCAGACATTGCTGCAGATGTAAGTACCTCTTTTGGATTTGGAGATTTTGTTACCGGATTCAAGAACTTTGTAGATGTAGTATTCAGAATAGTTAATCTAGGCTCAACATTAAAGACATTTGGATTAGTAGACTCTGCAGATTGTGTTAATTGCAGCAGTATATCAGACCTGTTTGGACTGGCAGGGATTATAATATATGCTCTAGGACTTGCACAGTTCATTTCAAACAGGTCAACAAAGGGGATGGGATAAAATGACAAGCTCACTGCACCAATTCAATGAAACTTTTGACTTGCTGATTAATGGCTCTGTTGTAGAGGCAGCAGTAGGTGTTTATGAAACATCACTCACTTTTGGAGGTGTAATCTTCCTCTGGCCTATATTATTCATAATGACCTTGGTTCTAGTAGCAATAAAGTCAGAAAACCCTACAGTTGTAGGAATATATGCAATATTAGGTACTGTTGCTCTTAAAACTATGCTACCAACCATGTCAAACACTATATTCTTTATGGTTGTGGTATTCACAGTATTAATAACTCTGTTTTCGTTATTTGTAAGTCCAAAGATTGAATAGTCCAGACTAAAATGAATTTAGTTATGATGATTGGCGAGATAAGGTTCTAGAAACTAACGGTATATGTCCTTGAATTAACTTTAGACCATATAATTCCAGTGAGTAGAGCACCAAAAGGATTTATTTATACTATTAAAGATGTTATGCCCTTATGTAAATCTTGTAATAGCTCCAAGGGATATAGTTTAAACTATGAAATTCAATATAATTACGATAAAATAATGAGCTGTCAAGTTAGAGGGGTATGAAATAACTCATTTTGTCACTGAAACATAGTATGGAGAAAAATCCCCTCCTTTTCTCGGATTCACCATATTACTTTATATATCTAAAGCGTATTTTCAACCTTACTATGGGAAATCTAATTGAGAGAACACCTCTTATGGCGAGTAAGAAAGGCCAAGCAATCGGAATCCGAGAGCTTGTTACCACACTAGCAGTTGCTGGTATCTTATTCATCGTAGGTGTGCTGATATTCTCCAAAGTGGATGCCTCAATAGACACAAGCAGTTTTACAGCTGCTCAGAACTCCACAGTTGAGACCATCAGGTCCACTGTTTTGGATAGTTTCGAGTTAGGTGTAATCAGCTTGATTGTCTTAGCGGCAGTAGTAATACTTGCAGTTCTATTTACACTGGGTAGCCAGTAAGTAAATTGGAACTCAGTATGAAGTAGGCTGTAAGGAGATGCCTTGAATCTCCTTTATTTTTTTATTATAAAGGGGAGAACTATGTTCAAGAAAGGCCAGGTAGAAATACGAGAACTGATGATTACACTAGTTTTGGCAGGAGTTCTATTTATTGTTGGTCTTTTGATATTCTCTGCTGTTTCAAATTCATCTAGAACTATCCTTGATCCACTTCTTAATACAGTGAATAATGAAACTATAGCAATATCACAGAATCCTGAGAATGAAAATTCTACTTTATTAGCAGAATCAAGGGTTATAGGAAGCAGTGTTATAGTAAGAAACCTTTCAGATGCTACTAAAATAGTTGTTTTAGATACAGATTATACCCTTACTCTTACAGGATTAAGTGGTGCTATAGGAACAAGAGCAAACTTTACATGGAAATCTGTTGCTTATAATTTCTCAAATACGACTGGTGTTGTTGCAACATATTCTTTTAATTCAGAAAGTGCAGCACAAACCACAACTTCAAACTTAGAAAC
>SDBU01007669.1_pt1 | contig 12391 bp, 14 predicted proteins | sample 2277071 | NCBI WGS metagenome assembly SDBU01 (sample SAMN10397929, study PRJNA504765) | marine sediment metagenome | isolation source: marine sediment core GS08_GC12, 126 cmbsf | place: Arctic Ocean: Gakkel Ridge, Loki's castle | collected 2008
AGACCCAAAGACAAAAGATATACCCGTCATTATGCTCACCGCCAAAGGACAAAAACTAGATAGAGAAAAAGGTATGAAGCTAGGTGCTATTGATTACATTATAAAACCCTTCGGTCCTTGGGCTCTTTTAGATAGCATCAAAAAAATATTAGCCTGAGTGGGTAGCATGATGGAGGAAAGGAAGAACAAAATGAGTAATGTGAACAAGAAAGCCAAACGAATCCTCGTGGTGGATGACCATGAGAACACCAGGATTCTGGTCACCGAATTGCTGAACACTATGGGCTACAGGGTTTTGGAGGCGAAAGATGGGAAAGAAGCTATGAAGTTGGTTGATATTGGCCCGATCGATCTAGTAATGACTGATTTGAAAATGCCCAGGATGGATGGAATTGAGCTCACACGTGCTATCAGAAGGATAAAGCCCGATATTGCAATAATCGTTTATTCGGCGTATCGTTTTATTGACACTGCGCCAGTAGCTCTCGAGGCAGGGGCCAACGAGTACATAACCAAACCCTTCCTGGAAGCCAAGATAAAACAGACCGTCGAGCGTCTACTCAAAGAACAAGAGTAGTCTAGAATCCAGAACTATAAGATGTCGGAGGGAGGCTCACGAGTAAGAAGCCTCCTTTCTTTAGCAAAAAAAAGAATTGATTAGTGGTGTTGTATTCCGCGACATCACCCAGCAGGTGGAGGAAGGTGCAAGATGAAGAATAAAACCACAAATCATATAAGTATAGTGAATAAAATGATATTAATGGGAATTGGCCTGGCGGTATTTTATTGGATTCTTGAATCCATTGTGATGGTTTGGGTATGGCATGAGGGTAACCTTATTCAGCAGATATTCGCCCCAGGTCTGTATCACCTTATGATGCGTTCGGTAGTCGTGGCCCTTCTCATCATGATTAATGTCTATGTCCAAGTCACTCTTCCCTCTCGCAAGCGGGCAAATGAGGAGATAAGAAATCTGGCAAAGTTTCCGGATGAAAGTCCCGATTCCGTGCTACGGGTTGGGCAGGATGGCAGCGTCCTCTATTGTAACAAAGTGGGCCTGCCTTTGCTAGAGCTCTGGGGCAGCGGTCTTGGTCAACCATTACCGGACTTCTGGCGCCAAATCATCAATGATGTGCTGAGCTCGGGTTTAAATAAAAATACCGAGGTTGTTGTGAGAGGTCGAATATTTTCACTTGTGGTTGTTCCGATGGTTGACAGCGGCTACGTCAATTTGTATGGCCGAGACATTACCGAGCGAAAGAGAGCTGAGAGTCTAATACAAGAGCAGAATGTGCGACTGAAAGAGCTGGATAGGATGAAATCAGAGTTTTTATCTACCGCTGCTCATGAGCTTCGCACTCCCTTAACCAGTATCTTAGGCTTTAGTGAAATTCTTCTTAAAAGGAAACTGGATGAGGAAAGAAGGAATAGATTCTTAAAGATTATCAATGAGGAGTCAGTAGGTTTAGCCAATATCATCAATGACCTTCTTGATCTTTCCCGCATAGAATCGGGAGAGGGTTTCAAGATTAAGAAGGCACCCATTGAACTAAGAGAAATCATACGGGAAAATGTTAATCTTTTCAAATCTCAGACAGATAAACATAACTTTGAGGTAAATATTCCCAGCCATCTAGCGAGTATGGAGGCAGACAAGGATAGGATCGGTGAAGTTATGGCGAGTCTTCTCAGTAATGCTATTAAATTCTCTCCCCAGGGAGGAAAAATAAGAGTTTCGGTGGAGCAGACTGAGGAGGAGGCAAAGGTGAGTATTGCCGATGAGGGGATGGGTATTCCTGAAAAGGACCTACCCCACATCTTTGAGAAATTCTACCGGGTAGACAACGCTTTCATCCGGGTCATAGCAGGAACCGGACTGGGTCTAGCTATTGCTAAATACATTATTGAGTCCCAGGGAGGAAAGCTCTCGGTAGAAAGTAAACTGGGTAAGGGATCTACCTTTAGTTTTACCTTACCCACAAAGTCTATAGGAGAAGAAGATGAGGGAGGAATAGGTCATGAAGAAAGTTCTAATAGCTGATGACTACACGGTTTGGTCTGGCCGGGTTGCAACTTATCTTACCAAGCCCCTTGACTTAGAGAAAGTGAAAGTACTTGTTAGAAGGGCTTTAGAAGCTCAAAAGCTCGCTCACGAAGTAGAACGAGATTACATGGAATGGGAAAGCCTGGTAGACGAACACGAGATGCTCCTTTTACAATTGAGAAAATTAAAAGGCAAGTTTCCTTCTATTCCATGAATCTATCTATAAAGAAATTCCATAACCAAACTCAAAACCTTCCGAATCTTGTATGCCTTCAGGGTGAATAGTCGTTATTGGGGTAGTTGCCATGCACAAATTTATCCCTCTCCGTGATAAGAAAAAAACACTACTCTCTCCTTAAGTCTGCAAACCTTTACCCAACATTATCTATGAAATATACCACTTAGTATCTTAAAAGCAAGACTGAATGAATCACCGCCAAATATGATCTCAAACTCGACTGCCTTATCTTTTTGGACTGTTTACCAGATAAAAATCATCAACTAATGAGTTTCGTGATTTGCCCTTTCTTAGGTTTTCTCTAAATTCTAGAAAGCGCGACTCGAGCTCTTTTTTCTGCAAATTCAAACTAGCAAACTCAATTTTTCGAATGACTCCTTCGGAACGATTGGCCACAAGCATTTTAAGGAGGCTATGTTTAGCATACAACATAAATGGGTATAAGAAAGGTAGACTAAAATCAAAGGAAGTGATTAGAATGGGTTCACTGTTAACGGAGATTACGAAAGAAATAACTGGCAATTTGGTGTCCGAGTTCAAAGACTCTCATGGATTCAACCAGAATAGCCAGAACGATCATAGTCTTTGGCAGATGCTCATGAAAGAGATAGCCAAGGAAGTAGTCAGACAGATCAGGCAAGAGAATAGCGAAGATTTATTGAATAGCTTCTCCATTCAAGCAAATGGAAAAAGTACCCAGGATGGTTTAAGCAAGGCTGAAGAGAAACTGGGTAGGGCTCTTGATAGAACCAAGGTCGATAGAAAAGAGAGGGAGAAGGATATAGAGAAAATAGAGCTTGATGATTTGGATGATGTGAACCTTGAGGAGATAGAAAAATTGAGGAAAAAAGGTTTTAGCGTGATCTACCCAAATTTAAAATACAGAAAGCCTAAGTATCAAAATGTTAATGAACTGCTAAAGTATGTTGAAAGTGATAAAGGAAAGCCAGATGGTGTAAAGTTAGTAATAATGAATTTTAATGATTAAAGGAGTCAAAAAAATGGCTCAAGACAACGAAGCAAAAAGAGAAACAAGGAAAGAGAAAGAAAGAGCTACCGAGAAGAGAGAAATTCAGCCTACCACCATAGAGCAAATTCAAGGTGTAGGAGAGGCTACTGCGGAGAAATTGAGAAAGGCTGGGTACAATACAATAACGCAAATAGCTCAAGCTCAACCCGACAGATTGGCTGAGGAGACTGGGCTTAGAAAGTACCTGGCTGAAAAGCTCATTTCTTCTGCTAAGGAAGCTTCTAAAGAGCCAACCCCGCAAGAGATACCCAAAGAAAAGGAGAGAATTGCAGAAGAGACAGGGACCATGAAGGAGAGATTACTTCGAGAGGTGATGAAGGATGAGAGGTTCCGTCGCAGACTTATCCGTCATATTGTGGACAAACTCTCCTAACAAGAGGGCAGTTGTTTGCTAGTAAAATAACACATGAGGAGGTGACAAGAAATGGGAATTGAAGTGAGTAAGGCAGATGTTCAAAAACTTCTCCAGGACGAAAAGCTCATTGATGATGTGGTCAAAGGCGTAGTTGAAGATCCTGAGGTGCTTGATGACCTGGCAGAAGAGATAGCTGATTGCCTTGAGGATGATCCTGTTATCAGGCAGAAGATCATCGATGCAGCTTTGCAAAGCCCCGATTTTAGAAAAAGAATCGTCAAAGAACTCGCTGATGAGATGGGGGACTGAGACAGGGCGGAGGGATTAGCCCCTGCTCTTCATTGGATAGGGGCTAGTTTCCTTTTTATTCCGCGTTGAGGACTGAGAGAAGAAGCGTATTGTAGGGCTCAAAAGCGCGTCGTAGTTTGATTTTTCTTGTCCCTGAGGTCTCCTCAGGGACTTCTTTGCCTTGCCAAAAAGAGAAGGATTGAGGGATTTACCACGGGTAAAGAAATCTGTGCGGCGCTTTCAGATGTGTCCTGCCAGCATTCTCGGCTCTCTATATTGGTCTACAAATTGGTCTGCCAGATTCCTTCAGAACTGGAAATAATTCGACAGACGACTATGTATGTAGTATCATTGTTCAAGCAAAAAGTTGTTTATACAGCCTTAGCTAGCCCGGATTTTGTAAGACGGATTGTCAGGAAGTTACGAGAATAATCCGATCAACCACCCATAGTAAAAGGAGGGGATCATGGACTTGAAAATTGAGGTTGAGGAGCTTAAAAAGGGGTATGTTCTTATCATTTTGGCAGGAGATATGGATGCCTACACATCTATCCAATTCTCAAAAAAGTTGTTAACAATTTAATTGCAAAAGGGAAATATAAACTAATAAGTGATATCGAAAAAATCACCTGTATTGATAGCGTTGGAGTAGGAACGCTATTGGGTGCACTTAAGAAGACTCGGGAAAAGAGAGGGGACCTCTGGCTTGTTTATGACAAATCAAAAGCAAAGAAGTTCCTGGAAATTACTCAGTTGGACAAGAACTTTACCGTATTTGAAGACAGACAGCACGCTTGTAAGAAACTGTAGTTGTTCAAGATAATCAAGGGGAATCTTTCCCCTTGAGATCCCCCCGTCCTCGAGGACAAAACTCATCCAATAATGTCAGTAAGTATCGAAATTATTAAAATTCCTACGAAAAAGGAGATAGGGAGTGGAAGATGAATGAGGACTGGGGCTTCTTTCAAGCTAGTATCTTTCTAAGATTTTTGATGGCTTCTCTTAACAAACGGGATACGTGCATTTGAGAGATCCCCAGTCTTTCTGCTATTTCTGTCTGAGAATAGTCTACAAGATAGAATAGCTGCACAATCATCTGCCCTCTTTTGTCTAAGGTCGTTATAGACTTTCTTAAGTCAATCCTGTCAAATAAACTTTGAAACTCCCGGTCGTCTTGACCTAAAGACTCCAAAAGAGAGAAGCTCGTCCCATCATCGAGTTCTATTTTCTGATCAAGAGAATAAGGCCTGTAAGAACGCCCAGCCTCCATAACTTCTAGGACAGTTTCTGAAGGGATATCTAGCTTTCCGGCAATCTCTGAAATTGTTGGTGAACGACTGAGCGTTCTTGTCAGGTCCTCTATTGTGTCGTGGACAATTGAGTTTAATTCTTTCAAACGCCGAGGAACTCTTAGTGTCCAAGTTCGGTCACGAAAATACCTCTTTATCTCTCCCAAGATGTAATGGGTGGCATAGGTGGAAAACTTCACATCCCGAGATACGTCGTATCTATCTACAGCATTAATAAGACCGATACTACTTACGAGAGCAAGGTATCTGTAGGTTGACCTCTGTTGGCAAATCTGCTAGCCAGTTTCCTTACTAAATCAATATGCCGCAGGATTAACTCTTCCCTCAAGTTAGGGTCTTTCGTTTCACGCCATTTAATGAATGATTCTTCTGTGGTTCCAGTGATTTTTTCCGGAAGAGTGCGAATTCCATAGGAAGGTATACCAGGGCCCGATTCACGTTTAAGCGTCCTTACCTCTGGGGCTTCGGAAAGAGAAATGTATGGAACTTCGTCCATCTGGATCCTCATAAGATAACTACCAAGTTGTATTCCTTCTATCTTTCAGTTATCAAGCTTCTAAACTCAAACATTTCTTCTTGAATTGCCTTCTTCTCCATATTTACTTGGTCTCCCATTTATTGATTGGCTCAGAGAGCTCTGAAAAACTCCAATTTTGTCATTGCGGGCATAATACTCAAAAAGTGTTGCTGGTGAAAACTGTAAACATACGATATTATTGAAGATAAACCTTGTTTTTCAACAGTTTCTTAAACTACTTTAAGAAAAGGACACCTGCAATCCCAAACGATACAGGAAGACCGGAAAACACAAGCAAAGATTTCGGTGCAATCATTGCTAAAAAACCTCTATTTAAGGGTAAAAGCCGACTAAAGAATACATCGCGGGCAACCCATAGGTATAAAAGTCACTACCTAAAATGGTACTGTTATCTAAAAATAGCAACACTTTTTGAGTATTATGCCCGCAATGACATTAGGGGTAATTTTGCTTTCAAATTGCATTTTTCAGAGCTCTCGGCTCAAATAATTTGACTACACATCCCATTTGTGTGGATTTTTTGTTTTCTCTGTTTTATTTATACCCAGTTCTTGGTGTTCTTAAACACAACGAAATAAGGGCGAAAGCATACTTTTTCCGCAACTTTCTTTATCCAATTGTTCCACTCCACCTTATCCGAGTATTCTGGAAAAGCCCTGTACCATTAGATGGGTAGTCAGCGACACTGGTGATGGGTAACCCTGACGATCACTGCTTCTTGACTTACAAAACGTGTTCCCTATAATAGAGTTAACTCTGGTAAGAGTTACATGGCTAAAGTTTTCTAGTAAAGAGAATAAGGCACAGCCGAAAAGGAAAACCATCTTGAAAAGTAGCTTTTGTTTTTCTCTTGCCAAAAAACCTACCAACAGAAAACCAAAAAGGAAGATCTGATGAAGAAGATCTTAATAGCTGATGATAAACCTGAGGTGGTGGAACTGGTAAGAGTCAGCCTGGAAGGCGACTACCAGGTCATTGATGCCTCTGATGGTAGCCAGACCCTAAAAAAGGTAAGATTAGAAAAGCCAGATCTTATCCTCTTAGATATAATAATGCCAAAGATGGATGGTTTTGAGGTCTTCAGAAAACTAAAAAAAGAGCCCAAGACAAAAAAGATACCCATCATCATGCTTACCGCCAAAGGACAAAAACTAGACCAAGAAAAAAGTACAAGGCTAGGTGCTAGCGGTTACATTACCAAACCCTTTAGTCCTTCATATCTTCTAACTAAGGTGGAGGAAATGCTAGCTTGAAATATTAGCCAGCACTGGGTTGGAAACGTTGAAAAAGATAAGAGAGAAAACCCCAGACTTACTAATACTCGATTTAAGAATGCCCGATATGTATGACCTAGAAATACTGAGAACCATACGGAAAGAGAATAAAGAGTTACCAATAATACTATGTACCGTCTATAAAAGGGTGCGGGATGATTCCACGATTGGGGCTAGTGGAGTTGCTGGTTATTTTGTCAAACCTTTTGGTATTAGTCACCTTAAGGCATTAATTAAGAAGTGTTTTTCAGATAAAGGAACTTAAGTAAGTATCTGAAACAGGAAGAGAATTCCTCTTGCATATGTTATCAAGAATTCTCTTTTGAAGGGACAAGGTAAGATGACCTTAGAAAAAATTCTCCTGGTCGATGACGAGCCGCGTATACTGGAATTACTTTCGGTAGCCCTGGAGAATGAGGGGTATCAAGTTTTAGAGGCAGACAACGGAAAGGAAGCTCTTGCCCAATTCAAGAAAGAGAAACCCCAGGTAGTACTGCTTGATATCAGAATGCCAGACATGGATGGACTGGAGGTCCTGCGCCAGATAAAGGAGAGTAATCAAACTAGTAGTGTCATTATGATGAGCGCCTACGGAGCTATGGAAACTGTTCTCCAGGCAATAAAACGAGGTGCCTATGACTATCTTACTAAACCGGTTGACTTAGAGAAAGTGAAGGTACTTGTTAAAAGGACTTTAGAAGCTCAAAAGCTCGCTCAAGAAGTAGAATCCCTGCGCTCAAAGGTGGAAGAGAAATACCAATTAGAGAATATTGTTGGTAAGCATCCCAGGATGTTCGAGGTCTATAAGATGATAGGAAGAGTGATGGATAACAAAGCTACTGTATTGATAGTCGGGAAGACCGGAACCGGTAAGGAAGTCGTTGCCCGGGCTATCCATTTCAATGGCCTTCTCAAAGATGAGCCATTCGTGGCCATAGATTGTGCTAGTCTACCCTCTGATCTTCTAGAGAGTGAGCTATTTGGACACGAAAAAGGTGCTTTTACCGGAGCCATTGCCCAAAAAAAAGGCAGGTTTGAACTAGCTAACAAAGGCACTTTGTTCTTGGATGAGATCGGTAATTTGGCCCTAGCCACTCAGGTAAAACTTTTAAGATTCCTGCAAGAGAAAAGAATTGAAAGAGTAGGAGGAACCAAGCCTATTAAACTGGATGTAAGAATTATTGCTGCCAGCAATTTAGATTTAGAAAAGGCAGTTAAAGAGGGCTCCTTTAGAGAAGACCTATACTATCGATTAAATGTAGTCGCCATACCCCTTCCCCCTTTAAGAGAACGCCGGGATGATATCCCCCTTTTAGTGGAGCATTTCCTGCAGAAGTTCAAGTCAGAGTCTAAGGAAAAAGTGAAGTACGTTGCTCCAGAGACTATGGACCTTTTAATGAGATATGACTGGCCAGGTAATGTGAGAGAGCTAGAAAACGTTGTCGAAAGAGCTATAGTTATAGGAAAGACTGAGGCCATCCTGGTTGAAGACCTACCCTTGGGGATACAAAAGGTAGCCTCTGAATCAGGGCTGGACATTTCGCCTAAAAAGCTCTCCTTTGAGCAGAGAGTAGAGAATTTCGAGAAGAAATTAATAGTTGATGCCTTAGAAAAGACAAATTGGGTTCAGACTAGGGCAGCTGAGCTTTTAGCTACCAGCCGCAGTATTTTGAAATACAAGATGAAGAAATATGGTATAAAAAGAGGAGATACTGAAGGTTCTTCTCAAGCTCAGTCCCCAAAAGAGTAAACCAAGCCATTTGACCCTAACCTGTATTCCACTGTCCTATTCTTTTAGAGGCAGGGGGGATCATCAAACCAATCCGCCATTCACTAACTGAACGTCTGGAAATAGAAATACCGTAATCTTCCTTTAACTTATCTCTGATTTCTCCATCACTATATGGTTTTTTTATAACTTTATTTTGCAGCTCAGTCTTTTCTTGCTCAATAATCTGCCTGAGGAGTTCTTTTCTTATCTGTTTCTTGCTGGGGAAGAAAGTCTTGAGTGATATTTCTCTTCCCTGGGGTATACGAACGGCCTTTCCACTAATTGCTCTGCTTATCAGGCTCGCTTCTACTCCTATTTTCTCGGCTAGAGATGCTTGAGTGAGGACTTTCAGATCCCTAAAATTTCCAGAGTTTAGAAAGTCACATTGTACTTCGATTATGTTTTGAATTACCCTATAAATAATAGTTTTTCTTGAGTTGATTAGCCTTAGCTTATCAAAAAGCACCTTGATTTTCTTAATCTCGCTTTTGTTAAACTCACCTTTCTTTTTCACTTCCTCAAGCCTCTCAAAGTTTATTATATAACGCCCTTCAACAATTTTATCGGTAAAAAAACCAATGGAAAATCCCCCCTTTTCTTTTTCAACCGAGGCAATAGTGAAGTAATAGATTCTGCTTATCTTCTCGCCCCGGGACGCTCCACTTGAGTTAGCTTGAAGATAAAACCTATTCGTAAAATCATTTATCTTTTCTACCTCTTCTATTGTTAAATCACACCGGGTGGCAATTTCCTCAAGAGTTATTCCAGGTACTCTATCTAAGAAATACTCTTTGAATTTATCCACCCCCAGGTTTTTTATTGCAAGAGTAACCTCTTTTTCCTGACTGAGGAAAGACTCCAAATCAAAAGAGTCTTGGCTGGGAGTGATTGCAGGATCAAGAGGAATAGTCTTGAATCTAGCCAGACTGGTTCCTGGAAATCTTTTACAAGTAATAATCTTGGCTTCAGGGGCTGCTAATCTCCTGAAGAGAGGATTATTCTTGATTTTTTTAATAAGCTTTTCAAAATCATCTTCAGGCAAGCCCATAAACTCACCTAATTTCATCCTCCCCTTGAGGATAGCTATCTGTTTTCCTTGCTGGCCGAGAATCTGTTTAGTTCTCCCAGAAGTCATATCTTCACCTCATACCTTCCAGGGTCATAAGTCTTAATTTTCTTTGCACTAAAGTGGTTATTTTAATGAAGGTACGTGTCCCCTGGCAATAAAATAGTACTAAAATATATCTTTCCGTCAAGAGACGTTTCTATTTAACGAGACAGGCTGATAGAGAATTTTCTACCCCAGTTGGTTAAAAACCTTCATTTCTTAGAAAGTGCTTATATACGGATTATTTGGACAACAGCCAGTTAAATCAAACACAACAAGTGGATGCATTTCTTCGTTGATTAGGAGAGAAGAATGAGAAGATAGAGCATAGATACCCTAAAAAAAACATATGAATTCTGATAATTAGGCCATTTAGAGGAATCTAGATGGCTATTTTTTTATCTAGCTAGAGTCAGGCGGATAACTTGCTCCTTCAAGGGTGAAGGCAAGAAAGAGTTTAACCTTCAAAAATACAAAAATCCTTGAAGAGAGCAAAAAATGAAGAGAATAAGCCTGGTTCTTCTGGTAGCAGCACTCATTATGGGAGCTGGAATTAGTTCTTCCTATGCTTTTGGCCAAGATGTTTATGAAAACTCTGCAGCCATAGAAGATCTTAAGAATCTTAATCTTTTGATGGCTCTTGCTCAGGCTGGAAAAGCTACTTTCAAGGCTAGTTCAGTAGGTTCTGAAGACGATAGCCAGAAAGCAATTACCGCCAATAGTATTACCGCTAGAGTAGAGACCGAGCATGCAATCATCTATGCTTATGAGAATGTAGAGATACCGGAGTTTTTGACATCTGACTTCGATAGAGTTTTTAACATGGTTGTCAGCTACTTCAATGTAGAGGTTAAGGATGAAAAGATGGTGGCTTGGGTAGTGGATTTTGATACTCTGCAAGAAATGTATCCTGGACAGGACAACTATCCTGGAGGAAATCCGGGCACAGTAGCTGCTCTTTATGCACCCCAGTTTAATTACTTCTTCTTCACTTCCCGGTACCTGAATGACTACTATGTAGCTCATGAAGTTGTTCACCATTTTGCTGATGAATATCAGGAAGGACTTATACCTGGTCTTCCTCAAGTTATTACCCAGCGAAATACAAGCGGTCTTTCACTGGCAAGTTTTGTCAGCCAGCATGAGGAAGAAGTTACTATGGAGCTTGCTCGAATTATTATTCAGAAAAACCTGGAAAGTTTTGCGTTGCAGCGAGTGTGAGAATAAAGAGTAGAATAGAAGAAAGAATAAAATGATGCGAGAAAGAGAAAGTGCTGAATCCAGAATGGGGCAGAAGGGAGTAAGGATACTAGTGGTAGAAGATGACCCAAGTACCAGGGAGTTGCTGCGAGAGTTTTTCCTGTCAGAAGGCTATACGCTGAAGCTAGCTCGAGATGGCAAAGAGGCTCTTCTCAAGGTCAGAAAAGAAAGTTTTGATTTAGTCCTGACCGACCTCAGAATGCCTCGCATGGGCGGCATTCAGTTATTAGAAGAAGTGCAGAAAATAGCTTCCCATATAAGAATGGTTGTTATGAGTGCCACAGAGGATTCAAAGACAACAGTAAAGATGAAAGAGTTAGGGGTCTGTGATTTTATTAGTAAACCTTTCTATCCTGCGAGGGTCTTGCAAAAAGTGAGAAAGGCTCTGGAAGGCGGGAAGAAAAAAGCGGAAAATTAAGCAGCGAGACCGATTTCTTCAAGAGTCACTTTCTTGAACGTGGTTTTATCACCAAAGCACTTGTGGCAATCAAGAATTTCGATACCGGAAAATTTACCTTGGGCATCATAATCAGCGGTAATTCCGTCATTGAGTTTTTTGGTCGTTACGGTTGCCTCCTCAAGTAAATACTCAGTGAAGCACGTCATTGCGAGCGTAAGCGAAGCAATCTCATTCTTCATTAGAGATTGCCACGTCGTCCTGAAGGCTTTCAGGACTTCTCGCAATGACAGAAAGGAACGTACTTCACTGAGTATTTACATTTCATCTCCTTTACTTTTTCCAACCGACTATCTTAACAAATTTTTTTATCTTCGGTAAAGAATCCCTGGTAATAATCTCCTGACCTAGTACCTACTCACCTACGCGAACACCTCACCTACGCGAAAATTTGACAATCTTCGATTCTGTGTTATGATGTGAGCATATTTTGTGGCCAGCGAGAAATTAGTAATTAGCTGATGTAATGCTGATTTGAGAGGTCTAATAATGGGATGGTTAGAGAGGACTTATAATAAGATAAAGAGAGGAAAGAAGACCATAGATATCCCTGATGGTCTGTGGACGAGATGCACAGGTTGTGGGCAAACTGTCTATAATAAGAACCTAAGAGAAAATTTGAAGGTTTGCCCAAAATGTGGTTATCATTTTTACCTGGGAGCAGAAGAGAGAATTGAGATTACTCTAGATAAGGATAGCTTTGTAGAATATGATTCAA
>SDBU01007670.1_pt1 | contig 12390 bp, 8 predicted proteins | sample 2277071 | NCBI WGS metagenome assembly SDBU01 (sample SAMN10397929, study PRJNA504765) | marine sediment metagenome | isolation source: marine sediment core GS08_GC12, 126 cmbsf | place: Arctic Ocean: Gakkel Ridge, Loki's castle | collected 2008
GGTGAAAACATCCGTGTAAGGTTAATAAATGCAGGTAGCGAAGCCCATGCTTTGCATTTACACGGACACGATTTCTGGCAAGTTTGCGATGACGGACTTCCAGTTCCACAACCCTGGCAAATGAATACGATTCCGTTAAGTCCGGGGAAAACATTTGATATTATTATTGAAGGGAAGAACCGTGGAATCTGGACATTTCACGACCACGACACCCGACGAGTGACAAATAACGGATTGTATCCGGGCGGCAATCTCATGGCGTTAGTCTATGAAGACCTGCCTATGGAGGAAAGAATGGTCGGTCAAATGGCTGGCATGAAAATGGATATGAAGGACATGAAAATGAATATGCTGCCAAAGGTTGCCCTTGATGAATGAAAACTAAATAAGGGGAAAAAAATGTTAAAGCATAAACAGACATACTTACTCTTAATTGTAACTGTTCTTGGAAGTAGTGGTCTGAGTTTTGGTCAGGTAAGCCCGGAAATTCAGCTTGGCGCAATGGGTACAATGTCCTTTAACGGCGAATTCACCTCGGAAGATAATACTTCAGAACTCAATGATTTTTCCGATACCGGTTTGCTAATCGGATTTCGCCAGAAACTTTACAGCGATTATCGTGGACAGATGGTCATCGGGTTTCAGTTCCCCGATGCAGATTCGGATTTGGGACAATTATTCTTCAGCCAAGTATTCTTGAAAGTTGAGGACAAATCAAACATTTTGAAAATGGGACGGTCCCGAGTTAGAAACGCCCTCATAGAATTTCCCACCTTGCGGGATGACGATGCGTTGGATTTTACGGATGTGCTTAATCCCTTTTCATCGGGTGAAAATTCTGAAGAGAGTCAATATGGAAACGTTTTAGAAGTTTCTCGCATATTTGGTCAGCGATATTGGTTGAATATTCATGGGGAACATTTCACCGAAACCCCTGAACCACCAGACATTTCAGAGACGGATTTTAGTCTTAATGCAGTAGGATTGTCGTTCGAATACCGAGTCCCTGAAATTCAGCGATGGAACCGGGGGATTCTCGACCAAATCGGAATTGGCTTTAACAGTTTTTTAACTGACCGTCTGGGATATGACAGTGAGATTGACAAGGCTTTGAAAAATATTAGCTTATCTGCGATATTGAATATTTATCCCGACCCGGTTCACTTTTTAGATGTGCGGCATCAGACAATTTATAATCTGGGATTTGATGAAGTAGAGCAACTAACCGATTACGCTAGTCTGACAAGAACAAGCTCTTTAGCCACTTTCACATCGCTGCGATATCTTTATCGCCGATTAGAACGACCTACCGCACAATTATCCGCGTCTTTCGGATATAAAGTTTTCCCAAATCCGTCGGACTCTACAAATCAACTGAATTTTGTCGCTAATGGCTTCTACCGCATAGGGGAAAATTTTGATGTAGGTTTGCAGTTTCAATATCTAAGTTTCAGTGGCGACCTAGAAGAACTTTTCGGAGAGAATGAGAGTCGCATTCAATTTGCGTTAACATATTCAATTGACCAATCGTGGAACGAACAATTCGATGACCGGGACTCACTGTTGAATCTGGAACATGGCTATATTCCATAGGTCGAATATGCTACTTTATTTTGACAATGTCCAAAAACAAAAATGGAGGAAAGTAAAATGAAAACGTTTGTTGCAATCCTAGCCACAATACTTTTACTCGCTGCCTTCTTAGGTCTAGTCACCACTCAAGAAGCAGAACAGGAAAAAGGAGAGCAGCCGATGCAGATGCCCATGATGCAAGGAATGATGGGCGGACAAGGTAGAATGATGAATGACTTATTTTTTGTCCAGTTAAGACACAAAAAATATAAAGGTGAAATGATGCAAGGCGGTATGATGTGCCCGATGTGCGGTCAGATGATGGGCGGCGGTATGATAAGGATGTTCACTCCTCAGATGTTGCTGTCTTTAGCGGATGAACTGAAACTCGAAGCAGAACAGGTCAAATCTATCCAAAAAATTGAGCTTGCCTTTCAGAAGGAAGTCATCCGGAAGAACGCCGACCATTCCATCGCGGGGGTTGAGTTGAATGCACTGCTGAGTCAAGATGAAGTCGACCTCGAAGGAGCGCGGCAAAAAATTCAGCGGATAGCAACCTTGGAAGGTGAATTGAGAATTGTCCATATTAAGGCTTCCATTGATGCAAAAAATGTACTAAAGGGCGAACAACGCGCGAAACTCAAAGAGATTGTGAAAAAGAAAGCTGCTATCGCGGTGTTATCGGTGAAACCGAAACCTTCCGCGCATCACGCCGAAAAGACCGCTCCACAAAAAGAGGAAAAGACTGCAAAGAAATCAATGATGGAAGGAACGCATGCGAAAAGCTCGTATACCACTAACGGTGAGCAGATATACCACACTGCCACGAATGATTCCGGCCAAAAGATACCTTTTAGCGAAGGTCCAGAGTGGTTCCGTAAAATGGACGGCAGTTGTGTGAGTTGTCATGGTGTTAATGGGAAAGGCGGGGTACTGGATGCGCCAGACATTACATACCGCTCTTTGACAAGTGGGGAACACGCGCATGGTCACAGGAATGAACATGAAGGGGGCGCAACATACACCGATGAATTGATTAAACGCTCTATTACCAACGGTATTGGCGCATCAGGTCATGCGCTAGAAAAAACTATGCCACGTTGGAATATGTCAGAAAAAGAACTGGACGACCTGTTAGAGTATCTGCGTAGTTTAGGTGCACACGATTAGGTAATGACTTCACTTTTTATTTATGTTTCCTGCGAGCCTGTTTTTTAGCGGTGTTAGGCATTTCAATCACTTTTGAGTTTGACGTTTTCTGTCTTATCATCGCGCGAATGACTTATTTTTTTGTCCTGCCCTAAGCTTTCTCTCGTGGTTTAAGCAGTAATTTCTGGTTAGAAAATTGCATAACCGCTATTTAGACTTTTTTAAACCACGAAAGAAAGACGCCGTTGCAGGGTCCCTCCCGAGGAACGAGGGAAACGAAGCAATCAACACCAACTATCCGCGAATCTGCGCTAATTGTTTCCCCCTTTCCCGTTTCCCCCTTTCCTAAAGGCTTGGGTTGAGTAGCGTAGCGGCGCCGGATTGAGGCTTGGGTTGAGTAGCCGAAGGCGGCGCCGGATTGAGTAGGCGAAGGCGGCGCCGGATTGAGTAGGCGAAGGCGGCGCCGGATTGAGTAGGCGAAGCCGTATCGAAATCATCGAAACCAGCGAAGCCGTATCGAAATCATTCTGGTGTTTATTCAGCAGACCAACTGCTACCTTAATGAAAGGTAGCATACTTTTGAAATTATGTCAAAGAAAATAATGCTCAACCAGAATTGTTTAAAACGAATTACGAATTGGTCGCATTCATCCCTTCCTGATCTTTCAAATCAGAATGGAACTTCTGCGACAAAAAGAGTTAGATTTTACTTGACGTAGGGTAGAGAATCCACTATACTTATGATTCATGAACAATAAGGATGCTCAAAGCTAGAGGAGGTAAGGAGGATTTACAATGGCAAACGAATTGATACCAACGACGGCAATTGATAACACTGCCAATATTTTAACAGTTTTAGCGGCCCAAGAACCACCACTTGACCCATTTTCCTATGCTTATATGAACGGCGTGGGAGAATCTCATCTTGTGAGGCTGGCGAGGGCGATTTACGCCAGATGGACTATCATGCCAGCCATAATCGCCGAATATGATTTGATAGTCGGTAGGATGGCGGGACGTTCCATCGGTGGGTTTAGTTTTGGAGGAGGCATCTCCTGCGATGCCGGTTACGCCGAGGAGTTAATGCAGGAACATCCAGACAGGAAAGAGGAACTGGAAAGAATAGTTGAATTTTGGCAGGATAAAACCGTTGGCAGCCATATCCGTTGGGCTGAAGATGAAGGATACTTATCCGGCCATAACCTCTATTGGGCGGGCTGGGGAGGACATGCCATCTTAGATTTCACCCGCATTTTGGCGAATGGAACCGACGGCTTACGAGAGCGCATCAGAAACGCTATTTACAATGATAGCAATGACGAGGAAAAGCAGTCATTCCGCAAATCGCTGTTGATTATATGCGATGCTATCGACGTTGTCGCCCAAAACTATGCTCAAAAGGCGAGTGAAATGGCAATTGAAGAAACAGATGCCGAAAGGAAACGTGAACTCGAAGAGATAGCGGCAATCTGCGCAAAAATACCGCGAGATGGCGCATCATCCTTTAGGGAAGCGTTGCAAGCCTTTTGGTTCATCCACCTTCTTGATGGCAACGATTCACCCGGCAGGTTCGACCAATACATGTACCCGTACTATAACCGAGATGTTGGCAATGGCGTCATTACCCAAGAGGAAGCCCAGTCTCTTCTCGACCATTTGTGGAAGCGTTTTAACGATGTGCGCTCCTGGAATCTCTGCGTCAGTGGATTGAAACCGGACGGCACTGACGGCACGAATGATTTGACGTTTATGTGCATGGAAGCGACAAAACGCTGTCAAAAAGTAGCGCCGAATCTCAGCCTGCGAGTACACAAGGATTCGCCCGACGAGGTTTGGATGAAGGCAATCGAAGTAATCGAAACGGGAGTAGGCATGCCTGCTTTATACAACGACAACGTTCTCGTGCCAGCGATGATGCGATATGGCATCTCAGAAGAGGATGCTAGAGATTACGCGATGAACGGCTGCAGTCAGGTCGATATTCAGGGCAAGTCGCATATGGGACTCGAAGACGGCGAAGTCAATCTGTTGAAATGTCTGGAACTTGCGATGAACAATGGTTTCGACCCGTTACGCGGACGGCAAATCACGCCGAAAACCGGCGATAACTTCCAGTCTTTCGACGATTTGATGAACGCCTACAAAAAGCAGGTAGAATATGCCACCATGCGTGTTTGTAAGGCGGCGAACATAGTCCAAAAAGCGCACGCTGAAACATCGCCAAATCTGTTCCGCTCGCTGTTCATCGATGACTGCATCGAAAAGGGCATAAATTTCAAAGCCGGCGGACCGCGCTACAATCACGGGCAAATCTTGACGCAAGGAATCGCGAACACCGCAGATTCTCTGGCGGTCATCAAAAAGTTAGTCTTTGAAGAGAAGAGAATCACGATGACCGAACTCATGGACGCGATGAGAAACGATTTTCCCGATGAACAATTCCGCCAGATGCTCGTCAACAGCGCGCCCAAATACGGTAACGATGACGATTATGTGGATGCATTCGCCAGGGAAATCGTTGACCATTTTTACACCGCACTGAACAAACACAAAACGTGGCGCGGCGGAACTTACGGCGGGGGTTCAATCGTATTCACCAGAGCTGTCTCCTTCGGCGGCAATGTCGGCGCAACCCCAGACGGCCGAAGAGCGCGCACGATTTTGGCGGATTCAGTCGGCCCGACGCGTGGGCGGGACAAAAACGGCCCGACTGCCATGTTCAAATCTGTCGCCAAAACGCCTCAGGTACTCGCCCAGAGTACATATCTCTTAAACGTAAAATTCACTCCATCCGTGCTTAGGGAGAACAAAGAAAAGGTTATTGCGCTATTCAAAACCTATTTCGCAGAAGGCGGACAGCAGATTCAGGTCAACGTAGTAGACAAGGAAACGCTGCTGAAAGCAAAATCCGACCCAGATAGCTACCATAACCTGGTGGTGCGCGTCGGTGGCTTCAGCGCATATTTCACACGCCTTTCCCATGAATATCAGGATTGCATCATCGCGAGAACGGAACATGAGATGTAGTTGGAGGCAATTTCAAAGTATGGGCTGAGAAATGTAACGAATGAAAGCTGTCACATCCTGTGAAGTGATTGCGGAAGGTCAGCGAAATTAACCAATAGCGTCTCTCTTCATCTGTTTGAGGTGCCTCTTACTTATTTAGGTTTGTCATTTCCCATACACGTTGCCATTAGTGCCCAGTTACCAGTTACCAAGATGTCTATTTATATCTGTGTAGAAAGGAACACTTTTCACACACGCTCTTAGAGTTGGAGGCATACTGGCATTCATAGGATATTGCCTTCCAAATGTTCCACACCGTTTGTGAGCCATTCAAGATTAAATTGAGCAAAGGTAAGCGTTTCGTATGGACGTTTTTCACCTCGCTCATAGAGACAACAGATGGTCATGTCGGATGAAATACCTAGGTCAGAATAGGCTGACGGTCCTGAGTAGAGCGCCTTGCCAGCATTCCAACTCTGACATTCATCATAACTGAGGCGCACTGTCAGCTTTTCCCGCGATGTTGAAGCAGGATTAGAAAACAGCACACGGTTCTTGTCATGACTCTCCTCATCAGTGAAGCGGACAATGCTTGCCTGACACACCGGTTCGATTAGCGTGTTGTCGAGTTTGACTTCTGACCACGTATCGCCACCATTGCAGCTAATGGCATATGCACGCCGATTTTTTCCGTGATAACTCCGCATGTTCAAGTAGACACAACCGTCAATCGTCTCAACGACTTCGCATTCATTGGTTTTCTCATCGAGAATCCCCCCTAGCTTCCATGTAGTACCATAGTCGTCACTATAGATAACATGAGATTGCATGAGGCCTTTGTCATCGCGATGGTCGCATGGGATGAGCAACCGCCCATGTTTCAGTTGAATCCCATGCCCAGGCCCAGTAGCATACCAGTTCCAAGAGGGGAGCTTCACATCCTGCGTTATCTCTACCGGGGTTGACCACTTCTCCCCGTCGTCCGCACTACTGGTGACGAAAACCCGGTCATTGTTTCGGCAGAAAGGGAGCCAGATGGTCCCAGTCTCTTGTTCCGCGACTGGACAGGGATTCCCGATGGTGTTCTCTCCGTCATCCCAAATGATTTGCATTGTTTCCCAGGTTTGGCCATTGTCAAAGCTTCGTTTCAGGACAAGGTCAATGTCCCCATCATCCCTGGCACTATTTTTTCTTCCCTCACAGAAAGCAAGAATGGTACCTTTTGAGGACACAATTAGCGCAGGGATACGGTAAGTGTGATAGCCATCCTGGCCACCGACGAAAATGCTTGTTTGCTTTAGTGTCAAATTTGTCATTTTCAGTTCCTCTTCCTTTGCTCGGAAATTTGAATGATTTACATTTCGGCTAATGTAGAAAAACCAACAGTCTCCAACTGGGAGCGCAGGATGTCCCGTTTCTCGGAAGGTAAGGGAAGGTTAGGGAGGCGCGGCTGACCGCAATTAAAACCTAGCATTCCCATGACTTCCTTGAGCGCGCCAGCGAAACCGAAGGACGAAAGAATACTGGTGACCTTATTGGCATGGATTTGAAGTTCCTGACCTTTCCCAAAGTCACCTCCCCTGCAGCACGTATGTATCTCCCGATACACGCCGGGCATAAAGTTCAGAGTCGAACCGATGTTACCACTGGAACCGAACATAGCTGCGAAAAGGCATTGCTCATCCATGCCAGAAAAAATCGTCCATTCATCATCGCGCAACTCTACAATATGTCTGAATTCATACATATTGGGACCTGTATACTTGGCACCAGCAACATTGGGAATCTGTATAAGTTCACGCATCAGTGCCATTGCATCTATTGGACCGCCAAAGATATAGGTGAGAATAGGCAGACGAGGCACAGCAGCCGCAACCGTTGAAAAGTAGGTGTATAAGCTTTGGGTATTACGGTAGAGAGGCGGCAACACACTGCTAACCCCATCAGCGCCTACCTGATGGGCATGTTGAGCTAATTTTACGGCATCACCCACAGCCACGCACCCCACATGCGCTATCACAGGGACACGTCCATTGGCTTGGTCCAGGACAGTTTCGGTAACCAGTTTGCGTTCCTCCACCGACATGAATAGACCTTCTCCCGTAGTACCGCAAACGTAAAAACCATCGACGCGTTTTTCAATCAAATAATCAACTAACTCCCTCAATACTGATACATTAACAGTATCTTCCATTGTAAAAGGTGTGACCAAAGCAGGCCAGACTCCTTTGAAAGTACGCATAAATATCCTCCCTTTCGCATAAGCGAATTAACAATTCGCTCTACATTATTAGCTTGACTTTGGTAGATTAAAACAAGATCCAAATATAGCCTAACTTTCAAAGTTGGCAAATTTGCAATCAACTGTCAGGAACCAAGATAGAATCTGAGTCTACATTTCTATTTACCAAAGTCAAGTTAGAAATTAAGTGAACAGTTAGGAATTCTCAACCGGAAGATGTACTACCTTGACTTTGGTAGATTTCGTTCCCCGACGCTGTAGTCTAGTAGCTCTATGCCCGTTTTATGTTTACCAACATCCATAGTGGGGCAAACGACGCCCATAAAGGGCTAGTCACGAAAGAAAGAGCTACGGGTCATGGCGTTCTAATTTACCAAAGTCAAGCTACACTCTACGATAAATAGAATAAGAGCATTTATGGTGGTTCTCAAGAAAGCTCTAAAACGTAACCCATCAAGTAGGATTTTCCCGGTGGTGCCTCCCTGTTTGTGTAGTCTAAGACCAAGAAACTTCCATCAGGCATACGCACCCAGGTGGAGTAGCCGTTATCAGGGCGTGGATTTGTATTACATTCGATTTCAATCCACCGGTCTACCTCATACTGATTGGGATAAACACCATCGCTTGCCCGATAGCTCCATTCATGATTGGGTTCACTGGGGTTCTGGACAGCATAAGAAATGGATTTTAGGCTCAGGCTTCCTTGGGAGTCAATGGGAATACCGATAAATGTCCTAGCCCACAGCGTTTCCCGGTAGATAAGGTTTCGGATGACAACATCTCCGTCAACAGAAATCTCCAATTTTCCATCTACATACGAGATAGCCAAATCGCGCCATTTGGTCATATCTATTCGGCGACGAAATTCAGGATGGCCTGACTCCATATTCAAACCATCAGGATAAATCGTGAGTTGAACACCGATGCGAGCAATTTGTATCTTTCCACACGCACATCCTGGGTTTCCCTGGGCGCGTAACTTCACTTTAAGGGTCACAATGCTCCATTCGCTTTCAGGTGGAAGTAAACCGTAACGAACAGGACCGCAGGACCCGTCGAGTACCAGTGTGTTCTCGGATAACGTTGCGCCTCCCCGTGCAGGTCCACTGTCAATAACAGAGACCTTATAACCTTCTTCAACCTCAATGTCTCCTATCCAAGCAAATGTTCCGGCTCTGCCACCCTGATTGCGATAGGTGACCAAGACCCGACCATTAGGCAGTTGTTCTGCAAACGGACGGTCACCGGAAAACGGAGCTTCAACTGGTTTACACCATGTAGCGCCTCCATCTTCCGAAAAGGAGATGTACGATGGATAATTGTTGTGGTTGTTTTCTCGCATTATGCAAGCGATGCGCCCAGAACTCATTGGCACGATGGCACCCTCACAGAAGTTATGAACTTTATCGCTTGCCACTACCGCTAAATCACCCCAAGTCTTCCCGCCATCAAATGAACGCAAGACCACCTGTCCTAACTTATGAGTGCTGGCAAACATATAATGTGAGCCAACAATAAGGGTACCGTCGGGCAATTCTCTAACCCGGTCCGGTTCGATTCCAGGAATGCCGGTCACCTGACGTTTGCTCCATGTCTTCCCTCCATCTTCGCTCCACCATGCATAGATGCCAGGAGGCTGACTTTCATGACAATGTCTATAGTCGTTCTGGTCACATAAAATCACCAGCCGTCCGTCTCGTAGAAGGCTAATACGAGGAGTAACAAAAGGTTCCTCACCTTTTTGCGGAAAGCTCTCGTCAATCACTCGTGGATTGCCCCAAGTCCTGCCTCCATCTTCACTTTCAATCACAGTAATTTTCGCGTACTCGTACGGCCAGTGTGCATTCGTGAGATTAAAAACACACAATAGCTTGCCCAACGGAAGGCGGACCATGTCAGGGTTTTTGGTGAAATGACGAGCATCTTGCCATACGGTGAAAGTATCAACAACTCTTAAATCCATGCCTATGCTCCTTTTCAGTCAGATAATCGTTTGTATGCATCAACAAACCAAGGGTGAACAACTGGCAAAGTGTTGCGCTGCTGCCATAGATACCTCAGATAGTACAGCGCACCCTCATCCAGTGACCGTTCTAAACCCACCAAAATACCTTTTAGAAAAAGAGGCGTACCCGGTTGGTCCCATGCAATTTTATCAGCGATAAACACGACTTTATCCAACATCGACGCATCGGCTTTGAGTGTTGTGTGACATCCAATTGCACTCAATACCGCTTCATCCGTAATGCCAAATATTTCCTTTGCCATTACCGCTGATAGTTTCTGATGAAGAATCATCGGGGCTACCTCTTCTTCTATCAGAACGTCCACTCCCAATTGCCGAGCAATTCGGATTCGTTGCTCGTTTGGAAACACTGCACTGACGTCATGCAGCAAGCCTGCTACTTCGGACTGCCGCTTGTCTTCACCAAACTGTGCAGCCAACCGTTTGGCTTCTGCTGCTACCCTCACACTATGAGCGACGGTTTTCGAATAGCCTTGATGAACAAGAAATGCAGCCATATTTGAGCGCATATCTCCCGTCAATTGTATGCCTTCCATAAGTTGCGTGAAAAGTTTATACATAGAGATTCGTCTCCTTTTCATTGATTCAATTTTGCTTTTTCTCTTTTCAAGAAGTGCCAACAAACTTGATGACAACCAACGCCACATCATCTTCTTGTTCATGCCGCTGGCAATGGGCGGAAAATTCAGTCAGGATGGATTCTTTTATGTCAGAGGCTGTCTGGTGTGCGTACTGTATGATAGCGGCTTCTAATCTCTCAAATCCGAATGGCTGCAACATTGAATTGGTGCCCTCAACCAGGCCGTCAGAATAGTAGACTAGCACATCCCCTTTTGCCAAAGAGCGCGGCGGGCGAACCGGACAGTCACAATCCTCCCGAACGCCTAATGGGAAGTTCCCCTCCAGTTCCCAGTCCATCAGAGTCTGAGTCGCAGCACAATAGTGATACGGAAGTGGATGACCGGCGCTGCTGACCGTCAGCTCGCAGTTTTCGGTATCCAATATGGAAAAACAGAATGTCATGAACATCCGGTTTTTGACTTCATAAACACGTCGATTTATCACGCGCATAACTTCTTCAATGGACTGTGTGCTTTCCAGAGTGGCATGCAAACAGCCGGAAGCAGCGCTTACCAACAAGCCAGCCGAAATCCCATGTCCCTTGACATCACCAATAGCAACCGCCAATTTCGTTTCAGTGAGCGGAATGTAATCGTAGTAATCTCCGCCAATCTCCGTTGCCGGTGAAAAGTAACCACTAATGTCCAAACCAGGGAAGTTGGGGTCTTCCGAAGGCAAGATGGAACGCTGTATCTCTTGCGCTTCTTGTAATTCTTGTTCAATACGTTCAATGCGCTCGGTATCCTCAGAAGGATGAGGGATTTCCTGAAAGTCGCCGATGCGGTCAAGTGTTTCTCTTGACATACTGACCGCATGATAGAGGGAAGCAAAGGCGAGGCCAATCCATATGATTGCAGCAATAATACCCACACCGCAGCAGAGGAGACCTGCTATAGAGATAGGAATTGCGAATAAGCCGATGAGAAAGACCTGCCAAGAATGCCCTTTGGTCATACGCCAACTCCCCCTGACGGCCTTGATGACTTCCATTTTTCGCTCTACCACAAGGTAAGGTGTAAATGCCAACCTGCACGCAAATATGATGCCCGGTACTATGCAAAAAATAAAGCCAATACCGATGATTACAGCTACAAGTAAATTCGCCAAAACGGCGTTCCAGTAGTTTTGAAAAACCTCGAACATATCTTTAATCCTCAACTGGTCGCCTCTAGCTGCCTTGAGATAGGCGAACGAAACACCGTAGTTTATGGGCCAGGAAAGCAAAAGAGTACAAGCTACAGCAAAGATGATACAAAATACGCGCGCAATACCCTCCATCTCTTTAGCAGCATCAAAAAATTTAAAATAGGAAAGAATGATGACAAAGGATATGCTACTTATGAGCAGCAACTCTAAGATGTACCTCCAAAGTTGTCGCCAGCCATTCTTGTAGCAAGCTATCACCTCTGGCAGCCATGCAGGAGAGTTCTGCACCGCGTGTTTGCTGTCTTGATTCACTTCGACCTCCTTTGATGTTAATGGAATTGAGCGGTCTTTGGGAGAGATTTTAGTATTAGGGCGTGTTTCGTGTTTCGTGTTTCGTGTTGCGTGTTTCGTAGTTTTTTTGTTCTATACACGTAACACGTTTCACGGTAGTTTTGAAGAATAAACTTTAGCCACGAAAGAAAGCTTTACATTTTGGGTTCTGCAAATCTAGAGGACATGCGTTTTTCCCAATTCGTAATTCGTAATTCGTAATTCGTAATTCGTAATTCGTAATTCGTAATTCGTAATTCGTAATTCGTAATTCGTAATTCGTAATTCGTAATTCGTA
>SDBU01007672.1_pt1 | contig 12386 bp, 12 predicted proteins | sample 2277071 | NCBI WGS metagenome assembly SDBU01 (sample SAMN10397929, study PRJNA504765) | marine sediment metagenome | isolation source: marine sediment core GS08_GC12, 126 cmbsf | place: Arctic Ocean: Gakkel Ridge, Loki's castle | collected 2008
GCCTTTGAAGTGCTATCGAGTTTAATTCCTAGAATTTTGGCTTGTTTTCGGCTAATTTCACTAACCATTTTTTAGAAATTTCCCAATTTGAACCTAGAATTGCTTGTGTTCTTCTTTAATGACTTTTGAAATATTCTTATGAGTTTTTACCCTTATTTACTACAGGCTTTTAAGTCAGCCTTGTCTAACTACAAGAATACACATTTTGTATAAAATTTTACTCCAATTTTCAGCTACAGTTTTTATTATCTTATCCTCAAACTATCCTCAATAAAATAGACAAAAAGATATTTTATTATAGGCTTATCCTTTAGTGGTGATACTCCTTTTCCAAAGCTCTATATTTTCTAAAACAAGCCCTGTACCTCTCACCACACATAAAATAGCCTCTTCGGCAACATGGGCCGGAACACCGGTTTCTTCAGTCATCAGTTTGTCAAAATTACGAAGAAGGCTAGTTCCCCCACTCATCACAATACCTTTATCAATTATGTCAGCCGCCAATTCTGGAGGAGTGTCTTCTAATACTCCTTTAACAGCCCCAATTATTTGTAAAAGCGTTGGTTTGATGGCTTCGGTAATCTCATCTGAAGTAACCATAATACTCCTTGGCAATCCAAAAACCTGGTCCCTGCCTGAAATTTCCATCTTTTCACCTTTGGCCAACTTAGTGGCTGAACCTATTTTTATCTTGATATTCTCGGCTGTCTGGTCCCCAACTATTAGATTGTGTTTTTTCTTGAGAAAGCTTTGAATCGCCTCGTCAATCTTTGTCCCAGCCACACGGACTGATTTATGAACCACTACCCCACCCAAAGAAATAACGGCTGCCTCAGCTGCCCCTCCCCCTATATCAACTATCATATTACCTGAAGGGGCAGAGACCGGAATTCCTGATCCAATCGCCGCGGCCAGAGGCTCGTCAATAAGATAGGCATGAGCTGCTCCTGCCGCCAGAGTCGCATCCAAGGCAGCCCGTCTCTCAACCTGGGTACAACCGGCTGGCACGCAGACCATCACATCAGGTTTAAATAACCGACTACTGCCAAAAGACTTTCCTTCAGGGTTAAGGGCTTTATTAATAAAATATTTAAGCATGGCTTCCGTCACTTCATAGTCAGCAATAACACCCTCACGCATTGGTCTTGAAGCGATTAATGCTTCTGGGGTACGTCCTAACATTTTCTTGGCATCTTCACCTATGGCCACTACCTTGTTGTCTTCTGAAGAAATGGCAACAACGGTGGGTTCATTGGCCACTATCCCTTCTCCAGCTACCCAAACGAGAGTATTGGCTGTACCTAAATCGATGGCAATCTTTTTTCTGAACATCCTGATATACTTGATTAGTATTCTGACACATTATATTGATTAGATTATTCAACAACAAGAGGTATATAATTACAACTGATGACAAAAATTAGAGTTCTTATTTTCCTTTTAACCATCGTTGTTGTTGGTAGTTTGGGAACGATAATTTCGCTTTATGCCAAGGGCTACAGATTTGATGTCAAAACTTTTCGCTTTGAACCTAACGGACTCTTGGTGATCAAGTCCGACCCTGACGGCGCCCAAGTCTTTATTAACACAGAATTAAAAACAGCCACCAATGCCACTGTCCCCCTTCCTCCGGACACTTATGATGTTGAAATACGGAAAGAGGGGTATCTTTCTTGGAAAAAAAGATTGGTAATTGAAAAAGAAATTGTTACCGAAGCTAACGCTAGTCTTTTCAAAGCCGTCCCTTCGCTTTCAGCCGTCACTTTTTCAGGAAATATTAACCCTGTGCCCACAAATGACCTGACAAAAATAGCTTACGCTGTTCCCAAAACAGGACTTTGGGTCATAGAAACCGTCAATTTACCCCTAGGCTTTGCTAAAGATCCGCGACAGATAACCGACGGGGATTTAACCGGGGCATTTTGGGAGTGGTCGCCTAACGGCCGGGAAATTCTTCTGATCACTAAGACCGGCATCTTTTTGCTTGATGCGGGCCATTTTACTCCCCAAAATCAAAGAGTAAATATAACCTCAGGAAAAACTGAAATTTTGGCTGAATGGGAAAAAGAAAGAAAAATAAAACTGGCCGCTCAAATAAGGGGTTTGCCAGAAGAGCTGGTTGATATTTTGGAAAGAAAAACAGATTTAATTACCTTTTCGCCTGATAAAACAAAAATTTTATATACAGCCAGCAGTTCGGCTGAACTTTCTGACAATTTAATTAAGCCTTTGCCGGGTGCTTCTACCCAGAAACAGGAAAGGCAGATTAAGGCAGGTAAAGCCTATGTTTACGATATCAAAGAAGACCGCAACTTTTCTATTAGTAATAGTGCTGCTACCTTACGCTGGTTTCCCACTTCGCAACATCTGGTTTTGGCAGAGGATGGAAAGATAACCATCATGGATTATGATGGAACCAACCGTCAAGAAGTTTACTCAGGAAGCTATATCGCTCCCCATGCTTTTCCTACCGTCAACAAAGAAAGGCTCCTGATACTAACTAATTTAGGAGCGGATTCTGTTCTGTCAAACCTCTACTCTCTCAGCCTGAAATGATATAATATTAAAACGCTCGCCCTCATAGCTCAACGGATAGAGCACGGGTTTCCTAAACCTGAGATGCAAGTTCGATTCTTGCTGAGGGCACACAATCTTGAAAATCATCGAACCGTAAGTTAAAATACACGGACTGCCTCAACTAAGATGTTTAGAGGAGAAAGAGAAGGCACACTCCTGACCCTAGTTCCCACCACCGAAAGGGTCCCTTTGAGTGACTTAAAGATAAACGAAGTAGTAACTCTTGATACGAAAAAGATTTCTGAGCTCCATCTTGCAAATTCACAACAGCTGTTTCCTCCCGAAGCAATTCATCTAGATAAAAGAACAGCAATAACCGAACAAAATTTCGTTACCCTGGATCCCGCTGAAATTTCCTCTGGCTTAAAAGGTGTACTTGCTTTTCCCGAAACCTCCTCATTCCAAGGTAAATTTATTGATGTACCAGCTTCTTTTACAGGAAGGTTTGCTGAAACACTTAAAAAAGTAGGTTTTGATGTTAGAGCATCAGATATTCACCCATATTGGGTTAGTATGTCAAAGTCTAGAGACCTAAACGCTCAAAACTATGATGCCGAGAGGCTACCGCGCCATCCCAAAAATCGTTTTGCCACAATAATGTTTGAGGGTGAAGATGTTATCAATCATGTTTCTTCATATCTTGTTTTCCTGAGAGAAATCGTAGGCACCCAAAAAGGTCTTATTTACGTCGAATCGAGGGAAAATGGTTACGGAAAGTATGTTGATTCTGAAGAGATTGAGCATAGAAAAACCGGACCACTAGGTACCCCCACCACGCCCGCCGCAGACGCCTATTCAAATTTTAGCAAAATTTATGGCTTTCCAGTAAAAATAGCAGACTCTGATCATTTACGATTCTACGCCCATGATTTAACTAATAAAGAGGCAAGAAACTTGGTAAAGAGGGATTTGCTGGTACTTTATAAATTAAGAAATTTACTACCTCCCCTAAAACATGATGAAAGTGGTTTTGCGAGAAGTGATACTTTCCGTTTCTCGCCGGTTAAGCTTGCAAAACAATTTGGAATGGAAACACAAGAACTCATTGACAGTATGGCTAGGATTTTTTGGTCAATATGGTTGTTAAATGATATCACTAGACCCCTTGGGACAAAGTTTTCTCTGTCCGATGTCTCAAAATACGGCTTGGCAATGCCTGAAGATGCTTCGGAACAACAATATTTTCTTTATAAGAGGAAACCGAATGGAGATATTGTAAGATCAACTTTTTGGAAACAAATGTTTGCTTCCTTGCGGCAGGTTTTTGGTAATAATTAGTTTTACTAATAACCCTCCATCACTACCACGATTTCCCCTTTTACCAGATTTTGCTGAAGCTCATTCATAACTTGTTCAATTGTTCCTCTATATAGACTTTCGTGGATTTTGGTAAGCTCGCGGGCAATAAACACTCGCCTGCCAGAGCCAAAGTGTTCACTAAGTACAGCTAATGTCTTTAAAATTCGTTTAGGAGATTCATAAAAAGCAAAACTGATTTTTCCTTTTTTAAGCCATTCAAAAAGTTTTGTTCTTTTCTTTTTAGGCAGAAAACCAAGAAATACAAATTTATTGGTTTTAAAACCTGATACAGATAAAGCGGCTGTAATCGCAGCCGGGCCCGGAAGGGGTATGATTTTTATCTTTGGCTCTTTTTCAAGCAAATAGTCGATTAGCTCATTTCCTGGATCGGAAATCCCGGGAGTCCCGGCATCAGAAACCAGGGCCAAATTTTGACCATTGACAAGGTATGATATAATTCTATTTTTCTTTTCGTCAGAACTATGTTGGTGGTATGACAAAGTAGGAGTCTTTATATCGTAACGCATCAAAATTCTCTTAGTAACTCTTGTATCCTCTGCCAAAATTAGGTCAACTTCTTTTAAGATTCTCAAAGCACGAAGAGTAATATCCTCAAGATTTCCAATTGGGGTAGCCACAATGTATAGAATGCCCAACATTTGGTATAATTCTAGCACGGGGTGTGGCGCAGGGGTAGCGCGCGCCGTTCGGGACGGCGAGGTCGACGGTTCAAATCCGTCCACCCCGACATCTTGGTTCTTACAAATCAAACACTTCCGCCAGTTGCTTAATCATGGAGACAACGACCGACGGGGCCAAAAGACTGTAACTTTCAATCCCATTGTCATCTTTTACTGTCCAGGTCTTTTCAATCACTTCTACTTTTTTATTTTTCGGATTCCATTTAAAACTGTATTCCGGGGTTATCTCGTAATCATCAAAATACTTCTTTGCTTCTTTTACTGGCACATGATTTCTGAGGAGAATCTTTGGAACTCCATACAGCCCAAAGGCGGTTCGAATTATTTCTTCATCTTTTACCAGTCTGGATCGAATCGGCTCTATACCAAGATTGTCCCCTTCTTTAGACTCCATCCGAACTCTCTCGCAGTTTGGATTATCACAAACTAGGTAAAATCCCTTAGTTTCTGCATCATATTTAACCTTGCTGGTAATTAAAAGTTTTTTATTTCTAGACGTATGGCATTTCGGGCAAACGACTCTATATTTTATCCTCTCATCTATCACGCTTTCTGGAATGTCGATGAGAATAAAGACATCGGGATCATTTCTATAATTGATCAAATCTCTGAAATATAAAGAATAGGAAATCTGATCAGTCTCACGAGGCAACCCATCTAAAAATATTGTTTTGCCCTCCAAATCAATAATATGAAGCTTAAGAAGGGCCAAGACAAACTCGGTTGGCAGGAGCTTCTTTGTACTTCTGTTGAGAAGTGTCTCAACCGCTTCGTCAAAAGAAATATAGCCCCGATAAAGCTTTTTCAGTTCATCAAACTTAGGGCTTTTGGAAAAATCATCCCATTCCCCATGAACTTTCCTGACCAAGTCCCCCACTGAAACATGCTCAATCCTGTCTCCACCAAAAATTTCAGTAAAAAGTTTGGCATAAGTCCCTTTACCAGAATTTTTCTTTCCCAAAAAGTAGGCTATAAAAGTATTATCCTCAAGAAATTCTTTCAGGTGCTTAATCTCATCTCCCACCTTGGCTTCAAAATACTGTTTTCTTTCCTTAGGATCTGAAAGATCAAAGCGACGACTTAATCCTTTAACTTTAGTACCAATAACTGGAAATTCTAACCCCTTCATTTTAGTAATTTTTCAAATCTTGCCTGGCTTTTATATGGACCTATTATAGCTAAATTTAATCGCTCCGGAACAAAAAGTTTTTTGGCCAGTCTGACTAAATCAGTTTTTGTTACTTTATCAACTCCTTCAAAAATTTCATCCGGAGTTTCAGTTTTGCCTAAAATGAGTTCTTTGACCCCGAAAAAGGAGTTTACATTCTTTGTGTCTTCAAGGGAAAGGGCCAAATGTCCTTTAATATATTCCTTGGCTTTGGCAAGTTCTGTTTCCGAAAGCTTGTATACACCGCTGGCTAAACCATAATGCTGATCAAGAGTAACTTTTACCGCTTCATCAACTCTTTTGACATCCACTCCGGCATAGGTTCCTATATAGCCTATGTCCACATAGCGGTCAAGATAAGTTCTTATTGAATAAGCCAAACCTCTTTTTTCGCGAACTTCACTAAAAAGTCTTGAGCTCATACCTTGGCCCAAGACCCCAGCAAGGACTGATTCAACAAACCTGTCTTTACTATCCATTGGATTCCCTAAAAAGCCCAAAATAAAATGGGCCTGCTCTTTTTTCTTGGGATGAAGTTTGATTTGAGCACCTTTCTGAATACTTTTAAATTCCTGTCTTTCTTTCTTCTCTCCCTTTTTAAGTCCACCAAAATACTTTTTAGCCAAATTCAAAACTTTGTCTTCTTTAATTCCTCCAGCAACCGTAACTAACATATTTTCACTATAAAAGTGTGTCTTTCTATATCTTTCGAAATCATTCCTGGTGATGTTTTTAACTGATTCCTTTGTGCCAATAATGTCGCAACCAAGAGGACTGCCTTTAAAAATTAGCTGTTCAAAAACATCGCTAATCTTCATCATGGGTGTATCTTCATACATGGCCATTTCTTCAATAATGACACCCTTCTCTCTTTCAATATCCTCTTTTTTTAATAACGGTGCCAGAACCATGTCTGAAAGAACATCAAAGGCTTTTTCTAAAACTTCTACTCGGGCCTTAATATAGAAATTGGTCCACTGTTTGGAAGTGGCCGCATTAAACTCTCCCCCGATAGCATCAACTGCTTCAGCAATTTCTTTGGCAGAAGGCCGTTTTTTGCTGCCCTTAAAAACCATGTGTTCCAAGAAGTGGCTAATCCCTCCAACTTTTTTAGATTCATTCCTTGACCCAACCTTGGCCCAAACAGTAATCGTCACCGATTCCAAATTTGGAAGAGGAACTGTCAAAACCCGGAGGCCGCTTGAGATCTTTACTAGTTTATGGTTCATAATTTGATATTTATTGTAACACTATTGCCTTCTACTACAAAAGCCGTCTAAAATAAGTTAATGCCAAAGAATCATCACCGAAGAAGTAGTCAAATAATACGAAGCTTTGAGGCAAGGGCACTTAAAAAGCGTTCCCCATCGGTGAAAATTGCCGATACATTAACTTCTTATTTTGGCAGTCTCGGTTTCCTGCTTATCAATCTGGTTGTTTTTACCGCCTGGATTCTTATCAATAGCGGCAAAATCCCGGGAATTCCCATCTTTGACCCTTATCCCTATGTCCTCCTCATAACAACTGTGTCCTTGGAAGCCATTATCCTTGCTACCGTGGTCCTTATTAGTCAAAACAGGCAAAGCCAAATAAGCACTTTACGAGATGAGCTCCAGCTTCAGGTAGAACTTATCACCGAGCGCGAAATAACCAAGATTTTGAAGCTTTTAAATGAGCTTTTGAAGGAAAGAGGCATCAAACTAACTGACAGAGAGCTTGAAGAAATGCTTGAGGTCATTGACACTTCATATATTGAAAGAAGACTTAAAGACCAGCTGGAGACAAAAACCGCTCCAATCACCAAAAAGATCACCGAACCGATTGTTAAAGTTGGAGAAAGAATGGGGAAAAGTCTCACTCCTAAAAAATGAGTTTACATCCTCTCCGGGCTCTATACCAAGAAGCATAAGCATATTTTGGTATTAACCAATTATTTTATCTGAATCATCAATTTTGACCCGAGAGCTGAAGTTACTTTTTCTAAAAATGCGATCGATGGATTGGATACGCCAGACTCCAAACGAGCAATTGCAGATTGCTTTGTACCAATCCTGTTGGCCAATTCTTTTTGAGTTATACCTTTTTTAACTCTTGCTTCAATTAATTGAGAAACAAGTTGATAACGAGGCCTGAGATTTTCATATTCCCGAGTAATTTTTTTATCTTGCAATAATTCTTTTTTGAAATTCTTCCAAGTTTTCATAATATATGCAATATAACATATATGTTATATCTTGTCAATTCGTTTTGAAGCTGTTGTCATCTCTCTTTTTGGAGTCTTTTGGCTTTTTTTCTTAAAAGCATGAAGTAAATATATATTACTAGATCTAAAAGTATACAAAATACGAATTTCCTCCTTGCCCTTTACTCTTAACTCATATAAATCTTTAACTAGACGCCTTGAATGAGGCATTCTTAATAAATTCCCATACTTTTCCAAAAGATCTACATGATGAATCACCTTAGCAATTGTATTTGGATCCAAAGAGTCAATAAATTTTTCAACCGGCTTTTCTCTTCTGTTTGTTTCAAACAATAATATCTTCCAGGTCACATTTCATTATAACAACTTTAAACAGCACTTTGAAAAATTATTGAAGCTTTTTTCAGCTTCTTTAGGGGCTAAAATATCAATTTTAAATTTAAAACTAATATTGGATAATTTGAAGTGGATATCTAAAAAGTAAGCTTACATCCTCTCCGGTGTTTTTATTCCAAGTAATGTCAGGCCATTTTTGAGGATTTGACCAACGGCAATTGTCAGCATTATTCTTAACCCTTGATTCTCACTTCCAATGATTCTGTGTTGGTTATAGAAATTATTATATTTCTGAGCCAAATCAAATAAATAATTAGCTAAAAGGTTGGGTGAGTAATTTTTAGCCGCATCAATGATTGTCTCAGAAAATCGGGGAAAACTCCTCAAAAGCAGAGCCTCTTCGTCATTGATATTTTGTTTGTCATATTTAGTATTTTGGGTTTTTGCTTTTCGTAGAACACTCTGTGTCCTGGCAAAAGTATACTGTAGATACGGCGCACTGTTTCCCTCCAAAAGGAAAAGCTTTTCCCAGTCAAAAATAATGTCGCTGGTTGGGTGATGAGATAAATCAAAATATTTGATAGCCCCAACACCAACTGCTTTGGCAATATTTTCTTTCTCTTTTTCAGACAATTCCCCACCTGTTTCTGATTTGTCAATAATCTTTCTTGCCCGATTGACAGCCTCCCCAAGAACTTTTTCAAGCCTTATTGTCTCTCCACGCCTGGTTGACATCTTTCCCAGTTTGCCCCGAATCAAACCATGGGCAACATGAACCAATTCACGGTTTTTAGCCCAACCGAGAAGTCTGGCAGCCTCAAAAACTTGTCTAAAATGGAGTTTTTGGTCAACACCCACCTCATAAATTAAAAGTGCAGGATTCCAGGTTTTAATCCTGTAGTTAACAGCGGCAAGGTCTCTGGTAAAGTAAGTTGTCGCCCCATCGCTTTTGACCAACATCCCGGGCGGCATCCCTTTCAATTCAATAATTTCTGCTCCCTCGCTCTTTCTGGAAAGACCTTTTTTCTTTACTTCTTTGATAATAGCCGGCATTTTGTCTTCGTAAAAGCTCTCCCCATGGGTATTTTCAATTGTAACCCCTAATAGTTCATAAATTCTTTTAAACTCAGCCAAGCTAACATCTCTTGCCTTTTGCCAAATTTGTCTCGCTTCTTTATCACCCTTTTCAAGCTTTTTAAACCAATGCTTGGCTTCTTCACGCAATTCGGGTTTGTCTTCTGCTTCTTTATTAAAACCAACATATAGCTTTTCAAAATCATCAATTGTCAGGTCGTCTACATTAAGATTTTTCCTCTTAATCTGGGCAATTATCATGCCAAACTGTGTTCCCCAGTCTCCCAAATGATTCTCACCTATTACTTTGTAGCCGAGAAATTTATACAGATTATAAAGCGTTTGACCAATAATTGTTGATCTTAAATGACCTATTCCGAAATACTTTGCTATATTTGGTGAGGAGTATTCGACCAAAACTGTTTTTCCTTTTCCAAGATTTGAAGAACCATATTTTTCACCTTCTTTAACTATCTTGTCTGTTTCAGTAAATAGAATGTCTTTAGACAAAAAGAGGTTGATAAAACCAGGACCGGCAACTTCAATTTTGGAAACAACTTTTGTTAAATCTTTGTCTTTTTGAAGCTTTTTGACTATCTCCTCAGCCAGTTCTTTAGGCTTTTTTTTCTCCTTTTTGGCTGAAACAAGAACAACATTGGTGGCATAATCGCCATGAGCCTCATTTTCCGGAAACTCAAGATGAACTTCTTTTATTCCAGTTGCCTTTTGTAAAGATTTAATTATTTGATCTTTCATACCCTATTGATATTCTACTACCTATTCCATCCCAATTTCCATTCTAAATGATCCAATCGTATAATTTGCTTAGAGCTTTAACCACCACTTCTTACCGTCAGTTACAACTTCAATATTGCCATCTTGGTCGGTGCGATAAACATCTAGTCCGTGACGCTCTAATAACTCTAAAACTTCCTTGTGAGGATGGCCCCAAGGGTTCTTACCAACTGAAATAACGGCTATTTCAGGCACGGAGGCTTTGAGGAGCTTTTTGGTCAAACCATTCTTAGAACCATGATGAGGTATTTTGATATAGTCAATGTCTCTAATCTTGCCGGTGGCGAGAACATCATCAATTACTTTTGACCCAATGTCTCCGGTCAACAAGGCGTCAAACTCCCCTAGTCTCAAGTTAGCCACAATTGAAAAGTCATTAGGGCTCTGATTTGAGCTAAAAGCACCCAAAACATCATTGTTAATAGAGGGGCTTGCCAACCCCAAGTCTTTGCTGGCAGGATAGACTATATCTAAATATAACAAACCCAACCTGATAACCATACCAGTGGTGGGATTAACCACCTTCATACCACTACCCCCCACTATGTTTTTTAGCACTTGGTATCCTTGACTGCTAGCGTCAAGCGGGGTGGCGACCAGAGTTTTAATCCTATATCTTTTAAAAACTTCTATCAGCCCGGTGAAATGATCAGCTTCGGGATGAGTCAAAATAACTACCTCAATTTCCCTATCCCAGAAAGGTATATATTCGGATAAGCAGGTCAATACGCTTCTATCTGGTCCTCCATCAATTAAAATTTGTGTCTTCCTATAGGTGACTAAAATTGCATCTCCTTGGCCAACGTCACAGGCTATAAGATGAAGTTTACTGTCTGGTGAAACAATAACAGCCAACCAGACAGTAGCCACCATCAAAACAAGGACGCCAAAAAGATATTTCCATGAAGATTTCATTAAAAACTAAAAAGTTCTACTATCCAAATAAACCAACTGGTCAATGGATAGCTCAACAATAATATTAATTTGCCAAAAAACGGTATCATCAAACCAATAATCCCCCCTATTCCGCCGATGATTGTTATGGGCGGAATGGTCCATAAAACCAGGGCATTAATAATTGGAGAAAGTAAATTAAACTGACCGAAAGTAACAAAAAGGATAGGGGCAACGCCAATTTGAGCTGCCAAAGAAGTGGAAAAACCTTCCCTAAAAATACCAGGCACAAAACGAACTAAATGGGCAACTTTACGCTCAAATAGCATTAGGGAGGCAGTGGCCACAAACGAGAGAATAAAGCCTAAATCAGTAAGCCAATGCGGCCAGATAATCAGCATTGCCAAAGCAGAAAGAATTAGGGCCCTTGCGGCTGAAGATAGCTTCCCCAAAGCTTGGGCACTAAAGACAAGAGAACCCATGATGGCTGCTCTGACAATTGGGGCATCAAAACCTGATATCAAGGAATAAGCCCAAATTCCTACTAAAGCCACTGGAACCGCCTGTCGTCTAGGTAGAAATAAAACCAAAATTCCCATTAAAAAACTTGCCACCAGGGTCACATTCATACCTGAGGCAACGACCACATGGGCCGTACCGCTTAGTTTAAGAGATTCCCAAAAGCGGGCAGGTAGGCTTGATTTTGAACCTAAAGTTACTCCAGCCACCAACGATGCATGCGGCTCAGGTAATGATTTTTGGAAAACATCAATAGTTTTCTTTCTTACTTTAAACAAGATTCCCCGACTTTCACTAAGGCTAATTAATTCTGCGTCTATCAATTTGTTGCCGTCAACCCTTCCCTCAACAACAATTTTGTCTCCGTAATAAATTTCCGGAAAGGTCGGTAAATAAATCTTTAGTCCTGCCAAAATTATTCTTTGGGTTGTTGGATATCTAATCGGCTCTGTCGAAACTTTATCGGTTATCCTAATTTTTTGACCATTGGGGTAAGTCGGTCTGGTGATGAAAAAACGAAAAACGACCAAAATAATTAAAAAAAGCCAGACAAAATAACGCATTAGTAGACTGATAGTTTGTCTTTGTTTCTTTCATAGACATTACTTTTCAAAATCTTCTTTGTCAGCAATTCTTCGACAGATGAGTAAGGCCGTTGTTCAACGATGTTTTGGGCTGTAACAGGGCCAATTCCCCATAGTGACTCTAGCTCTTTTTGGCTGGCAGCATTAACATTAACCAAACCACTCCCCTGACTGCTTGATATAGTTTGATATCCTCCTAAATTACTGGTACTGACACCGCTAATTTGTTCATCTTT